>Ga0209313_1000039_pt1 | contig 152251 bp, 103 predicted proteins | sample BioC13SIPDNA_3_FD_185748 | JGI IMG/M metagenome (GOLD analysis project Ga0209313, IMG submission 185748) | Anaerobic biogas reactor microbial communites from Washington, USA - Biogas_R2_B C13 SIP DNA (SPAdes) (version 2) | ecosystem: Engineered > Bioreactor > Anaerobic > Unclassified | place... | reverse complement strand
TCGACGTCTGCTTGGCTCGGTGTGACCTCGACGTCTCCCACCCACTGGGCCGTGAGGTTCACCGCGAACTGGACGTGCCCATTCATGGGCGTCTGACTGGGGCCGAACCATGTGCTGCAGGCTCGGATGGAGGCGGCTAATCGCGCGGAACCATGACTAACCAAATGACATCGCCTCCTGAGCGCCCGCCTCACGCGGGCAGTCATGAGGGCTGTCCACCGGTTCGTGCACGTGATTCGTGCCGTGTTCACACTCAACCTGCACAGAATCAGCGAGAAGAGCCGTGCCTAGTCCTCGCCAACCCTGGGCGTGCTCAGCAGTCAGAACGGAGCACGACTTGCCTTTGGGCCTCCGTCTTGACTGTTCACTATCTAGTTCTTGTCTTTTCGCGCCGCATTACGGACAAGCGCCCAGCGGGGGCCAGGAAGTTCACGCGGCTAGGCTGAATACCTCGATGGCTCCGCCCGAGAGTGCGGGCGGGAGTCTCTCGATAGACGAGAGGTGTCCAACCATGCGGTCTATGGCGATGACCGTCGCGCTGCTGATCATCTCCGCCCTCCCCGCGGGCGCTCAGAACCTGTTCGCAGACCCAAGCTTCGAGGCGACGGGGGTGGCGGGACAGGCCCGAAGCGGGGAGAAGGCCGGCCATCTGGCGCTCGCGCAGCCGGCCCACTGGGTTGCCTTACCGGGCGCCCTAGCCGTGGAGCCCTACGCCACCTACCAAGCGACGGCCTGGGTCAAGGGCAGAGTCGATGGGGGCGCCGCCCTGGCGCTCTACGCTTACGAGTGGGACTCCTACGTCTGGGCTTTCACCGCCCCCGCCACCCTCACCAACAGCGATGAGTGGGTGCAGGTCACAACGACCCTCCGCTGCCCCTACCCCCAGATCGAGTTCCACCCCCTCGCGTTCATGGATGTCGACGCGGCGGAGTTCTGGATCGATGACCTCACGGTGGAACGGATCGCCTCGCCGGCGGAGACCATCGCCGCGCTGGAGGCTCAGGAGACCCTCTCGGACGACGACGCCCGCCTCCTGGGGCGGTACTACGTCGACGAGGGCCGCATGGAGGACGCTTGGCAGCTCCTGGAGTCCCCTCTGCCCCACACCATCGTCTCGGACCTGGCGTGCGTCATGGCCAAGGCCACGCACGACCCCACGGTCCGGGCGAGCCTCCTCGCGACGATGATCCGCACGGGCGCCGCCGGCTACAACGCGGGCCTGGAGCGGATCTCGGAGGTGTCCCGGCCCCTCTCGGCCGATGACATCGGCAGGGCTCTTGCCGCAGAGATCGGGATCGCCGAGTCGGTCCAGGAGATGGAGTCCATCACCGAGGCGGTGCGGGCCCTGGGCGCGCTCGGCCCCAACCTGACCCTCGGCGGCCGCGACGAGTATCTGAAAGCGCTAGCCGCCGCCGTAGAGACCCGTGCGGCGACCACGACAGAGGGCTCGGGACTGGCCGCGGCCCTCGGTACCATGGGAGAGGAGATCGCCATGATGCGCCAAGGCCTGGCCGCCCTGGTCGAGGACCTCGGCCGGTGCACGGTGACGGTCGATGGTCACGCGGTGACGCCGGAGACCTACTCCATCGTCGTCCCGCGCGACGCGACGCCCTCGGAACTCCACGCGGCGAGGGAGCTTCAAGTCCACCTCGAGCGGATCACCGGCCACGTGCTCCCCATCACGCCTCTCCGGGACGCGCTGACGAAGCGGCGCTTCATGATTGGCTCGAGGGAGCTGGATGCGGCCCTCGGGGCCGAGTGGTCGGCGCGGCTGGGCGACGAGGGGCTCCGCATCAGCTCGGCCGACGGGCACGTGCTCTTCGATGGGGGCAAGCGCGGGATCCTCTACGCGGTGTACACCTTCTTGGAGGACTACCTGGACTGCCGGTGGTTTACCGCAGACTGCCAGACCTGGCCCACCGAGGGCGCCTACGACCTCCGGGCGCTCGACGTGATCTACATCCCTCCGCTCGAGTACCGCGCCACGGACTACCCCAACTCCTGCCCATCGGAGTTCGCCGTGCGCAATCGGCTCAACGGCAACCTCGTCATAGCGACGGAGGACTGGGGCGGCAACATCACCTACCAGGGCTTCGTGCATACCTTCAACGCCCTTGTGCCGCCGGAGCGGTACTTCGCGGAGCACCCCGAGTACTTCTCGGAGATCAACGGCCAGCGCGTCTCAGACCACACTCAGCTCTGCCTGACGAACCCCGACGTGCTGGAGATCGCCATCGAGTCGGTTCGCCGCTGGATCCACGAGGCTCCCAACGCGACGATCATCTCCGTCAGCCAGAACGACTGGCACAACTACTGCCAGTGTGAGGAGTGCTCGGCGCTGGCGGCGCAGGAGGGCTCCCAAAGCGGACCGCTCCTCCACTTCGTGAACGCCATCGCCGATGCCGTCGCGGAGGAGCATCCTCACATCATCATCGATACTCTGGCATACCAGTACACGCGCAAGCCGCCCTTGCACGTCACGCCGCGCGACAATGTGGCGGTCCGGCTGTGCAGTATCGAGTGCGAGTTCAACCGGCCTCTCGACGAGTCGGAGTTCAATGCCAGCTTCGTGGATGACATCACCGGGTGGAACGAGATCTGCGATCGGCTGCACATCTGGGACTACGTGATCAACTACGCGCACTGCGTCCAGCCCTTCCCGAATCTCCAGGTGCTGCAGCCGAACATCCGGTTCTTCATCGAGAACGGCGTCACGGGGATCTACGAGGAGGCCAACTACTTCTCGAAGGGCGGGGAGCTGGCCGAGCTTCGCACCTACCTCATGGCGAAGCTGCTGTGGGATCCCGACTATGACGTCGAGCGGGGCATCGACGAGTTCCTGGCCGCGTACTATGGCCCTGCGGCCGCGCCCATCCGCGAGTACCTGGACGACATCCATCGGCTCGCCGTCTCCGACCCCGACTTCCATATGACCATCTACCACGGGCCGAACGCCCCCTTCCAGACCGATGAGGCGATCGGGAGGTACGTGGCGCTCTTCGATCAGGCCGAGGCGCTCGTGGCCGATGACCCCGTGCGCCTCCACCGAGTGCGGGTGGCGCGACTGCCGATCCTGTACACCCAGATCGTGAGGGCGGCGGCGCCTGGGTTCGAGATCACGGAGGACGCTCTGGCGCCCGCTGGCGCCTCGGACACGACCGAGCTGATCGACCGGTTCATGACCACGGCCGAGGCGGAGGGACTGACGGCGATCTCCGAGGGGAGTCAGCACCAGCCCCTCAGCGCGTGGGCTGACCAGTACCGCGCCGGCGCCGAGGCTGTCCCGATCATCCGGCTGACCGGCGGTGGGCTGTCGGCGGTGGTCGCGCCGAGCCTGGGCGGGAGGATCCTCAGCCTGGTGCGCCAGGAGGATGGCAGGGAGCTGCTCGAGGTGGTCCAGGGCGCGATCGGCATCGACGCTATGGCGGGCGGGTACGAGGAGTATTCGACGTCAGATTACCGCTCCCCGGGCTGGAGAGAGCCGTACGAGGTCGTGGCCTGTGGGCCCAGCGCGGCGATCCTCCGCGCCGAGCTGGGCAACGGGCTGCGCCTGGAGCGGAGGTACGACATGGACCCCGGGCAACCCATTCTGAGGATCGCCTCGACCGTCACGAACACGACTGAGGCGCCCGTCAACGCAGGCCTGAGGATCCATCCCGCCTTCCGCCTGGATGATCCAAGCCGCGCCTTCCTCCGCCTCGGACCCGACGGGCCAGCGACATCTGTCCAGATGCTGACCGAGCAGGCGGATGGCATGCTCGAGATGCGCTTCGAGGGCGGCTCCCTGCCGCCTGGCGAGTGGGCGCTGGTGGACTCCTTGGGCGGCGTCACCATCCGTTGCCGGTTCCTGCCCGAGCAGATCGCGGTATGCTACTACAACGGCTCGGGCGCCGATCGGCGAGGCAATCTGGAGCTGTACGCGCCGACGGTGCAGCTCGCTCCCGGAGAGAGTCAGACGGTCGAGCAGGTCTACGAGGTCACGCCGTAACGCACAGATACAACACTGAGGGGGACTCTAGGGTCCCCCTCGGCCCTTCAGTCACTCTCATTGCAACAGAATCAACTCACCACTCGCGCCCGGATCTCGAGTAGCCGCTTCATCATGTCGCCCAGGGCGTCGGAGTGGCCCTGGATCCCGAAGGTATCGTGCAAGCGGCGGTAGAGCTCGAACAGCTCCTGGTAGGTCGCCTGGTTCTCGGGGATCGGCTCGTAACGGGTGTCCTTCACCCCGCACATGGCCGCCTGGGCCTCCTGCACGGTGGCATAGCCGCCGCTCTCTGGACCCGCGCACACGGCCCCGAACATGGCGGCGCCCAGGGCGCAAGTCTGGGCGGACCGGCTGATGAGCATGGTGCGGCCCGTCACGTCGGCGTAGATCTGCATGAGCATCGGGTTCTTCTCCGCGATGCCACCGCAGTTCACGACGCGCTCGACGGTGACGCCGTACTCCTCCATGCGGTCGAGGATCATCCGCGCCCCGAAGGCCGTGGCCTCGATGAGGGCCCGGTAGACCTCCGCCTGCGTCGTGCGCAGGGTCTGCCCGAGGAGCAGGCCGGTCAGACGGGCGTCGACCAGGATGGTCCGGTTGCCGTTGTTCCAGTCCAGGGCAAGCAAGCCGCTCTCGCCCGGGCGGAGCCTGGAGGCCTGGGCGGTAAGCTCCTCGTGGAGGCTGCCCTGCCCCTCGCACAGGACCTTCACGAACCAGTTGAAGATGTCCCCCACGGCACTCTGCCCAGCCTCGATGCCATACATCCCGGGCACCACAGAGCCGTCGACGATGCCACAGACGCCGGGGATGTCCGCGAGTGGCCGCTCGGAGGGCCACACGGCGACGTCGCACGTCGAGGTGCCGATGATCTTCACCAATGTGCCCTCCGCCACGCCTGCCCCGACGGCGCCGTGGTGCGCATCGAAGGCGCCGGTGCAGATGGGGATGCCCGGTGGCAGGCAGAGCCGCGTGGCCCAGTCGGCGGAGAGCCGTCCGGCGGGCACGTCCGATGGCACGGCCTTCTCGAAGAGCCGTCCGCGCAGGTCGCCGAGGGCGGGGTCGAGGGAGCTCAGGAACTCCGCGTCGGGCAGGCCGCCCCACTCGTTGGAGTACATCGCCTTGTGGCCCGCGGCGCAGACGCTCCGGGTGATTGCGGCGGGATCGGTGTTCCCTGCGAGCACGGCGGGCACCCAGTCGGCGAACTCCACCCAGTTCGCCGCCGCTTCGAACACGGCCCGGTCGACCCGCAGGCAGTGCCATACCTTGGACCAGAACCACTCCGAGGAGTAGGTCCCCCCGCATTTGGCCAAGTAATGGGGGCGCTGCTCCGCCGCCGCGGCGGTGATGGCCTCAGCCTCGTCGACGGAGGTGTGGTCCTTCCAGAGCCACGCCATGGCGTTCGGGTTGCCCTTGAACTCATCCCGGAAGCTCAGAGGCCTGCCCGACGCGTCCACGGGAATGGGGGTAGATCCCGTCGTGTCAACACCGATACCGATGATGTCCACGGATCGGAAGCCCTCGACGTTTCGCGCCTTGGCGAGGGCGCCGAGAACGGCGCTCTCCAGTCCCGTCAGGTAGTCTGCGGGGTTCTGGCGCGCGAGATGCGGCGCGGCCGGGTCTAGGATGATCCCCGCTTCGCCGCTCTCGTAGTCGTGGACGTGGCTGGCGATCTCCGCCCCACTCGTGACGTCCACGATCAGGGCGCGCACCGAGTTCGTGCCGTAGTCGAGTCCGATGGCGTACTTGCTCTCAGGCATCTTCGCCTCCCACAATGCCGCGGGCCGCGCTGGGGCCCTATGCTGGCGTGATAATCCTGGGCGCTTGGCGCTCAGACCTCCCTCGGCCGGTCCACCGGCGCCTAGAGAAGACCCTTCAGGGGTCCCAGCACACTCCGGGCGAAGCTATCCAGATGGGCCTTGAGGAACTCCTCGGGGGATAGGCTAGGGTCATCGAGCATGGGCATCAGGTCCATGGCGTTGATCACGGCCGTGGCGACGTCCGTGCCATGCGACTCATGGTAAGTGGCGTTGGCGCGGCGGCGGCCCATGGTCGCCAGGTCATAGCGCTTGCCGCCCGTGATCTGAGAGTCGAAGACGCTGACGAGCGCCATGGCGATGTTCTCATGGGGGCTCACGTCGAAGACGATCTTGGCCTCATCCGGCAGCCAGTCCAGGTCACGCCAGATCTCGCATCCGTAGAACCCCTTGAGCCGTGGCCTGTAGCCGAGGCGCCGCAGAGCGTCGATCGTCCTGATAGCGCACGCGACATGGGTGGGGTGCTTGTCGGCGAGGTTGTGGATGTAGAGGTACTCGGGCTGGCATTTGTCCAGCAGCTTCATGATGTCCTCGACGACATCATCTCGGCCGGGGTCCTTCACCACCGAGCTCGAATAGCCGAGCAGCACGGCGGCCGTGTAGTCACCCACGACGGCGGCCTTGCGCTGCTCCTGCTTCCGCACCTCCTTCATCATCTCGTCAGTGTAGTCCGCGTAGGCTCCGCTCCGGGGGCTGCCCGCGCCGTCGGTGACTACAACGCCGGTGAACCATCGGTCGGGCTGCTGGAAGCACTCCAGAATCCCATGGTAGGCCATGATCTCGATGTCATCCTGGTGAGCGGCGATGGACAAGTGCGTCGTGCGGCCGAGCGCCTCGACGTCCGGCGTTACGTCGGGGACGTAGATCTCCACGTTCTCGCTGTTGAGCGTCATGCGAACTCACTCCTCAAAGCCTTTGCTAACCGACGCCCATAGGGTGTAGGGTTGGCGGTTGAATCTCGGTGGTAGGACGCGGCCCGTGCCAGTCCTGACCATGATATCCGGGTCAGAGTTCGCGTGGACTCACGAGAACCCTCGCCCGGGGGAAGGGCAGCTCCTGACTTGAGACTGTTCAACCTCCGGCGACGCCCGTGGCGCTCGCCCCAGTTCAGCCAGTACGTGGCTGCGCCCCATCCCAGCGTCGCTCCTCCACTCGACCCTCAGTTCCGCCCCTTCGTCTCGGCGAGCGCGCACTTTCGCTCCGTCGCCCAGGACTCGGGCGCCCCGGAGCCGCTCGCGATCGCCATCGAGCGTGATCGCGGGCAGGTGAGCGTTCACCGCACCATGTTGCAGCCCTCGAGCACCGTCGCCGATCGCGTCAACCTCCGGCATCTCGAACGCCTCGTGAAGATGCTTCTGTGGCAGTGGGGCGGCTGGCGGGTATGGATCTGTGGTCCCGAGGAGCTGGGGCAGGCCATCGCCCAGACCTACTCGCCAACAGGGCCACGGGCCTTCGATGCGGACTTCATGGGCACCGTATACGGTGAGCGCTTCACGGTGGAGGCTCTGCCGCTGGAGAAGACGCCCGAGCCGTCCGAGAGCCGCGCCGCCGTGGGCGGTCACCTGAACGGATGCCGCATCGGGTTCGACGCGGGCGCCAGCGACCACAAGGTGGCCGCCGTCATCGATGGGGAAGCCGTCTTCAGCGAGGAAGTCCTCTGGAACCCCAAGGACGAGGCCAACCCCGAGTACCACCGGGAGCACATCCGGGGCGCCTTACGCCGCGCCGCCAGCCAGATGCCTAGAGTGGACGCCATCGGGGTCAGTTCGGCGGGCGTGTACGTCGACAACCGGGTACGAGTCGCCTCGCTATTCCGTGGCGTGCCCCGAGATCGGTTCGAGGCGGAGGTCGCCGGCATCTACCTCGACCTGGCGTCGGAGATGGGATCTGTACCCATCGAGGTTCGGAACGATGGTGACGTCACCGCCCTCGCCGGCGCCTTCACCCTGGAGGCGGGGAATGTCCTCGGCATCGCCCTAGGCTCCAGCGAGGCGGCCGGCTATGTGGACGCCCATGGCCGCATCACGGGTTGGCTGAACGAGCTCGCCTTCGCCCCCATCGATCTCGATCCCGAAGCGCCCGAAGACGAGTGGTCGGGCGACCGGGGCTGTGGGGTGCAGTATCTCAGCCAGGTGGGCGCGATCCGCCTTGCCGAGAGCGCCGGCCTCGATCTCGCCCTGGGCGAATCGCCCGCCGAGAAGCTCAAGATGCTGCAGGTGCTCCACGCCAACAACCATCGGGTGGCCGAGCTTGTGTACCAGAGCCTGGGCGCCTACCTCGGCTACGCGATCGCGCACTACGCCGACTACTACGAGATAGACCACGTGCTTACTCTCGGACGGGTCACCTCCGGCCAAGGCGGCCAGGTGATGCGCGAGTGGGCCGAGCGAGTGTTGAAGGTCGAGTTCCCGCAGCTGTCGGAGCGGATCACCATCCATCTCCCCGATGACTACAGCCGCCGGGTCGGTCAAGCTGTGGCGGCGGCGAGCCTGCCGGAGGCGCCATGAGCGAGGGACCCCTCATCGAGGCGGAAGGCCTACGCAAGGTCTTCGGCAACCCGGCCGGCGGCGAGGTCGTGGCTGTCGACTCTCTGAGCCTCACGGTGGGCTCCGGCGAGGTGTACGGGCTCCTGGGCCCCAACGGCGCGGGCAAGACGACCACCCTGCGCTGCATCGCGGGGCTGACCACGCCGACGGCGGGGATCGTGCGCATCGATGGGCTGGACCCGGCTGCCGAGCCTCTCGAGGCCAGGCAGCGCATTGGGTTTCTCGCGGCTGGCGCGGGTCTGCCGCCGAGGCACAGGGGGGGCGAGGTGCTCCGGTTCTTCGCCGCACTCTACGGCCTGGATGACTCCCAGACCGAAGCGGCCATCGAGCGCGCGACAGAGGTCTTCGACCTTCGTGAGCTGCTGGATAAGCCCACCGATTCCCTCAGCACGGGGCAGAAGCAACGGCTGAACCTCGCTCGTGCAACGCTCCACTCCCCGCCGGCGCTGCTCCTGGATGAGGCCACTTCGGGCCTCGATCCCCTCGTGGCGAGGCGCGTTCGCCTGGGTGTGCGTCACCTCGCCGATGAGGGCCACGGTGTGCTTTTCTCGACCCATATCATGTCCGAGGCGGAGGCGGTGTGCGACCGGGTGGGGATTGTCCACGCGGGTCGGCTCGTTGCGGAGGGGACGCCCGAGGAGCTGTGCTCCGCGACGAACGCGCCCGACCTCGAATCCGCCTTCGTCGCTCTCGTGGGAGAGTAGCCTGCGGCGGCTAAGCCGCGAAGGGATCCCGCTCCCGAAGTCGGCGCAGTGCCCCGTGCGCCATGGTTCGACAGAGTAGCAGCAGCCCCGCCGAGGCCGTGACGGCAAACAACCCCGCGAGCAGCGTCCCCACGATCTGGCCCACGAGCCCCGCGCCCTTCAGCGCCGCTTGGCTGATGGAGCAGACGGTCCACCGGCCCAGCTCGACGCCCATGAGCAGCGCGAGGGCGTTGCCGAATCCGCGCACATCGGAGACGGTGAGCCCCAGAGCGCCTGAGAGAGCCGCGTACCCGATGGCCGCGGCCACCGTGGCCATCCACAGGGAGTTCAATAGCCAGTGGAGCACCCCCACCGTCGACAGGGTTAGGATCGCGGCAACTAGGGATATGGCCACGGGGATCGCCGCGGCGTAGGCCACGGGCAGGGCCGTGGCGACGAACCTGCCATCGACGATCTCACGCGCCGTCAACGGCGAGAGAAGCGTGAAGCCGAAGCTCTCACGCCGGCGATCATCGGAGAAGGCAGTTCCGCAGCCCAGGGCCATCGTGAGGCAGGCGACCGCCCAGCCCGCCATGCTTACGAAGCCCATCACCCGCCACGCCGGTGCGGCCATTGCCGCCGCATCGTAGACGAACAGTGGGGTGATGCGCAGGGTGAACGGCGACGTCAGCGCCGTGGCGATGGCCATGAGCACCGCCACCGCCATGAGGATGGGCGCCACCAGAGTGCTGCCGCTCCGAGCCGCCGACCGGCATGTGCTGATGGTGATGGGGTTGTCCCACTTCTGCGCCAGGCGCTCGAAGTAGCTCGGCCGCGCTGACAGGCCGGCCGCGGAGCGCGCGGGATGGCCCGCTGGGACGGCCATGCGTCGGGCGCCGAGACGTCTGGCGAGCACGAGGCCGGCCAGGCAGAGCAGGATCAGACCCGCTCCGACTTGGGCCATCATGCACAGGCTAGCCGGGGGAAGCTCCGTCGCGGAGCCGGCGAACCACCCACCGCCTGAGCCCGTCATGGTGGCGAAGGTCGCCACGGGTGAGAGGGCCGCCAGGGCAGCGCCCGCGGACCCGCCCACCACCGACAGGCCGAGCCACGGCAGGGCGATGAGGAGAGCGGCGCAGGCGAAGTAGGCGGCGCTGTACAGCCACTTCCGCTTCGCAACGAGGAGCCACAGCAGTATGCCTATGCTGTAGCAGAGCACGATGGCTGACATGGCGGCTACGAGAGACCGCAGCACGAGGGAGGAGCCTGGTGGGTAGGGTTCCTGCGCCCCCAGGCCGCACCCCACCAAGTGGAGGATGGGGATGAGGAGCACGGCGGAGACGGCGTGAAGGACGCCGCCCGTGAGGTGCGCCGCCGCGCTCCGGCCCAGGCGGAGCCGGATCCCGAGGCCGGTTAGGATGTCGAGGCGCGTCCGGGCCGTCTCCATGACCTCGGACCCGCCCACCACAGCCACGGCGGCGCCGAGGAGGAAGGCGAAGGCGGCTGACGGCCCGCCGGCCAGGCCGAGGAGGGTGTCGAGGCGTCCCTGGATCAGCACGGGCTCCCATATCAGCCCCATGGCCACCAACCCGATGAGAACGCGGTACCAGAACCGCAGCTTCGTGAGGGCCTCGAGGTAAACCCGCCCCTCAGCCTCCAGCTCGGCCGACGCCATGAGGATCCCGCAGATGAGATGCACCGGGTACAGGAGCAGAAGCAGTATCACCGGCGGGACATGGAAGGCATAGAAGGGGAAGGGCTCAGCCAGCCAGAGGCCGAGCTCCCAGACCCACGTGAAGAGGATGCCGCCGTAGTGGATCGCCTCCCAGAACCCGCCCCGAAGCGAGGTGAGGGCGCGGATCACCAGCACCCCCACAGCCAGGATCGCGATCACCTGCTGCGACACGGAGTGGGCGACGACTGAGTGGCGGAGCCGAACGGGCGGCCGGAAGGCCAGGGCCAGGTAGAGGCCATAGAGCGCGGCGATGGCGCCCAGATCCACGTCCCCCACGGCCGCGCAGATCATGTAGAGCGGCAGGGCGGTGAGGGCAACGATAGATGCCCATAGGAAGGGGTAGACGGTGCTCTTCAGGATGATCTCGGCGCGGCTCATGGGCGTCACGAGCAGCGGCTCGAGGGTGCCGATGCGCGCTTCGTCGGTGAGGAGCTCGCGCCGCCGATTCGCCGCGGCTCCCCGGCGCACCATGAAGAAGTGAGCCAAGCTCATGAGCACGATGGCGAGGCCGCCCCATGAGCCGCCCCACCACTCGGCGAAGCCCCGTGGGCCCGCCATCGATCCGATGGCGCCGATGATCCAGACGATGCTCGCCAGAACGCCGAACTGCAGAATGAACGCGGCGACCCAGCTCCTGCCCCGCCAGTCGCTGCGGAAGCCTCGGATCAGGAACGGATTGTTCCAGTACTGCCACAGGGTTGCCGCCGCGGCGACGAAGTCGGCGATCATTGGTCCTCGAGCGCTCCCCTGTCCTTCATCGCCCGCCGGAGCCGGTGGCACCACGCCTCCGTGCGCTCCGACAGCCTCCGCCTCTCATCGATCAGCCGGTCGCCAGCCCTTGTCAGCTCGTCCAGACTCTCGGCGAGCCCCTCCGTCGCGCCCAGGTCGAGTCTCATTCTCATCAGCCCAGCCTGTAGGGTGATAACGTTGAGTGGCGACGCGAGGGAATGAGCCCCCTCGAGCTGCCATGCCAACGCGCGGACCGCCGCCTGCTCCCGCGCCAAGACCTGGTCCAGCCGCGCGGACAATAGGCCCGTGAGGGCGTCCAGCCTCGCATCGATGTGCGCCGCGGTCGGCGTCCCATCCACCTCCCCACCGACCTCCTCCGCCGCCTCGCGTAGGATCTGCCGTACCGAGGCGCAGAAGCTCAGCACCCCCGCCGGCCAGGGCCAAGAGAACCAGGCCACGCTGGGCTCAGAATCGCCCTCCAACACCCACCGCTCGACGGCATCCAGGAAGGCCTCGGCGGACTCGGCCGTGGGCGCCGGCGGCTCGGGCCCGATGTCCAGGGGGCCAGCGGGCCATGCGGCGCCTGCTGACGCGGCGGCAACCATTCGCTTGATGCTCGCGCTCCTCCGAGCCCGCGCCCTCGCGAAGACCTCCCAAGCCATGCTCGCCATACGATCCCTCTCCTGATACGCAGTAGCAGGTTCGGACGTGGACCTGCCAGACCTGCGACTCCAGGGAGGTGTCGAACCTACCCGTCGCTTCGGGTGTCAGCTATAGTGACGCGAGCGATGAAGGGATGTGCGCCGTGCGCAAAGCGATCTGCTTGGGGCTCCTCATGGCCTGCGGGGCCCTCGTAGTATCTTGCTCGACCGGGCTTACCGTTCCGATCACGATCAACGTGACGACGCCCGCCCTTAGCGCTGCCGGCGACTCGGCACCCGAGGGCCAGATCATAGGATACGTCTACACCCCCGATCCCGACTCCGAGGACCCCGCCGTGGGCACCTCGCCACGCGTGACCCAGACGCCCATCCCTCCTTCAGGCTACCGGGTGCCCGTGGTCTCGGTTCTAGTGGCGCCCCAGGGCTCGGCGTCTAGCGGCGTCCGGCTCGACCAGAACGGTTTCTTCGTGTTCCGAGGCCAGCCCATCAACAGCCCGCCCGCCGCGGTTCGCGTGAGCTTCACGGGCGGGGGCTTCTCGGACTTCGTCACCGACGTGCCCGTGGTGTCCGCTGACATGGAGGGATGGGACGTTCGGCAGATCGACCTCCAGACCAATACCCAGTACGCCAACAACTCGGGCGACATCCGGAGCATGAAGAGCGTCATCCTGAATGCGCAGGTCACCGCGAGTGAGACGGCCCTTATCTCGCTCTACGTCAGTGGTCGCGGCGACCTGACGCGAGACCAGTTGGCCGACCACCCGGATGCCTACCCACTCATGGAGGTCGCCCTTTCCGCCGGCGAGACGCGCCGCATGCTGGATGTTCGGCCCCTCCGCTCGGACAAGCTGCTCGAACTCTCCAATCCCAGGACCGGCAATGAGATGTTCTGGCTCTACCTGCACTCCGAGGAGCCGCAGAACCCTGGCTCCGGGGCGGCAGCGTCCATCTCGAGTCTGGAGATCGTCCTGGAAGCCCTCGTGGGCGCTCCCCTGTAGGGAGGTCGCGGCGGGAGGTGACCCGGCGACGCAGCGGGGTAGGATCCCGGATCAGCATGCCATCCCCACGGCCAAGACCTCGTGTATCGGTTCAGCCCACCATCAGGCCCCGTGTCAGGCCTCGGGCCTCACTGAGGTCCGTTGCAGTCCTCGATCAGCCGGAGGAGGCCTTCCGCCGGACGGTGGCCGATCTCGAGGCCGCTCCGCTCTTCGAACGCCTGCGGAGCGAGGGGCTGATTCGCAAGGGTCCGCTGCGCGGCTGGATACCCGCCCATCTCTATCGCGACTATCTGGACTCGGAGATGCTCCCTCTCATCCGGGACCTTGGCCTATCCGAGCGCAGCGACTGGATCGACGGGCTCGCGAGCGCCCCGCCGTCGGAGGCCGAGCGGCGTGCCGCCCGCTACGGCATACCGGCTGAGGCGGCTCAGCGGCTCGCCCGCTATGCGCGGCGCCTCAGCTCCCCCGATGACCTCGCCCATGGGCCCGGGGCAGGCGCGGAATCGCGCAAGGAGGCATCCGCTGGCGTCTCCCTCCAAGGCGCAGAGGATGCCCAAGCGTTCCTCACGGAGTTTGCCCAGCGTTACGCCGTTGGCCTCGAACAGTTCCGGCGGTGCGTGCTGAGCGACGACATGCCCCTTGTCGAGGCCTGCCGCGCCCTCGGGGCGCCTGAGGAGGCCGTTCAGGCGGCGCGGGAGGCGGCCCTGTGCGTCCTGCTGCTGGATCTCGCGTCCGGACCGCGCACGCCCACGGCGACGGACGTGCCCAGTCAGGTGCCCGAGATCGTGGCTGCCATCGTGCGCGGGCCCGCGGGCCTGCCGACGCTGGCCATGGATCCCGCCAACGAGTACGCCCAGACTTACTACATGGACCGCCGGGCTGTTGACGCCCTCTACCGCCTGGCCGACTCCACCGCCGAGGCGGACGGGTTCCTGCGGCAGATGCGCGACCTGAACCGACGTAAGACGGTGCTCTATCGTATCCTGGCCGCTCTCGTGCGGAGTCAGAGCCGCTACCTGATGTCCGGTGATGATGCGGACCTGGCTCCTCTGAGCCAGGCCGAGCTGGCACGAGGCATCGGTGAACACCCGTCCACCGTGTGCCGTATGCTTCGAGACCGATGGATCGAGGTCCACGGGCAGACGCGGCCCATCGCCTCCCTGCTCCCGAGCCGGGGCAGCGTCATCGCAGGCCTTATCGCGCGGATGCCCGAAAGCCCCGACCGCGCCATCGCCGAGGAGCTCCAGGCGCGCTTCGGCCTCAATCTGAGCCGGCGCACGGTGGCGTATCATCGAGGTAAGCTCGATAAATGAGGGGAGAGTCCCACGTGAAGAGGCTAGCAGCGGCGGCCATTGCCATCCTTGCGGTTCTGACCGGCTGCGCGGGTGGCGGCGGCGACCCGACGACGCCCGAGCCCACAGAGGTCGACTACACGACCTTCAGCGACACGCTCATCACCGGGAAGTACACGGGCGCTCTGTCCCTAGCGCTGACTGTTGGGGGGAAGCCCGCTCTGGCTGTCACGGGGCGGATCGCCCTGGCGGGCGAGGAGGCCGGGAAGGGTCACACCGCAGTCTCCTCCGCCCAGGGCTACTGGCGGGTTGGGAACGTGCCTGGAGGCGACTACGAGTTGTTTCTCTCCGGGCCGACCATCACGAGCGACATCATCGCCATCACCGTCACGGCGGGGAAGATCACGGCCCGGACCATCGAGCTGAAACCCGCACCGTAGGAGGGGGCGGCCATGTCCATCCAGTGCAGGGAGCGCGCCGGTCAGCACCTCGCGCGAGGCCGCCGCTACTACGTCGAGGGGCGTTTCGACGAGGCTCGCGCGGAGCTGGAAGCTGCCTGCGAGCTGTGCCCTGACTGGCCCGCGCCCTACTCCGCCCTTGGTGCGCTGCTGCTGGACTCGGATGAGCTGCCCGAGGCCCGTAGAGCTCTCGAGCATGCCGCCGACCTGGGGATGGACGACCCGGATTCGCTTCGGGCTCTTGCCGAGACGTGCTGCCGCATGGGGGCGTACGCGGACGCCGCCCACCACTACTCCCGTGCGGCCGACAGGACCGACGACGCCCCTTCGTCTCTAAGGATGCGCGTGAATGCGGCCCTCTGCCGCACCCGCTCGGGCGATGTGGCGCAAGCCGAGCAGGACCTCCTGAGCCTCCATGAGGATCACCTCGGCGAGTCCCTCGTCACCCTCGCCCTAGCCCAGGTTCTAGCCCATCGGCCTGGCGGCCGGGCCCGAGCCACGGAGTTGCTTGAGGGAGTTCTGGAGCGCGAGCCGCAGCACCTCATGGCTCGGTACGACCTCGGGCTGCTGCTCGTGCGCGCCAAGTCGGAGGAGCCCGCGCTGCGCTCCGCCGCCGTCGCTCACCTCGAACGGCTCATGGAGACCCCCGGGTTTCCCGAGCTGGTGCCCGATGCCCACGTGGCGCACTTCGCCCTCGGAACCTGCTATGACGACGATCCCAATGGCTACGAGTCGGCCGCTCGCCACTACGGCGCCGCCCTCGCGATCCGCCAGGACTTCCCACCCGCTCTCTGCAATCTGGGGATCATCCAGGAGCGCCTCGGCAACCGGGCTCAGGCCCTCACCCTCTATGCCCGCGCCTTGCGAGCCGATCCACGCTTCGAGCCGGCGGCGGGGCACCTGGCGCGGTTGTGCATCGAAGCGGAGGAGACCGAGGCGGCTGACGGGCTGAGTGAGGCACTCGACATGAGCCGCGAGCGTGCTCTCGCCACCTACACGGTCCTGCGCGCCGTGGAGGACCGGGCCCACGCCGACGGGCAGGTCGCTCTCTGCGAGGCCGTGCACCGCGTGAAGAACCGGGCCGGGGTCCTCGCAGCCCGAGCGAAGGTTCTGCCGATCCACGACCGCTCGGAGGGCGATGCTTCGGTCCCCGGCGTTCCCGAACTGGCGGACATGATCTTCGACGACCTCAATGCCCTGCTCGCTGTGCTTCGGCCGGTGGAGGACGATGCCGAGGTCGTGGACGCGAATACGGTGATCCGGCGCACCTGCGCCATGGTGCGCGCCTGGGTACCCGAGGGCGTCGCGGTCTCTTCCTCCACCTCCGAGACTGCCCTTCCCATCCGGGTCGATCGCGAGCGTATACGGGACCTGCTCACACACCTCGCTCGGAATGCGGTCTCCTCCATGCCTGACGGCGGCGAGCTCTGCTTCATCTGCGCGCCCGGCGCCCAGGGGCCGGGTTGGGTCGCGCTCCAGGTCCGCGACTCCGGAGAGGGTATCCCAGCGGAATCCATCGAGGACGTCGTGAAGCCGGGGGTCTCGCTGCGGCCAGGCGGCTCGGGGCTCGGGCTCTGGATCTGCGGCCGCATCGCTCGCGCTCACGGTGGCATCCTACGGCTGGAGTCAACGGAGGGGGAGGGCACGGTCGCCACTCTGGAGCTGCCTCCGCCGGAGCATCCCTCCCTCGCCTCGCGTTCGCTGCGGCTGCATCGCTCACTCATGGCCCTGGCAGATCCGCAGACACTGGAGCTGACCGATGAGGACACGCCTCCGCGGCTGGCCGAGGGGGCTGCCCCCGTTGAGTAAGTACGTGCTGATCGCCGATGACCAGGCCGAGGTCCGGGAGTGGGTCGCCGACATCCTCCGGGAACTGGGCCGCGCGACCGTCGAGACGGGGCGCGCCGACCAGGTGCTCCCCCTGATCCAGGAGATGGGCGACGCCCTATCCATGGTCCTGCTGGACCTGGACTTCGGCCAAGGGCAGATGGGCGGGATGGACGCTCTGCGCCAGGTCCGAGAGGCCGGCTGCCAGATCCCGGTCGTCATCCTGACCGGCAAGGGCTCCGTTCGCGCCGCCGTCGAGGCGCTCAAGGCCGGCGCCACGGACTTCATCGAGAAGGACGCCCATGTCGAGGACACTCTCGCCGCCGCCCTGAGCCGGGTCGAGCGCTTCGCCCAGGTGGTCGCCGAGAACCGGCGGCTCCGCGAGGAGCTCCGCGGGGTGCAGGAGATCGTCGGCGAGAGCACGGCTATGCGGGAGGTGTTGGCCCAGATCGAGCGTCTGGGGCCCGTGCCTCGGCCCGTCCTCGTGGTGGGGGAGCGCGGCACTGGTAAGGAACTCGTGGCTCGCGCCCTGCACGAGAACTCCCCACGGAGGGAGGGGCCGTTCATCGCCGTGAACTGTGCGGCGATCCCCGATGGGCTCCTCGAGTGTGAGCTCTTCGGGCAGGAGGAGAACGCTTTCGATGGCGCGCCCTTCAAGGAGGGGCGCTTCGATCGGGCCGACGGCGGCACGCTCTTCCTCGACGAGGTCGGCAACATGGGGCCCGAGTTTCAGCGCAAGATCCTGCGGGCCATCGAGTACCACAGCTTCGAGCGGGTCCAGGGCACCGAGACCATCCGCGTCGATGTCCGCGTGATTGCCGCAACCAACGCCGACCTCCAGGCCGCCATCCGGCAGGGCGCCTTCCGCGCCGATCTCTACGACCGCCTCGCCTTCGACACCATCCGCATCCCGCCCATACGCGAGCGCACCGAGGACATCGACTCCCTTGCACGCCACTTCGCGCGGCGTTTCCACGAAGAGGTCGCCGGGGTCCCGGTGCTCGAGTTCACTGACGCGGCGCTCACGGCGATGCGCGCCGCGCCCTGGCCCGGCAATGTGCGGGAGCTCAAGAACTTCGTCGAGCGTCTCGCCACCCGGCTGAGCGAGCCAAGGGTCGAGGCAGCCCATGTGAACTCCTTCCTCCAGCCGGGGGGCCAGGCCGCCGCGGCGAGCTCCGCGGACCCTGGAGTGGGTCCCTTCGCGTCCCGGGTCGAGGCGTTCGAGCACTCGCTCCTCACCACGGCTCTGGACGCCGCCGGGGGCAATCGCCGTAAGGCCGCCGCGGCTCTGGAACTCAGCTACGACCAGTTGCGCCGTCTTCTCGCGAAACATCACATCGGGTCACCTTAGCCACTCGGGCTTGCCCGTTGGCGTGCCACCGCGCGGCCCGTGCCGGCCGTTGAGGTCCTGAGCCGCCACTGGCCGGGCGACTTCATCGAGGCTAAGGCCGGATCAGTCCTCGGATGGGACTCGGGCCGTAGACGCTGGAGATCCACACTTCCTGGGGCTTGACTGAGCCCATGTGCGGCCCATAGTATATGTGTCTCGCATATATAACTGGGCATGAGGAGGTAGGTACACATGGCAGCAGGACGAGGAAGAGGCGGAGGACGGGGTCGCGGAGCCGGCGCCGGCGGAGGACGCGGCATGGGTCCGGGTGGCTCGGGCATGGGCCCCGGCGGCGAGTGCGTCTGCCCGAAGTGCGGGTTCCGCACCGCTCATGTGCGCGGCGTGCCATGCCTGAAGCGCGAATGCCCGCAGTGCGGTACGCTGATGGTTCGCGGTCAGTAGTCCCCGACGCGACGCAGGTGCTCGGCACTGCGCAACGAAGGCCTCGGCCACCGAGGTGATCTCATGCTTGGCGCCGTTCCCTGCTGGCCCACCCTACTCGCCGGCCTCTTGGGGGTTGGTCTCCTGACGGCCGCCTTCGCCCAACTCGAGCATCCACTCGTCGGCGCCATCCGGTGGGATGCCTGGCACGGCGAGCTCGAGGCGCCGGGCCTCGCCGTCGAGCGTGCCCTCGCGCCGCTCCAGTACCGTTCCCGTTTGCCGTGGTTCACCGAGTTCCGGGAGGACGGCACTCCCTCGATCCGATGTGACCGGCCTGGGGTGATCGAGGCGGAGATCCAGTATGCCCTCGAGGCGGGCATCGATTACTGGGCCTTCGTCACCTACCCGGAGGAGAGCGCTCTGTCTATTCCCCTGCGGCAATACCTTGGCGGCGAGTGGGAGGCGGCCCCGCGCTTCTGCAGCATCTTCGAGTGGTCCCGGTTCGGCGGACCCGACCATTACCAGCCCGTCGTTGAGCGTCTCCTCGGCTACTTCGCCGACCCAAGGTACGTGCGCGTGCTCGGCGACCGGCCCTTGCTCTACCTTCTGTGCCACGGCGACGAGCACGTCACGGCCCAATGGGGGTCAGTCGACGGCTTGCGGGTCGCCGTCGATGCGCTTCGCGCCGGAGCCGCCGAGCGAGGCTTGGGTGACCCGTACATCGTGGTGACTTGGTTCCACGCCTCCGAGGCGGAGGCTATGCGCCAGAGCCTCGGAGCCGATGCCCTCTCGGCCTACGCTGTGCCGGGCGGAACCCCAGAGGGCGTGCCCTTCGAGCAGTCTCAGGCCCAGGCGCGCACCTACTGGGAGCAGATGGCCGCCGTAGGGCCGATGATCCCCATCGTCTCCTGGGGGTGGGACCAGCGGCCCCGAGTGGACAACCCGCCGCCGTGGGTGCCCAATCCGACCCCTCACCACTATGAGACATTCACGCCAGACCAGTGCGCCGAGGCGCTCGAGGCGGCTCTGGACTGGGTCGCCGAGCATTCCGACGCCTGCCCCGCCAACGCGGTGCTCTGTTACGCCTGGAATGAGCACGACGAAGGCGGTTGGCTCTGCCCAACCCTCGGGTCGGACGGCCAACCAGATGACAGTCGCGTCCGCGCGGTGGGCGAGATGCTCGCTCGAAGGCGCGCGGGTCTCTAACCGGGCCCCCAACGCGCTCGTAAGGCATGGGCGCGGTAAGATCCGGAGCGTAGTCCCGCAGCTCCCACCCGTCGTGGAGCCCTGACGGAAACACCGGCCGTCGCGACTCGTCCATGAAGTACCGTGGGCTCCTCTCGCTGACGCGCAGGGGCCCGTCCGCCAGGGCTGCCGGCGTCATCAGGAACAGATCGAGCACGATGGTTGGGCGTCGGTCACCGCCTCCGGACGCTCAGGGTCCAACAAGCCGGGTGCGGCACCTCCGGCGAGGTTCGCTTCGCCGGCTGCGGAATAGAGTCAGACAAGACAATAGGAGAGAGGAACTGCATCCCATGAGACGGCCCGCCGCACTACTCCTGATGGCCCTCGCGCTTCTCGCCTGCCAGTCCGTAGCCCAGGACCTGGTAACTCTAGAGGGCGTCAACGGCGCTGTCGAGGTCATCGGCGAGGGCGATGACCAGATCACCGTGCTCTATACCTGGGGGACCCCCTATGAGATGGGCTACGCCCATGGCAAGCTCCTGACCGAGGGTGTTCGGCATCTCTACGAGGTCAGCTTGGCGCGCTTCATGTTCGGCATCGGCATGGGAGCCGAGCAGATAGACGAGGTCTGGGCCCAAGCCGAGCCCCACATGCTCGCCGCCGATCTCGAGGAGATGCGCGGTCTCGCCGACGGGACCGATGGCGCCGTGTCCTTCGACGACGTGAAGCGGCTGCACATCGTACCTGAGATCAGCGAGTGGCACTGCACCTTCTTCGCCGCGTGGGGTGAGGCGACGCGGGACGGAAACCTCATTCAAATCCGCGCCCTCGACTATGCCACCGAGGCAGCGCTGCAAGAGGTGCCCCTCATCACCGTCGCATTCCCCGACGGCGGCCAACCGTACCTCACGGTTGGCTGGCAGGGCTTCGTCGGCACGGTTACGGGCATGAACTCCTCTCAGATAGCCATGAGCGAGATCGGCGATAGCTGGGACAAGGACAACGACACCTTCGACGGCATTCACATGTGCTTCCTGATGAAGGACGTCATCCGCTCCGCGGCGTCGCTCGACCAGGCTGTCGCGATGGTGCAGGACGCGCCACGCACCACGTGCTACCTCTACTGCCTCGGTGACGGCAAGATCCCCGATGCTCGCGCCCTCCAGACCTCACACAGCCAGTGCATCGTATATGGGCCCGAGGATCTGCCGTACGAGAGGCTGGCGGATACCGTCTACATGTCCATGGGGATCAACTCCGGTTGGAATGAGAAGATCGGGGGCGTGCTGGCCGAGGCTCACGGCCGCATCGATCCCGCCGTCGCCATGGAGGACGTCATGGCCGGCTGTGGCACAGGTGACCTCCACGCTGTCGCTTTCGACGCGACGGCGGGGCGCATCTGGGTCGCCAACGCTGAGGGCGACATCGGCGCTGTGATCGATGGCTTCAACCGGCCCTTCGTGGAGTTCGATGCGGCGGCCGCCTTCGACCGGGTGCGGGCGCTGGCGTGGAAATGAGCACGAGCGCGGGGCTCAGTTCCTCGCCTTGACACACTCCTATAGGGGTGCTAAGAGAGTGCTATCTGCCCAGTAGGGTGTGCATCGCCGTGGCCCGGCCGGACTACGCTTTGGGAGCCCGCAGGACGCTGATCGCCGTATGGGCCGGCGCAGCCGTCGTCCTGGTCGGCGCCGTTGTGTTGCGCCTTATTGGTGTGGCGCCCCTGGCCACCCATCCCATCGACTACAGCCCGATCGTCCTGGTCGCCCTCGGCCTCCTCGTCTCCTTCGTGGGCGAGCATGCCCGGTCGATCCTTGGGATGGGGTACGGGACCACAGTGACCGGCGTGCTCGTGGCCCTCGGTCTGGACCCGCACATGGTGGTGCCCGCCGTGCTGCTCCTCGGGATCCTTCCCGCCAGCATCGATGTGGGTAGTTACGGGTGGTCTGATCCGAGCGTGCCTTCGCCCACGCGAAGGCTCATTGGCATGGGCGTCATCATCGCGGTAGCGGGGATGGTGGGCGCCGTCTTCGGGGCCTGGGGCGCTCTGTCGCTCTCGGGTCCGGCGCTGTCAGGCGTCATTGCCGCCGTGCTCTTGGCCGTGGGAGTCCTCGCGGCGATAGAGGGCCGGGTGAGCTTCCGTCCCCTGAAAGGTCGCGTGGCGGCGGTGGTTCTTGGTCTGGTCGCCGGCGCCGGTCGTGGGCTGATGGGTGGCGCTTACGGGCCCGTCCTCGGCTCCCTGGATGTCGACACAGAGGATTCCAAGACGACAACCCGCGCTGTGCTAGCGCTGCCAGAGCTCCTGAGCTGCGCGGCGGCCTTGGCTGTGTTCGGCATCCCCGCCTCGCCACCCCTGTGGAACCTCATCGGCGGCCTAATGGTCGGTAGCCTCGTCGTGAAGATGCTCTCGGCTCTCCCCGTGCCGCCGCCGGCGGTCGAGGTGGCTCGTGCCGTGACGGCGGTCGGGACCATCGTTCTCGCCGGCCTGCTGACCCTCAGCACCGCCGCGTACTGATACGGGCGGCACGGCTCTCTGCGGCGGCGGTCACTCAAGCGGCAGGAGGTCGACTCGGCGGAACTCCACAGGGTGGCTCTCCGCTTGCAGCGCGATGTAGCCCCGATCCAACAAGGCCTCCCCGCCGGCCTCCTCGATGAGCTTCGCCGCGTCCCCGTCGCCGGGGTCCAGCTGGGGTTGGGCGTACTCGAGCACGACCTCTCCGTCGATCCGGTGGATGAACCGCTCCGCTCCGCGAACCTCGATCTCCACGGTGACCCACTGGTCGCCGTGGTAGGTTTGGGAGGAGGAGTCCGTGCAATGGGGCGTCCATAGCTCGCCATCGAGCACGATGTGGGTGCCTGGGGTGCACACGTTCGCCGTGTGGCGCTCGCCCTCCCCACTGCCCCCGAGGAACTGGACCTCGATGGACACGGGGAACTCCTGATCGGTGCGCATGGTCGCCGGATCCTGGCTGTGGAGCATCGCGCCGCTGTTCCGGTAGGCCCACCCCGCGCCGCCCGGCGTCTGATCGCCCACGAAGCGGTACTCGACTCTCAGGATATAGTGGGAGAAGGGCTGCTTGTAGAAGAGGTGGCCGTAAGCGCCCCCGAACTCATCCCATTCGTCGTAGCAGACCTTCAGAAGCCCATCCTCGACGCGGAAGGTGTCGCGGTAGTTCACCCCGAGCTCCTGCCCAGTGAACTTGGGGATCCAGCCCTCGAGGCTCTCGCCGTCGAAGAGCGGGATCCACGGGTCCTCCACGATGGCTCCCCGTCGGCGGCAAGGGGTGCGGAGAGGGTGACGAGAAGGGCTATGAGCAAGCAGCGGTGTGTGGTCATGAGCGTTCTCCTTCGGGCATGGGGATGGGCTCACCGCAAGCGCTCAGGGCCGATGCGGTGAGCTGATCGCACATGATGAGCAGGACGCTGGCGGGTGGCATAGAGCACCCTTCCCGCGCGGCGGCACGACTCCTGCCGCGGAACCGGCTTGGCGCCGCTGGCGTCGGAGGAGTGTGCCACTGCGGGCCGTATTGTGGGGAACCGAGGTCGAACGCTACCGATGATTCCGCCCCTACTCCTCGCTATCGCCGCACTCACCCAGGCTCAAGCCTTGGCGGACGGACTCGCACGGCACGAGTTCGAGAGCCCTCTGATGGGTACGACTTTTCACATCGTGCTCTATTGCGATGATGCCACTCGGGCCCAGGTTGCCGCCGATGAGGCCTTTCGACGCGCCGAGGTCCTCAACGGCCTCCTCAGCGACTACGACGATCAGAGCGAGGTCCGACGGCTCTGCGACAGCGCGCCACACGCTGGCCCTGTGGCGGTGAGCCCCGAGCTCTGGACCGTCCTTGCCTGCGCCATCGAGGTGTCCCGTCAGTCGAAGGGGGCCTTCGACGTGACCGTTGGCCCCCTCGTGCGGCTCTGGCGTCAGGCTCGGCGGACGGAGCGCCTGCCGTCGCAGGAGCGGCTCCGGGAGGCCCGCGCCTCGGTGGGATGGCGGCTTGTGGAGATGCACCCGAAGACCCAGGCGGTGCGGCTGCCCTTGGCGGGCATGCGCATTGACCTCGGCGGGATCGCCAAGGGGTACGCCGCGGACGCCTGCCTGGAGACGCTGCGGGCCCACGGCATCGACCGGGCGCTCGTCGACGCTGGTGGGGATGTTGTGGCGGGCGAGGCTCCGCCTGGCTCCGAGGGTTGGCGCATCGCCGTGGCGAGCATGGATTCCGCCACCACGGGGTATCTCATCTTGCGTCACGGCGCTGTGGCGACCTCGGGTGATACATGGCAGTTCGTCGAGATCCAGGGGCTGAGGTACTCCCACCTTGTGAACCCGAGAACGGGGATGGCGGTCACCCAGCGACGCTTGGTAAACGTGGCGGCGCCGACGGGCATGCTGGCCGATGCCTGGGCGTCGGCGCTCTCGGTGCTGGGGCCCGAGGCGCCCCTGACCATGCTGTCGCGGCGGGCCGGTTTCGAGGCGCGGGTGGTAACCCTTGACGAGAAGGGCTGTGAGAGGGCCCTTTTTACGCGGCGATGGAGTAGTCTGTTGGCTCCGAAGGTCGATGCGAGCGCTTCGGAGACCGAGCTTCCGTGTGAGGATGGGTAGAGACATGGGAATGAGCCGTAACAGGACGAATGACCGGGGCCCGGCGCCCCTGAGCCTGCTCCTCTTCGCGCTGGCCCTGGCGGTGGCGACAGCCCTGCCGACGGCCATGGCGCTCCAGGAGGATGCGGGCGAGATAGACGAGGGCCTCCGCATGGCCCTCTCGCCGGTGGTCGAGTGGATGCCGCCGCCGGTGCCGGTCCCGAATGCCGACGCGGCCACCGAAGCCGATATGATCGCCTACACGGAGCAGATCCCCGGCACCGGTGTGACCTTCGACATGGTGCCCATCCCAGGGGGTACGTTCACCATGGGCAGCCCGGAGGGTGAGCCCATGCGCGATGCGTGCGAGGGCCCGCAATTCCAGGCCGAGGTGGAGCCATTCTGGATGGCGACCATGGAAGTCACCTGGGACGCTTACGATCTCTGGGGCACCGGCAAGGACATTCGCCTGCGTGAGGCCACGGGCAGCGCGCCCGGTCCCAATGACGGCATCGCTGACGCCATCACTCAACCCACTACGCCCTACTTCGACAAGACCCGAGGCATGGGCCGCGAGGGCTTCCCCGCCATCTCCATGACCCAGCTCGCCGCGAAAGTCTACTGCAAGTGGCTCTCGGCCAAGACGGGCCGCTACTACCGCCTGCCGACCGAGGCCGAATGGGAGTACGCCTGCCGAGCGGGTACGACCACGGCCTACAGCTTCGGCGATGATCCCGCGGATCTCGACGCCTACGGCTGGTACTACGGCAACAGCGACGACGCCTACCACCTCGTGGGCACGAAGCAGCCGAACCCGTGGGGCCTCTACGACATGCACGGCAATGTCTATGAGTGGGTCATCGATGGCTACTCGGCTGAGGGCTACCCGGTGCAGCCCGGCGAGTCGGTCTCAGGCTTCCTCGTCATGCCCACCGCCATCTATCCCCGGGTCGCTCGGGGCGGCTCGTGGACCGACGATGCCGACTGGTGCCGCAGCGCCCACCGCCGCGGCTCCAGCGACAGCTGGAAGATGGGCGACCCACAGATCCCTCAGAGCATCTGGCACTTCACGGACGCGGACTTCATCGGCTTCCGCGTCGTGCGGCCGCTCCGCGTGCCCGATGCCGAGGAGGCGGTGAAGTACGAGCTCGATCCGGTGCAGGAGAAGACCCTTCGGGAGTACCCGAACGATCGCGGGCTCGGCCGATAGCGGCGCCCTAACGGACTCCCCCGACGGCACCTGGCCCGTTCCTTAGTGTCGACACGACGGACCCCGTGGAGGTATCCCGGGGTCCGTTGGCTTGAGAGACTGCCTCACGCCGCCGGACGAGCCGGGAATGTTCGGGCCTCGGAGCTAGGAAACCCCGCGCCGAAGCCGAACCCTACCGGGGCGCCCGTAGGGCGCGGTACTTCGACACAGGATGACGAGGGGGAGGATAGTGGCTATCACCAACATCGAGGTCGCTCAGTCCGCAGTCCTCAGGCCCATCATGGAGATCGCTGAGGAGGCCGGCATCCAACCGGATGAGCTGAGCGTCTACGGCCGCGACAAGGCCAAGGTGGACCTCTCGCTACTGGACCGGCTGAAGGATAGGCCCGACGGCAAGCTCGTCCTTGTTACAGCCATGACGCCCACCAAGAGCGGTGAGGGGAAGTCCACCATCACCGTTGGGCTCGGCCAAGCGCTGCGGCGCGCTGGCAAGCGGGCCTTCGTCGCCCTCCGCGAAGCCTCCCTGGGGCCGTGCCTCGGCATGAAGGGAGGCGCGTGCGGTGGTGGCTACTCCCAGGTGCTTCCTATGGAGGACATCAACCTCCACTTCACCGGCGATATCCACGCCGTGACCACCGCGCACAACGCCCTGGCGGCCCTCCTCGACTCACACCTCCACTTCGGGAACGAGGCGGGCCTGGATGTGCGCGCCATCACCTGGTCTCGGGTGATGGACATGTGCGATCGGGCGCTTCGGGATGTCATCATCGGCCTGGGCGGCAAGCTGAACGGCGTGCCTCGTGAGAACTACTTCCAGATCACGGCGGCCTCTGAGGTCATGGCCATCATCTGCTTGGCGCGCAGCATGACCGACCTGAAGGAGCGGCTCGGCTCCATCATCGTCGGCGCCCGGCCCGATGGCACATTCGTGCGCTCCTCGGACCTCAACGCCCAGGGCGCGATGGCGCTCCTCCTCAAGGATGCTATCAAGCCCAATCTCGTGCAGACCGTGGAGGGCGGCCCGGCCTTCGTTCATGGTGGGCCCTTCGCGAACATCGCCCACGGCTGCAACAGCGTCCTCGCGACGCGCATGGGGCTCAAGCTCGGTGACATCCTCATCACCGAGGCGGGCTTCGCCTCGGACCTGGGCGCCGAGAAGTTCTTCAACATCAAGTGCCGCAAGGCCGGTCTCCGGCCCGACGCAACGGTCATCTCGTGCACCCTCAAGGCGACCAAGCGAGCGGGCGGTGGCGACGAGAAGGCGCCCCACGCGCCCAACCCCGATGCGATCCGCGCGGGTGTCGTGAACATCGAGGCCCACGTTGCGAACATGCGGCAGCACGGCCTGCCCGCCATCGTGGCCATCAACCGGTTCGCCCAGGACTCCGAGGAGGAGTTGGCTCTTCTCAAGTCCCTGCTCGACGAGCGGGGCATCCCCAGTGCCATCTGTGACGCCTACGGCAAGGGCGGCGACGGATGCCAGGAGCTCGCGGACCTGGTTACGGCGGCCATCGACTCGGGCTACACCGACTTCCGGCTCTTGTACCCCGATGAGGCGCCGCTCGCGGATAAGATCCAGACGATCGCGACCCAGGTTTACGGGGCAGATGGCGTGGAGTTCCTGCCGAAGGCCCGTAAGGCCCTCGCCTCTTTCGAGGCCGCGGGCCTGGGCAACCTGCCCATCTGTATGGCCAAGACCCAGTACTCGCTGACCGATGATCAAAACATCGTCGGGCGGCCGAGTGGCTTCCAGATCACCGTGCGCGACGCCACGGTGAGCGCGGGAGCCGGCTTCGTGGTGGCCCTGCTGGGTGAGATGATGACCATGCCGGGTCTGGTCCGGACCCCGGCGATGGTGAACATGGACATTGACGAGGACGGCACGATCACTGGCTTGTTCTAGCGCGAGCGGCTCGACTCGGATGGAGGATGCGAGATGTCGACAACGGCCATCGTGGGCACTCAGTGGGGCGACGAAGGCAAGGGCCGGTTCTGTGACCTTCTGGCGGAGGAGTCGGATCTGGTCGTTCGCTTCCAGGGCGGCAACAATGCCGGCCACACCGTGGTGGTCGGCGACGAGGTGTTCAAGTTCCACCTCATTCCGTCGGGCATCCTGAGGCCCGGAACCACCTGCCTCCTAGCCGACGGCACGGTCATCGACCCTCGCGTCCTCTGCTCGGAGGTCGAGGAGCTGGAGGCCCGGGGCATCGACACCGCGGGACTGAAGGTCAGCGGATCGGCCCATGTGATCATGCCGTACCACACCGTGATGGATCGCATGGAGGAGCGGGCTAAGGGCGAGTATGCCATCGGCACTACGACGCGCGGGATCGGGCCGGCCTACGCCGACAAGGCGGCGCGCATCGGGATCCGTGTCTGGGACCTTATCGACCGCGACCGTCTCGCACGGCAGCTCGCCCTCGCTCTGCCACGGGTGAACGTACTGCTCGAGCATCTCTACGAGACAGAGACCTTCACCGTCGATGACATCATCGGGCAGCTCGAGCCATGTGTGAAGATCATCAAGCCGATGGTGGCCGACGGCCGAGCCCTCGTGATGGATGCCGTCGCCAACGACGCCGAGGTGCTCTTCGAGGGAGCCCAGGGCACCTTCATTGACCTCGACCACGGCACGTACCCCTTCGTCACGAGCTCCCATCCGATCGCCGGCGCGGCTACCTTGGGCACGGGCCTGGGCCCACTGGATCTGGATGCGGTACTGGGGATCGCCAAGGCATACACCACGCGCGTGGGCGCCGGGCCTTTCCCGTCCGAGGCCTTCGACGAGGACGGCGATCGGATGCGGGAGGCCGGGGCGGAGTTCGGCACGACCACGGGGCGGCCACGCCGCTGCGGTTGGTTCGATTCGTGCATGGTGCGGACAGCCGTTCGGATCAACAGCGCCTCGAGCCTTGCCCTCACGAAGCTTGATGTGCTCGATGGCATCGAGACCATCCGCGTGGTGACGGCCTACGAGCTCGATGGCGAGCTCATCGACTACGTACCCTCGGACCCCGAGGCCTTCGCGCGCTGTGTGCCTGTCTATGAGGACTTCCCCGGCTGGATGGAGCCCCTCGAGGAGGCTCGCGAGCTGGACGACCTGCCCGAGGAGGCTCTCAACTACATCGAAGCCGTCTCCACCCTCGTCGAGGCGCCCATCAGCGCCATCTCCGTCGGCCCGGAGAGGGAGCAGACCGTGTGGGTCGAGGAGTCCGACGAGGAGTAGTGGCCTGTGATGGACCCTCTCGGCGTGTCGAGGCGCCTGGGCGGACTGCCCAGGGTGTCCCTGTGCCATCTGCCGACGCCGCTCGTTGTGGCGGAGCGTCTCTCCCAGGACCTGGGAGGGCCGACCGTTCTCATCAAGCGCGATGACCTGACGGGTCTCGCGGCGGGCGGCAACAAGCTCCGTAAGCTTGAGTTCCTCCTGGCTGATGCACGCCGCCAAGGGTGCGACCACATCATCACGTGTGGCGCGGCCCAATCCAATCACGCGTGCCAGACTGCCGCCGCGGCTGCCGCCCTGTGTATGGCGTGCACCCTCGTCCTGTGGGAACCCACCTCCCCCGATACGGGAGTCGGTCGAGGCAATGTGCTCCTCGATGATCTCGTTGGAGCGAAGGCCGTCTTCATCGACCCTGCGGACGGCGTCTCGCGGGAGGACGGTATGGAGCGCGAGGCGGAGCGGATCCGCGCCGGAGGAGGGCGGCCGTACGTCATCCCCGTCGGCGGGTCGACGGGGCTTGGCTCGGTGGGCTACGCTCTGGCGTTGGAGGAGGCCATCCTCCAGTGCGAGGCTACGGGTGGGCTGCCCGACAAGATCATCGTCGCTTGTGGCTCGGGCGGCACCGCGGCGGGCCTACTGGTGGGCGTGGCCGCGCTGGGGCTCAAGGCCGAAGTGCTCGCCGTGGATGTCGATGGAGAGGACTCCCTCCGGCCCGACACCCTCCGCTGCGCTCGGGAGTGTGCCGAGTTGCTCGGCATGGACCCCGGCCCGTGGGAGGAGGACTGCCCGTGGGAGCTTGTCGAGGGCTACGTGGGCCCTGGCTATGGCGCGCCGTCCGAGGTATGCGTCGAGGCCATCCGACTCGTTGCCCAGACCGAGGGCCTGTTCCTCGACCCGGTCTACTCGGGTAAGGCGATGGCGGGCCTGATCGGGCTCGTGGAGGAGGGTTGGATCGGTCGATCGGAGCGGGTGCTCTTCGTACACACCGGCGGGCTGCCCGGGCTCTTCGCCCTCGGCCCGCAGCTCGCCTCATAGCGGGCCTACCGGCGCCTCCAGATCAGCGTGGAGCACTCGATCCCGTGGCGGTGTACAGGGAGACGGAGTTCCTCGGTCCACGCATCCCCTGGCTGCATGTCCCGCCGCATCCAGTCAGCGATGAGCAGTACGGCCACGCCGCCGGGTCGTACCACGCGAGCCAGCTCGGGCAAGGAGGCCACAACGGCCGCACGATCGCGCCGGTGATAGGGTGGCTCCCCCAGGATCCCGTCGAACCACCCGTCACTGAAGGGCAACCGGCCGGCATCGGCCAGGGCGAAGCGCGCAGGGAAGCGCTCCTGCAGGCCGGGCGTGAGGTCTGGGTCGATGTCGGAGACCCAGACATCGAGGTCCCGCTCCATGGCGGCGCGTCCGATCGCGCCGAGCCCGGCGAAGGGGTCAAGCACCCGCGACTCGTCGGACAGCCCCGCAAGGTTCGCCACGAGCTTAGCATCGAGCGGGGAGAGCCGCCTGTGCAGCCGGGGGCCGGATACGTCGTCCCCGGGCGCTGACGCGAAGGCGAAGCCGGCGCGATGGGGCGACCGGTCGAGCCTGTCCTCCTCGTCGGCCACCCAGACCTCGGTGAGCTGCAGATCCCGGCCCTTGTAGACGATCCGGCCCACGGGCCAGCGCACCGCCATCCGGTAGTCCGGCTCTCGCCCCGACCACGGCGTGGAGATCGCCCTCAGCACCGCCTGGGTGTAGCCGAGGCGAGTCACCATGGCGATGAGGGGCGACTCGTCGCCCAACCAGGAAAGAGCGAGTCGGTGGCGGCCCGGCCACTCATTGGTCAGGCGCGCCGAGGGACCAAGGCATGTGAGCAGCTCGTGCCGGGCCGTGCGGTAGTCGATTCCGACCCCACCGCGTCTGGTGCGGAAGTACGCCTGGTAGAACCGCTCCTCATCCATAGCGTGGCTCCGACCGGCGGCGGACGCGCCGGTGGGACAGGGCCGCGCCCGCGATGCAGGGCAGGCAACCAACGGAGGTCATGACGATGCCCGAGTCGTTCACCAGTCCGGCGAACAGAGCTGTCATCGCTCCGGCGACCACATAGCGGAGCGGCGGCGCCCACGCCGCGGGCGGCGGCGAGTCTGCCACGACGAAGGGGAGGAAGAGGGCCGTAGTGCCCACGCTGCCCCACCACAGAGGCGTGGAGAAGCGCTCCTTCACGAGGGCGACCTTGCCCTGCATGGTACGGCGAAGCCACTCGTCCTGGCCCGAGAGCACCTGCTTCATGGCGTGGCCGAGGTGGGTCGTGGGATCGGGATGGGTGAGGACATCGTAGAGCGCGGCGCCGATGACTGTAGCCCCCGCAAGGAGGGGGGCGAGGAGGAAGATCGCCCAGCGAGCCCGGGGCGAGCGTGCCGCCAGCCCTGCCGCCAAGGCGAGGGCGAAGGTGGCTGTGAGCAGCCCTCCTGTGTTCGCGCCGAGTTGGGGCGCCCCGATGACGAAGGCCGGCGCCGCCAGGAGGAGCCACCAAACACCCCGCCCTCGAGGCCACGCCTCGGTCAGAGCCCCCACAAGCAGCAGGGTACCGACCACGGTCAACACGGCCATCGAGTTCCCGATCCCGTAGAGCCGGCTGTCCCGCTGCAGGCTGTACCCAAGATAGCTGTAGGCGGCCGCGTTGCCGCCCAGGAGTTGGTCGGCTATGAGAACTGCCGGAGTCACCGTGAGGGCGATCAGGAGGCCCCATCGCGACGGCAGGAGCGCGGCCAGGGCCAGTCCCAGGAGAGCCGCAACTGTCAGGGAGGCAGCCACAACCTGAGCGTAGCGCGTGGAATCTGTCAGTAGAGGAGCGACCGCGAGCACCGCCGGCGCTAGCAGAAGGCCGTAGGCGATCCCACGCCCCAGCGCGGACCCGGGTCCCCTCTCCCCGAAGCCCCATAGAGCCAGGGAGATGATGGCTGTGAGTGTCGCCGCGCCCATCAGGGCATCGAAGATGGCGCCACGTCCCAACTCGGCGCGCAGCGCCCGTCGCTGCATCTCGTGGAGACGCTCCAGGGCCACTGGTCCCGCGATGGTCGCGCCCAGGGCGGCCCGCCCCTCGATGTCGAGCGGGGGATCGATGCCCACGGCGTTTAGGATAGTGGGCGCCACGTCGGTGACTCGGATCAGCCCAGGACGTCGGGTTGTCGGCGAGCCGAGCAAGCCGGGCCCGCCGCCCCACCACGCGAACAGCGCTGTTCGTTCGGTGTTCCAGGTCGTTCCTCGCGGCGGCATCGTCAGGAGGAACAGAGGTTGGCCGGAGCGCCGGTGCTCCTCCAGCAGCGGCACGATGGCCGCCTCCAGATGGTCGGGGGCGACGCTCAGGATGGTGACAGGGGTGGCGTCTTCATGCCCCTCGTCGAGTACGGCGACGCCGTCTGGGCCCATGGCCAGCAGCCCGGGATCGGGCTCACCCTCCGGCCCACCAGTCCCGGCGCCCCAAGAGGCGACGGCTCGGTAGCCGCCCGCGGCCAAGCACCGCGCCAGCGTCCCGTAGGTATCCTCGATGGGTCCCGAGGCATAGACAAGCTCGCCATTGACCCGAACGGGCGATTCGATGGGCCGGGTAGGGAGGCGGAGTCCCGAGGCGGCGGCCAGCAGGTAGGCGGTGCGGTTGATCTGGCGTGCTCCGTACCGATCGGAACGTGTCCGGCAGTTGACCAGGGCGACCTCGGACTCCTCGAGCAGACCGCGCAGGGCAGGGCGCTCGCCGTCTACGATCGTGGCAAGGGGCACGTGCTCCGTGACGATCACGGTCGGGCCCACCGTCACCCAGGCGGCCAAGGCCAGACCGGCGACCACCCCGCCGATCACCGCGTATCGCCCCCGACCTCGCAGTAGAGCGTCTGGAGCTGCCTCACGGCCTCGTCGAGGGTGTAGCGGGACAGGACGGCCTGCCGTCGCTTGGAGAACTCGTCGGGGGTCATGTCGTACGCCTCGAACTCGCCCTCACTGATATCCACACCGGTGAGAGAGGGGCGCGATTGAACCACCCGCTCAGCGCCTTCGGGGGTGGAGATGAGCATCCAGCCTCGATCGCCCTCGCCTTGGCCGCAAGCGGATAGGGCACCGAGGAAGACGCGGGCGAGGGCGTCAGCGTCCCCGAGGGGGACCCAGGTGATCCCAGGTCCGTCACCGAGGATCTCGCGATGGGCCGGGCAGTCAGCGGCGATGATTGGGACACGCGAGGTCGCCGCCTCGGCCACCTCCCAGGGGAACTCGGTCGGTTGCCCGGGGAAGGTGATGAGGTTCATGGCGGTGAGGGCCCGGGGCAGGGCCCGGCTGTACTCCACGAACCGGAAGCGGCCCAGGATGCCCAGGCTGTGGGCCCGGCGCTGCAGTGCCTGGGAATAGGCGCCTGTGCCGACGACAACGTAGTCGCAAAAGGGTATGGCCTTGAGGGCGATGGCGGCGGCGTCCACAAAGGTGTCGCCGCCGCATTCGGGTCCCGTGAGGTCACCGGCCATCCCGAAGTGCAGGGTCGTGGGGTCGAGACCGAGTTCCACCACCACGCGCTGCGGCACATGATCGCCGTCGAGGTCACGACGGTCCAAGCCCCAGGGTATGACGGTGACGGGCGACTCGAACGACCGCTGCGCTCCGGCGCTGAAGGCTTGCAGCGGCACCACGGCGCGGCGGACGCGGCGGCGGACGCGAGCCGAAACACCCACGCCATTCGCCAGGCGCCTGTAGGTGGAGGCGACGAGGGGCACTCGGAGACCGGCCGCGACTGCGGCCGCCAACTCCGCGGAGTGGACCCCATGGGCATGAACCAGACGGGCCCCGGCGGCCTGCCCGGCACGGCGGCACGCCCCGATCACTCCGCGGCGGGCCGCCCATGTCTCGGACCGCTCGGGTAGCCGCTCGACAACGAGACCAGCCCGAGCCGCCTGACGCTCGAGCAGAGGCTCGGCGGTGGTCGCTACAGCACCGGCGCGCGTGACGTCTCCTTGGGCGAGGGCGGGGAGCAGGCGAGCGAGGTACTGCCGGGTTCGGGCGCCGGGGTCTTGGATCACGTGGAGGACGGGGGTGGGAGCCACGCGCTCGGCGGCCTCCGCCTCCAGGCGCGCCAACCTACCCGCGACCCGATCCCGGGCCTCGCTTTCATATGGTCCGTCGCTACCGCGTCCCGGCACTAGTGAACCGCTCCTCTTTGGCTAAGGTTCTTCCTAGAGGCCGGAACTCCGGCCCGAAGGGCGATGCGAATGGCCGCTTCACCAGAGCCAACCGTGTCCGTGCACCCAAGGAACCGGTTGAACGACCTGCCAAACGGCGAATGGCTGCGCCGCACCAAGAGCTTCTGGCTGTCCGAGACGGGCAGCCCAGACGCAAAGCGAACCAGGGAGGCGCTGGCCGCCTTCACCAGCTGGCTCCGCGCGGAGGTCGGCGATGAAGAGACGGACCGCCTCATGGGGCAGATCCTCGATAGTTTCGTCTACAGTATCACCCCGCCGCGGGATGCCCTCAAGAGCCTGCACCCCGCCACCTTCTCGGAGTGCGACATCGAGCGCCTAGTCACTCTCTTCAGCAAGGAGGGCGAGACCGTGCTGGATCCCTTCGCGGGGGTGGGCTCGTCCCTCATCGCGGCCCTCCGTGGGGGGCGGCGGGCCATCGGCATCGAACTGTCGCCCGAATGGGCAGACATCGCCCGCCAGCGTGTCGCCGCCGAGGCGGTGGCCCTGGACTGCGCCACTGCGCTCCCCGAGATACGGGTGGGTGACAGCGCGTCGCGTATCGATGAACTCTCCGATGAGTCTGTTGACTTTGTGGTTACATCGCCGCCCTATTGGTCCATTCTCAGTAAGAGCCCTGGGATGAAGACTAGGGCGGAGCGCCTCTCGCGCGGGCTCGCCACCGATTACGGGGACGAGACAGGTGACCTCGGCGCCATTGATGACTATCACGAGTTCATTGATCGCGTGGCTGGGATCTTCGGCAAGTGCCTCCGGGTATGCCGCGCCGGCGGGTACATGGCGGTGATCGTCTCCGACTTCCGCCACGGCGCGCGATTCTACCTCTACCACGCGGACCTGGCGGCAGCCGTCGAACGAACCGGCTGGACGCTCTCGGGTCTGACGGTGCTGGCCCAGGATAACAAGACGCTCTATCCTTACGGGATCCCGTATGCCTTCGTGAGCAACGTTCACCACCAGTACATCCTCGTGTTCCGCAAGCCCAATCCCGCCAAGCCCTCGCGGAGGCCGCGTGCAGCCGAGAAGGGTGACTCGACGGCGGGAAGGGCAGCGTCTCTCACAGCGTCGCTCCCCAGACGCCGCAGCACCAGGCGCAAGGCGGATGCCGAGGCGCCGGTGGCCCGGAGGGTGGACTGAGCAATGGCGCCCTCGACCCCCTTCGCGCCCGTGGAGATCGGCCATCGCCAGTTCCGTTGGGGCTCGCGCACCTACGTGATGGGCATCATCAACGTAACGCCCGATTCCTTCACGGGTGACGGCCTCGTCGGCAGTATCGAGGCGGCGCGGGACCGTGCGGAACGGATGGTCCGGGCCGGCGTGGATATCCTCGATGTCGGCGGCGAGTCCACACGCCCGGGATCAGAGCCCGTCGATCCTCAGGAGGAGCGACGTCGGACCGAGCCCGTCGTCAGTGCCCTGGCGCCGTTGGGCGTGCCGATCTCCATTGATACCCGTAGAGCCGTCGTTGCCGAGGCGGCTATCACGGCCGGAGCCAGCCTCATCAACGACGTGAGCGGGCTGAACGATGACCCGGACATGGCGCCTCTAGCGGCCGAGACTGGCGCCGCCGTGTGCCTGATGCATATGCGCGGCACTCCAGCGAGCATGCAGGATGCCCCCGAGTACGGCGACGTGGTCGAGGAAGTGGCGAGCATGCTTGTGGAGCGCCGCCTGTGGGCTCTGGAGGCGGGCATCGCGCCCGAGCGGATTATCGTGGACCCGGGCATCGGTTTCGGCAAGACGGTGGAGCACAACCTGGACCTGCTGAACCAACTCGATTGGATCCGCGAGCGTTGCCAGGCCCCCCTTCTCGTGGGGACGTCGCGCAAACGCTTCATAGGGGCTGTCCTGGACCGACCGACCGAGGAGCGGCTCATGGGCACCGCGGCCTCCGTGGCGGCGGCCATCGCCCGGGGAGCGGACATCGTGAGGGTGCACGACGTGCCGGAGATGGTGGACGTGGCGCGTCTGGCCGATGCGGTGCTCCGGAGGCCCGCCCGGGGGTGAGCGCTTGGCGGTCGAGGCCTACATCGGCCTGGGCTCCAACCTGGGTGACCGCCTCGCCAATCTTCGGGCAGCCGTGCGGAGACTCCGAGGCACGGCCGGCCTCGAGGTCACACGCTGCTCGGGGGTGTACGAGACCCTTCCCTGGGGTGCCGAGGACCAGCCGACCTTCCTGAACGCGGTGGTCGAGGTCTCGACATGCCTCGGCCCCCACACTCTCCTTCACGTCTGCCTCGAGATCGAATGTGGCCTTGGGCGCCAGCGCGATGTGCGTTGGGGACCGCGGCTGATCGACCTCGATGTGCTGCTGTACGGCGAGGAGCGCATCGAGAGCGCCGAACTGACCATCCCCCACCCCTACCTGGAGCAGCGGGCATTCGTCCTGGCGCCACTTGCAGAACTCGCTGCCGACAGGACCCTTCCCTCTGGGCGGTCGGCGGCTCAGGCCCTCGCCGACTTGGACCAAGGCGGGGTTCGGCTCTTGGGCGAGGACGCTTCACTCTAGCGAGGCAGCCTTTTGGCGATCAGCCTCCGCGGTACCCAGGGCGCCGGATGGTCGGGTTACTCGCCCAGGACTCGCCACTCGCAGATACCGGCCGACCACTCATCCTGGAGCTTCACCACTAGCCGCAAGCCACGGGTCGTGACGGGCTCGAAGGTGGCGCGGTTGAAGTCGTTGAGGCGCGTCTCGTACCTCGGCGATCCCGTCACTTCACGCCATTCCTCGCCCTCGAGGTACTCGATGCGCCAGGACTCGGGCGCCTTGCACTGCCCGACCCCGGTGTCGTCGAACCAGTAGACTTCCACGCCACTCACCGCGACGGGCTGATCCCACTCATAGGCGATCCACTCAGTGGTTCCCTTGTGGTCCCACCAGTCGAAGTTCCGCCCGCCTCTCTCGCTGCTCGCCTTGGGCATGCGGCGGTCGTTGACGGCCGAGAGGCTCGCATGGACGTACGAGGCGCTCACCCTGGCGGAGTCTGCGGGAGTCGGGGCCAGATCGGGCTCGATCAGACCAGCGCTCTCGGGCAGCCACACGGCCATGGGACCCGGCTCCCGGTTGTCCCACACGTGGTACGGCACAGCGGTGATCGCGACGGCCTCCGGTTGAATGCCGAAGCGGTAGAGCTCATCGCGGTCAAGGGCGTCCACGCTGACCAGCGCCTCGCCCTGCAGGGTCACGACCCCGCCCAGCAGGTCCGGCCGTTCGACGGCCTGCAAAGCGGCCGTCCGAGGCAGATAGACCTTCCGAATGTCAGCGCCGTTGTCGACGGCCTCGAGGCAGTAGAGCACCGGACCGCGCTGGAGGGCGACACGCCCGCGGTTGGCGGCGACGGCTGGGTGGGCGAGGACCCTCCTGACCTGCATGGGCAGGGTCAGCTCGACCTGGTCGCCCTCGGACCATGCCCGCGCGATCGTGAGGTAGCCGTCAGAGCCGGGTGCGGCCTCGACCGCCTCGTCATTCACGGTGCAAGTGGCCTGCTCGCACCACCATGGCACGCGGAGCTTCAGCGCGAACTCAGCGCCCGCCTCGTCGGGGGTCACGGCGATGCGAACGGTTCCGTCCCACGGGTAATCGGTGCGCTGGATGACGCGAACGCCCGTGCCAGCCACCTCAGTGGTCGCCGTGGAGGAGCCATACAGGTGGATCCACAGAGCGTCTTCCGAGGCGCCGTAGAAGAACCCGCCGATCTGGGCGATGAGCCGCAGGACGTTCGGCGGGCAGCAGGCGCACCCGAACCACGGCTGCCGATGGTGATTCCCCTGGCTCTCGAGGGGGTTCACGTAGAAGAAGCGATCGCCGGATAGGCTCCAGCCGGACAGGAAGCCATTGTAGAGCACCCGCTCTATGACGTCGGCGTACCCCGCATCGCCGAAGAGGCTCAGCATGCGGGAGCCCCACAGGACCATGCCTATGGAGGCGCAGGTCTCGGCATAGGCTGTGTCGTTCGGCAGATCGTAGGGGGTCGTGAAGCCCTCATTGTGGGCCGAGGGGCCTACGCCGCCGGTCACGTACATCTTGCGCTCGACGGTGTCATGCCAGACGGAGCGAATGGCTTTCGCCAGATCCTCGTCACCGGTGCGTGCGACGATGTCGGCGACTCCGGCGTAGAGGTACATGCCGCGGACCGCGTGGCCGTGGATCGTCTCATGCTGCCGGACGGGGAGCTGGTCCTGGTAGTAGTCTTGGCCGCTGCGGCCCTTGGCGTCGATGAAGTACTGGGCGAGATCGAGGTAACGCTGCTCGCCGGTGGCCTCGGCCAGCTTGACCAGGGCTAGCTCGATCTCCTCGTGCCCTGGGACGCCGTACTCCTTACCCTCCTCCTCGCCGAACCGCGAGTCGATTAGGTCGGCGAAGCGGATGGCGACATCGAGCAGCTTCCGCTCTCCCGTAGCCCTGTGGTGCGCCACGGCTGCCTCGATGAGGTGACCGGCGCAGTAGAGCTCGTGCATGGTTGGGAGGTTCGTCCACCGGTTGTCAGGCTCGACGAGGGTGTAGTAGGTGTTGATGTAGCCATCCTCGCCTTGAGCGGCGGCGATGAGGTCAACGATGCGGTCCATCTCGGCCTTGATGGAGGGTTCTCGCGTCGTCTGGTACGCATAGGCCGCGCCCTCGAGGATCTTGTAGACGTCCGAGTCATTGAAGTAGATGCCCTCGAACTCGCCCTCCTCGAGCCCGCCAGCGATGGCGAAGTTGCGGAGGCGCCCCGTCTCCTCGCACATGCGGATCTGATGAGGCAGGCTCACCTGAGCGTTACGCTCCATCTTGGGAGCCCAGAATTCGTCCTCGAGGGTGACCTGGTCAAAGGGCACCGGCGACACCTTGGCGTGTGGCGTATCCCCGGTCGCGGCCGCGGCGGCCAGAAGCAGAACGGCTGTCGACAGCAGAAGCACTCCCCCATTAGCTGCGAGGTTGTCGAGCAGCGAACTGAATAGCGTTGCCATACGGATCTACTCCTTCACCTAGATGACGTCGTCAGTAGCGTCACCCGGCATGGGCGCTTCAGTGGTCGATGGCGCGATTCCTTCCGGTAGCACGCGAGTGGACCCCTGCATCCGCGAGGGTAGAAGGACCCTCTCCGCCCCCATGTGACCAGCCGCGGGCGCCGAGTCGCCGCTGCATGAGAGGACTGTACCACAGCCTCTTGCGCAGGTGCAGGGAGGGCGGGGGCGGAAAGGGCTTCGACGACCACTGAGTGAGGGGTGGTGTCTACGGATGGGCGAAGTCAAGGAGGGCAGGCGCCCATTGCGCCTTCGCGCCCTTCTCCTGATTGCATGCTGCGCCGCGTGCGTCGTGGGCGGACTGGTCGTGTGGGTAGTCTGGGCGCCCCGTGCGGCTCCGCCGAGGGACGACCAGACCCGTCAGCACGCTATCTCCGAAGTGGCGGTGGTGGAGCCAACGACACCGGTGCCCGTTGAGTCGGAACCCACCGACGAGCGGGAGTCGATTACCTGTTTCCGTGGGAACCCCGAGCGGAACCTGTCAGGCGTCGGCGCCGTGCCGCGGCACCCGAAGCTCCTCTGGCGCTTCGAGACCAAGACGAAGCTCGAGGGGCCGTATGAGCAGCGCGGTGATCCGTCGCTCGGCCCAGGATTCCCGTGGCGCGGCACGGGCTGGACGGGTCAGCCGTGCATCGTCGATGGGCGAGTGTACGTGGGCTCGACCGATTCTCACGTCTACTGCCTTGACCTGGAGAGCGGCCGTGAGATCTGGCACTACGGCCTGCGACACAGCATCAAGGGGAGCATTTCGGTACTGGATGGGGCCATCTTCCATGGGGGGCGTGATAACCGGGTGCGGCGCTACACCCTCGGTGGCGAGATGGTCTGGGAGACCCGCATAGGTCAGGACACCGACTCGAACCCCGTGATCGTGGAGGGGAAGCTGTTCATCGGCGGCGAGGACAACGCGGTGTACGCCTTCGACCCCAATGACGGCTCCGTCCTCTGGCGCTTCGGCCCAACGGCGGGGAGTTGCGAGAGCAGCCCCTGCTGCGCGGAGGGTCTGATAATGATCGGCTCCAGCGGAGGGGCTCTCTACGCGCTGGACGCGGACACGGGAGAGCGACGGTGGGAGTACTGGACGGGCGGTGATGGAGACCCGACGCCCGTCTACCACGAGGGCCGGGTCTATCACGCCGCCGAGATGGGTGGCAGCCTCGAGCGCGGCAAGGTGCACTGCCTCACGGTGGCAACCGGTGAGCCTCTGTGGGTGCGCGACCTTCCCCGAGGGGTATGGGCCACCGTCGCCCTCAATCCCGCGCTTGGCTGCTGCTACGTGGGCTGCAACGATGGTGTTCTCTACTGTCTGGCCATGGGTACGGGGGACATCCTCTGGCAAAGACGCCTCACTGGGGCGCGGATCTGGTCCTCCCCTGTGGTCGCCGACGGGACGATACTCGTCGGCGTACGCGACGGCACGCTCTGGTGTCTCGACGAGCGCATCGGACTTCCCCTATGGGTGTTCGACGAGGGGTTTGACATCGACTCCACCCCCGCCGTGGCCGATGGGCGGATCGTGATCGGGAGCCAGAACGGCTGGATCTACTGCATCGGCGAGGACGAAGAGAGAGGGCCCCTCAACCCGCACTGGTTCCGGCGAGGCCCTGGCTTCGACGAGCGCACAGACACCGATCCCGCGGGCGTAGCGACGATACGGAGCTCGGCTCCCGAGCCTCGCGCCCACCCAGACACCCACGCGAGCACCGGCGAGGGGTACCTCCAGCCCGTTTATGGCCCTGGATATGGGCACGGCTAAGCCACGGTGTGGCTCCGCAGGGCGGGGCAGCGACCGGAGAGAACCCACAGTGTGCCAACATCCGCACCGGAGGTGCCGCTGTGCCCGCCATGCTGACCGCTGCTTCACTTCTCTCCGCCCTCATTGGTCAGACCCCGTCGCCCGAGCACGCTGTGCCAGACATCAGCGCCCTGCGGGCGGAGCCCTTCCCGCTCGAGGCGGTGCGGCTGGCCGAGGGGCCGTTTCTGCGCGCCATGGAGCGCAACAGCCAGTGGCTGCTGTCCCTGGATCCGGACCGGCTCCTCTCTCGCTTCCGCTCAGAGGCCGGACTGGAGCCGCGCGCTGAGCCCTACGGTGGCTGGGAGGCGGACACCATCGCCGGGCACACCCTAGGCCACTATCTCACGGCGTGCGCCAAGACGTACGCCTCCACCGGGGATGAGCGCTTCCGCGAACGCACGGCCGCCATCGTGGCTGATCTCCGTTCCTGTCAGGAGGCCCAGGGCGACGGGTACGTCGCGGCCATCCCCGGTGGGCGACAGGCCCTGGAGCAGGTGCGGGCCGGCCAGATCAGGAGTGCGGGGTTCGACCTGAATGGCATCTGGGTGCCTTGGTACACCCTCCACAAGCTGTTCGCGGGCCTCATTGACACGTACATTCACTGCGGCAACGAGCGAGCGCTCCAGGTGGCGGCTGATCTTGCGGATTGGGCCTACGACCTCACCTCGGGGCTGACCCCGGAGCAGTGGCAGACCATGCTCGCCTGCGAGCATGGGGGCATCAACGAGTCGATGGCCGAGCTCTACGCCATCACGGGCGAGGAGCGGTACCTCGAACTGTCCTGGCGGTTCCATCACACGGATATCCTAGAGCCCTTGGCGAGAGGTGAGGATCTCCTGCCCGGGCGGCACGGGAACACGCAGATCCCCAAGGTCATCGGAGTGGCACGGCGCTATGAGGTCACCGGGGACGAACGAGACCGGGCGATCGCGGCGAACTTCTGGGACATCGTCGTGAACCACCATACGTACGTCACCGGCGGCAACACGAACAGCGAGCACTTCGGCCCTCCCGACCAGCTCGCGGAGCGGCTGGGGGCGTCGTCCACCGAGACATGCAATACCTACAACATGCTGAAGCTGACCCGGCATCTCATGGCGTGGGACCCCTCGGGCCCGTATGGGGACTACATCGAGAGGGCCCTGTTCAACCACATCCTGGCCTCCCAGAACCCCGAGACGGGGATGGTGTGCTACTACCTGCCCCTCAAGCCAGGGGAGTTCAAGACCTACTCGACGCCCGAGGACAGCTTCTGGTGTTGTGTCGGCACGGGCATCGAGAACCACGCCAAGTATGGAGAGTCGATCTACTACCGCGACGAGGACGGGCTCTACGTGAACCTGTTCATCGCCTCGACGCTGGAGTGGCCGGAGCGTGGGCTCGCCCTGGAGCAGAGCACGCTGTTTCCCGAGGAGCAGGGGACTACTCTCACGCTTCGGTTGGAGCGGCCTCAGGAGATGGCCCTGCAGGTACGGCGCCCGGCGTGGGTGGCCGAGGGCTTCGGGCTCGATGTGAATGGTCAGGCCGCGGATGTGGCCGACGATGGGAATGGGTTTGTGACCCTCAGGCGGCATTGGCAGGACGGGGACACCGTGCGGGTCACTCTGCCCATGTGCCTTCGCACCGAGGCCACTCCTGACAACCCCGATCGCGTGGCCCTGCTCTACGGCCCAGTGGTGCTGGCGGGTGAGCTGGGACCCGAGGATGACCCGCGCGCCGTGGATCCCGACTATGTGCCCGCCCTCGTGGTAGGAGAGCGCGAGCTATCGGACTGGCTGCGGCCGGCGGACGAGGGGCCACTGGTCTTCACTCTGGTGGGCACGGGGCGACCTCGGGATGTGATACTGCGGCCCTTCTACATGACCCACGGGTCACGCTACACGGTCTACTGGGACAGGTTCTCACCCGCCCAGTGGGAGGAGCAGCGCGCTCAATACCGGGAAGAGGCGAGGCAGCGCAGGGCGATCGAGGCGTTCACGGTTGATCGGATGCGGCCGGGTGAGATGCAGGATGAGCGGGACCACAACGTGGAAGGCGAGCAGACGGGGGTGGGAGAGCATCTCGGTCGCAAGTTCCGCCACGCCTTCGGCGGCGGCTGGTTCTCCTTCGACATGGCCGTCGATCCCGCAGAGGCAGTCGATCTGGTCTGCACCTACTGGGGCAGCGATGTGGGCGACCGCACGTTCGACATCCTCGTCGACGGCGTGGCGATCGCCACCCAGACCCTGAGCCGCGATGCCCCCGACAGCTTCTTCGAGGTCACCTACCCCATCCCGGATGCGCTCACTGCGGGCACGGAGCGGATCAAGATCACCTTCGCGGCTCACGAGGGGCACTACGCGGGAGGGCTGTTCGGTGTGCGCGTCAGCCTCCGTGTTGGGCCTGTCCCCGCGCCGCCGGAGCCCTACGGGGCGGTGCCGAGCGACCGGCAGCTCCTATGGCACGAGATGGAGTTCTACGGGTTCCTGCACTTCACCGTGAACACTTTCACGGACAAGGAGTGGGGGTTCGGTGATGAGTCGCCGACGGTCTTCGACCCGTCGGACTTCGACGCCGATGAGATGGCTCGGGTCGCCGCCGAAGCGGGCATGCGGGGGCTCATCCTGACCTGCAAGCACCACGACGGCTTCTGTCTCTGGCCAAGCGCCCACACGGACCATTCCGTCGCATCTAGTCCGTGGCGCGATGGCGAGGGCGATGTAGTGCGTGAGGTGTCGGAGGCGTGTGCAAGACACGGACTGCGGTTCGGGGTGTACCTCTCGCCGTGGGACCGCAACCACCCGGCCTACGGCTCGCCGGAGTACGTGACCTATTACCGGAGTCAGCTGAGGGAGCTCATGACCCAGTACGGCGAGATCTTCGAGGTGTGGTTCGACGGCGCCAACGGAGGCGACGGCTACTACGGCGGCGCTAACGAGACGCGGCAGGTCGACACGCAGACCTACTACGGTTGGGATGACACGTGGGCCATTGTTCGGGAGCTGCAACCCGGGGCCGTCATCTTCAGCGATGTGGGCCCCGACGTCCGTTGGGTGGGGAACGAGCGCGGAGTCGCCGGCGAGACGTGCTGGGCGACGATCACCCCACAGGGCACCGTGGGGGACGTCGACCCAGGACGGAACAGTGTCGGCGAGCGAGGAGGGTCACACTGGATCGCCGCCGAGGCCGATGTGTCGATCCGTCCTGGCTGGTTCTACCACGCCTCCGAGGATGAGCGCGTCAAGTCGCCAGCGGAGCTTGTCGACCTCTACTACGCGTCGGTAGGCCGGGGCGTGGCGTTCCTTCTGAACCTGCCGCCGGATCGGCGCGGACGCATCCACGAGGCGGATGTGGCGGCGCTTCAGGAGATGGGCCGCATCCTGCGCGACACCTTCCAGGTGAACCTGGCGACCACGGCGGAGGTGACAGCGAGTAGCGTCCGCGGCGACCATCCGGCTTACGCGCCCAGCGCCGCGCTTGACGGCGATCCCTCTACCTACTGGGCCACGGACGACGGAGTGACGGAGCCGGAGCTTCTTGTCGAGTTCGCGGAGCCCGTGCGGCTCAATGTGGTCTCGGTGCGGGAGCATCTGCCACTCGGTCAGCGGATAGAGTCCATCGCCGTAGACGTCTGGGAGGGCGAGGGTTGGCGCGAGGTCGCCGTGGCCGTGGGTGTCGGCTCGCGGCGCCTGCTGCGGTTCGAGCCCGTTGAGACAACCCGGCTCCGGCTGCGCGTTACAGCATCGCCCGTGTGCCCGGCGATCGCGGAGTTCGGGGTGTACTTGGAGCCGGGGATGTAGTGGCAGGAGGCCCTATGGCGCACTGTGACGACGGTACCGGTGCTGTGCCAACGCACCATCGTACCGCGCCCCGTTCTCCCCGAATTGGCTCACGAAGAACGGCCCGAAGGCTCTCGCCAGCTCGGGATCAAAGCTGCTGCCCGCGCCGCCCTGAGAGCCTCGACGAGACGGTCAACGTGGCCAGGCTCTCTGTCCGCGATGAGCACCCTGTACGGTCTATCGGAGCGGCCGCGCAGGAGTGACGTAGGGGAGCTGAAGGATTCCACCACGCCTGGATCCGCATCCGTTGGCCACACGGTCAACGACTCGCTTCCAACCACACCGGCGATGGTATTCCTCTTGCGCTCAGCATGGTCCTGCCACTTGTTAGAGCCGCGTACACGTAGAGAGGAGCGGCCCGGAATGGGCCGCTCCTCTGCGGAAGGTACGATCTTCGAGGCAATACCGCTATGCGGGAGAGTCCTCGATGACGCTCGCACCACGCTTGGACCACCATACGGCGAGTCCGAGTAGGCCGATGCAGACTAGCGAGACCATGAGGCTGACCTCGGGTCCAGGCACCTTCGCCAACACGGGGGCGAGGAGGATGGCGACGAGGTTCATGACCTTGATGAGCGGGTTCAGAGCGGGGCCGGCAGTGTCCTTGAAGGGATCGCCAACGGTGTCGCCGACGACGGCCGCCTTGTGCTCGTCAGTGCCCTTGCCGCCGAACATGCCGTCCTCGATCTTCTTCTTGGCGTTGTCCCATGCCCCGCCAGCATTGGACATGAAGACCGCCATGAGCTGACCGACGAGGATAGCGCCGGCGAGATAGGCGCCGAGAGCGGCTCCCGCAAGGGGCGCGGACTCGATCTGACCGTTGATCTCGACCTCTACCAAGCCGCTGGTGCCGAACAAGGTGCTGCCCAGCAGGAAGGCGGTCAGGATCGGCGTGGTCACGGCGAGGATGCCGGGGCCAAGCAGCTCACGCTGGGCGGTGGAGGTAACGATGTCAACGCAGCGCTGGTAGTCGGGCAGGTTCTCGCCCTCCATGATGCCAGGGATCTCACGGAACTGACGCCGCACTTCCTGGACGACCTGGAAGGCCGCGCGCGAGACCGCGTTCAGGGCGATGGAGGAGAAGAGGAACGGGACCGCGCCGCCGATCAGGAAGCCGACGAAGACGAGGGGATGGTTGACCTGGATGCCGATCTGTTCGAGGCCAACCTCGTCGACGAAGGACTTGAACAGCGAGACCGCAGCGATCACGGCTGTAGCGATGGCGAAGCCCTTGGTGAGGGCCTTGGTCACGTTGCCTACCTGGTCCAGGCGGGCGACGATCCGGCTCGCCTCCGGGTCTGACTCCACATCCACGTCATCGGCCATCTCGAAGACGCCGTTCGCGTTGTCGGCGATGGGGCCGTAGGTATCCATGGCGAGGATGTAGCCCGTTGTGGTCAGGAGGCCAAGGCCCATGAGGGCAACGCCGTACGAACCCAGGGCCAAGTCGCCGCCGAAGACGGCGAAGCTGAAGACAACCGCGCCGCCGATGGAGAGGATGCTCCACACGGAGCTCTCCATGCCTGCGGCGAGGCCGCTGAGGATGATCGTGGCCGGCCCGGTCCGGGCGCTGTTGGCGATCTCGGTCACCGGAGGCTCATCGGTGTGCGTGTAGTAGTTGGTGAGCCGCCCGATAACCATCGCCAGAGCTACGCCCGCGATGGTCGCGATGCCGAAGGACCAGTGGATGACAGTCTGGCCATCCTGCTGGGTCTTCATCATGAGAACGGTGGCGACGAGAATGCCGAGGACCGCGACGACGGCGGAGCCGGTGAAGCCTGTGTTGATGGGCTTCATGGGGTCCATCGTCTTGTCCTTATCATCGCCCTTGACCATGAGGACGCCGATGATGGACGCCACGACGCCAACGGCACGGACGATGAGGGGGAAGGTCCAGAGGGCGGAGCCGAGATCCAGAGCGACGCCGCCGCCGTGATCTATGGCCGCACGCTGGGCGAAGGCGCCCAAAAGGATCGCGGCGACCAGGGTGACCTCGTAGGACTCGAAGACGTCCGCGGCCATGCCGGCGCAGTCGCCCACATTATCGCCCACGTTGTCGGCGATGGTCGCGGCGTTGCGAGGATCGTCCTCGGGGATGCCCGCCTCGACTTTGCCGACGAGGTCGGCGCCTACATCGGCGGCCTTCGTGTAGATGCCGCCGCCGACCCTCATGAAGAGGGCGATGAGGCTGCCGCCGAAGCCGAAGCCCACGAGCACCTGGATGGCGTACTCTTGCCACAAGGCGAAGACAAGGCAGGCGCCGAGGAGGCCGAGGCCGACGGTGAAGACGCCTGACACGGCACCCGCTCGGAAGGCTAGCTCCAGGGCACGCTTGAAGCTCTTCAGGGCCGCGGCCGCCACACGGAGATTGGCATAGACGGCCAGGTTCATGCCGACGAAGCCCGCGGCGAAGGACGCTGCGGAGCCGAGAACAAAGGCCAGACCGACGCCGATGGCCGCCCATTTGTTCTCTTTGATCGGCAGGTAGAGGATCAACAAGACAACGGCGAGACCTACCACGAACATCCAGAGCAGCTTCATCTGGCGATAGAGGTAGGCCTTGGCGCCGACCATGATCGCCTCATTGACCTTGATCATGCCTGGTGTGCCTCGATCAGCTTCTCGAATCTGGGTGATCAGCCACCACCCAAATCCGAGGGAGCCGAGCGCCGCGAGGAACGTGATGATGATTGCCAGCCACTCTGAAGCGCCGAACTCGTTCAGCACGAGGTTGGCCTCGGAGATCGCTTCTCCTGGGTTCTGAGCAACCGTCATCAGGCCCACTGCGAGCTGTGTGACGAAATCCATAGCCCTAGTGACTCCCTTCGACGTGGGCCGAGTGATCCCGGCCATTCACAAAACAGGCCGCGCCCTGGGACGCGGTATCCACGCTCTGAGATGGCCGAGGCCGCCTCAGCTTACTCCTAACGCCGCCTACCCTCTGACCGACAGGAACACCAGACTGAAGATGCCGATCACCAGGCAGTACACACCAAAAACCCAGAGCCAACGGCGCTGGACCACCTTCACGGTGATCCAAATCGCCGCCAACCCGCTAACCATGGCCACCGCCGCCGCCGCGAGGGCGTCGGTCAGAGCGGCCGGATCGATCCCCTCTCGCACCACGTCGATGGCCTGGTAGCAGGCCGCGCCGAGCACGGTGGGGATCATCAGCAGGAAGGCGAACCTTACCGCGAACTCCCGTTCCAGCCCGAGCAGTATTCCCGTGATGATGCACGCGCCAGAGCGCGAGATGCCGGGCAGGATAGCGATGCCCTGTCCAATGCCGATCCCCGCGGCCTGGCCCAGCGTGCTATCGCTCTGCTGGGACCCTACGCCAGCCTCACGCCGGCGCTCAATGCGATCGGTCACGATGAGCATGGTCCCAGTGATCAACATGCAGCTCGCAGCGAGCATCGGCATGGTGACCATGCTCTCGGTGAAATCGTCCAGCGCCAGGGCGATGGCAACCGTGGGAAGGATCGCTATGGCCAGAAGCCCGGCAAGCCGCGCCCACTGGTCTTCACGGAATACCCTGCGCCCCTCGCCTGAGAGAAGGCCTTTGACCATTCTCCCTAGGCCTTTCAATGCCCTCCCTACGTCCTTGGCATAGAAGACTATGGCCGCAACGAGGGTCCCCAGGTGCACGGCCACGTCGAAGAAAAGGGATGGGCTCTCCTGCCCGATGAGCGCGGGGAATAGCGCCAGGTGACCGGTGCTGGAAACAGGGATGAACTCGGTCAGGCCCTGCAGTAGGCCGAGGGCGACGACCTGTAGCCAACTCAAGATGGACTCACCGCTGCTGACTGAAGTGGCAACCGCCAGAATGTAACACACGCCCCCCCGGGCCGCAACCGCCAAGGGCACGGGTCCGAGGGAGCTGAACCCGTTGATGACCTATCTTGGCACTTCGGCGATCCCATGGGCGGGGATCTCGACGCCTCGCAGGGTCACCGGCGCATCAGTGGTGTTGAGCACGAGGTACTCCTCAGTTGTCTCCGTCCAGAAGATCCCATCGCGGCCTCCATCAGGCCAGCCATAGGAGGATCCCTTGGGGCCGAGTTGGCCGTCGAGCACAGCCAGCATGGCTAACCCTATAGTGTCAGAGGCATCGCCGGCGGCCGGCGGCAGCAGGATGGTCGCCCCTTCGCCGAGGGGCCGCACACACCGCTCGCGCACGAGGTCCAAGTCGAGGCTGGCGCGCACGAAGGGAGGCTCAATAGGGAGGTCCTCGCACCCTTCGGAGCAGAGCTCGACCCAGCGTACCGCCGCCCCCAGGGAGCGGCCGTCGTTCATGCCGTGCTCCAGGGGCACCCAAGTGGTGACATCCAGCCGTATCTCAGCGATCTGGCGTCCCTCGAGGGCAGCCTGTGGCACCTCGAAACGGTAGAGGTGGCTGCCCGAGCGGTCGAGCCGGCCAATCTCATGGCCGTTGACGAGCACTCGATTGGCGCCGTCGGCATTGTGCTCGGACATGTTGACGTCCAGGATGAGCACGGCATTCGCGCTCGCGTCGATGGGCAGCAGAACGGAGGCGTCCGCCCCGCTCCAGCGCTTGGTGGCGCCCTGCACAGCCGGCCACTCCGGCCCGGTCTCGCGGCTATGCCACGTGCCGGCGAGGTTCCCCAGGTCCGACGGGGAGCCGACGTCTATGGCTACCCGCCTCGGCAGCTCGCCCACCGGGTGGTAGCGGATCACATCCAGATCGGCGGGCAGCTCGGCGAAGAGGCCCGTGGCGACCTCTCCCTCTGGGGTGCTGAGCAGCGATCCCTCTCGGGGCGCCACGGCTACGAGCACGCCACCGGACGCCACCCACGCCCGCATGGCCTCCACCTCGCGCTCTTCGGCGTGAGCCGCCTCGACGAGTCCTACGACCTTGACATCGGGCAGTCTCTGGGAGTCGAGGGTAAGGGCATCGAGCAATTCGAAGTCCACATAGTCCCGGATGCTCGCCGCTATGTTGTAGAAGCTGCCGACGCGGCTGTCATCGAGCGCCCAGGTCGTCTTGGGCACATACAGGCCCGCGCGGACGACGGGGCGCCGAGACTGGAGGTGCGGAGCGAAGGTTCGGTAGTTCCGGACGGACTCGGCTAGCCCCAGCACGTTGGGGCTGTAGTAGTGGAGCTGCCGGGCGCCGGACGCGGTGGCGTTGTAGATCCGGGCGACCACGCCCTGGGGGTCGACCGAGCTCGCCGGTTCGAAGCCGCAGAAGGTGTCGAAGGCACGTGTCGCCGTGGAGACCTCCCGCGTGATGACGTAGTTGAAGGCGTAGTTGCTTCCCTCGTTCGTGATGCGGATTCCGGCGCCATAGGGGGCGATCCGCGCCGCTTGGGCGGTGAAATCAGCGCCGAGTTGCGGGTTCTCATCTCCGCCGGTGCAGAGGTATATGGGCGTGTCGGGGAAGTGCTTGCGGGTCAGCTCAACCCACAGGACGGACCAGTCGGTCATGGCGTCGAGATACCAGTTCGTGAAGTCCACCCGGGCGCGTGGCGAGGGGGCATCGGCGGGAAGGAACGTTGTGACCTCATCGAAGTCGCTGTACCCCGTGCTCCAGGCGTCGTTGAGGGTCTCGATGTCCCCATAGCGCTCGGTCATCGCGGCCCGGAAGTCGGCAATGGCGTACTCGTCACCTGCCCAGTAACCCATGTGGTTGTGATACGGACCGGGGATGTCGGCGGTCCAGCCGTCCTCGGGTCCGGCGGGGTAGATGGACTCGCCGTAGATGCCCGTCACGCCGAGAAGCACCGATTCGATGACCCCGCGGTCCCGGTACCGCTCGGCGAAGGCGCCAAGGTAGCGGTCGACCCAGTGCGGCAACTCCGGGTTCCAGAGCGACTCGACCTTCGAGGGTTGGCCATGCTCGAGGCACACGTACGGGTGGGCCATGTCGGACTCACGGAACCACTTCGGGTTGGCGTAGGCCGGACCGGCGATGAGGAAGGGCACCCACTTGAGACCACTCGCTTCCAGCACCTCGACCTGCTGATCCCACTGGCTCCAATCCCATTCGCCCTCGCCGTCGTCCTCGGCCGTCTGCCATGTGACGTAGGACTCGACGCTTGTCACTCCCAGGGCCCGATAGAGTAAGGCCTGGCCGGGGCCCGCGTCGTTGCCGAAGGTCAGCTCCATGCCCTCGCCGATCTGCGTCTGCAGCTCCTCGAACCTCGACGGGTCGGAGCCGCCCTGTACATAGTCGGCGGGCTCTGCGGAGAGGACCTCGATACGGCGCACCGCCACATCCGAGGCCACGAAGCGGAAGTCGGTGCCGTGGTTCTCCCTGTTGCTCACGGCGGCGTCGGGAAGGTGCACGGTGGCGGACAGCCACTGCCCTGAGCCCATCATGATGATGGTATCCATAGCGCGACTGTAGGCCGAGCCGTCGGCACGGTCGTAGTCGAAGTGGATGAGGCCGAGGTGCGAGTCGTAGAACTCCACGCGCACCCACAGGTCGAGGGGCTGCGCCGGGAGCCGCTCGTGGTCTACATCCACATAGAGGTAGCCCGAGTCGGGCGCGATGCGCATACACGGGCTGCCGGCTACCTCGTCAGCCAGTAGCGTACCGTCTCCCGCGCTAGGCACGCGTAGACCGTGAGACGCGCCCTCGGCGGCCAGGTCGATCCACAGCACGTCTCCTGGCTGACTGATCGTGGTCAAGAGCGAGAGAAGCAGTGCCACGGTGAGCACCTCCATGTGCCCGACCACTTCCCTTACCCAACCGCGGATACCTACCCCCGGCAGGCAGGCAAGGCCGTAGTCGGGGGAATGGAGAACATCGTCCCGCATCCTGTCGAGGAGGCCGCTGCATGACCCGAATCGGCGACCCGCGCATTCTGCTCGTCATCCTCACACTGGGGGTATCCACCGCCATGGCCCAACCGCATGTGCGTGACCACATCCTGCCCAGGTCGGAGTGTTTCTTCGGCCTACACTTCGATCTGCATCCGGGGGCGACCGACACAGTGCTCGGGAAGGAGACCAGCCCGGAGAACGTCCGCGCGCTCCTGCGGCGTGTGGACCCAGACTATGTGCAGTACGACTGCAAGGGGCACGCCGGCTACACGGGGTACCCCACGGACGTGGGGTGGACATCGCCGGGGATAGTGCAGGATGCCCTCCGCGTCTGGCGGGACGTGACGCGGGAGTTCAACACAGGGCTTTTCATCCATTACTCCGGGGTGTGGGACACGGTGGCGCTCGAGCATCATCCCGAGTGGTCGGTGGTGAACGCCGATGGTAGCCGAGACGCGAACAGTGTCAGTGTCTTCGGCCCCTACGTGGACGAGCTGCTCATCCCCCAAGTGAAGGAGGTCATCGACCGGTACGGGATCGATGGCATATGGGCCGATGGGGAGTGCTGGGCCGCGAAACTGGACTGGTGTGAGGAGGCACAGCGGCGTTTCACCGAGGAGACCGGTATCGTCGAGGTTCCTCATCAGCCGGGCGACCCTTACTGGCTTGAGTGGAAGGAGTTCCACCGGCGCGCTTACGAGCGCTATCTGGACCACTGGGTACGAGCGCTGCACGAGCACAAGCCCGGCTTTCAGATCACCTCCAACTGGATGTACACGACCTTCGCGCCGACGCCCATGAAGGTGGGGCTGGACTACCTCTCGGGCGACTACTCCCCCACCCTCTCAGTCGATCGGGCCCGGGTGGAGGCCCGCTACCTCGCGAGCACCGGCATGCCATGGGATCTCATGGCATGGGGTTTCAACTGGACGGACGGCACCGGGCACAATCTGAAGACCCCCGAGCACCTCATGCAGGAGGCTGGGGTCGTGCTCATGCAGGGCGGCGGGTTCCAGATCTACAACCAGCCGGTGCGAACCGGCCATATCGCGCCCTTCATGATCGAGACACTAGGGCAGGTAGCGGACTTCTGTCGCGCGAGGCAGGCCGTCAGCTTCAAGAGCGCGACGGTGCCGCAGGTGGCGGTTCTGCTCTCCCATGAGTCGTGGAAGGAGAACTGCGACGGCGTCTTCGTGTCGAGCTACATCGAGGCGGTGGAGGGCATCCTGCATGCCCTCCTGGAGTCACACTACTCCGTAGACGTCCTGGCGGAGCACCAGCTCCAGCCTCGGCTCAGCGAGTTCCCCTTGGTCGTCATACCCGACGCCCACGTGCTGCCTGATGGGTTCCGAGACGCCTTAGTGGAGTACGTTCGCGCGGGCGGAAGCCTGCTCGTGATCCACCGAACAGCGCGGCTGTTCGAGGAGGAGCTCGGGATCGCTCTGGGCGAGGAGCACCACAGCGCCGGCGAACTGGCCATCGGCGACGGCTTCCTGAGCATCAGAGGGCCCTGGCTGAAGGCGGAACTCCGAGGCGCAACGGGGATCGCGTCCTGGTATCCCGACCGAGTGCTGCGACCGGAGGACGCCCAGTGGGCCGCCACGGTCGCCGAACTGGGCGCAGGGAGGATCGCGGGCATCTACGGGCGCATCGACGTGACCAACTACCACACGCACCATCCCCTTATCCGACGGTTCATCGGTGAGGTGTGCGAGTCCCTGTTCCCCGACCCGGCGGTGCGGCTCGATGGACCGCCTACAGTAGACCTAGCCCTGCGCACCACGGAGGGTGGCAAGCTCTCCGTGCACCTGCTGAACACCTTGGGGCTTCCGCTGGGGAACCGGATGGTGACGGGCTACATCCCCCCGACGGGTGATCTGACGCTGTGGGTCAGAGCGCCGGAGGCCCCTGGGAGGGTCGTCCTGCAGCCCTCGGGCCAAGCGCTGAACTGGCGGTGGGACCCGGCGGCAAGCGTCTGCACCATCCAGGTGCCATCGGTGGAACTTCATGAAGTGGTTGTGTTGGAGTAGGCGGCCCCCAGAGCGCAGGGGCCGCCTCCCGATGATCTAGCGAGCCGGGCGAACGAGGACACGCAGGCGCTTGTAGTTGTACCTCGCGGCATTGGCGGCGAAGGTCCAGTCGGGATTCTCGCCCGTGCCATTGCCGATACCGATGTCGGCGCTTCCACCGGCTTTGGGGTTGTTGACCGAGAACACGGTCTGGCCCGCAGTATGGTTGTGGACCTGTAGGCAGCCGTAGCCGTCGTATGGGTCAATGTACTCGTCGCCGAAGTCCCACAGCGTATCGCTCGCGTTGGGCACGCCCGCAGCGTTCGTGGGACCGTAGTTGTGGGGCCAGATCTCAATGTTGCCCCCCGCGAGGTTCTCGCCCTGGACGATGCCCTCGACGTTGGAGATGACCGTCATGTTCGCCACGTTCTGCTGAAAGACCGCGCCACTGGCGGCCGTGGGGATCCCGAGCTTGGTCGCGTCGTTCGTGAACGCGTCCATGGATACGTAGACGAACTGGGGCGCGCCATCGCCACGGAGTTCCAGGATGTAGGCCACCCGATCGAACTCGCCCGCGAGCATGGCGGCGTCCACCTCGTACTGCGGCCTCGGCCCCAGTTTGCTCAGATCGATGTCGTAGATCACACGGTAGTCGGACGCCTCGGGTACCCGCAGGCCCAGGAAGTCGACGTTCGCGAGTTCGCCGGCTCGGAAGGGCCTCGCGGGCAGACCTTCCGCGTTCCGAAGGTTCGGCTCGGCGAGCTTGTGCCAGGCGAAGCGGACCGCCGTGGGCGACCTGACGCCGTCGGCCGACACAACAACGGTATCCCCGTCGATGGTCGCCTCGGCCGCAACGAAGCCCGTCTCACCGCTTCCGATCTCGAACCAGTTCAGAGGCTGGCCGTCGCGCGATTCCAGGCCGCTGCCCACATTGTCGAACCTGACGCGGATGGTGTTGCCCTCGACAGCCATGGAACGGTAAGTGGGTCCCTCGGCCACCTGCTCAGTCCAGCCGTAGGTGTCGCGAAGGGCTAGAAGAGCGAGCCGCAGTCCGACATCCTGCTTGTTCTTGGGGTGGATGTCGTCGAGTTCGCTGATGTCGTTCACGACGGCCATGCCGGTATCGGGGATCGCCAGGGCCGCGGTCTGCGCCTCCCAGAAGATGGGTATGATGTTCGGATCCTCGTCGCCGTACATGAACGGCGCGATCTGAACATAGTAGAAGGGCAGCCTGTCCTGGCCCCAGACCTCTCGCCAGCCCTCGACCAGGGCGCGGGTCTTGTCCGCGTAGAGCATGCCCTCGCCGTGGTTCGACTCGCCTTGGTACCAGATGGCGCCGCGCAGGGCGTAGGGCGCCAGCGGGGCGATCATCCCGTTGTAGAGGCCTGTGGGCGTACCCGAGCCGTCGAGCGGCCGGAGGCCGTCCGGGTAGGCCGGCGCCGGCGTTGGCTGCTCGTTCTGAGCCAAAGCGCGCTCCGCCTGGGTGATCCAGGCCCTCAAGGCGTCCAAATAGGCGCCCAAAGCCTGCTTGTGCTCCTCGGAGGAGGCGTCGGCTAGGCGGACCCGAGCACTGATGTCCTGGAGCGAGTCCACCCGCGCGAAACCGACCGGTGGAGTCCAAGGCTCTATGAGGGTGCCGCCCCATGACGAGTTGATGAGTCCGATGGGGACCCGCAACTCCCGATGGAGTTGCCGCCCGAAGAAGTACCCTACGGCCGTGAAGGCTCCTACCGTGTCGCTGCTCGTGACGACCCACTGGCCATCGAAGTCCTTGGCGGGGGCGCCGGCGGGCACCTTCGGCACCTGGATCTGGCGGATCCGGGGGTAGCGATTGGCCTCGGTGGCTACCGTGTCATAGCCAGCGGACGCGGCCACCGGCCACTCCATGTTCGACTGGCCAGAGCACAGCCAGACCTCGCCGACCAGCACGTCCTCGAAGATGATGCGGTTCGACCCAGAAACCGTCAGGGTCAAGGGCCCACCCGCGGACTGCGCGGGGAGGTCCACGCGCCACTCGCCATCGGCGTTCGCCGTCGTGGTGGCAGGTTGGACGCCCTCGAGAGTGACCGTGACCCTCTCGCCGGGATCGGCCCAGCCCCACACGGGCAGCCGCATATCGCGCTGAAGTACCATGTGATCCCCGAAGATGCTGGGGAGTGAAACGTCGGCCATGGCAGATGCCCCGAGCGTGAGCGTCAGCATGGCAAGAGCCGTGAATCGTGTCCGCGACATAAGAGCATGCACCTCCTGGGCAGTTGAGGGCGATGTGCTGAGTCCTTAGTTCCCCCTTCGACTGAAGTACCCTGCGAGGGAGCTGGAGGGCTCGAGTACCGCCCTCCCGAACCCCGCAGGCGAACGAGCGCCGGACGCGGAGGGATTGCTATGGTTGGATCGCTGAGTCGCCGCCAGTTCCTGGGCGCCGCTATTGGAGCTCTGGGAGCGTCCGCGATGGCGAACCGTGCGAAGGGGGCGGGTGCCCGCCCCAATGTGCTGCTGATCCTGGCTGATGACATGGGGTTCTCGGATGCCGGATGCTACGGCGGCGAGATCGACACCCCGAACCTGGACCGACTCGCTCGTGGGGGCTTGCGGTACACCCAGCACTACTCCACGGGCCGGTGTTGGCCCAGCCGTGCCGCCATCCTGACGGGGTACTACGCCCAGCAGATACGCCGGGACGCCGTGCGCGATCTTGGGCTGGGGAGCCGCCAACTGTGGGCTCCGCTCGTGTCGGAGCGGCTCAGGGAGGGGGGATACCGCTGCTACCACCACGGCAAGTGGCACATTGACGGCGCCCCCCTGGGGAACGGCTTCGAGCGTTCCTACCAGTTGGAGGACCACAACCGCTTCTTCGCCCCCCAGGACCATCTTCTCGACGGCGAGCCGCTGCCGACGCCCGATCCCGACAGCGGCTTCTACGTTGCAACGGCGATGGCTGACCACTGCATCGAGTGTCTGGAGGACCACCAGTGGCAGCATAGGGGCCAGCCCTTCTTCTCGTACTTGGCGTTCACGTCGCCCCATTTCCCGCTTCACGCTTTCCAGGAGGACATCGAGCGCTATCGCGAGCGCTACAGCGTGGGCTGGGATCAGGTCCGCCGCGATCGCTGGCTGCGGATGCGCGAGATGGGGATCCTCGACGCTGACCTGTCCGAGCGCGAGTATGGGACTATCCCCGATTGGAACCTCTCGGAGACGGAGCTGCTCCAGCAGATTGGGCCTGGTGAGGTAGGTCGGGCCGTGCCTTGGTACAGCCTTAGCGCGGAGCAGAAGGAGTTCCAGGCGACGAAGATGGCGATCCATGCTGCCATGATTGACCGGATGGATAGGGAGATCGGACGGGTACTGGATCGGCTCGAAGCGATGGGGGTGATGGACGATACCCTCATCCTGTTCGCGTCGGACAACGGCGCGAGCGCCGAGCAGATCATCCGAGGGGACGGTCACGATCCCGGCGCTCCGCCGGGGTCGGGGGCATCGTTCCTCTGCCTGGGCCCTGGCTGGTCGACGGCGGCGAATGCCCCTCTACGGCTGCACAAGTCCTGGGTGCATGAAGGCGGGATCTCCTCTCCCCTCATCGTCCACTGGCCCCGGGGCATCGGTGGTCGGGGCGAGCTTCGTCGGGGCGTGGGTCACTTCGTGGATCTGCCGCGGACCTTCTGCGACCTGGCCGACGTGCCATGGAGCCACGAATGGGCTGGCGCCCAGGGCCCGCCCACGCCCGGCGCCAGCCTCGCCCACACCTTCGCCGCCGACCTGCCCATCGAGCATGAGTCGCTCTGGTGGCACCACAGCGGGCACCGAGCCCTTCGCGCCGGTGACTGGAAGGCGGTGGCTCGAGCGGGCGAACCGTGGGAGTTGTACAACCTGGAGGCGGACCGGACGGAGACGCGGAACCTGGTGGACTTGTACCCGGAGCGGGTGCGGGAGCTGGCTGTGCTCTGGGAGACGGAGGCCGACGCGTACCACGAGATGGCCAAGCCTGACTAGGGCCAGTCGGCGAGACGGGAAGAGGACTTATGGCAAGGATAACAAGCTCGACTGCAAAGGCACTATTCGTGATCGCGCTCATGCTAGCACTGACGACAACGGCGGTCGCGGGCGACCTCGACGCGCTGGCTCGGCCGCACGAGGGTCGCAGTATGCGAGCCACCTCGACGGCCGTAGGGCCGGATGGGCACTACGCGCACTCGAACGGGGACAACTCGAATGTGGCGCCCGGTCAGACCAAGGTAGTGCTGGATGCGGAAGGACCCGGCATGGTCACCCACATTTGGTTCACCTTCCTGGGTCCGGAGAAGCATCCGTGGGCGCCGAACGGCTCGGCGAACCACCAGGAGATGTTGCTGCGGATCTACTACGACGGCAACGAGCGGCCGGGGGTCGAGGCCCCTCTGGGCGACTTTTTCGCCAACTCCTTCGGCAAGCGCTCCGAGGTCATCAGCGTGCCCGTGGTGGTTGAGGATGCGGACTCCTACAACTGCTTCTGGCGGATGCCCTTCCGGGAGTCATGTCGCATCGAGATCGTGAACGAGAGTGAGCGGAACATCAGCCTGCTCTACTACAACATCGACTGGATCAAGCTCGACCAGTTGGACGAGGACACGCCTTACTTCTACGCTCAGTACCGCCAGGAGTACCCCGTCGAGCAGGGCAAGGACTACCTGATCCTCGAGACCGAGGGCAAAGGGCACTATGTGGGCACCGTCTTGTCGGTGCGGACACGAAGCCCAGCGTGGTTCGGCGAGGGCGACGAGAAGGTCTACATCGATGGCGAGGAGCGTGCCTCGATCTGGGGCACCGGCACCGAGGACTACTTCCTGTCGGCCTGGGGACTGAGGACAACCAGCACACCGTACTTCGGCACGCCGTACTTCGATCAGTGGGGCATCGTGGGCGGGCACACGAGCGCCTATAGGTGGCACATCCACGACCCGATCGTGTTCCAGGAGTCCATTCGGTTCACCATCGAGCATATGGGCTGGATCAGTCCCGATGAGAACCCTGACTACGAGAGCCATAGTTGGAACGAACGCCAGGATGACTTCTCCAGCGTGGCCTTCTGGTACCAGACGGGCCAACCCACCTTCGAGGCCCGGGCTCCCCACGCCAGCGAGCGGACCTTGCCGAACCTCGACACGATCGTGATGGCCCGGGATTTCACGGACAGCCAGTACCACGGCGATCACCCGACGGTCATTCAGGAGAACCTCAGTTTCTACCCCGACGGGCAGCTCTTCTTCCGCCCTGACTCAACCGAGGATGCGTGGGTGGAGATCCCCTTCACCGTGGAGGAGCGGGAGCCGGTTCGTCTGCTCATCAAGGGGACGCGAGCGCCCGACTATGGCATCTACCGCGCGTCTCTCAATGGCATCCCCGTGGGCGGCACCCTCGACATGTATGACGAGGACGTTTCCGAGTGGGAGTGGCACCTTCTGGACTTCTGGCCCGACCCCGGGGAGTACACCTTGCGCCTTGAGTGCACAGGCAAGCGAGACGTCTCGACGGGCTACTTCCTGGGCGTGGAGTCGGTCCGGCTGCGTGAGCGGCGGCCGAGGGTCAAGGAGTGGGCGCACGACGCGGATAAGGACTGGCGTGAGTCGCCCGTCCTCTACAACTAGACCTCTAGGAGCGGCCCATGGCGGATCACGTCCTGGCCCTCGACCAGGGAACCACAAGCTCCCGAGCCATCGTTTTCGATGGCTCGGGAGCGATCGTTTCGGTAGCACAGCGCGAGACGCGCCAGATCTGCCCCCAGCCTGGCTGGGTGGAGCAGGATCCCGAGGAGATCTGGGAGACGCAGATCGAGACGGCGCGCCTGGCTCTCTCGAAAGCTGGGCTCACGGCGCGTGACGTCGCCTGCATAGGGATCGCTAACCAGCGCGAGACCACCCTCTGTTGGGATCGGCGCACGGGGGAGCCTCTGGGCAACGCCATCGTGTGGCAGTGCCGGCGAACGGCTCCGGCCTGCGATGATCTGCGCGCCCGCGGGCTGGCCGAGGTCATCCAGGCCAAGACGGGCCTCGTGGTGGATGCCTACTTCTCGGCCACGAAGCTAGCGTGGATTCTCGACCACAGCCCCGACGCGAGAAGGCGAGCGGCCAGGGGTGAGCTTGCTTTCGGCACCGTGGACACGTGGCTTCTCTGGCGGCTCACAGGCGGCGGTGTCCACGCGACCGACGTAACGAACGCATCGCGCACGATGCTCTTCGACATCCACCGCACACGGTGGGACGAAGAGCTGCTGGCGGAGCTCGCTATCCCACCCGAGGCTCTGCCTGCCGTACGACCGTCGAGCGGGGCGTTCGGTGAGACCGGCAAGGACCTGCTGGGTGCGGCCGTGCCCATCGCAGGCGTCGCCGGCGACCAGCAGGCAGCCCTCTTTGGGCAGTGCTGTCAGCGCGAGGGCATGGCGAAGAACACCTACGGCACCGGGTGCTTCCTGCTCATGAATACGGGGAAGCGGCCCGCGGCCTCTCGGAACGGCCTTCTGACCACTATCGCGTGGGATCTGGGCAGTGGCGTCGAGTACGCCATCGAGGGCAGCGTGTTCGTGGGAGGAGCAGTCATCCAGTGGCTGCGTGATGAGCTTGGCCTGCTCCGCGCCGCTGATGAGTCGGAGGATCTGGCGCGGAGTGTGCCCGATACGGGCGGCGTCTACGTGGTGCCGGCCTTCGTGGGCCTGGGAGCCCCGTACTGGGACCAGTCCGCGCGGGGGGCCATCCTGGGCCTAACGCGGGGCGTCGGGTGCTGTCACATCGTTCGCGCCGCGCTCGAGTCGATCGCGTACCAGTCGGCGGATGTGCTCGCGGCCATGAACCGTGACGCAGCCAGCCCCCTGCGCGAGTTGCGGGTCGATGGAGGCGCCTGCGCCAATGACTTTCTGCTGCAGTTCCAGGCGGACATCGTGGGGGTGCCGGTAGTACGGCCGCCAGTGATCGAGACCACCGCTCTTGGCGTGGCGTACCTTGCTGGGTTGGCTACCGGCGTGTGGGCGAGCCCCGACGACCTCCCGTCCCGTCGGCTTGTCGACCGGCGCTTCGAGCCCTCGATGACCGACGAGGAGCGCGAACGGCGGATGTCCGGGTGGCGGCAGGCCGTGGAACGAGTGCGCAGCAGACCCTAGTCCACTTGTCGCTGCAGGTGCGCGGGTGACTCCGCGGAAGTCAACACGTGTACATAACCGGGCCTCCGGCCCGACTGGCTTAGGGCCCCGGACGTAAGGTGGTGCAGGCATGGCTGCTCGCCGGTCAGTGTGGCTATTCGCGATGTTCGGGCTTGCTCTATGCGTCCTGGCGGGGATGGGCTGCGTGGGATTGGGGCCGGGGGGCCCCTCTGGCATCAAGGTGCGTCTCGTTCTGGCTCAGTCCACCGTAGAGGTGGGCACTCCAAGTGCGGCGACGGCGACGGTGACCATCGACGGTCTGCCCAGCGGGGGGCGCACCGTCAGCTTCTCCTCCTCCAACCCCCTCGTCGCTACGGTGACGGCGAAGGCCGTGACGAACGCGTCGGGCATCGCAACCGCGCCCCTGGTGGCTCTGACGGCAGGCACGACCACGATCACGGCGAGCTACGGTGGGGATTCCGACGATGCCGTCCTGACGGTCGTCCCCGCGGGCTAATCCACAGCGGCGGGGCTCGTGTTCATTATCACTCCGTGGGACAGGACTGGCTCGACCAGTACAACGCGGACCACCCCGGCCGCGACAATGTGGCGGTCTTCGATGTGTTCGACGTGCTGGCCTACCCCGATGACGGCGGTGAGACCGCCAACACTCGCCGCAAGACCTACCGCGCGAATGAGGGGGACTCCCACCCCAACGTCGCCGGGACCGTTGCGCTGACCCATGCCTTCGCGACTGGCGCCGGGAACTTGCTCGATGCGGCGTGGGCCGCTTTCAGCGACTGAGAGCATGGCGCTTGGGGCCTTCCGCGGCATCGGGTGTCGCGGAAGGCAACATTGGCCCCACGTGCGAACTAGGGGTCGTCGATTCCACCCCTCTTGGAGGCTCCAATGGCCGACGTGCGCGCGTCCTTGGTTCTGTGCTATGGGTTGGTTCAGGTGGCAGGCTACGCGGTGGCCCAGGATGAGCCCGTGAGGGTCGCCTGCGTCGGCGACAGCATCACCTTCGGGGCGGGGGTGGAGCCACGGGAGCGTTCCTGTTACCCCGCCGTGCTGGGCGCGTTCCTCGGCGAGGGATATGAGGTGCGCAACTTCGGGGTGAGCGGCGCGACGCTCCTTTCCGCCGGCGATCTGCCCTATGTGGAGCAGGACGCGTTCCGGCAGGCCCTCGACTTCAGCCCGCACGTAGTCGTGATCTGCCTGGGGACGAACGACACCAAGCCCTGGAACTGGGAGCATCGGGAGCGGTTCGCTAGCGATTACCGCGCGCTCATCGACTCCTTCGCCGCACTCTCCACTGCTCCGCGCATCATCGCGTGCCTCCCCGTGCCCGCCTTCGGGGAGGCCTATGGGATTACCGGTGAGCGGGTGGAGATGGAAGTGCTGCCCCTGGTGCGGCAGGTGGCCTATGAGGCGGGAGTGGAGCTGGTCGATCTTCACACTCCCCTTCGGCGCCATCCCGAGCACTTCCCCGACGGTGTGCATCCCAATGCCTTTGGCGCCGAGGCGATGGCACGGCGTGTGTTCGAGGTCGTCGAGTTCGCCCCGGACGCGCGGGTAGTCGAGTTGCCGGCCGAGGCCGTGGTCGTCGGCACGCAGAGCTTCCGGGGGTACGAGCAGGTGGACTTCACCTTGGAGGGCCGGGAGTGCCATCTGGTGCGTCCGCGCCGGGCGGCCCAGGGGCAGCCGTGGCTCTGGAGGGCCCGGTTCTTCGGATGGGAGCCCCAGGCCGACACCTATCTGCTCGAGCGGGGCTTCCACATCGCCTACTGCGATGTGGCCGGGCTCTACGGCTCCCCGCCCGCGGTGGAGATCTGGGACCGCTTCTACGAGTTCACGCAGAGCATCGGGCTCCACCCTAAGCCTATTCTGGCGGGCGTGAGTCGGGGCGGACTGATCGTCTATAACTGGGCGGCGAAGCACCCGGAGCGGGTAGCCGCCATCTACTGCTACGCGCCGGTCCTGGACATGCGGAGCTGGCCGCTGGGCCTAGGGGCTGGCCCCGGCAACCCCGTGGATCTGCAGCCATGCCTGCAGGCCTATGGCCTTACGGAGCCGCCGGGACCCGATTTCCCCCTGACGCCCCTCAACTTGCTTGCGCCGATCGCCGAGGCGGACATCCCGATCGTTCACTACGTGGGTCTGGCAGACACCGACGTGCCCGTCGCGGAGAACACCGCGATCGCGGCAGCCCGTTACGCCGAACTGGGCCGCCACCTGGAGGTCATCGGCGTCGAGGGGATGGGGCACCATCCGGCGACGTACGGGACCGACGACCCCACGCCCGTGGTGGACTTCCTGATGCGGGCCCTCGGCCGAAAGCCCAACTACGCGGCCCTCCCAGCGCCGAGCGTGGAGTTCCGAGGGGAGCTAGCGGGCTGGGGCGGTGGCGCCTGGTGGGACCAGTTCGAGGCGATCAACGAACTGGCCCGTGCGCAAGGGCCCAACATCGACCTCCTGTTCCTGGGCGACTCGATCACCCAAGGCTGGACTGGGCCCGAGACGCGAGTCGCTGTCACGGGCGGCGACCGGCTCTTCGATCGCCTCTACGCGCGCTACCGAGCGGCCGGCTTCGGCATCAGCGGTGACCGGACGCAGACGGTGCTGTACCGGGTGCTCAATGGGAACCTGAGCGGGCTCTCGCCTCGGGTCATCGTGGTCATGATAGGGGCGAACAACCTGGGCCCCGATGGGAGCACGGGAGACGAGATCGCGGACGGGACCGAGGCCATCCTCGCGGCCATCCAGCGTCAATGCCCGGACTCCCGAGTCCTGCTGCTCGGGTGCTTCCCGCGCGGCCATGAGCCCGGTACGCCCATGCGAGCGGCCATTGACCGGCTTCACGAGCGTCTGGCCGCGGTGGCCGATGGGGACCGGATCTACCACATGGACATACGCCATCGCTTCCTGACCGCCGATGGCAGGGCGGATCTGGTCACCATGGCCGATGACGCGGTTCATCTGAGACCCGCGGGGTACGAAGCCTGGGCCGAGGAGATGGCGCCGCTGCTAGAGGAGCTGATGGCCGACTAACCCGCCTTATTCATGAGAGTGTTTAGAGGTTGTTGCATGGGAGTGGGTAGTTCGCCTCGTATCAAGGGCTATGCGCCCAGGCAGGCCCACAACCATCGGCGGGTTGCAGAACCCACCGATGGCTACCTGGCTGGTCTCACTCCCCGCTGCTGTGCCGCTGTTGCCGCCAGGTTCCGCCCGAAAAGGGCTCGCCGGCAACAGCCCCTCGAATCCCGCAAACCGTTGGGGCCCAAGGCTTAGAGGCTGCACGGGAGGGGGGTATATGTACTATGTTCCATTGTTCCGTGAGGTACTATACATACGTTATGGTACCCCCCTGCCTCTCCGAGACAGCGCGAGTACCACAATAAGGGGGTATCGTTTCCCGGCGGAACACCGGAACAGCGGAACACGGCCCCTCAGCGAGCGAGCGGCAGAACCCAGAGAGCGGCCAGGCGGCCAACAGCGAGCCGCCCCTCCATGCCCGCCGCCTACTGCTGAACAGACCAACACCAACGCAACCCGACAAGCGCTCGCTGCACATCCAGCAAGCACACCACAGACTAGCACTCATGAATGATGCGGGCTAAACCGGTGCGGCTAGTCGTCCAGCTCATCGTCATCATCACTGTCGCCGAGGGACTCACTCACGAAGTACTCCAGGTACATCAGGAGTTCCTCGCACGCGTCAGCGGCTTCGCGGCCTGAGCCGATCGCGGCCTCGTACCGCCCGCGCTCGGCGTTCTCGGTGAGGTTGTCGAGGTCGTGGCTGAAGCGCTCTCGCGCCTCTCGCGCCATCCCGAGCGCCGCCCGGAGAGACTCGGGATCGAGAGCGCCCTCTTGCGCCTTATGCCTAACCTGACGGATGCGGCGCGCTTCCTTCGCGAGTATGGGCACCAGGAACGCGAGCCGGTCTTCGGGGTCCTCAACGGGGCTGAGCTTGTCGACGTAGGCGCGAACGCCACGCCGGCCGCTTGCGAAGGCGGTAGCGGGAGTGCTGCGGGCGGTCAGGACGATGATCCGCGAGGCAGGGTCGGCCTTGTGAGCTGCCTCGACCAGCTGCAGCCCTCCCTCGCCCCCCTCGGGCATGACCATGTCGGTCACGACGACATCGATCGGGGGCGGCTCATTGAGGCGTCTGCGCGCCTCCGCAACCGTGGCGAGGGTCTCCAGTTCCCAGCCGTGCCGGCCCAGAGACCGGATGAAGGTATCGGCCATCTCGTCGATCTCGTCATCGACAAGCAGGACCCGGATCGGGCCGCCGGGCAGCGCTTCAGACTCCATTACGCCTCTTCCTCCCCGCCGCGACGCGGCTCAGACCAGCTCGGGACGAGCACTTCGAAGACGACGGTATCGGTTCCGGTCTCTCGAATGGTTCCCTCGTTCGCTCGCAGTAGGCGCTGCACAAGGGCCAACCCCAGCCCCGTCCCGGAGGCCAGGTTGGTCGTGTAGAACGGGTCGAAGATCCTGGTCTTGTCCTCATCTGGGATCCGGCCTGGGTTCTCCAAGGTGACCCGCCAGGCCACGGGAGCCTCTTTCGAAGCCGGGTAGGGCGAGACCTCGATTGAAAGCACCCCGCGCCCATCAAGAGCTCGCACCGCGTTAGCCGCAAGTTCGTAGAATACCTCGGAAAGGTCCTCGCGGGAAGCGTAGGCGTAGGCTCGGTCGGGGCACTGGGTGTAGACCACCACGAACTCGTCGCAGACCCCGTCTGTCGCGTCCGCCACGGCGTCCCGGAGCACGGATACCAAATCGATCCGCTGCCTGCGCCGGCCACCCGCGGCGGACATCTCCAGGAACTGCCTCCTGATGCCGTCGATCTTGCTCATGTGCCGCTTCAGGTTGGCCATGGAGGCGCGGGCGGACTCGACGGTTGCAGTGCCCTCCTCTGCATCCGCGGTGAAGGCCCGGATCTCGCGGTTCGCAAGGAACAGCGGCGTTCCGAGCTTGTGGGCGATGGCTGGCAGCAGGTCAGGCATGGCCTGATCGATGGCCTCGCTGCGGAGCCGCTCTTGCATCCGAGCGGCGGTGGCGCACGCCTGCGCCCGCTCCAGGCATCTCTCCAGGAGCCATTGAGGAGCGCCTGAACTCACCGCCCCACGCTCGGACAGAAAGACCGCGAGCGTGCCGACCATGTGGTTCTCGATCACCAAGGGGCGGATGATGATCTCCTCGACCTGGTTCGCTCGGAGCGCCTCGTCGAAGCCAGGGTGAGAGGCCTCGATCCAGCCTCTCATCCAGCGGTCCCAGCCTCCCTCGTCGTCCAGGTGATGCACCACCGTCTCGCCCGTCTTGTGGATCCGGCCCGAGGGTCGCCGGAGGTCGTAGAGCGAGACCTCACGTTCGAGGTAGGGATCGAGGGGGCCGCGGGACGCGAACAGGACCGACGACTGGGTCCAGTGGCTGTAGTACCGTACCGTGGAGTGGACCAGCGCTGGGAGGTGCTCGTGGAGCGTGTCCAGGGCCCATGCCGCGGCCTCGGTAGGCGTCGCACCCGATACGAGCACACGGGAGTCCAGCTCTGATATCGCTGCCGCCTCGCGGTCGAACTCGATGATGTCCGTGTCCTGGCTCGTGGAGAGGATCTGCGCCGCGTGGTCGGCGTACATCCGCAGGGCCTCGAGATCGCTGGGCACCACAGGCCGCCCGACGAACCGAACCCTATCGCAGGCCGGAACGGACACATCGTCCGCCGGGGGCGCCGTATCGGCGGCGATCCACCCCAGCAGTCGGCCAGCGGGCCCGAACACGGGCCAGTCGACCCACCCCTGGTGGTCGGCCGGAAGGCCCAGTTCCTCGTGCCAGGGCTCGCGTTCGTAACCCGGTGGGAACCAGGCCGCGCCGGCCTCCCACTGACCTCGGCGGGCCGCCGCGTGGCTTTGCTCCAGGTCGATCTCGTGCCCACCATGCCGCTCGATGTCGCCGCCGGCGAAGACGGCGAGCTCGAGCCGTCGGGCGCTTCCCTCTCCTCGGATGTAGATCCGGCACCGGCTGAACCCGACATCGAGCACGGCCCGGGCAAGAAGCTCGAGTCGAACTCGGCGGTCCATGCCGGTCGCGCGAAGCGTGTCGGTGATGTCCTGAGCGGTCTCCAGCACGGCCATGACGCGGTCGCTGGTGGGGGAGCCGAGCATGGGTTTCGCCGTGAGCTGGTAGTACCGCAGCGCGGGGCGGCGCGAGCCTTCGGGCCGCAGGGCGTTCACGCGCATGAGGGCAACCTGCTGAACCTCGCCACGCAGGTCGATGGCCCTTCGAACCCCACAGCCCAGACATGAGGCGGGCGCCAGACACTCCCCGTCCCTCGCGTAGCAGACGAGCCGTGCGCGTTCACCGGAGGTCTGCAGCAGCGAGTAGCCCATCTCCTCGCGGAGGGTGTCGTTCATGTACCAGACGCGGAGGTGGCGGTCGACGACGGCGATGCCTACGCCGAGCTGCTGGAGCGCCTGGAACATGGGGTCGCGGTCCTCCGTGTACCGCTGGAGCCGTCGCTGCAAGGCGCGGAGGCAGTCGAGATGCTCGATCAGGCTCCCGACGAGCGCCTCGGCGGCGCCGTCTCCTCGGGCGACGTAGTCGTCGGCCCCCGCCGCCAGCGCGAGCCCTTCGAGATCACGCTCTGAGCACCCAGGAACGGAGCAGAAGGCCACCATACCTAATGAGGCGCCGCGCTCGCGGATCTGGCGCAGGGCCTCGACGCCACTGGGCTCCGCCGACATGTCGTCGCTGCACTCCAAGCAGAGGTCCACGAAGGCATGGTCGATGGGTGGCGAGTCCCGGCTCTCCAACTCCGCCAGGGCCTCGGCCACCGTCGAGCAGACGGTGGCGCGAAGTCCCAGGCCCTCCAGGGCCGCCGTGAACACCTCCGGGCAGAGGTCCTGGTTCGTCAGCACCAGCACCCGTCCACTAGCCCCTTCGGGCATCGAATTCCGATCGTCGGTCACAGCCGATTCGGCTCCTCTCGCGGCTCCGGGCGGGCACCCAACCACTGTGCGAGTGTAGGCCATCGCCACCTGCCAGGAAATGACAATGCCTGGCTATCTGCGTATAGTAACCTAAGCCGTGAACGCGCATGGGACGGGTTCCTGGGACTCGTTCGCTGTGCTATTGCGCGAGCTCCTCTTGAGAGATGGGATCACAGATGCCTCGGGATATGGATGTCCTGCCTGTGTTCGAACCCGGTTTCCTCCAGTTCGGCACAATTCCGTGCTTCCAGTACAGCGGCAACCTGAAGACTGAGGTCGAGTCGGGACGGATTACCAAAGAGCGCGCCCTCGACTTCCTCCGTTGGGGCCACTGCGTGCGGGCCTTTGAGGAGATGATCGCTGCCGTCAAGGGTGGCAAGTACGCGGCCCTGCCGGACTTCAAGTTCATCGGCGCGACACACCTCTCGATCGGGCAGGAAGCGGTCGCTGTCGGCGCCATCGGCGCGGTAGCGCCCCTCGACTACATCACGTCCAGCCACCGTGGCCACGGCCACTCCATCGTCAAGGGCGCCTATGCGCTGGCTGCCCGCGATGATCCTGAACTCGAGGAGTTCTGCGATCTTCCCGAGGTGCAGGGCGACAGCATCCAGCAGCGCGCATTCAGGACGCATCTGGTCAAGGCCGTAGGCGAGCTGTTCGGCAAGGAGTGCGGGTACTGCCACGGGCGTGGCGGCGGCATGCACATCGCCGACTTCTTCACCGGCCACCTGGGCGCCAACGCCATCGTCGGCGGGTCCTCCGCCATGGCTGTGGGCGCGGCGCTGGCTGCCGAGAAGCTCGAGGATGGTAAGCTCTGTCTCTGCATCGTGGGCGACGGCGCCGCCAATAACGGGATCTTCCACGAGGCGTGCAACTTCGCCGCCATGGATCAGTTCGAGCGCGGCCTCCCCACGATCTTTCTTCTGGAGAACAACCAGTACGGCATGTCGGGCCAGCAGGTTGGGGAGGTTACGGGTGTCGACCACCTCGCGCGACGCGGCGCTGGCTACAATGAGCAGATGATGCATGCCGGGGTCGTCAACGGCATGGACGTGTGCGCGGTGTTCGACGCCATGGATCGTGCCGCGGAGATCTGTCGCGCGGGCGATGGGCCCGTCCTGATCGAGGCCCTGACCTACCGCTACATGGGCCACTCCCTCTCGGATCAGTTCCGCTACCGCAGCCGCGAGGAGGAGGCGGCCTGGAAGGCCCTGGATCCCGTGAAGGCCTATGATCGCGCTGTTGTAGAGGCCGGGATCGCCACTGAGGACGAGGTCAAGGCTGTGCGAGAGTGGGCGTTGCAGGAGATCGAGAGCGCTGCCATCATCGCCTCCAACTCTCCCGATCCAGACCCCAAGGAGATCACCCGGGGCCTGTTCGCTCCGACCGCGTGTGAGGATGTTCCGGCCGAGTTCGTGCCCGACCCCGCCGACCTGGTCAAAGAGCCGCGTAAGACGCGGCGCGACTCCGAGGGGCGCATCCTCTGCCGCCACGCCGTCGCCGAGGCGATGACGGAGGAGATGCTGCGGGACAAGCGCGTGATCTTCTACGGCGAGGATGTGGCTGACTACGGAGGCGCCTTCCAGGCGACTGTGGGGCTCTTAGAGACCTTCGGTCGCAACCGAGTGTTCAACACCGCGATCAGTGAGGCGGCCATCATCGGCACCGGCGTCGGCGCCGCCATGACAGGGCTTCGGCCCGTGGTCGAGATCATGTACATCGACTTTCTCTTCCAGACCATGGATCAGCTTGGCAACCAAGCCGCGAAGAACCGCTACATGTTCGGAGGCAAGGCGAAGCAGCCGCTGGTCGTTCGGACCACCATCGGCGGCGGCAAGGGCTACGCCGGGCAGCACAGCCAGAGCCTCGAGGCGCTATGCACCATGGTGCCGGGGCTGAAGGTCGTCGCGCCCTCGACCCCGTACGACATCAAGGGGCTCCTCAAGACCGCCATCCGAGATGACAACGTCGTTGTCTTCATCGAGCACCAGAACCTCTACGCCGAGCGCGGGGTCTGCCCCGAGGAGGAGTACCTCATCCCCTTCGGCGAGGGCGTCATTCGACGCGAGGGCAGCGACATCACCCTCGTGGGGTATAGCTTCATGGCGAAGGTGGTTGAGGAGGCGGCCGAACTGCTGGCGGAGCGTGGCGTGTCGGCGGAGGTCATCGATCCGCGGACCCTTATCCCCTTCGACTACGACCTCGTGGCCAACTCGGTGAAGAAGACCGGGCACCTCCTCGTGGCCTGCCAGGCTCCCGAAACCGGATGCTTCGCCGAGCATATCGTCACGAAGACCCAGGAGCGGGTCTTCCACTCCATGAAGCAGCCTGCCCGCATCGTGGCGGCCTATGACGTTCCGCCGCCCATGGCGGAGCCGCTGGAGATGGAGAACATACCCAGCCCCGAGAAGATATGCCGGAACGCGCTGGAGCTGCTCGGCAAGGCCTAGGAACGACGGTGGTTGGCAGCGGGGGCGTGGGTGAAGCGGCGAGCAAGAAGCCGTGCCCGCGCCCTCCGCGCTTGTGAGGGCTGATCGCTAGTCGGACGCTGAAGGGATCATGGTCGCCATGGCGCGCGCGATCGTGCTCGCCGCTGGATTCGGGACGCGCATGGGCGAACTGGGCCGCCGGTGCCCGAAGGGCCTCCTGGACCTGGGCATGGGCGTCGTTATGGACCCGATCCTCTCGGACCTAGAGAGCTCGGCAGCCGTTGAGAGCATCGTGTGGGTCACGAACGGCCGTTTCGCCGAGATGTACCGGCAGTGGCTCACCGCTTCCCGCTTGCGCACTCCCTGGGTTCTCATCGATGACGGGGTGACCGAGCCGGAGAACCGCCTCGGCGCGATCGGTGACCTTGACCTGGCACTCCGCGAGACTGGCGACGCGAGCGCCCTGGTGTTGGGCTCCGACAACGTCTACTCCTTCGATGTAACCGGCGCACTCCAGGAGATGGAAGCGAGAGACTGCAGCGTCGTGGCGTTGCTCGAAGGGGAGAGCCGGGCCGCGCTTCGGGCGGCCAATTGCGTCGAGGTTGACTCCCAAGGCTGGATGGTGAGGATGGAGGAGAAGCCCCTCGAGCCCTGGTCTGACCTTTTCGCCCCGCCTGTCTACGCCTACACCCAGGCGACGCTTGCTCGAGTGAGCGAGTACCTGCGCGCCGGTGCTAACCCCGATGCGCCCGGGCACTTCCTCGCCTGGCTGTGCGCCAGGGAGTGTGTGTTCGGTTGGCGCCCGTCGGCTGGAAGGCGGCTTGATATCGGCAATCCTGAGATGCTGCAGGAGGCGCGGTCGATCCTGCGCGAAGGTCGTCTGTGATCTGCGCAGACAAATGCCTCCGGGCGAAGGGCCTTCTGCGGCGAGGGAGAAGCACTAGGCAGTTCGGCTGATACTAGGGAGGCAACACACAGAGCCAGCGCGACGATTGGATGACGCGTGCGGACGGGCCCAAGCCTTCGGACGCTCGTCCACCAGCACGCTCCCGGGCATGGGAGGTGTCAGGTATGTACGTTCCCTGTTGGAACTGCGGCACCGAGGCATGGATAGAGACCCAGGTAGAGTGCAGAGATTGCCGCTCCGTTGTGCGTCGCTGTATCGATTGTGCCAACCTATTGGGTACCCACGAGTGCTCCATCTACAAGGTCGAGATAACCGACACGGACTGCAATACCCCAACCACCCTGTCCCTCTCCTATAAGTGCCCCCACTACCGGGTGGATCCCCCCGCCCTCGCCCGGCTCCAAGAGGCGGCCACCGCGAAGGAGAGACAGCCTCCGCGAGGCGCCGCAGCAGCGGCGGCGCCCAGTGTCGTTCATGCTGAGGACGTCCGACGAGCCGCCGCCGAGCGCAGGCTGCCAGAGCAGCCCACAGCAGAGCCCGCAGAAGAAACCGTGCAGTCTCAGACCCGCAGGACGATCGTCATAGGCCACCGGGGGAGCTCTTCCCTGGCCCCCGAGAACACCCTCGCGGCGGTCCGCGCGGGGCTGGAGGCCGGCGCGACGGCGATCGAGCTCGACGTCCAGATCAGCAAGGACGGTCGGCCGGTGTGCATCCACAACGCCACCCTGCCTCGCACGACCACTGGCACAGGCTGGGTCGTCGAGCACACGCTCGCCGAGCTGAAGGAGCTCGACGCTGGCTCATGGTTCGGCCCCCAGTTCGCGGGGCAGCGAATCCCCGAGTTGGCCGAGGCGTTGGCCATCGTTCCCGCGCCGGTATGGATCAACGTCCACCTGCGCGCCCATGAGAACGAGTCGGACCGGTGTGAACGGGCTGTGTGCGACGCGATCACCGAGACTGGCTGCGAGACCCGAACCTGGATCACCCATCACACTCGGCACGGCCTGCACCGCATCCGCAAGATGCTTCCGAGGCTTCGGTTGTGCTGGATCTCGCGGGGCGGCGAGAGCGATGATGAGTACATCGACGACGCCTACTACATGGGCTTTCGAATGCTCCAGCCGACCATTCACTTGGTGACGAAGGAGTTCGTCGAGTACGCCCACTCGATGAACATGTGGGTGAATGTCTCCTATGCGCGCACGCGTGAGGATATCGCGCGGCTGCTGGATATGGGCGTGGATGGGCTCTTCGCGGGCAACCCCGCCCTGGTGCACGAGGTCATCCGGGAGCGGCAGAGTGAGGCCCCGGGCTCCTGATAGCGACCGGCCCGGATCCGGTCGGATCCGGGCTGGCGAAGTGTTGTCACGTCCTCTACTGTGGCTTGGTCTCCTGCTTCACACGCAGATACTCGGCGGCGACCCACATGGGCGGAGCGTCAATCTGGGTTGACAGGGCGCTGAGATTCCGCGCCAGCCCGCGCTCGATCTCGTACTCCTCGTCGCCCTTGTCGCGGCGCGCTTGTTCGACGACGACGATCTGCTGAAGCATCTCCCGCATGTACTCCACGAGCCGCCAGGGGAGCCCCTTGTCGGGGAACTTGGCGAAGCTGGAGTGGAGATGGCGACTGAGGGCGTCCCAGGACTCGCTGGCACTCTCCGCCCTCCGCTCCGCACGGCGCTGCTGTGTCTGGCGCTCACGCTCCTCACGCAAGCGGACCCGAGCTGCCTCCCGCTCGACCGCGCCGCTGTCCTGGCCCTCGAGGATCTCTATGCGATAGCGAGTTCCAAGGGCCTTCTGGGCGGCGGATTCGACTTGTGCCATGGCTTGAGGGGCCTTGATCACGCTGGCGCGGTAGAGCTCCTGGGTCTGGATGCCGACATAGAACGTGTCGTCGACGATCTCGAGGCCCACGCACTCCTCTAGCGCCTGCCACAAGGCCAGGTTCATCGGGCCTTCCTTCACAGTCGCGACGACCTTCTCCCACGCCTGCCTAGCCTGTTCCGATGCTTCCGCCATGTCGGGTCCCCTCCCGTGCGCGCCGGTCGGTAGTCTTGGTGGTGAGATCTACCGCGAATGCTAACAACTGGGGTGGAGAGGGTCAACCGATGCCAGGTATAGCCCCCGTCGATGAGGAAGTAGGAGTAGATACTGGTGGGATACCGAAAGGAGCACGTCCCTGTGGCCCAGCGCAAGTCCCAACCCTTCGGATACGGTAGTGACATCGTCGCTATAGGCCTGGCGGCGGGAGAGGGGCGTCGGTCGCGGCCCCTCACGCTCAAGGCTAAGGGTTACCTGCGCAGCAAGGGCGCTATCCGCCTACTCGGCCAGCGGCTGATGGACTGGATCGTCAAGGCCCTGGTTGGTGAGGGCATCTACCACTACATCATGGTCACGAAGGGCAAGGAGAACCGCTACCAAGTCAAGCGGCTCCTGGGCTATGGCGACAGTCTGGGCATCCAGGTCCGCTATTCGCACACCCGGTTCGACAAGCTGGATCGCGGAAGCGCCGACGCAACCCTCCTCAACATGGAGCACTTCAACGTCCTGCCGGCCACCCTCGTCTTTCCGACGGACTCGATCCTGGATGTGGACGTCAGCGGTCTCTTGGAGCAGCACACCGAGAGGAAGTCCGTAGCGACAGTACTCACGTTCAACGTGCCGGCCCAGGAGGCGATCGACAAGTATGGGGTCATCGTCACCGACGCCGAGGGCCGCGTGACGGAGTTCGTGGAGAAGCCCAATCAGGAGCAGGCGGATCGGATCATCGAGCGGACTGGCTCCGAGGTGTTCCTCACGAATGCCGGCTTCTACATGCTCGATGCCGCAGCGTGCCGCGAGGTCGCCCAGTGCAGCGAGATCCGGCGGATGCGCGAGCGGAGCCTGGACTTCGGCAAGGACTTCCTCCCCTGGCTGGTGCAGAACGACTACCCTGTGCATACCCGCCCCATTGGCATGGTTGGTGACCTCGGCAACATTCCGGCCTACCTAGATACCATGTTGCGGGTCCTCCGTGGCGAGTTCCCCAAGGCTGATGCCCATCTCGGCTACTGCTACAGCCGCGACCGGCGGATCTGGATCGAGCCGGAGACGCTAGGCTCCGTCGACGAGTGGTCGGGCAGGACCCTGGAGGAGCGGATCGACTCGGGCGAGATCACCATCGGGAGTCATGTGCGCATCGGCAAGTACGTGCACATCGCCTCGGGCGCGCACCTCGATGAGTGCAACATCGACGACGAGTGCGAGATCTACGCCGATGCCCGCATCGTGCGCTCCTCCATCGGCGAGGGGAGCATCATCGGTCCGGCGGCCGAGATCGAGGACTGCGTCTGCGGCGTCATGGCGGAGATCCAGTCGAGCAAGAGCAGCCCCACCTACCTCTCCGGTTTCACAGCCATCGGCGATGAGGCGACGGTGCGGGCGGGCGTGATGCTGCAGGACGGTGTGACGGTCTATCCCCGAGTGAAGGTGCCGCGCGGCTGCTACTGCCCGCCAGGGGCCGAACTCACCAGTGCCGATGATGTCATGGAGTGGCTATAGGCAAGACGGGCGTCCCATCGACGATCGGTATCCGGTAGAGGTTGGCGGGGTCCGCGGTTGTCACCCGTCCATCCAGATCCATGTCCTCCCGGCCAGAGGATGCCACGATCAGCCACGCGCTATCAGCCGTGAGCGCAGCATCGCTCTCCAGCACTCCAGCGGGCGACAGGGGACTCCACGTCCCACTATCGAAGTCGGCGAGCCACAGCCGCTTGTCGGCCTCCACCACCGCCATCGCGCATCCCAGCGGGGTGACCGCCTCGACCTCGCGGCCATCCGCCTCCACCATCGTGCGCTCGCCCGTAGCCACGTCCAGCCGGACCACGGTAGAGGCGACGCGCGCCCCGCGCCGGCGTGCCACTGCCATGATCACCGTGCCCTGGTCAGCGAACTGGGCTGAGCGGAACTCGGCGATCTCAAGGTCGGGAGAGAGCACCGTCCGCGCGCTGCCAGGTCCGTTCTGGGCCACCACCGCGCCTCGATCCGCATAGAGTAGTGATCCCGTCTCAGGCTCGATGGCGAGCGATGAGATCTCGGAGCTGACGCCGCCGAGGGAGAGGATGCTGCTATCAGGGGTAGGGGGGACGCTGTGCTCGACCGCCACCGACCGCCCATGCACCACGACCATCGCGCGGAGGGGGTCCCAAGCGTACCCACGGATGCTCCTCGGAGCGCCCAGGCTATGGCTCACGAGCGCGCCGTCGCTCTCCATCAGCCACAAAGCGCCTCCCTTCGTGACCCACAGCAACGGGAAGGGATCGCCCGTCCAGATCAGATCGGCCGCTACGTCCCCTATGGGGCCGGTGACCATGGCGTGCTGAATCGCGCCCTCGGGAGGCAGGGCCGTGACCGCGACGGCGTCGCCGCCCTCCGTGGACACGACATAGGCCACCCATCGCCCGTCCGGCGAGGGGGCGGGGCGGGACAGCGGGGCGCGCGAGTCCGTGAGCCGTTCGGCTACGGTAGCAGGTGCCAGCAGCCCCACTGCCAAGAAAACGATTCCGGCGGCAACGCCGAACGCGGCCCCAGATTGTCGAGGAAGAGCACGGGATCTCATATGCGTGCGGTTCCCCGAGCCGTCTTCCGCTGCCTTCATAGGAGGCACCCTTGGGCGTGGGCCGCGCGTCTACGACATAGGAGCGGCCGGGAGGCCGCGAGATCGGGAGGCGATCACGTGCGCGCTCACGTCATGATCGGTTTGGTAGTCATCGTGCTCATGGCCGGGGCAGCCGCGGGGCTGCTCGCTCAGGACTCTGGCGCCGCGCCATCCAAGGTCGGCGTGGTCCAGTTCTACGCCATCGAGAGTGAGGCGCCGCAGTTCGCGGAGGCGAGGGCAGCCATCAGCGCCCTCGAGGAGCGAGCTTCGGCCCTGTCGTCGGCAGCGCGGAGCTACACGATGCTAGAACCCGAGGAGTTCGACCGGGCGCTGGAGATCGAGCAGGTCGCCGACAATGCGCGTACGGCCGACCAGATCCGGGAGCTCAGAGCCCTGAAGGATCAGAACCAGCGGCTGAACTCCGAAATGGGGGAGATCCTCCAACTTCGCCCCGACAAGCGTACCCCTCAGACGGACGCCCGTGCCGATGAGCTCAACGCTCTCTACAGCCGCTGTCGCGCACACTGGATGGCTAAGGGCGCGGCTCTGGACGAGGAGCTCGATGGGGCGAACCGCGAGCTCCAGGAGCGTGTGACGGCCCGCTTCGAGGAGGCTGTCGCCACGGTTGCCGCCGCTCGCGGGCTCGAACTCGTAGTGCAGCACTCCATCCGAACGACGGGCGTTCAAGTCGACACGGGCCTGCCCATCGTGGAGTACCACCGGGTGGTCCACTACAACACAGGCCCCGACATCACCGATGAGGTGTTGGCGGAGCTCAAGCGGCAGAACGCGGAGGAACTGGGCCTACCTGCCGTCCAGTAGGCCGGTTAGCCCAGGGGCCGCACCTTCAGCGCTGCCGTCGGCAGGGCGTGGGCGCCGCCCATCTCGTCGCGGACCAGCAGCCGACCCTCGGAATCCACCCCCGCCGCAACGCCTCGGACGGTCTCGCCCGATACGGTGGCCTCCATGGGACGCCCACGGAGAAGGTCAGTCTGTGCGAAGCAGCGCAGCACCGCCTCGCTATCGGGCCTCCCCTCCGGCGAGACGAGTCGACTGAGCCACTCTAGGGCGCCGGCGATCACGGCGGGCGGCAGCGCCGAGGGAGCGCCCTCCGCCTGGAGGCACGTGGCTTGGAACGCCTGCGGTGGGCCGGAGTCGGGAGTCGCCACCACGTTGATCCCGATGCCGCTCACGATAGCTAGGGTTCGCTGGCCGGCGAGGCGGGTCTCGGTGAGGACCCCACCCATCTTCCGGCCGCGGCTCCATACATCGTTGGGCCACTTGACGCCCGCGTCCGCCGCGCCTAGATCCCGGCAGGTGAGGGCCGCGGCGACCCCCGCCGCCAAGCTCAGAAGGCCGAGAGCCTCACGCTCCACCTTTGCCGGTCGCCACGCTATGGAGCACAACGCGCTCGCCCCGAGCACGTCCTTCCAGCGAGTGCCACGACGGCCACGGCCCTCAGTCTGTGTCTCCGCTACGACGACCGCCGGGGACCCGCGCTCGCTCAGATCGAGCGCCGCGGGGTTCGTCGAGGCGCACCCCCTGACGATCCGGATCTGCGCGACCCATCGCTCCCGCTCAAGGCTGGCTAGGAGCTGGCCGTAGTCGGCCTCGGCTTCGTGGAGCTCAACGCGCATCGCGCCTCACCTCGCCAGGCGCCGACCTCAGGGTGAGGGTGGTCACCTCGGGCGGACAGAAGACGCGGATCGGCAGAATGCTGGTGCCGATCCCTCGGGAGACATAGACGATGCTGTTACCACGCTGGAACAGGCCGGCAGCCATGCGCCGACCACAGCCGGGCTGGCGGGTGCGGCCGATCAGCGGACCGATGCGGGGCAGGCAGATCTGGCCACCGTGCGTGTGCCCCGCCAGCACCAGGTTCGGCGGCAGCGCAGTCTCACGGAAGACGACTCCGGGGCTGTGGGCGAGGAGCAGCAGGAAGGGCTCCGCCTCGAGACGGCTCACGGCCGATCGTAGGTCGTCACGGAACCGTGTGGGGTCGTCCACACCCGCCAGGGCCAGCCGTCTACCTCCGTGCTCAGTAACGGTCCCTTCGTTGTCCAGCACGCGAAAGCCCATCGGCTCCAGGACCGGCTTGAGCCCCCCGAGCACGGGGAGCAGGCGGTTGTCATTGTTGCCCGCCACAAACCACCGCCCGAGGGGAGCTTCGAGGGCTTCGGTAAGGGTCTCGGCGGCGGGCAAGCCGGCGGTGGACTCAAGTAGGTCGCCCGTGACGGCCCAGAGGTCCACGGTCACTGAGCGGGTCCAGGCAGTCAGGGCGTCTAGGTGTCGAGCGCGGCGACCGAAGTGCAGATCGGTCACATGGCCAATACGCAGTCCATCGAGAGCCGCGGGCAAGCCGGGAAGCTCGAGGGTCAGCTCCACATGACGCAGCCGCCCATCAGATGTGAGCGTCTCAGTAAGCTCGCGCAGAGCGGGTACCTCGGCGCCGTAGAGGACCTTCACGGCCCGCCATCCCGTCGCGAGAAGGGCGGTGCGGGCGGGAGGATGGTCGGCCACAGTCGCAGCGGACGCATCCTCAGGTTCCCTCGGCCGCCGGCTCGGTGGCCGCCGGCGGGGCGAGCTCATCCAACGCGGGCGAGGCGGGGAGGGCCACCGCGAGAGCCGCGCGCTCGGCCCCCAGATAGGAGCGAGCTATCGCCTGTGTCTCCTCCGCCGTAACCTGCCGCAACCCCTCGAGCGGATGGTGAGCGGCCGCCTCCACGTCCCCGCCCGACATGACGGTGCGTCCGACCTCGATCGCTCGCCCCAGTACTGGTTGATGCCTGAGAGCGTATCCCCCCAGCAGCCTACGGCGCGCGGCCTCTACCTCGGGGCGAGCTAGGGGCTCAGCGGCCAGCTCCTCGAGGCAGTCGAAGACCTCCAGCCGCAGGGCCTCCAGTCGCCAGGCCATCGGCGTTGCGGCCAGTATGACTAGCTCGCTGTACCGCGTCCGCGGAATGAGGAACACCTGCACGGTGGGAGCATACTGGAGTAGGCGCGGGCTACGGGTCAGCCGTCCGGCAGGGCCGCCGAGCATCTCCCGGAGCATTTCCACCGCGGGCCACGCGTCGCTACCTGTGTTCGGCACCCCAAAGGCCATGAGCAACAGGGCGAGCCGTCCCTCGTGATCCTCAGTGACATGAGTCCGCCAGATCGGCGAAGCGGGTTCCCACGTCGGCGTTGCAGGGGGCTTCGCCTCGCCAGGTGGTAGAGGCGCGGCCACAGAGCGGAGGCTGTCGAGCATCTCCGATTCGGGCCCCGGCCCTACCGCAACGCACACGACGCGCGAGCCAACCATGAGCCGCTTGTGGGCGGCTTGAAGGTCCTCTACGGTCGTCGCCCGCAGGCCGCCCACCGTGCCTACCGGCGATGTCGCCGGCACCACGGGGTGCAGCACACCGCGCACCTGGCTCAGGAGGCTGTAGAAGCGGTCTCCGCCCTGGCGCTCGGCATCGTCTATGGTCTCGCGCACGGCCGCGTCCAGCGCTGGCTGCGTGAAACTCGGCCGCAGGAGGGCATCGCTCAGGATGCCCAAGGCGTTCTCCGCGATCTCGGGAGGCCCTGAGACACCCATGACCATGGCGTCATCGTCGGCGAAGGTCGTCACTTGCCCACCGATGAGGCTCACAGCTTGGAGCCGCTCAAGCACCTGGCGCGGGTCCGTGCCCTCGACGCCCGAGAGGCTCGCGCGGGCCAGCAGAGCCCTCAGCCCCGGTAGGTAGCCCTCGTCCGAGGGGTCCGCGTCGACCAGCACCGCGAACCCGCTAGCGTAGGTGGAGGGCGATTGGATGGCGACAAGCCTCGCGCCGTTGGGCAGCTCCTCGATCGTCACACCCCACGCGGGCGCGGCGATGAGCAGAGCGGCTACGAGGAGGGTGGCCCGCCTCATGGCGCGCCTCCCCCGATCACGACGAGAGCTCGATCGGGATCGAAGTACCGAAGCACGACCCGCCGGATGTCATCCGGCCCGATGGTCAGCACCTCGTCCTCGTAGGAGATGGCTAGCTCGTAGGAGTCGATGGCCTCATAGAAGGCCAGGCTCTCGGCCTGGCCCGTGTAGGTGTCGGCGCCCATAGCGTGGAGCAGCAGCGCGGTGCGAGCCCCCTGCTGGCACTCCTCGACCGAGACGCCATTGTCGCGGATGTCCGCCAAGATCGTCTTCAGGACTCCGATGGCCGCCTGCGGCGACGCCTGCCCCGGATCAACCCACAGGTAAAGGTGGCCTGGTAGTCGCTGTGTCAGGAACCCCGCCCCGAGACCCCCGACTCCAGGGAGAGCGCGCGGAAGTTGGGTCCTCATTCGGCTCGCCGATCCGTGGTCCAGGATGCCCAGGAGCACGTCGGTAGCTAGCACGTCGCGCATGGCGCTGATCCCAGGGGCCACGAAGAACAGGCCAACAAGGGGCGCTCCGTGGGGGGCCGTGATCGTGTCAACGGGAGTGGCGGGGTCGGCGCTCAGCGAGGGGACCGTTGGCGCCCCCAAGGGGATGTCGGCGAAGGCTTCGCTCACCGCGTCCACGGCCTCCTGACCATCCATGTCACCCGCCACGATAACGGCCATGTTCGCACCCACGTAGTGCGTCTGGTGGAAGGCCGCCACATCATGGATGGTGTACTGGGGCAGCGCCTCCGGCCCGCCACCGGCTGACTGGGCATAAGGTCCATCCCCGTATATCGCCTGAGTGGCCGTGTTGCGGAGGGCCACGATGGGGCTCGCGTAGACCTCGTCCAACTCCTTCTCCATGATGTCTAGTTCGGTCCGCAGCCTTTGGGCGTCGAAGACGGGAGCGCTGAGAGCGAAGCCGAGCGCCGCGATGGCCTCGGCTGCCCCGTCCGGCGCGATGGTCGCTATGTAGCGGCTGGCATCGGCGGACGTCTCCGCGCGGATCTCCCCCCCCAGGGCCTCGATGGTCTGGGGCAGCATGCCGGTGGGCGTTCCTTCGATGGGTCCCTGGAAGACCATGTGCTCCACGATGTGAGCGAGTCCCCGCTGGTCGCGACCTTCTACGGAGGAGCCCCCTCGTACTACAGCCACGACGGAGACGACGGGCACATCGTGGGCTGGGCTCACCACTACGCGGATGCCGTTGTCCAGTTCCGCGACCATAACGTCCTCGCTCAGGACACGCGCTTCGACCCGTACGGGGGACACGACGGCCAGGGTAACGGCGACGAGCAGTGCCGCGACATGCAGGTGTGAGCGGTTCGTCGACATCATCTCCCCCGCCATCCGGCCGACTCGACCGTTGGCTACTCGGCGTCGCCACCGTAGGCTACAGGGAGCCGCACCGATGGATGGCAGAGATTGATCACCAGGTTCCCCAGGATATCCGATTCCGAAGCCGAGGTGGTGGACTTCAGGGCCAGATCAGCCTCGGCGGCCAGCTGGAGACCTCGCGCTACCTCGGCCGCGGTGAAGTGGGTTGCTTCGCGGAGGGTCTTGAAGGCTACGAAGTCATGCTGCGCCGCGAGATTCGCCGCCCGGTCCTCGGGCATGAGAGGCTTCAGGCTCTTTGCCACCTCGCGCCAGCCAGTCCGGAAGGCGTCCCCATACCGGGTGATCCGAAGCAGCGTCCCTGGCACCGCCCCTCGCTCGATGAGCGCGCACGCTACGAGGAGCAGCCTGAGCCGAGACGCGAGCAGGGCCACGACGCCCACGCCCCCATGTCCGTGGTGGACGAGGTCATGGAGGGTGCTCAGCGCCCTCTCGACATCGCGTTCTCCTATGGCGTCGGTGAGGTCGAAGACGATGGCCTCCTTCGTGCGGCTCACGAGTCGCCGCACGTCCTCAACGGTGACCCGGTCACGGTCACCCACGAAGGAGATGAGCTTCCGCACCTCGGAATTGAGCAGCCCCGTATCGGCCGGCGCCAGTCCAATGAGGGTGCCAAGGGCGTCCGCGTCGATCTGGATGCCGGCGTAACGGAAGCGGTCCCGCACGAACTCGGTGGCATCTCCAGGCTTGGTGCTCTTGGGGAAGGCCAGCTCGATACCAGTCTTCTTGCACGCCTCGTAGAGCGACCCCTTAGGCGCATCCACCGGCGACTCGAGGATCAGAGTGACGTGGTTTGGGAGGCCCTTCTCGATGCGCTCGATGAGGCTCGCGGCGCCCTTGGGCGACTTCTCGCCCAGAAGCGGGGTGTCGCGCACCAGCACCACGCGCCTCTCGACGTCGAGGAAGGGCAGCGCGTTGCTCTCAACCTGACCCAGGATGTCCGACGGCGTAGCCTCCCGGCCCTCCAGCACTACGGCCCCCATCTCCAACTGCTTGCGGGGAACGATCCACTGAGGGAGTCGCCGGGCCAACTCGGAGCGGCGGAAGTCATCCTCGCCGTAGAGGAGGATCACGCGCGGGATGTCACCGGCCCTGAAGCGCGACCGCAGCTTCGTCAGGTCGGCATCGGTCGTATTCGGCGCACTGGCGGCAGCGCCACGCCGCTTGCCCATCCGTGACCTCCTCGTCGCGCAGGCTGTCGCCCGTCGCCGCGCGCTGCGGGGCGCGCTAGGGAGCGGTGCCCGACAGCGCTGGACCATCGGCGGACCTGGGCTGGTAGAGCACCTCGCGCGCGCTTCTTGCCGGCCGGCCGTCAAGCACTGCCTCAGCGTCCTCCAACTCGATGGAGAGGCAACAGGAAACGCCCCGCTCCTGCATGGTTACGCCGTAGAGCCGGTCGCATCCCTGCATGGTGCCAGGCGCGTGAGTGATGACGATGAACTGCGTCTGATCCGTCCACTCCCCGAGCAGCCGCGCGAGGCGCTCGGTGTTGGCTTCGTCGAGGGCCGCATCGATCTCGTCGAGCACGCAGAAGGGCGATGGGCGCACTCGCAGCATCGCGAACAGCAGACTCGTGGCCGTGAGCGCCCTCTCCCCGCCAGACATGGCCGCCAGCGGCTGTCGGGCTCGGCCGGGGGTCTTCACGACGATGTCCACGCCCGTCTCCAGCAGATTGTCGGGGTCAGTCAGCACGAGCTGGGTCGATCCACCGTCGAAGAAGTACCGGAACACGCGCTGGAACTCCTGGGCGATGGCGTTGAACGCCTCCAGGAACTGTACCTTCGTCGCGTTGTCGATCTCGGCGATGATCTCCCGCAGATTGTCCCGGGCCCGCTCGAGATCGGCCTTCTGCTCACCGAGGAACCGGTCCCGTTCGGCCAGCCGCTCCCACTCCGCCTCGGCGCTCAGGTTCACGTCCGAGATCTGGGCCAGCCGGCTCCGCAGCGCGCGCAGCTCGGCCCGGGCTTCGTCGAACTTCTCGATCTTGGTCGCCACCGCCTCAGCGGCCTCGACGGTGAGATCGAACTCCTCAGCCAACCGTCCCTCGGCCGTGGCGCGGGTCTCTTCGGCTCGGGCCCGCCGGATCTCGTGAGCGCTGAGGGCCTCGCGCAGTTGGGGCATGCGGCTTCGAGCGTCCTTGGCCAGCCGCTCGGCTTCCGCGAGGCTGGTCACGGCGGCGTGTCGCTCCTCCGCGAGCCGACGTAGCTCCTCCATGACCTCCTGGCCGCGCTGCTTCGCCTCGTCGAGTTCGGCGCGTGCCTTGGTGGTCTCGGCCTCTGCGCCCGCCTCGGACTCGTCGAGCCCCTTCAGCTCCTTCCGAATCTCCCCAACGCGGGCGCGCCCGCGCTCCTGTTCCACGGGGAGCCGCTCCAACTCCGTAGCGCTGGCGTCGAGATCCGACTGCAGCTGCTGCCTCTCCATCCGCACGTCGCTGAGCTCGTTGCGGACCTCCTCGGTCCGCGCCGCGAGGCTCGAGATGGCGTCCTCATTGGTGACCGGCTCCTCGATCGTCTCGGCTCCCGCGAACGCGTCGAGCTTCTCCGCCCGATCGGCCGCGCGACGATCGAGTTCATCGATCATCACATGGAGGGCATTGCGGCGCCCCTCCTGCTCTTGTCGCTGTCGCTGCAACCCTTGAAGCCGCTCCTGCCCCACGGCGGCGCTGGTGCTGACGCTCTGGATGTCCGCGACGCACTGTCGGAACTCGCCCTCAGCTTGGTTGCCCTCGTTCTTCGCGCGGTCAAGGGCGCGGCGCAGCGATTCGAGTTCGCTGTCGAGCTTCGCAATCTGGCTCTCTGCCTCATCGCGATCCGACTCAGCGCGGGTGATGGCGGTCGCGAGGGAGATGGGGCTCTCCACGGCTGTCGGCTCGGAGCCTCCGCCGATGGCGCCATCCGCGTCCCACCGGTCACCATCGATGGACACAACCGTCCCTCGTCCTGCCAATGCCCCCAGGGCAGCCGAGGCTGAGGTGCGGTCCCGGACCACGATCACCCGCCCCAGCAGCCGCTCCACGAGCGCCTTTCGGCGAGGGTGATAGGAGACAAGATCGGATGCCCGACCTAGGATGCTCGCGCGGCTCACCGTCTCGGGAGGTGCGAGGGCCGTAGGATGGGCGGCCGCGAAGTCCAAGGGGAGCATCATCGCGTAGCCGCCGCGCTTCTCACGGAGAAGCTGAACGGCCGCCCAGGCGCCCTGGGTGGTCTCCACGACGAGGGCGCGGCTCCACTCGCCCAAGGCGGCGGCGATGGCACGCTCCAACTCCGGGGGCACGCCGATGACCTCGGACACCGTGCCGACCACCCCGCCCAGCTCCCCATCGCCTCGGGCGGCCAAGAGCGTCTTGATGCCCCTCGGGAGGTGGCCTCCGCTCTTCTCGATCTCCTCGAGCGACTTGAGCCTCGCGTCAGCGGATCCCATCTGAGCCTGGGCCCGCGAGCGCTTCTCCTGCACGTCCTCGATCTTGCCTTGCAGGTCTGTCTGGGCCTCGCGAGCTCGCTCCACGGCGTCGCCCAGCTCCTGCTCCTTGCTCGCCAAGTGGTCCAGTTCGCCGTCGGCCTCGGCGCAGCGCTCCTCCTGCTGCCGCTCCTGGAGGCTGAGCCGCTCGATGGCTTCCTCGGCCTCCCGGAGCCTCTCCTCCGCATCGCGCCTCTGGCCCTTGAGGTTGACCAACTCGGTCTCCAGAGTTGCCTTGCGCGCCGCCTCGGTTCGCCGCTCCTCGTCGGCCGCAGCGAGGTTGCTCGTGAGCCGATCGAACTCCGCCTGAAGCGCCTTGAGCGACTCCTGCAGCTCGAGCTCCCTCGGACCGACGATCTCCAGTCGCTGGCTCAACTCTCCACGCCGCCGGCCTGCGGCTTCCACTTGCTCGCGAATCTCCGCAAGGCGCTCTTCGATTCCGGCGCACTCGCGTTGGAGGAGCTCGCGTCGACCTTGGCAGGATCGGATCCGCTCACTGCTGACGGCCGTCTGGGACTCGGCGCGTGAAATGGCCGCCTGGACCATCCCATTGCGCCTTTGCGCCGCCTCGATCCGGGACTCGAGATCCTCCTGCTGGCCTCGGATCTCCGCCGAGCGGCTCTCCAACTCCGCGGTCTCAACCTCCAGTCGTTCGAGATCCGTGCGCACGACGAAGGCCTCGTGCTCCGACTTCCCGATGGTCGCCCTCGCCTGGGCGATCTCGGAGACGAGCACGCCCACGGCTACCTCACGATGCCGTTCGACCACCCGGCGGTACTCCTTGGCCTGCTCCGCCTGCTTGCGCAACGGTTCGAGCTGGGACTGCACCTCAGCCTGGATGTCGTGAATGCGCGTGAGGTGGTCCTGAGTCTGGTCGAGCTTCCTGAGGGTCTCGTTCCGTCGCCCGCGGTACTTCGCCGTGCCCGCCGCTTCCTCGAAGAGGGTCCGGCGGTCCTCAGCGCGGAGGCTCAGGATGCGGTCTACTTCGTTCTGCCCGATGAGAGCGTAGGCGCTCTTGCCAAGGCCGGTGTCGAGGAACAGCTCCTGGATGTCCCGCAGCCGGCAGCGGGTGCGGTTGATGAAGTAGTCGCTCTCGCCGCTGCGATGGGTGCGGCGCGTGACGGCGACCTCGGAGTAGGGCAGCGCGAGGGACTCGTCGGAGTTGTCCAGCACGAGGGTTACCTCGGCGATGCCCAGGGCCTTGCGGCCCTCATTGCCGTTGAAGATGACGTCAGTGAGCTGGTTCGTGCGGATCGACTTGGTTGACTGCTCGCCGAGAACGAAGAGGAGGGCGTCCGCTATGTTGCTCTTGCCGGACCCATTGGGCCCCACGACCCCCGTGATGCCTGGCCCGAACTCCAGGGTCGTGCGGTCGGCGAAGGTCTTGAAACCGAATAGCTCCAGGGACTTCAGGTACAAAGCTGACGATGGCTCCCTCTCTCGGCCTCCCGCCTACGCGGTCAGGATCGCCGCTCTCTCCAAGGCTCCTCCGGCGGAGGGTACTGCCACTGTCGGCCATCCCGGGGTCGCAGTGAGCACCTCGACCTCCCGTCCATGACACATGATTGTGTCCTCCGACTTGGTCCCCAGCAGCGAGGGATTCCACGCGAACGCCTGGCCCGCGCGAATCGCCTCCCGAGAGCCGGGCGTCGCGCGCCAGGTGCGCGACTGGTATCCCGTGGCGCCGCCCTGATGGTGACACTGCCACTCGTCGGGGTACCCCGCTTCGGCATAGGCCTCCTGAGCGACGGCGAAGACGTCCCCTGCCGTGGCTCCCTCACGGGTTGCGCCGAGGATCAGCCCGTCGATGGCACAGACCCGCTGATGCTTCAGTGCGAGCTCCTCGGGCAGCTCGCCGAAGTAGGCGCATCGAGTGGCGGAGGCGTGGAGCCCGCCCCGACGCGCGACAATGACCCCCATGACGTAATGAGCGAGGACTCTGTCGGTCGGCACCGGATGCCGGTAGCGCATGGCTCGGTCATCGACCGCGACGAGCAGCACCGCGGTCTGCGCTCCGCGGGCGAGCACCTCGCGCGCGATGAGGCTGGCGATCTGGTGCTCGGTCATCCCCGGTTCGACCTGACGGAGCGCCACTCCCAGTGCCTCGCCGGCATCCCTGCCCAGGGCCCTGTAACGCTCGACCTCGGGTGGGGTCAAGGGCGTCTGGACTGCGATCAGCGCCCCCTCGATGGGTTGGGAGCCTTTCGCGCCTGCATCGGATCCGATGCAGGCGCCGCCGAGGGTTGTGATGAGGTCATCGGTGCTGTCCTGGTGCCAGGCGAACTCATGGACTGTGGCCCCCAGGCCCGCCAGTTCCTCGGCGGAGAGGCGCGGCGCTTCAATGGCGTTCATCAGCACATGGCAGTCGTCGCGAGTGATGACCGCCGAGCAACTGCCCCTCTCCATCGTGCGACCGATCCAGCACTCCGCCCCCGCTAGAAGCCAGGCGAGATTCGTCGCCTTCTGGATGACTACCGCATTCAGGGAGTGCATATCGAGGATGCTACGGACACGCTCGCACTTGACGGCGAACTCCTGGGCAGCCGTCATCATGGGAACCTCCACTCAATGCGCGCAGCATGACCCTGAGGTGTCGTGGAGCCCTAGCCCACCGCTTGCCGCTGCTGGATGCGGAGCCGCCCGATGCTCTCCGCGTAGTCCATCCCCGGCACGAATATGCTCTGTCCGCCCACCACGATGTCGGCTCCGGCCGCGACCACGTCGGGGACGAGATCGGGCCGCATGCCCCCATCCACCTCTATCTCGATGCCGTTCAGCCCCCGATTGTCGATCATCTCGCGCAGAGCGCTGATCTTGCGCATTACCGACGGGATGAATGCCTGCCCCGCGAAACCCGGGTTGACCCCCATGATGCTGACCAGATCCACGAACTCCAGCACGTAGTCCACGAAGGTCAGCGGCGTGGTGGGGTTCAGGGCAACGCCCGGACAGACGTCGAAGGTGCGAATCATTTGGAGGGTGCGGTGAAGGTGCTGGGTAGCTTCGGCGTGGATGGTGATGTACGTCGCGCCGGAGATGGCGAACTTCTCGATGTACCGGTCTGGCTCTTGAATCATGAGGTGGACGACGAAGGGGAGATCGGTCTCGTCGCGCAGGGCCTCCACCAGGCCTGGCCCGAAGGTGATGTTTGGAACGAACATCCCATCCATGATGTCAAAGTGGAGAAGATCGGCACCCGCTGCTTCGAGGCTCCTGACCTCCTCACCGAGGCGTGTGAAGTCGGCGCAGATGATGGATGGGGCTATCTTCATTCGCTTCCTCCGAGTCCCTGACCGGGGCCCGTGGACCATCGTCCAACAGGTCCCTATAATCTTAGCCCGAGGGTTCGGGCGTGTCGAGAGTGGGGCCGGGGCAGGCTCCCTGCACCGTGTAGCGCGGAGGCCTGTATGTCTATTTTGAGTAGGCTGGAGCGCGGGATCCGAGGCGCCGTAGAGAGCGTCTTCGGGAGGGCCTTTGGCGGAGGACTTCAGCCGGCCGAGATCCGCCGGCGCCTCATGACCGTACTCACGGCTTCCGAGCAGCCCTCGGAGGGCGGAAGTCGGATCGCGAACTGGTTCCTGGTGGACCTCTGCCCCGGTGACCTGGAGGAGCTCGGCCCCTCGCTGCCCGCCTTGACAGCCACTCTCATCGAGGAGATCGAGGAGAGGGCGCTGAGAGCCGGCTGGGACACGAGCGGTCCCTTTGATGTCGAGTTCCGAGCGCGGCCTGGCTTCGCCACGGGCCAGTTCGAGGTCACGCCGGAGCGGCGGAGCGGGACCCCGGGCTTCCGCGTTCGCGTAGTGTCGGGACCGGACCAGGGGAAGACGTTCGAGGTGGCCGGTCGCGAGGTCGTTATCGGACGCCAGCCCTCGGCGGGCGTCGCGCTCACCGATGGTGACGCCTCTCGCAACCACGCGGTGCTGCGCTCCGATGGCTACCGCACGACACTCCAGGATCTGGGCAGCACGAATGGCACTTTCGTCAACGGACGGCGGATCAGCAAGCAGGAGATCAGGCCGGGGGCGCGGATCGAGGTAGGCAGGTGCGTGCTGGAGATCTCCCGTAGCCGACCGGTATGGGACGATGGGGGCGAGGACCGTGTATGACTACCCGCCCATGGCGGCACGGATCGCTATCCTGGTGTGTCTCTACCTCTTCCTGTTCGCCGCCTACCGGGAGTTGTACCGGACGGTAAGGGACACTCGCCCCTCCCGCAACGGTGGCAGTCGCGCGCCTGAGGAGCACGTTCTGCCCACACTCACCGTGGTCCGGTACCCGGCGGCGGAGGAGCTCGAGGGAGAGGTGATTCCGCTGCTGACTGCCAATACTCTGGGGCGTGCGCCGGACAACTCCGTCGTGTTGCCCGATCCGTCCGCCTCGGGTTACCACGCCCGCATCGACTTCGATCAGGATCGGTTCATTCTCGCCGACATGGGCTCTACGAACGGAACCTTCCTGAATGATTCGGTCGTTATGAAGCCGACAGTACTGCGTGCGGGCGATCGAATCCAGATTGGCTCAGCCGTGTTCGTCTTTCGAGCCAGTTGAGTCGACCCCGCCGAGAGGACGTGTTCCGCATGGTTCCTCAGCCCCGCCACCATGTTCTCGTTGCCCTGGTGAGCCTCTTGGCCCTCGTGGTAAGCTCTGCGGGCTGCGAGCTCCTGGCACTCTACTCCGCCTACAAGCTGGTGGACGACCTCATCAACGATGACAAGGGCGACACGACGGCTCGTGTGGTGTACGTCGTGGAGAGTTCCGGCGCGGACAACGCCGCCATCGTGGGGGCCCGGATCGAGCTGTTTGCCTTGCGGACTGGCGGCGACCCCAATCGGCTCGATGATTTCGAGGTGATCGCCGACGCCATTCGCGAGACGAACGACGACGGGGAGGCCTTGGTCTATATAAAGGATTCGCCCAACGAGGCCGGCGATAACGTCATCCGGCCCTCAACGGCGTACCGAGTCGTTGTGACGGCGCCGGGCTTCCAGGCCTACGAGGGGGTCCAGGACCCCCTTTCCAGCAAGGCCGGCCTGGTGAAGGCCGATCCCGTCCGCCTCGTGCCATTGCAGTAGGCGAGACGGGGCACGAACGAGCGGCTGCCTAGGCCTTCCCCTCGGACCCGATGTCCTCGAGCGGCGGCATGTAGTTGCCCCGCACCGGCACGGCTGTGTTCACCGGTGCCGCCCACCGCACCGCGTTGGCGATAACCTGGACGATCTGCTCATTGTAGTAGATCGGATACGTCTCGTGCCCCGGGCGGAAGTAGAAGACCTTGCCCCGGCCACGGTGCCAGCAACACCCACTGCGGAATACCTCCCCACCGGCGAACCAACTGATGAACACGAGATCATCGGGAGCGGGGATATCGAAGTGCTCCCCGTACATCTCTGTGTGCGGCAGTTCGATGTACTCGGGGAGATCGGCCGCGATCGGATGCGCCGGGTTCACCACCCATAGCCGCTCCTTCTCCGCCACCTCGCGCCACTTCAGCATGCAGCCGGTGCCCATGAGCCCACGGAAGACCTTGGACATGTGCGCCGAGTGGAGGCAGATGAGGCCCATACCCTCCAGGACTCGCGCGCGGACCTTCCTTGCCACTTCATCCTTGACCCGGTCGTGGGCCATGTGCCCCCACCAGGTCATGACATCGGTGCAAGCGAGCACCTCGTCGGTCAAGCCGTGATCGGGCTCATCATCCAGCGTAGCTGTACTAACCTGGAAGCTATGCTTCCTCAGCCCGTCAGCGAGTACGTTGTGTATCCCATTGGGGTAGACAGCTTTGACCTCGTCGTGGGTCTTCTCGTGGACCCCTTCGTTCCAGACGGTCACCTTTATGGTCTCATTCATACGGTGGTTGCCTCCCTTACAGCCGTGTGATACCTGGCCTTGCCCTGCCAGTGAGACTTCCTGCCGGCCAAGCGCGGGACCTTCGCGACCATTGAGCCGTCACTATCAACCAGTAATAAGAGGAATCCACCGTCTAACTCAGAGGGGAGGAGCAAAAGCAGAGGACGAGGCATACTGTCACTACACTAGGCCCCTAGTTGAAGCCCATACTACACCCCCACACCAGACACCAGACACCAGCATCCGCTAGGGGCCTAGTTCCACGACTACACCGCCAGACACGCTTCAATCCCCCGCCCAGAAGAAAGTGTGAGTTTCAAAACTCACTGCGTGAGCCCCAGTAGCTTGGCCGTGTTATACAGAGTGTGCTAGCGAGTAGCGAGCGCGCGCTACTTCCAGTCCTCATCTGGCTAGTCTGGGCGCCGTGGGGCCTGCGCCATCCGCCCTCGGCCTCGCTCTAGAGCGAGGCCGAGGGTCTCTCCTTTTGGATCATTGGGTCGGCGAGCGCGGACGGTCACCGCCTACTCACCCCGGACGCTGAGCCTCAGACTGTCCACCCCGAACCAAGGCGGCCCTCCCAGTGGGCCCGCTTCCGACACGTTGCGCAGCTCGATGGAGTTGTCGCCGGCGCGCAGGACTGAGCCAGGAACGATGAACCGGGCGGGCGTCAGCTCGCGCTCCCCGAAGGGCGCGGGTCCTTCATGCACGACCTCCCCGTTCACCCGGAGCTCCAGAGGAACTGCGCCCCCACTCTCCGCAGGGTACGCGAGACCGCTCGTCTCCACCAGGAGGCGTGCGGGCGGCGGCCCCTCCATCCGGAACCACCCCAGCAGACGGTCCGCGGGGAAGTGCGGGGACGCGTAGGCGTAGTTCCCTCTCAGGGACACCTGCCGACGCTCGGGGAAGATGCGGAGGCCGTGCCCGTAGAGGGGTCCCCCTCCGCCTGCCATTGTGTCCCCCCAGAGAGTGACGCCCTGCGCCCCCAGTATGGGCACATCGCCGGGAGCGGGTCTCACGAGGTCCAGCTTCCACTGTAGGGCGACGAGCCCGCGCGCTACGCCCGCTGCTTCGAGGGCGTTAGTGGCGCTGGCGTGGCTCGAGCTGAAGCTCGCCGAGGTCGTATCGGCGCGCAGAGACTCGGCCAGGCCAAGGGCCTCCTGGCATGCGGCGCGCGCCTCGTCCGGGCGGTCGCCGTCGATCGCCGCATAGGCTCGGGCCATAGCATCGTAGAGCTGCAGGGTACGGCGGCCGTACAGGAAGGCCGCGGCATCCTCAGCGATGCGGTCCCGGATCCGGTCGGCGAGGGGCTGGGTTTGGACGCTGTCGAGGATGGCTTGACACCGGTCAGCCGCCGCAAGCATCGCTCGCAGCGACGGGCCACCACCTGGGAGGCGCTCGTCGTACTGGAGGTGTGGATCGCTGAAGAGGGGCCGGGCCCCTGAATCCAGCCTCGGCGCTAGCTCGTACTTCAGGGGGGTGACGTTCTCGAGCATCGTCTGTAAGGAGCCGTAGAACCGCGCCATGGCGGGCGCGGCGAGGCCGTAGCGGGCGGCGAGGTAGTCCTCGAAGATGCCCTCGGGATCCGCGTCGTGGTTCCAGAGTTGCCGGGCGAGCTGGTAGTTCGTCAGCGCCCTCGTTCCCCAGTCCTCAGTCGTCACGTGCATGTAGTGGAACAGGCGCGCGCCCAGGCCGTAGTAGTGGGGCACATCCGTGTCCATCGTCCCCCGGAAGACCACCGGCAGGCACTTCGTCCGGGAGACGTTGTAGTACTCCCCGATGCAGAGTTGGCCGCGGTAGTGGCGCTCCGGCGCCGCGGCCCAGCCATCCAGGTGCTCGGAGTAGCGGCGATTCGTCTCGCAGATGGACGCGTCCAGTGGGTGCACATAGCACCGCTGGATGGGGAAGTACGTGGCGATGCACACGTCGTAGTCGAAGTCGTCGGGCAGCGGCCTCGTGGGTGGCTCGATGACATCGGCGTAAGCCAGGAAGAGCAGAGCGATGGGCCGGTTGATGCGGCCCTGTACCCGTGCTTCCGCGATTCCCTCGGCCATCGCGTGCACGACCCGCAGGTTGCGGTCCGTCCAGGAGCCCTGCGCCTGACAGGCTTCACACTCGCACCACGCGCCCCAGTCGAGCATCCATGCGTTGAGCACATCGGCGTCGCGCCACTGCCCCTCGGCGAGGTCGTTCACCAGACCGCGGACAAGCTCGGCCGTGGCGTCCTGGTTCGACGTGCAGTAGTTGGCGCCGAAGTCGCCCCGGATGTCGGGCTTCCGCACACCGTCGATCAGGGCGTACCACTCGGGGTGCGCCTCGGCGTAGCTCAGCACTCCGTCGCCGTTCGCGTCCCCCGCCGACTCGCTCGAAGGCGTGTACGGGTCGTTAGCCGCGTCGTATGGGTAGGGATCGGCCGGGTTGATGTAGAGCGACTGCAGCACATGGCCGCCCGCCTCCATGCGGATGCCCAGCTTGCGCATGAGCGCATGCCCCGACTGCTCAACGCACCAGTGGTTCATGCGGTTGCGCGCCATCCAGAGCAGGAACTCCTCGTCCCCGCGATCCTCCCAAGCATGGAAGCCGCGGAGGGTGAAGTCCGGGGTCTCCTGGGCGGTGACGACGGGAAGACGCCCCTCTGGCAGGAGTGGTATCTCCTCTCCAAGCGGGCCCGGGGCGAGCCACCGCGCTCCCAGTCGATGAAGCAGGTCGTACGCTCCGTAGAGCGTGCCAACGCGATCGGCTCCCTCGATGAGCACGGTGCGGTCACCATCGGACTCCTGCGTGTCGATCCGGTAGCTCTCCGACGGTCCGTCGCCGCTGACACGGAGGAGGATCCGGTCGCCCTCCGAGGGGGCCTGCGCTGGCGCGAGCACCTGGAAGTTACCGCCGTCGCCTGTCATCATCCGGAGCACGCGCTGCAGCTCCATGGCCGCAAAGCAGAGGGTGCAGGCATCATCGTCTCGCTGGTCGGCATCGAGCCAGTCAACGAACTCCTCTGCCGCGGCCGCCTCCTGCGCTGACCGGAAGGGACCGGGGTCCACGATGATTGCGGTCGGAGTGGCGGCGAAGAGAAGCGCGGAGGACAACAGGGCTAATGGCATCGAACCTACCTCCTGGGGGCTCGAGTTCGGGCCGGGTTGGCGCGCCTCCTGCGGCACACCGGCCGTCCCGCCTCCCCGAAGGGCTGATCCCGTGACGCTGAGCATCGCTGCATTGACGACCCTGGCCACCCTCGTAAGCGGTCCTCCGAGCGGTTTCTACGTGGGGATCGAACTGCCGAACCATGTCCCCATCAGCCCCGCGGTCGAGGCCGCTTTGGCGGACATGGGCATCGACTATGTCAGCTTCTACGTCACCACCGTGCCCTGGGCCCAGGACCTGCCCGCCGAGGGCTCCCTTGGCGCGAGAGAGGGGCTTAGCGGACGCTTCGTACGGGGTAACAAGGATAGAGGCGGGGGCGGGCAAATGGATCCTCACGGATGACTTCGGCTTTGGGCGAGTGTACCAGGAGATCTGGCCCTAGGTCGGTCATCCCGACGAGATTCGCTACCGGTTCGGCAAAGAAGAGACGGTGTTGCGTCGCGGTCAGGGGAACGCGGTGAGCGTGGAGCGGCACACCAACGGAGCGCCCGTCCGCTAGAGGGCTCCGGCCGTGGTTCCACCATAGGTTGCGGCGGCATCATCGGATGAATGGGGAAACGCTATGAGGAAAGCTCTACTGTGTGCAGCGGGTCTGGCAATTGTAGCCTTGGCATTTGCCCCCTTGGGTTGCTCTTCGGCAGTGACCGGAACCCAGTTCCAGGTGACGCCGGCGTCACTCAACTTCGGCGAGGTCATCCCCAGTGAGCGGCTGGAGATCAGCTTCTTTGCCGGCGTCGAGGATCAGAGGTGGGACATCACGGGAGCCCCTGCCTGGCTTCGGGTCTCGCCCTCATCCGGCACCGGCAACGCGACGGTGACCGTCGAGCCCATCCGGCAGAACCTGCGCCCGGACACCTACAGCACCAGCCTGCAGATCCACGGCTCCGCCGACCTTGTGAACATCCCGGTCACCATGAAGGTCCAGTGACGGCTCGGGCCGCGCGTCAGCATGGCGTGCGGCCCTCCGTTGTTGGTCTCTAGGGCCTGCGGGCGGCGCCCACTCCTACCCTTCAGGCGTGAGCCGGTATGAGCAGACACCTTCAGCGCCCAGGGGCACCTGGACCAGCCCGTCCGCCGCTGCCGCCTCAGTTCTGGTGACGACGTTCCCGTCGGCGTCCAGCCCCTCAACCGCGAACGTGTCACCCGCCAGCCCGAGGTCGTCCGGCCGGATCGCCAGGGAGAAGGCTACCTCCTGGGGCAGAGGGTAGATCCGCACCGAGCCCTCTTCGAGGGCGAGGCGCGCGGCGCCGCTCGTTACGACGGGGCCGAAGTCGATAGGTCTTCGCTCCGTGTTGAGGCGCTCAGTGTAGCGAGCGAAGGGGTCGGGCCAGTCCGCTGGCGCGCCCTCGCGCGTGAGCGTCACGGTCCCATCCTCCGCCACCTCGAGGGCGCCGACGAGGTAGCGGGTGTTGCCGAGAGTAGGGCCGCGCAGAACCTGGCGAGCCCCGCCCAAAAGGATGCCCACGGTGATGTCGTACTGCCCCGGCGGGAGACCCCCCGGCACCGTGATGAGGTGCGGGCCGTCCAGGTGCTCGCCGGGCTCCCATGTCGCCAAGTCGGGCGACAACGCGTGGTCGTTCTGAAAGGCGATCCCCTCCGGATGCTCGCCCTCGCTGTTGACGAAGTGAACGAAGCAGCCGGCCCCCTGGGCGTGCCTCGGCAACGCGTCGACTACATTCCACTTATAGGTGATCTCGAACTCCCGAGGGGCTGTCGCGCGCAATTCCGGCGCCAAGGGCTCGATGGGCAGGTCCATCGTCGTTCCGCTGTAGGCATATCCCCGCGCGTCGACCACGATGAAGGCGTTATCCCACACGAAGTCCACGACCTGGCCATCCACTTCCGCCGTGTAGGCCTCCCGAAGCCCCGCGCCCGTCGCCAGGAAGCCGTAGGGTGGAAGGGTGTGACCGTCTATGCTCAAGGCGGTGTCGCCCTGGTTCACGACCAGCACCAGGCCGTTGTCATAGGTGATCCGGCACACCCAGGTGGAGCCGACCGCCAGAGCGGTGGAGCCGTCCACCCACTGGTCCGCCACGAGGTACTCGGTGTCCACCACGTGAGCGGGGACGTACCGCTCCTGGATCGGTTTCATCATCCACGCCTGTTTCACGGAGAGCAGCGGCGTGGTGATCCACGCAGTGTCGATGAAGCCCGCGTGCCCGTAGAGGAGCTCCTGGGTGCGGTACTTGTCGGACAGCTCGAGGCACAGACGGCTGAGGCTGCCAGCCCCATAGCCTTGCTCGATCCATCGCGCGATGTAGCCCATCCCGTGATTCGCGACGAGCGGATGGATCTTGAGCAGATCGAACTCGGGGAAGGGCACGTGGTGCTCGCCACGATCGATCTGGGCCTCGGCGCCATCCATTCGCCCCGACCAGTACCAATGGTTGTTCCCCTCACCCAGGACGGGCCCCTGATGGACCTCGCGGAACATCTCCCACAACTCTGTGTGGGCTTCCCAGACGGGTTCAAACCGTCCGGCGATCTCCTCCCCTGCCGTGAAGTCCACATGGAACCACGGCGGCACGGCGCAGTGAACGTCGATGAAGGAGCATGTCGTGTCATACCGCTCATGCACCGCGGGCGTGAAGCGGCGAGCTGTCGGAATGATGCCATCGGCCCGGTACCCGAAGCTCTGGATCTGTGTCCCCTCGTTGAACCAGGCCCTCACGAGGCTGCCGTCGGGGTGGCGAGCCACAAGGCCCTCGTCCCAACTGGGCGCATCGGGGTAGATGTCCACGTAGTTCTCGTGAACGCCGAACCGGTACCCCGCGGCACGCGCCGCCGCCGACAGCGCTACCATGCCGCTGTCGCCCCCCATGGACTCGTTAGCGGGCAGGACGTCGGGCAGCTTGGCGTCGTAACCCCCGTTCTGCCAAGCGTGGATCTGAACGAGGAGATCCTCCACCCCGTGGGCGCGCCACGTCTCCACGGCACGCTGGGTGCTCGCGAAGTTGCCGAGCCAGTCGTCGACGATGACGCGGTGCGACAGGTCCTCGATCCAGGGGGAGGGGGCGCTCGGGACGCTCGGCAGGATCTCCGGCAGGTAGGGGGAGACGGTCACGATCGAGGTCTCGCGCAGGGGGATCCGCGAACCGTCCGAGAGGGCCTCGTACCGCGCCTCCACGGCTGTGTGCGCGCTCGCCGCCGAGGCCGTCCAGTCCAGGATGCTGCCTACATAGACGCTTAGGTCGGGCAGGTACCACTGCTGGCCGCCGGTGAGGTAGGGCAGGCTGACCTGACGTCGCCAGTCCGTGGCATGGGGCCCGAGCCCCACCAGACGGTGGATGCCTCCCTCGGCGCACTCCACCGACGCAACCAGCGACTTGCCCTCGATCTGGTAGCGGATCATGGCATCGACTGCGTCCTCGGCGCCGACGAGCCGGCCTCGGGCGACGATAGCCTCCTCCTCCTGCGCCACACTGTCGCCCTCCCACTCCGCGGCCGTGCCATCGGGCCAGAGCAGCATCAAGCTGCCCAGATCGACGCGGTCGCCATCGGGCAGCTCCGCGACGATCTCCGTGGGAGCGCCGTCGGCTCCCAGCACATAGGCCATGTCGAGGTCGGAGCCCTCATACCGGAGCCGCCACTCGGGCCCCGGCCCGTCGATAGAGTTCGCATACCTGGCGGCCACGGTAGGCAGCACCGAGGCGCCGTCGCCAGGGCCCACATCCTCCAGTGCGGGGCGCCCAGCTTGCCACCGCTCTCGCGCTGCCTGCACTTGGGCCAGCCTCTCAGCCTCCGAGAGAGCCTCAGGCTCCGCGCCGATCACGATTCGCGGCTCGGCGAACAGAGAGTAATCCCAGCTCGAGTTCCGCGCCGGCCCCGGGTGGGTCGATAGCACCAGGTCGATGGTCTGGCCGGCGAACTTCGACAGATCGAACTCGGCTTGCGTCAGCTCTTGGGCATCCGTGTGCTCATCCAGGAGCGTCTCTGCCGCGCCGTCGTCACCTTGTACTGTTGCGCCAAAGGTGACACCATCGCTATCCTCAGTGCGGGTGGGATCCATGCCGTAACCGAGTCTCAGGAGCACGGGGCGCTCCCGCGGCACGACGAGTCTGTAGCGCAGCCGGACCGACCCGGTTCCGCTTATCCAGGGGCAGTGGAGGAGGAGAGTCCGCATACCCTCTACGGGCGGCGATGGGGCGCACGAGATGCCGACCCCGGGCTCGAAATGGCCCGTCCATCCCGTAGGCATGGTGACCCAGTCGCCATCGCCGATCTGGTAGCTCACCTCGTAGTGGCCTATGTCGAGGAGCGCGTTCGATCCGACGGAGAGCTCCACGGGCGCCAGTCCGCCGGGCGCTTGGGCGATGATCAGAGGGAGAATCATGGGCAGCATAGTGAGGACCTCCTCGGGGAGCTTGGCTGCAGGTGATTCCCGCCTTACCACGCGACTCCCTGCCTCGAAGAGGTCTGGTGGGCCGCCTGGGCGCACCTCCTCATGAGTGAAAGGTTTCAGGTGACTCGAGGGACCACTTACGAGGGAGACGCTCCCTCGATCTCGAGTACGGTAGCGGCTTGATGTTACGGGGCAGAGCGTGTGAACCGTGGTCCGCTTGGGGCGTCAAGACTTGGTCAGGGTCTAGGCGCCGCGGGTACGGCGTCAACGGTCGCCTCAACCTGTTCGTATGGTAACGGGTGTCTATTGCCGGCAGCCTGCAGCAACCTGTGAGTTTGCAGGTTTTCCAATGAGTGGCGCCCGGAAGAGGAGATTCGCTCGATGTACCATGGTGTCAGGCTACCAGAGGACGCCGAGGAACGGATCGTCGACAACCTCATCGCTTCGGGGATCGTGACCAGCGAGCAGGTGGAGAAGTGCCGGTCCGATGGCCGCGATGGCGTTCTCTCGAACCTGATTCAGGAGCGGTACTGCACCCTCGATCAGGCGAGGCGCGTGAGCGGCGACGTGCTGGGTTCAGAGCCACTACGTGTGATCGACAGCGAATTGAGCGTCGAGCTGCTGCGCATGATCCCCGCCGAGCTTGCCTACCGGCATGGGCTGCTTCCCGTCGCGCGTGACGGCGAGACCATGGTCGTCGCCATGGCGGACCCCCTCGATCTGGACGCTATCGACGATGTGCGGGTCTTGACGGGCCTGGCCGTCGAGCCGCTGGCGGCCGAGCCCGACGACCTCAGGCGCGCTGTCGAGAGCTACTACATGCGCACGATCATGAGCGGCGATGGCGAGGGTGAGGGCGTCGAGGTCATCGAGGAGACGGAGGAGGAGATCGGCGACCTGGCCCGCATGGCGCGCGAGGCCCTGGTCGTGAAGGCGGTCAACATGATCATCCGCCAAGCCGTTCAGGCCCGCGCCTCCGACATCCACATCGAGCCCATGGAGAAGGACCTTCGGATCAGGTACCGTATCGACGGTGTGCTCGGCCTCGCGCCTCCGCCGCCCAAGCGGCTTCAGGCGGCCATCATCAGCCGCGTCAAGATCATGGCGAACCTCGACATCGCCGAGCGACGGTTGCCCCAGGATGGACGCATACCTCTGCGGGTTGCCGGCAAGGACATCGACCTCCGCGTCTCAACGGTGCCCACCCTCTACGGCGAGTCCATCGTCATGCGTATCCTCGACAAGTCGTCGGTCATGTACGGCTTGGGCGAACTCGGCTTCCAGGCTGCGGACCTCGAACGGTTCGAGAGCCTCATCCGCCGGCCTCACGGAATCGTTCTCGCCACGGGTCCGACGGGCAGCGGCAAGACGACAACGCTCTACGCTGCCCTACAGGCGACCTTCTCCGATGAGCTCAAGGTCATCACCATCGAGGACCCGGTTGAGTACCAGCTCGATGGGGTCAACCAGATCGAAGTCAGGAGCCGGATCGGCCTCACCTTCGCTCGCGGCCTCCGCCACATCGTGCGTCAGGACCCCGATACCATCATGGTGGGGGAGATCCGTGACGCCGAGACCGCCGACATCGCGGTCCACTCCGCCCTGACCGGCCACTTGGTCTTCTCCTCGCTGCACACGAACGATGCCGCTGGCGCGGTCACGCGTCTGGTCGACCTGGACGTGGAGCCCTTCCTCGTTGTGTCTACCCTCAGTGGAGCGGTCGGGCAGCGGCTCGTGCGGACAATCTGCAAGACCTGCAAGGAGGAGACCGAGATCGACTTCTCGGCCTATCGCTTCCTAGGCAACCTGCGGCCCTACTTCCCAGATGGACGGGCCTGGCGCGGCCACGGGTGCGATGAGTGCCGCGGCACGGGCTACCGTGGCCGAACGGGCCTGTACGAGGTCCTGGCTATGTCCGAGGAGATCGAGAAGCTGGTTCTGAGCTCCGGTTCCTCGTCGGAGGTTCGCCACGCAGCCCTCCGAGGCGGCATGTCCACCATGAAGCAGGACGGACTCAGCAAGGTCCAGCAGGGCATCACCACGCTGGACGAGGTCCAGCGCGCCGCTCGCGACGTGTATGCCGACCCTGGCATCGCGGAGGCTGTTCCTAGAGCGCCTGGGGCGGAGGTGGAGTAGGTGCCGACCTTCCGGTATTCGGCCCTGGATGCCGCCGGGAGCCGTTCCTCCGGGACGCTCGTTGTCGATGACGAGCAGTCCGCCGTGCGCCAGCTCCGCAGCCAGGGGCTATTCCCTATCAAGGTGCACCTGGAGGGATCCGGTCTCTCCCTCGACGCGCGCGACGAGGGAGAGGTGCCCATCGGCATGTTCCGGCGGGTGAAGCAGGCCGACCTGGCCATCTTCTCCAGGCAGTTGGCCGACCTGGTGAGGGCCGGCCTGCCCTTGCTGCGGAGCATCCACGCCCTGTCGGAGCACACCGAGAACGCTGTCTTCGTCGAGGTCCTCAACAAGGTCGCCGAGGACCTGTCCGGCGGCACGTCCCTTGCGGATGCGCTGGCTGCACACCCACGGGTGTTCCCCACCCTGTACGTCAGTATGGTCCGGGCCGGCGAGGCCTCCGGCCAGCTCCCCGAGATCCTCGCGCGGCTGGCTGACCTCCAGGAGACGGAGCGCGCTCGCCGTTCGCAGATCATGTCCGCTCTGACTTATCCCCTGATGCTCGTCTGCGTCGGCACGCTCGCCGTGTCGCTGCTGGTGACGTTTCTCGTGCCTCGGTTCAAGCAGATCTTCGAGGACCTCGGCCGCGCGCTGCCTGCGCCCACGCAGTTCCTGATGGACCTGTCGGAGTTCATGGGCCAGTGGTGGTGGGCGATCCTGCTGGGCATTGTGGGCTTGCTCTTCGCCTACAAGCTCTGGAGCCGCACGCCGCGGGGCCGTCTGGCCATCGATGGAGCGAAGCTCAAGATCCCGCGGGTCGGGCGCCTCGTCGAGCGCATGGTCGTGGCGAGGTTCGCCCGGACCTTCGGAACCCTGCTGCACGGTGGCGTCGAGGTGCTCCAGGCCTTCGGCGTGGTCCGGGACGTGGTCGGTAACGAGGTCATCGCCCGGGCGATAGATGAGGCGCGTGACAAGGTTCGCGAGGGCGACACGATCCACGGCCCCCTGCGTGAAACGGGGCACTTTCCGCCCGTTGTCGTTCACATGGTGGCCCTGGGTGAGGAGACCGGCAACATGGAGGGCGTGCTGAACTCCATCGCCGACAGCTTCGACCAGGAGGTCGAGAACCGGGTGAGGGCACTCATGTCGCTGCTCGAGCCCCTCATCATCATCGCCTTGGGAGCCGTGGTCTTCTTCATAGTGGCGGCGATGTTGCTGCCGATCTTCCAGCTGAATGTGGGAGCGAGCTAGTGGCGCCCGTCTGAGCGTTCGGGTCTAAGCGAGGCGCATGCCTCGACAACGGTAGGAGGTACGTTCATGTATAGGCGGGCACACAGCCGCAGGTTCCGGGGCTTCACCCTGACCGAGCTGCTCGTGGTCATGGTCATCATCGTGTTGCTGGCCGGCGTAGCGGTGACGTACGTTCCCAAGCGGATTGAAGAAGCGCGTGTCGCGAAGACTCAGGCCGAGATCCGGACCCTGGAGAGCGCGCTCAGCCAGTTCCAGATCCGGATGGGCGATGTTCCCACCCAGGCCGAATCTCTCGAGGCCCTGGTGACGGCCCCCCAAGGCAATCGCAACGTGGACAAGTGGAACGGCCCCTACCTGAACCCGCCCGTGGTTCCTCAGGACGCTTGGGGCAATCCCTACATCTACCGGGCGCCAGGTAGCCACAACACCGATTTCGACCTGCTGTCCACCGGCAAGGATGGCAGAGAAGGCACTGACGATGACATCACGAGTTGGGAGCAGTTCGAGGCCTAGGCGCTCGCGCTTTGGGCACGCCGACAGCCGTGGGTTCACCGTCACCGAGCTCATGGTCGTGATGGTGATCATGGTTCTGTTGGCGGGTCTGGCCGCGCCCCGGTTCGTGGGCTCCATGCGGTCGGAGAGGCTGCGCACCGGAGGCCGTGTTGTCCTCTCCATGGTCCAGTTGGCACGCTCTCGCGCGGCCTCGGAGGGGCGGCTGACGCGCCTGGACTTCGACTATGACCAGGGGCGCATCACCGCCCTGCGCTATGTGCAGGACACGCAAGGGGAGAGTGACAGCCGGCAGGAGGCGCGTGAGCCCACCTGGGAGGCCATGACGGACAACCTCGGTCAGGCGCGGGACCTACCCCTTGGGATCACCATCCGGTACGTGGGTGAGGATCTCACCATGACCGAGACCCGAAGGCTATCTGAGCTGATCTTCCGACCCGATGGCTCCGCTGACTCGGCGTATGTGGTGCTGGAGGGATTCGATAGCGAGGTCCTGGTGGTAGAGGTGGATGACATACGGTTCATGCCTCGTGTGCTGGATGTCTCGCGGCCTGAGGACCTGGACCGGATCGAGCAGAGCATGAGGTCGCGGCGATGATGATGCGGCGCGCGAACAGAGGCTACACCCTCCTGGAGCTGATGGTGTCGGCCGCCATCCTGGCGGTGGGCCTCACGGCTCTCATCCGTTCTTTCACGGCGGGGACGAACACGCTCCGCCAGAACGAGAAGCGGGCGGTGGGCGTAGTGCTGGCTCAGCAGAAGCTCGCCGAGATCATGGGGACCACCGAGCTCGAGGATGGGATTCAGGATGGGGATGTCGAGGAGGCGGTATTCGAGGGCTATCGCTGGCAGTCGGAGATCCAGAGCCTCACAGACTACCCCAACCTGAAGCAGGTGCGCGTCATCATCGCCTGGCGCGACGGACAGCGCACCGATGATGTCCGGATCGATACGTACGTTCGCGTCCCACCAGAGAGCGAGGCGGGGACGAGCTAGCCGCGAGAGGGCGCCGATGTTGTACGGGCGACGGACAACCAGTCTGAGACGCGGCCGCGGCTTCACCTTGGTGGAGCTGATGACCGTCAGTTTCATCCTCGCCATGATCATGGGCGCCATCATGGCGACCTTCACGATCGGCAACCGCTCGATGGCCCTCGCCGACCAGCGTGTCGACCTCAACCAGACCGCTCACCTGATCACCAGCCGTCTCGAGCGGGAGCTCTCCTCGCTCTGGGCGCCTTTCCCCGATCCGGACTCATCCGAGACCCTGTCGGTGCTCGGAGACACCCTGGGTGGCGACCAGCAAGCGGCAACGGGGGCCACTCCCACTGACATGGGAGCGACGGAGGAGGGACTCACGCCGCCGCTCTACGGCTACCCAGGCGATGTCGCCCGCGACGAGAGCCCGCGGATCGAGTTCCTGATGGCTGTGCCACCCAGCTTCGAGACGAACCGGCAACGAACCGACGTTGTGCAGGTCATCTACTACGTGGATATGGATCCCCAGACCCCCGAGAAGGGCTTGATCCGCGGCGTGAACCGTCATGTGGACCTCGGTGACGCGGAGGACACCACGGAGTTCGAGGTCCTCTCAGAGCACGTCGCCTCCTTCGAGGTGCAGTACTACAACCCCGAGACGGAGGAGTTCGAGGCCGCGTGGGAGTCCCAGACTCTGCCCATGGCGATCCTGTTCTCGCTGGTGTTCGACAACGAGGAGGACGATGAGGGCCCCATCAGCCTCATCGGCACCGTCACTCCGCCACGCCGCGTGGGGGCCGCCGTGGGCGAGAGCTTCATGGGCGGCCAGGAGACGGGGGCCCAGGAGACGATGCGGCCCACCGAGCAGGAGGGTGGGATGGGTGGCGGCGCGGCGCAGATGGACCAGATCATCGACACCATCGCGGGGGGGATGGGCCCGTGAACCGCCGCCGCGGAGTCGCTCTCGTCTCGGTCCTCTGGGTTCTGGCCATCCTCAGCGTGATGGGCCTCGGCTTCGCGATGACCGTAAGGGTGTACGGCGAGTTGGTCGATAACCGCGTGCTCAAGGCCCAGGCGCAGGGGCTGGCGCGCACCGGCATGGAGATGGCGTTCGAGCTCTACTACGCTGGCCAGGCCGAGGGCAGAACCTATAACGCGAGCAACGACGAGTGGATGGCCTTCTCGTCCGAGGACATCGACCATGAACTGGCGGATGGCACATACTCCATCCGGGTGGTGGATGAGGCGGGCAAGCTCAATGTCAATCTCGCCGAGCAGGAGCACCTCTACGCCCTCATCGGCGACGAGGACGTCGCCGCGGCGATCATGGACTGGCGCGACGGGGACGACGACTCCAGCCTTGGGGGGGCCGAGAGCTTCTACTACGAGGAGAGCGATCCCCCGTACAGGGCTCGAAACGGTCGGTTCCGCTCCATTGGCGAGCTTGCTCTGGTCCAGGGGATCACGTCTGAGATGCTCTGGGGACCTGATGAGGACCAGTACCGCGAGCGCAGGCCGGAGGAGATCCGCGGGTTGGCCGACTTGCTGACGGTCATCGCCATCGACTCCAACCACTCCTCGAGCACCGGCAACCCTCGGATCAGTCTCAACACCGCGAGTGAGCAGGAGATAGAGGAGGCGCTCTCGGGAGTCATCGCCGAGGGCAGCATCCAGTCCATCATCGACTATCGGCGGCAGCGCACGACTCGCGCTCAGCCTCAGGATGGGCAGACCGGCGCGCCGCCCCTCCAGGTACCTGGGGAGCTACAGCCCCCGACGGGTGGGGGCGGCTTCGGCGGAGGCGGGCCCGTAGGGATTCGGCAGTTCGATCCGACTCAGGGGGGCTTCGACCCCACCCAGGGCATGGAGGGTCCACAGCAGCCAGGCCAGGCGGGCGAGGAGGAGGAAGCGCAGCAGGCCTTCGCCTCCACGGGCGAACTCATCAACGTGCCCTCCCTCTCCGATGAGGACATTCAGGCGATCTGGGACCTGGTAACCGCGGAGTCGGCGGGTGTCATCGAGGGCCGTATCAACATCAACACGGCGCCGCAGGAGGTCCTCGCCTCGGTGATCGACGCCGATCTGGCCCAGGAGATCATCGAGTACCGTACCTCCCGTGGGCCCCTGCCCACGGTCGCGCACCTCTTGAGTGTTGACCCCTCAGTGCGAGCGAACTTCGTGGAGTTGGCGAATCTACTGACGACGCGGTCTTATGTGTTCACGATCGAGGCTACAGGACGCGCTGGACGGGACGAGATCACCCATCGAATCCGCGCTGTCGTCGATCTGTCCGGGGACGAACCGAACTACCTGATGATCTGCCATTACTGAAAGCGGGAGTCTGCCTTGGCCAACGCCAAAGACGCCATCGGGATAGACGTGGGGGCCGGCAACCTCAAACTGGTCTATGGGCGCCGCGCGGGTGACTCGATGAGGGTTGTCTTCGCGGAGACGCTACCTATGACCGATGCCACGGGCGCCCTTATCGAGGGGAGCTCGCCCTCGGCCCTGATAGCCGACAGCCTACGTAGGAACGGGGTCCGGCCCTCAGCGGCGATCGTCGCGGTGCCTCGGAGCGCCGCCACCGTGCGCCCCATCGCTCTGCCGCCAGCGCCCGAGGACGAGCTCGAGCGCATGATCGAGTACGAGGCGGGCTCCCATATCCCCTTCCCCCTCGACTCCGCCGAAGTGGCGCACACGTACCTCCCCTCAGCCGAAGGTCAGGCGCGCGCGGTCATCGCCGCCTGCCCGAAGAAGACCGTGGCTGCCCGCCGGGAGATACTCAAGGAAGCGGGCACCTCCGCGACCGAAGTCGCGGTCTCCACCGTCGCCACCGTGAATTGCCTCCTCTTCACAGACAGCCAGCTTCAGAGCGGGAGCCACCTGGCCGTCGACATCGGAGCAGAGACCACCGAGCTCGCCGTCGTCTCAGATGGCGAGCTGGCATCCTCATTGACCCTGGCCCAGGGCGGGCAGAGCCTGACGCTGAGCTGGGCCCGTGACCGGAATCTGACCACCGATGAGGCCGAGAGGGCCAAGCAGGCGGGGGAGATCGAGCTGGATTGCGCTACCGGCGCCCCCAGCGATCCCGAGTGGTTCTCAACCACGGCGTGGTTCCAGAAGCTGATAGGCGGGCTCTCCCGCTCCATCGAGGCCCATGCCGCGAGCTATCCCCAGTCCCCCATCCAGTCCGTGGTTCTCCTGGGAGCCGGCTCGGCGCTACCGAACCTTGCCGCGGCGCTGGCGGGGGCCCTGGGTCTACCGGTCCGTCACGCCGATCCCCTGGCCGCCCTCGGCTATGTGGCCCCCGCGGGCTCGGAGGCTTACTCGTCGGCGATGATCACCGCTGCGGGGCTGGCCCTGCAGGGAGTCGGCCTCGCCGGCCTCGAGCTGGATCTGACGCCGCGGCTGGTTCTCGCTCAGCGCCGATCGAGAGCGCGGCGCGGGGTGGGACGGATCGCGGCCATCGCCTTCGGCGCCGCGCTGATCCTCGCGACGCTCTGGCATACGGGCCAGTGGTTCACAGCGCGGAACGCCTACCTTGCTCAGGTGGAGGAAGTTCGTAAGGCCCAGGCCACGATGCGCGGGATGACCCTCCACCCCGCCGAGGTCTTGGCCTTGGAGAGGATCGTCGACACGGCTTCCAGCCCCGAGAACGATCCGCTGGATCTCATGGCGATGCTGGCTGACGAGCTGCCCCTCGAGGTCTCCATCAGGGACGTGAACTTCCGGCGGGGCGAGTCCTTCGATCTGCGCGGCACGGCTGTCTCCAACGCCGCCGTCGCGGAGGCTGTGATGGCGCTGCGGGCGTCGGAGCGCTTCGAAGCTGTCAAGCTGAGCCACTCCACGGCCACGGAAGTGAATGGACGGACTTTCTACGCATTCAACATCGAGTGCGCCCTGCCGGGAGGCGATGCCCGATGAGGACGGCTGTCCGCGGCTTGCTGGCCGCTCTCCTGGTCGGTGTGCTCTGGTTCGTGGCCTTCTACCTGCCGGTGGGTGACAAGATCAACCAGTACCGGCGGATGACGGCCGAAGCGTCCCAGCTGCACGACGAGATCCTCTCCGACGAAGTCACCCATGCCGCCCGTCGCGAGCACGAGATGAGCCTGGTGAACGCTGTCGGTTACACCCGGCCCACGACGGATTCGGAGCAGGTGGCGCGCATGGTCGAGCAGCTCGAGACCGCCTGTGTCCTGGCTGGCGTGGGCCTCATAGAGATCGCGCCCATGGAGGCCGAGAGGCAGGATGGGCCCTCAACGGAGGACGCGACGGGCCAGAGCCTGTCCATCGGGTTGCTTCGGCATCCCCTCCAGGCTCAGGTCATTGGCGATCTCGAGGGGACCGTATCGCTCATCCATTGGCTGCGCCAGACCAACCCCATGATGGTGGTGGATCGCATGGTCCTCACCAGGGATGACGATGGGCTGGTGCGGATGTCCGCCGTCGTCTCGTCCTGGAGACCGGACGTGAGCACCATACCGGCAGGGAGTGCCTAGAATGGACGAGTACCGCCGCAACCTATACATCCTTGGCAGCTTCGTCGCGTGCATGGTTGTCGCGGTGGGCGTGTACCTGTGGAGCCAGCTCTCAGCGCCGCCCGACCAGCCTGAGAGCGGGATCCTCAGCTCGTCTCTCCACCCCTTGGACATGCCGCCCATCCAGCCCCCGAAGCTGGAGCGCAGGTACCAGGGCATCGTGGAACGCGACTTCTTCAAGCCACTGGAGGGCGAGATCCCCACGGAGTCCGAGCCCGAGTCGCCAGAGGCTGAGGAGCAGGCAGTAGCCACCGCGGCTGGACGAAGCGGCTCGTCGGTGGTGTACGGGCCGGCATCGTTCCCGGACCTCTACGCGCCGATCCCCGGCGTCCCGAGCTATGGGCCGTCGGCGACGTTCCCGCCGCTGGACTGGAGCAGTCCCTCGATGATGCCGCCGGAGCCGCCTGCCCCGATGGAGCCCGCCCCTGGCGCGGAGCTAAAACAGCCGGCGCGGCCGGCGGGCCCACCTGCTGCCACGGTCGCGGTCACCGCGGTCGTGAGAGGCGGCGATGGACGAGCTCGCGTGCTCGTTGAGGACAACGCCACCGGTGAGACCAAGTGGGTCGAGCCGGGCGCGAGAGCCTTCGGCTACAAGGTCGACTACGCGACGGAGAAGGGCGGCGTGCTGAGTCGCGAAGGCCGGCAGTATGTTGTCGGCGTCGGGGAGAACAAGCCCACCGCGCCGGCGGCAGAGCCGACGCCGCCGGATGAGGCGACCACGCCTCCCACTCCTGAGCCAAGCGCTACCACCGAGGGGGATGAGGCTCCATGAAGGTGAGTAAGCAGGAGGCGGCCATCCTGGGGACCTTCCTGGCAGTCGTCGTTGTGGCGGCGGGTGGATACATTTGGTACACCACTCGTCCACCATCGGGCGCTCAGCTCACCCAGACGGCCAATGCCGATCTAGCCCTCCAGGAGGAGGAGATACGGGCGCTCGATACCGTGTCCGCGCTCCTCGATGGGCAGCGGATCGACGCGATTGTGCGCTCAGGTGTCTTCGACGGGCTTCCCGTCGAGGGGTCCGTGGACGTGCTGCCGACGAGCTACACCCCCATTCCGGTCGAGACCAAGCGGGTGGTGGAAGTGCAGGACGGGGAATCCGCTGGCGCTGAGTCGGAGGGTCCCGGGGCGCTCATCGGACCTAACGGCCCCACCGTCATCACCCGCAAGCTGACCGCGATCGATGTCGCCATCACCGGCATCGTGCTCGGAAGGAACACAGCGAGGGCCCTTGTCTTCAACAACGCCGAGGAAGAGGGCAAGTGGATCGATGTCCCCGGTGAGGCCTACGGGTACCAGGTCGAGTATGTGACGATGAAGGGCGCTGTGGTCTCCAAGGACGGGCGGACCTACGTCCTGCTCCTCGGCGCCAACCGCAAGGACACCCAAGACTACAGTGTTCCGGGCGCCGGTGGCGGAGAGGCGCCTCAGACGCCGCCGCCCGGGCAGACTCCGGGGCCGGATGGGCCGCCGCAGACGGGGCCGGAAGCGAGAGGCTTCGGGGGTCCGCCGCCGGGCGCCTGGGGTGGCCCGCCGCCTGGGTTCCGAGGCGGACCGCCTGGCGGCTTCGGCGGTGGCCGGGGCATGCGCGGAGGTCGTGGCGGCTAGTAGGGTTCGGTTCTGTTGGTCTCTACGCGCCCCGGATAGGCGCGAGGATACGGAGGGGTCCTAGACCTCTCGCGAGCTGGAGCTGATCGCATGCACATCAGTCGAAGCACCTTTGGACGGCTGCTCATCGTCGGCTTGTTCGTGAGCCTCGCAATGGGAGGTGTCGCCGTCGCACAGGGCGGGCCGCCCGACTCGCCTCCGCCGGGTGATGGAGCGGGCAGCGTGCTGCCCCCCGAGGCCCCACCTGAGGCTCCGCCGGGCGCTGTCGGTGAGGGTGGCGTGGTCGTTGTCGAGGAGACGCCGGACCCGGATCCCAACGCGCCGGACGCCAACGTCGGCTTCCCGGCCGGCGCCATGCCGCCCGATATCCGCGCCGAGCTCGAACGGATCCTGCCTGACGGTGAGCCCGATGGCGATGGGCTCATCTCGATGGCCTTCGACAAGGCCGAGATCGAGGACTTCCTCAAGTTCGTGGCGACGGAGACGGGCTACACGATCCTCCCGCCGGCCGAGCTCACGGGCCAGATCACCATCGTCAGCCGCGTCGATGTGACCATCGATGATGCCTTGGCGATCCTCGAGGCCTGGCTGCGCATCCGTAGTTTCACCATGCTCAAGAACGACACGGACCAGATCATCTCCATTGTCCCACTCTCCAAGGTCAAGACGACCCCGGGGCCGGTCCGCCACTCCGACGAGGGCGCCTACTTCGGCTCTCCGAGCGACTTCATCACGCGTGTGATCCAGCTCGAGAACATCCAGGCCGACAAGGTGCTGGAGGTCGTGACTCCTCTGGTGGACACGGAGCAGGGGAGCATCACCGCCTCCGCTGACGTGAATGCCGTCATCATCACCGATATGGCCGCGAACATCGATCGCGTCTTGGAGGTCATCAGTGGGCTCGACCAGCCGCTGTCTCCGGTTCAGGTCGAGGTGATACCCCTCGAATACGCCACGGCATCGGAGATCGCCGAGGCCCTCAACAGCATGTTCGGTGAGGGCACCAACCTGCCGCCCGAGATGCTGGCCCGAATGGGCATCGACCCCAACACCGTCCAGCAGGGCCCGGGGGGCTTCATCGGCCGCGCGATGCAGGTGAAGATCGTCTCAGATGAGCGCACCAACTCCTTGGTGGTCTCCGCCAACGAGGGGCGCATGGAGATGATCAAGAGCATCGTGGAGAAGCTCGACGTCGACACCAGCGCCGACGTCGTCTACAAGGTGTTCAAGCTCGAACTCGCCGAAGCCCAGGAGGTCGCGGATCTACTGAACCAGATCTTCGAACAGCCGCAGGGCGGCCCGAGCTCGGGAGGCGGCATCTTCGGGGGCATGGCCCGGATGTTCATGGGGGGACGGCAGCAACAGCAGAACTACTCCGGGCTGAAGGAGAACATCGTTGTCGCGGACACGCGGACGAACTCGGTCATCGTGACGGCCGCCCAGGAGAACATGACCGCCTTCGAGGACCTGATCGAGCAACTCGACCAGGTTCAGCCTATGAGCGAGCTGACTCGCATCTACGAGCTGGAGAACGCCCAGGCCGAGGAACTCTCGGAGGTGCTCACCCAGGCCTTCCAAGGACAAGGCGGACAGGGCGGAGGCTTCCTGAGCTTCATCTTCGGCGGGCGAATGCAGTCCAGTGGTCCGCTGCAGCGGCTTCAGGACATTACCGTTACGGCGGAGACCAAGAGCAACAGCTTGATCGTCACCGCCCCCCTGCAGGCCTTCGAGCTCGTCGAGCAGCTCATCAAGGACCTCGACAAGCCGCAGAAGCAGGTCTACATCAGCGTGATCATCGCCGATGTGACGCTCAACGATGACCTCAGGTATGGCGTCGAGTGGAACTGGTTCACCCGGTCCGATCCCACCTTCACCGGGTCCAGCGCCATGGGGCTCGATGAGTGGGATGAGGGGATCCGCTGGGGCGTCATCTCCGACACCATTCAGGGGTTCCTCGAGGCGTTGGAGAAGGAGACGGAGATCAGCGTCATCTCCACGCCCTCCATCCTCACCCTCGACAACGTTCAGGGCACCATCTCCTCGGGCCGTGAGATCACCATCAGGACGGGTAGCCGCGAGAACGCGAGCGGCTCCGTCGAGGACCTCACCAGCCGGATCGAGGCTGCCATCGTTCTGGATGTGACGCCGAGGATCAACGACTCAGGCTTCGTCCAGCTCGACATCAACCAGACGATCGACGACATCGGGGAGACGGACTCCTACGGCAACCCGTCCATCGTCCGCCGCGAGGCCATCGCTACCGTGCTCGTCCAGGCGGGCGAGACGGTCGTGCTGGGTGGGGTCATCCAGGAGGACCGTCGGGTCACCGAGCGTGGCATCCCCGTCCTGAAGGAGCTCCCCCTCATCGGTAGCCTCTTCAAGTCCAAGGAGGAGACCGTGCGCCGGTCCGAGCTCATGGTCTTCATCACTCCGTACGTCCTCGAGGATGAGGTGGCCGCGCGCGCACTGCGGATCCGCGAGCAGGAGAAGATGCAGACCAACCTCGAGGAGATGTTCCCGATGGAGCTCAGCACCCAGCCTCTACCGGAGGCCCTCGTGGAGGATGACGTTGCCCCGGTTGCGCCGTCCGCTGAGCCTCAGCCGGTGGCAACGGCTGCCGTGAACGACCCTCGCGACGAGGCGCCGTACGTGCCGCTCAGTCGCGGCGGGCGACGTCACTAGCGGTTCGATCAAGCGGCGAGTTCCCTTGCGGCGGCCGGGCTTCTCTGGCCGCCGCAAGGCCCAGCATACCAAGCCGTAGCGCCGCTACACTCCCTCAGTGCCAAACGCGCCCCGCCACCGAAGCGGCGGGGCGCGCAGAGGACGTTCTCAACGACTCAGTCGGGCTCTACTACATCCAGGGCCGAAGCATCCTCGGCCGTCCCCTGGAGACGGCGCCATCGGCGGCCTTCTTGTCGGGCTCGGTCAGATCGACGTTCAGACCGAAGCCCCACCCCGCCCGATACTCCTTGTGGATCAGCTCGTTCGCGGCGGCGCTCGTCGTTACCATGCGGGCTCCGTCGTACTCGAACTTCTCGCCGACCTGCATGGCCACGCTGCCGAGCAGCACGCCCTCGGCCAAGCCGCCCGCGTAGGTGAAGTTGGACTTGGCGGTGTCATCGCCCAGGATGGCGTTCAGCCACTCGGCGTAGTGGTCTTGGTTGGGGCACAAGGGGAGGATCTGAGGGATCTCCCCGCGGTCCTCATAGAGCTCCTTCGGGAAGGTCTCGATGGGCCCGCCGGAGCCGTGGAAGAGCAGGACGCCCTTGCTGCCGATCCACACGCTGCCATTGCTGGGCAGCTCCCAGTCGCCCTCGACGCCCGCGGGCTTCTCCGGCTTCAGGCCGCTCTCATACCAGTACTGGTCGAACCCCGGCCGGCCGTGACGCGGCGGGAAGGTCCACTTGATGATCGCCTCGAGCGGGAAGGCGTCCTTGGTGATCTCCTCGACCATGATGGGCTCGACCGACGTCGGATACCCGGGGTCCATGACCCAGTAGGTGCCGTCCATCATGTGGCAGCCCATGTCGCCCAGGGCGCCGGTGCCGTAGTCCTTCCACCCGCGCCACACGAAGGGGTGGTAGATCTGCTGGCCCTTGTTGTACCGAGGCCCGCGGTCCTTGTAGCCCGCGCCATCCTCCGGCCATGAGCCCAGGTAGGGGTGCGCCGGCGCCGGGCCGAGCCACTCATCCCAGTGCAGATGGCCCGGGACCGGATCCGAGCCGGGGGGTCGCACCATGCCCTGGGGCCACCAGCCGAGGGCGCGGTCCGTCCAGGTGTGGACCTCCTTCACCGTGCCAATGCCATCGGCATGGATGAAGTTGTACAGATGCCGCCATGCGTCGCTAGCATGGCCTTGGTTCCCCATCTGGGTCGCGAGGTGGGGATGGTCCGCTGCGGCCCTGGCCAAGCGGCGAGCCTCCCAGGGGGTATGGGTGAGCGGCTTCTGGGTGTAGCAGTGCAAGCCCGCCTCCATGGCGAGGATCGACGGCGGGTAGTGGTGATGGTCGGGCGTGCCGATCATCACGCCGTCGATGTTCTTGGCCTCTTTCTCCAGCAGCTCACGGTAGTCGACATAAGCCCGCGCGTTCGGCCAGTTGTTCGCCGCGTTGCCCCATGCGTTCTCATCGATGTCGCAGTAGCACGGACACTGCACGCCCAGTCGCACCATCTCGCCGATGTGGGCCCCCGCGATGCCGCCCGTGGCGATGAATGCGATGCGCAGATCCGCGAACTTGTTCTCCTGGGCCTTCGCCCGTCGCGAGAGGAACAGTGGCGTGGCCCCAGCCACGACCGCCACTTGCTTGAGGAAATCTCTACGTGTGCTGCGTGTGCTCATGGCGCACTCCTCTTCTCTCAATCATGGCCGAGGCCGATGTGGCATCGGCAGCGGGCACACCTTTCCGTCTTTGTTCCCGATACCCTGCAACTTCGTCGCCGTGATCTGGCTTGCCTCCCCCATGCGATGGCGCTAACCTGGGCTCGGTGATGCCCACATGACCACCCTCGTACTGGCGGCGACCCTGGCCCTGGGCCAGGCGCCCGAGGCGAATCCTGTCCATGCCGTGACCGACATAGCCCATGACTTCAGCTTCTACTTCGATGGACGCTTCGGCGGTCAGTACATCGAGCCCGCTGGTGGCCGCAATGTGATGAACTGGGGGACGCTCCACGAGTACGACCTGAGCAACGCGAACCTCCTCATCCTCCAGTCCGCGGGCACGCCATGCCCCTACCCCGCCGAGGACGTCGATGCGGTCCGCGAGTTCCTCGCTCAGGGCGGAGGCGTGCTGGTCCTCGGGGACTACGCCACCTTCAGGGACGAGACCGCCTACCATCTCAATGATCTCGTGCAGGCCTTCGGGGCCCAGTTCGCCATGGAGCCGGCCATTGGGCCTCTCACTGCCTCAGCGGCGCTCACCGACGGCGAGGTGGAGACCTACGGCGGGAAGACGATCGTCCTTGGCGCACCTACGGACTGGGAGGTCCTCGTGACCGACGCGGCGGGTCGGGCCGTCCTGGCGCGACGCTCCGTCGGAACGGGCGCCCTCATCGTCGGTAGCCGCGCTCTGGCGGGGCACAACCCCGACGCGAGCGATGACATCAACGCGAGTTGGTGGCAGCCCCTGCTTATCGCGGCCGCCTCCGCCAAGCCGGTGGACCCCAGCACCCCACCCCAGGGGGCCTACCCCGAGCATCTGGTGGAGCGGGAGGGGCTTAGGCTGCAGTTCAGCGACTACATGGAGCCCTATGCCGACATCATCTTCGAGATCTATGCCGAGTGCCGCCCCGTGCTCGAGGACATCATGGGCGTACCGCCCGCCGAGGGCATGCTGGCGAGCCTCATCCTCCTGCCCACCGGCGGGGGCGGGTTCTCCAGCGGGCAGACGATCGGGCTCGGCGTTTGGTGGGGTGGCTTCCCCGACGAGCGGTACGGCATGATCGAGCTCATCGGCCACGAGGGCGCCCACTCGTGGGTCCTGCCCTTCCCTGAGCCCACCTGGAATGAGCCTATCGCGACCTACGTGGGAGCCCATCTCGCCATCCGGCTGGGCCTCGTGGAGCAGGGCCGCGCGACCATTGAGCGGTGCATAGAGGGTGGGCTCGAGCATGATCCCGATATGGACCAAGCCGATCTGGCCAACCCCGAGGGCCTTCCCAACGCTGTCGTGTGGGGCAAGACCTTCTGGCTGTGGGAGCAGCTACGGGCCGAGGAGCCCGAGATCGTCGCCAAGTACTTCCAGGCGAAGCGCCGCCTGGCCGATCCGGACGTGATCGACGCCTATACCATGCACGACGCCGCCGTCGTACTGAGCGAGGCCATGGGCCGCGACCTCTTCCCGTGGCTCAACGATCATGGCGTCCGCGTCTCTCGCGACGAGGCGGCCATCCGTCCTTAGGGCACTGCCAGCGGGCGCACCCGGAGGTCGCGTATGGCCCCCGTGGTGCGCCACGTCGCGAACCCGAAGGGGCGGCAACGTTCCATCTCGAGCCGGACGCCAACGTGTCGGCCCTCCGTATTGACGTGGATGATCCGCTTGCCATCGAGCCACACCTGGATCAGGTTCTCAGTGACCTCGACTCGGACGCGGTACCACCGTTGGTTGGCGTAGTTCACCCACTGCGAGGTCTCGTTCTCCGAGGCGTCGGCCCCGTTGAGGCTTGACAGGCCAGTCACCCCGCCGCCCCAGCCACCCATGACGAGGGAGATAGCCGACTCCTCCACGGGAAAAGTCATGCCACAGAAGAAGTCGCCTCCGGCCACGCGCATCGCCTCTAGCGTGATCTCGTAGTTCATGGAGGGGACCGCCACATCCCCCACCACGCCCGTCATGTCCGCGCCCTGGGCGAGAACGAGCTGGCCGTCGACGACGTAGACCTCGCGCTGGCCCGTCACATAGCTTGGGCGCCATCCCGCCAGGCTCTCGCCATCGAAGGGGTAGGACCAGCTTGCCTCCGGAAGCGTCACCACACCGAGGTCATAGTGGCTATCGGCTGATACGATAATGCCCTCTACCGTGTGGTATGCGTAGTCGGTCCCAGGCTGGCGGAAGTCGAGGGAGACCTCGCCGGCGGCGAGCCCGGGCAGCTCGAACCGCCCCGCATCGCCGCAGACCGTCTCCCAGTAGCACCGCTGCGCCCCCCGAGCGTAGGCCGCCGACCGGGGCCCCCCGTCGGGCCGCGTGCCCGAGCGGACCGCAACCGTCCAGCCGTCCGCAGGGTCTCCGCCGCGGAGCCTCACGGCGCCCGTAATGGTGCAGGCCGGCCCCACCGGCCACTCCAGGACCTGAGCGCCAGCGCCCGGCTCCACCTCGAATGTCACCGTCGGAGCCGACAGGACCTGCGGGTTCTCCGGCTCGAACCACGCGGCATAGGGCCCGGCTGGGATGGCATCGAACGTGATGTCCGCCCCGTCGGTCGGGGCCGACGCCACTTCCCCGTAGCCGTTGTAGAGATGCACGACGCCCGGTGCATCGAGCGGCTCTGTCGCCAGGTCGGTTAGGCGCACCAGGAGCTGCTCGCGTGGGCTCGGCGGCTCAACGGCCAGATCCTCTGGCGGCGAGCTGCTCAGGGAGTCGCGCAGCACCGCCACATCGCCAGCGAGTCGCCCGCGGTAGAAGGTGAGCAGGTACCATGGCCGACCGTCCGGCAGGTCCACGGCGAAAGCTCCATCCTCCCGTGGCGTCGCCGCTTCGGCGGCGAGGGCATCTGTGAGTATCGGGGCGGCATCCGCTGCCACCGCCACTCGCCAGTCGCTCGCAACGGTGCTCTCGGGGAAAGCGATCCGGCCTTCTACCGTCTGCTGTTGCGCCACGGTACTCGCACACACCACGGCAAGGATCGCGAGCGCCCAAATCCATCCGGTCCGCGCGGCCATGTTCATGCTCCTCTCGGACGCCGACAGGCAGCCTGCCGACTCAGAGGGTCATTCTACGCCGTGCGACCCCAAACCGCTTCCTTCCCCTCGCTCGGTCGGCTGCGCCCGCTTGGGATCATCCTCGAACGGCTTCGGCCGGAACAGGCTCTCACGGTGCGCTGGGGCGGTCTTGCTTGAGGCTCAGGGACCCGTACACGGAAACGGGCCATCCCAGGGATGGCCCGTGAGTGGTTGAGTAGTTTGGCTCCGGCGACAGGACTCGAACCTGTAACCTAGTGGTTAACAGCCACCCGCTCTACCGTTGAGCTACGCCGGAGCGCGGGCCATCCGCCATGGTAGCACGAATGACCAGGTAGCACATAGTGAACGAGCCCCCGAAGGGGCTCGTTGATATAAACTCCCGGCAACGACCTACTCTCCCACACCGTTACCAGTGCAGTACCATCGGCGCTGGGGGGCTTAACTGCCGTGTTCGGAATGGGAACGGGTGCTATGGGTTCCCCCCGCCAAAGCCACCGGGAAGTCTTATCCAGGTTCCATGACTATCGAAAGTGCCATCGACGAGAGCGTCTTAGCCATTGTGACTAGGAGCTGCGAAAGGGACATATGAAGCGATTCGACCGATTAGTACCGGTAAGCTGAAGCCATTGCTGGCCTTACACACCCGGCCTATCAACCACGTGGTCTACGTGGGGTCTTATCAGGTTAACCCTGCGGAGGCCTAATCTTGAGGTCAGTTTCCCACTTAGATGCTTTCAGCGGTTATCTGGTCCTGACATAGCTACCCAGCGTGTGCTCCTGGCGGAACAACTGGTACACCAGAGGTCAGTCCACTCCGGTCCTCTCGTACTGGGAGCAGCGCCTCTCAAGCCTCCTACGCCCGCAACGGATAGGGACCGAACTGTCTCACGACGTTCTGAACCCAGCTCGCGTACCGGCTTTAACGGGCGGACAGCCCGACCCTTGGGACCTGCTACAGCCCCAGGATGCGACGAGCCGACATCGAGGTGCCAAACCTCCCCGTCGCTGTGGACGCTTGGGGGAGATGAGCCTGTTATCCCCGGGGTAACTTTTATCCGATGAGCCACGGCCATCCCACTTTGAACCGCAGGATCACTAGGCCCTACTTTCGTATCTGCTCGACCTGTAGGTCTCACAGTTAAGCTCCCTTATGCCCTTACACTCGACGTGCGATTTCCGACCGCACTGAGGGAACCTTTGGGCGCCTCCGTTACCTTTTAGGAGGCGACCGCCCCAGTCAAACTACCCACCTGATACGGTCCCCCTACCGGATTACGGCAGGGGTTAGGGCTCAAGACAAGCCAAGAGCGGTATCTCACCGTCGGCTCCACCGAGGCTGACGCCCCGGCTTCAAAGCCTCCCGCCTATCCTGCACAGGGCTTGCACGAGACCAATACCAGGCTATAGTAAAGCTCCACGGGGTCTTTTCGTCCTGTTGCGGGTAACCTGCATCTTCGCAGGTGCTACAATTTCGCCGAGTCCCTCCGCGAGACAGCGCCCAGGTCGTTACACCTTTCGTGCAGGTCGGTTTTTAGCCGGCAAGGAATTTCGCTACCTTAGGACCGTTATAGTTACGGCCGCCATTCACCAGGGCTTCGGTTCTACGCTTTGCCGAAGCTAACGTTTCCCCTTAACCTTCTGGCATTGGGCAGGTGTCGGCCCCTATACATCAGCTTACGCTTTAGCAGAGACCTGTGTTTGTGGTAAACAGTCGCCTAGGCCTGTTCGCTGCGACCTCCTCGGGCTCCGCGGGCAAGCCGCTTCACCCTAACGAGGCACCCCTTCTCCCGAAGTTACGGGGCTAATTTGCCGAATTCCTTACGGAGGGTTCTCTCGCGCGCCTTGGGATACTCTCCCTGCCTACCTGTGGCGGTTTGCGGTACGGTCTCCAGCTTGCTCTCATAGAGGCTTTTCTTGGCGGTCTATCCACCCAGTTGGCTTGCATTTCTGCGCGCTTCCCTAGGGCCCCTCGGGTGATGAGCGGACGGATTTGCCTATCCGCTCCCCTACGGGCTTCGACGCACTAATCCGAGCAGTGCGATGGGCTTACTGACCGCGTCACCCCATAGATCAAACGCTTACTGGAGGCGCCGGAATATCTACCGGACTACCCATCCCCTACGCCTTTCGGCCTCGGGTTAGGACCGGCTAAACTTCAGAGGACGAGCCTTCCTGAAGAAACCTTAGGCTTTCGGCGAGAAAGATTCTCACTTTCTTTTTCGCTACTCATGCCGGCATTCGCACTTCCGCTTCGTCCACCAGTCCTCACGGTCTGGCTTCAGCCTAGCGCGGAACGCTCCCCTACCATTCCCATAAGGGAATCCGAGGCTTCGGTACTGAGCTTAAGCCCCGTTGGATCATCGGCGCAGAACAGCTCGACCAGTCCGCTGTTACGCGTTGTTTCAAGGATGGCTGCTTCTAAGCCAACCTCCTGGTTGTCTAAGCCGTTCCACATCCTTTCCCACTTAGCTCAGTTTGGGGACCTTAGCCGTCGGTCTGGGCTGAATCCCTCTCGACTACGAAACTTATCTCCCGCAGTCCGACTCCCAGGGTACGAGTCACGGCATTCGGAGTTTGGTTGAGTGCGGTAGGCTTGTAGGCCCCCTAGCCCATCCAGTGCTCTACCTCCATGACTTATCGCCTGAGGCTAGCCCTAAAGCTATTTCGGGGAGAACCAGCTATCTCCGAGCTCGATTGGCGTTTCACCGCTATCCACAGCTCATCCGAAGGTTTTTCAACACCAGCTGGTTCGGCCTTTCACGCGGGATTAGCCGCGCTTCAGCCTGGCCATGGATAGATCGCTCGGTTTCGGGTCTACGACATGCAACTAAATCGCCCTATTCAGACTCGGTTTCCCTACGGCTCCGGAGCGGAACTCCTTAACCTTGCTGCATACCGTAACTCGCCGGCTCATTATGCAAGAAGCACGCCGTCACCCATTCCTGTCCGAAGACAGGCATAGGGCTCCGACTGATTGTAGGCATACGGTTTCAGGTTCTATTTCACTCCCCGCCTGGGGTGCTTTTCACCTTTCCCTCACGGTACTGGTTCACTATCGGTCATCAGGAGTATTTAGCCTTGGAGGGTGGTCCCCCCGAATTCCCACAGGGTTTCTCGTGTCCCGTGGTACTTGGGAACATACCCGGAGTCCACACCTTTTCGCATACGGGGCTGTTACCCTCTATGGCGGTGCTTTCCAGCACTCTATCTGCTAAAGTATGGATTTGTAACTCCGTTGGAGGTCTGCGGTCCTCCGTGGTCGTCCCACGACCCCCACTTGAGTAAGCCCGCAGGCAACACCTCAAGCAGGTTTGGGCTGATCCCCGTTCGCTCGCCACTACTAGGGGACTCGCGGTTGCTTTATTCTCCTCGGGGTACTAAGATGGTTCAGTTCCCCCGGTTCCCCTCCGTACGCTATGTGTTCACGCACGGATGACGCGCATTTAGCACGCCGGGTTTCCCCATTCGGGCATCCCCGGATTAGCCTGTTCGCGGCTTCCCGAGGCTTATCGTGGCCTACTACGCCCTTCATCGGCTCCTGACACCAAGGCATTCACCGTACGCCCTTTGTAGCTTCGACCCTTTCGCAGCTCCAAGCCACAATGGCTTAGCGACTACTACACTAGACGCTTCTCGCTTTGGCACTTTCGATTGTCAAGGATCATGAAGCCGGCTCTCTAAAGCGCCGACAGGTGCGCTATGGAACGCCACAACCGTGGCGATAGCACGCGATTGGTGGAGATGAGCGGGTTCGAACCGCTGGCCTCCTGATTGCAAATCAGGCGCTCTCCCGACTGAGCTACATCCCCAAATAAGTGGTGGGCCATCCTGGAGTTGAACCAGGGACCTCGCCCTTATCAGGGGCGCGCTCTAACCAACTGAGCTAATGGCCCGCCCGTCGGGTCTCCGCCCACAGCAATGATCGAGCGGAGCGCCCGATCTCGCGGGAGGTCCAGATCAAGGATCAACGGCCCGCAGGGCCGATCCCTGAAAACTGAGTAGCACGCGGAGGCAATGCCTACGTAAGGGGACTCCCGTCAACCTAGAGCCTGGATCTCCGCCCCCGGCGGGGTGGGAGACCGTATGCAGCTCCTTAGAAAGGAGGTGATCCAGCCGCACCTTCCGATACGGCTACCTTGTTACGACTTCATCCCAGTTACCGGATTCACCTTCGGCCGCTGCCGCTTTCGCAGCGCACGGACTTCGGGTGTAGCCGGCTTCCATGATGTGACGGGCGGTGTGTACAAGCCCCGGGAACGTATTCACCGCAGCGTTGCTGATCTACGGTTACTAGCGATTCCACCTTCATGAAGTCGAGTTGCAGACTTCAATCCGAACTGAGGACGGCTTTGTGGGATTGGCTCCACCTCGCGGTCTCGCTGCCCTTTGTACCGCCCATTGTAGCATGTTTGCAGCCCAGGCCATAAGGGGCATGCTGACTTGACGTCATCCTCACCTTCCTCCCGATTGCTCGGGCAGTTTCGACAGAGTCCCCGGCTTTACCCGCTGGCAACAGTCGACGAGGGTTGCGCTCGTTGCGGGACTTAACCCAACATCTCACGACACGAGCTGACGACAGCCATGCACCACCTGTGTTAGGGTTCCCCGAAGGGCACTCCTCCGTTTCGGGAGGATTCCCTACATGTCAAGGCCTGGTAAGGTTCTTCGCGTTGCGTCGAATTAAGCAACATGCTCCACCGCTTGTGCGGGGCCCCGTCAATTCCTTTGAGTTTTAGCCTTGCGGCCGTACTCCCCAGGCGGAACACTTAATGCGTTAGCTTCGGCACTGGAAGGGTTGATGCCCCCAACACCTAGTGTTCATAGTTTACGGCCAGGACTACCGGGGTATCTAATCCCGTTCGCTACCCTGGCTTTCGCGCTTCAGCGTCAGTATCGGTCCAGGCAGCCGCCTTCGCCACTGGTGTTCCTCCCGATATCTAAACATTCCACCGCTACACCGGGAATTCCACTGCCCTCTCCCGAACTCAAGCCTAGTAGTTCGGAACGGCTTTCCAGGGTTGAGCCCTGGGCTTTCACATTCCGCTTACTAAGCCGCCTAGACGCCCTTTACGCCCAGTGATTCCGGACAACGCTCGCCCCCTACGTATTACCGCAGCTGCTGGCACGTAGTTAGCTGGGGCTTTCTTGGGTGGTACTGTCAAGTCAAGGCATTACCCTCAACGTTCATCCCACCCGACAGCAGTTTACGACCCTAGGGCCTTCATCCTGCACGCGGCGTCACTGCGTCGGGCTTTCGCCCATTGCGCAATATCCCCCGATGCTAACTCCCGTAGGAGTCTGGACCATGTCTCAGTCCCAGTGTGGCTGGACATCCTCTCAGACCAGCTACCCATCGTCGCCTTGGTAGGCCGTTACCCCACCAACTAGCTAATGGGCCGCAGGCCCATCCCAGAGCGGATCGCTCCTTTCCTCATCGGCATCTAAGCCGATGAGCGTACCGGGTATTACCCCACGTCTCCGCGGGCTATCCCCGGCTCCGGGGCAGGTCACCTACGTGTTACTCACCCGTTCGCCGCTCTCAGGGGAACCGAAGTTCCCTTTCGTCGCTCGACTCGCATTCGTTAAGTACGCCGCTAGCGTGTGTCCTGAGCCAGGATCAAACTCTCCAAAGAAAGTGTAGATCGGTCACGCGATCATTCGCGCAACCGTCCGTTTCACACCACGAGTTGATCACCAGCTACGCTGGTTTGTCCAACTTGGGGTTGGACGAGGCAGGAGTTCACTTAACTCGCGCGCTACTCAGTTTTCAAGGATCGGCACCCCGTCAGGGGCTTCAGCGCCTTCCGAGCAATGTCGGCCGGCAAGGTATTAGCATAGCTTCCCGCTTCCTGAACGTCAAGCACTTTTTTGCGGGAGGCGAAAGATTCTTTTCGGACCTACCCGCCCCCACTCCTTCTGCCTCGCAAGATAAACCCTAGGGCTCACCGCTGCGAGGGGTCACGCGTGGGGACGTGCCTGCCATTAGGAACCGTGAATCTACTCCCCGAATCCGATTCCGTCAAGCTCTATTCACGAAAACTTCAGATTCACCCGCGCAGCTCAGGTAGCGGGCCCATGGCGCGCCTGGGTTCCGTGGGATTCGGGCCCACGGCGCGGTCCCTCCCGAGCCAGCAGCCAGGAGACCTAGGGACGCGCCGGCACGTGTCGCCGGGTCTCGACCAACCAACGCCTCCGCCAGAGCGCGCACGATGCCGGCGGCGGGGCCGCCGCCGACAATCAGACCCAGGGCCGCGCCACTGGCCAGGCGGGTGCGGGCATTGGGCCGGTTCGGCAGGGCGTCGCTCAAGGCGCCAGCCGCCTCAAGGCCCTGCCCGCGATGCAGTACAGCCCAGCCCAGAGCGGCCTCCGCTGCCAGAGTGGGGGTGGACAGCGCCGAGGTGAGCCGTTCCTCGAGTCTCTCGGCGCCGGGGTGCCGGCAAGCCTCCCCCAGCAACCGATAGCGCACGGCAAAGCTCGCCGCGGCGCCAGGTCCGACCGTCGGGAGCGCCGGCGCGGCGAGGCCGATGAGGGCTTGGCGCCAGGCGGCCCTGGGTTCCTGGGGGATCGCGGGAGGCCAATCGGCCGCGGGCCAGCGCCACGAGGCCTCGGCCAGGCTCCACAGGGCTTGCCACCGGACCTCGCGCCGAGGGTCGGCTACTGACTTGACGGCCAGGGCGATCAGATCGGCCTCAGGGCATGAGCCTGAGGTGAGGGCCGCCAAGCCTCGACGCCGAGCCCTGCTCTGGCGGCGACTAGCGCCGGTGTCGCTCAGCAGGGGCCGGATGACTCGATCTCGCAGATCGTTCTCGAACGGGCCCCCGGCGACCGCCAAGGCCCAAGCAACCTCCGGGCAGTAGCCGGCATCCTCAGCCTGAAGCCGTTGACGAGGGCTCAGGGCGGTCCTCAGGGCCTCGAGTTCGCCCTCACCGGCCCGCCCCCCGAGGAGACGGCCGGCACATTCCAGGGCGGCGCAGCGGTGGGCGAAGTCATCACTCGGACGGATGGCGCCCAGAGCCACCTCGAAGGCCTCCGGGGGAGCTTCGGCGGGCCATTGGGAGAGCCCGCGCAGGGCGGCGCGCCGGCGGCCGGGCGAGTTGTGGCCGAGGTCGGGCGCCGCGGCAGCGAGCCGCTCCTCCCAGCGAGCCGTGCTCAGGCATGCGGATCGAGCGAGGGGAAGGCCGTCACGGCAGGCGGGATGGCGATCCAAGCCCTGGAGTAGGGCGAGGCCCACCGCCCCGGTACCCTCCACCACTCGAACGAGGGCTTCAACGGCTCGACGCCGCAAGGGCGCGTCCGGGTCGGTCAGCAGTGGGATCAGGAGGCCCACGGCCTCGGCGTCAGCGGATCCGGACCAACCCTCGCCAACCGCCTCGGGCAGCACCTCCAGGGAGAGCACGCGCCTCTCGAAGCTGCCCGGCGGCCAACGGTCGAGGAGGCCGTGAAGCGCCTCACGGAGCCTGCCACTCAAGCGCGATCACACCCTCCCGGCGAGCGGCGAGCTCTCAGGGTTGGTCCTGTAGCCATCGGGCCACCCCCGCCATAGCGGTCCGCAGCTCCTCGCGGGCCACGGAGGGGTCGGCCGTATCGAGGGCGGCGAACCAGGCGGCCCGGAGCGCCTCGATCTCGGGCACCTCAGGCCGGGCGCCGAATCCACCGACGCCCGTGGCGCCGAGGGCCCGCTCCAGCAGATCCTCGGCGGCCCTCAGATACTGCCTATCGGTGACCGCCTCCCTCAGCCCGAGCCAACTCACGGTGCGCAGGAGGCCATCTTGACTCGGGTAGGCCGTCATGCGGTCCTTGGCAACTCCGTCCAGGTCGTCAAGAGGGTCACCACAGGGCTGCCAATAGGGCAGGATGAGCCCCGTGTACCCCCGGCGCGCCAGCCCGAAACTAGCCTCCTGGCGCAGCCGGGCGGGCTCCTCGATCCCCGTGTGCTCAGGGCGGTACCATAGCTCGAAGCCCATCCGTTTGGCCGCCTGGGAGTCCGTGTGGTCGTCACGGCAGAGGCTGACGTAGGCCATATGGCCGGTGGAGTGGCTGATCCCAGGCTGGGCCTCGATGTAGGTCGGCATGCCTATGCCGCGGCATGCTTTGGCGGCTACGTTCTGGTGGTGGGCGAGAGGGACGCCGGCGCTGGGCATGCCGCACACGGTCAGCCCCTCCACCCCTAACTCCTTGCCCAGTTCCGCCACCTGCCGCATGCGGGCGAGAAAGGTCTCGTTGTGCTGAGCGAACCCCGCCGCGCTGTAGGCGTGGCCAGCTATGTTGAGCAGCCACGGCTCGGTGCCGTGCAGGAGAAGGGGTCCGTGGATCATGCCGGCATCCATGCGGAGCGCCAGGGCCGCACGGAGCTCGCTCAGGTCGTCGGTGTCCTCGGGCACCGGAGCGTCGACGGTCACAGAGCAGGGGCCGCCCAGGGCCTGGATGTCCGCGAGGACCTCCCGCATACGGCGCTCAGACAGGGTTGCGAGGGAGCCCGGGTCGTCAGGCCCGAGCCGGGAGCGCAGCTCGACCAGCAACTTGGGGTCGCTGTCCACCACGGTGAAGGGGAGTATCTCGAGGGTATATGGCAGGCGCGCCTCGCCGGCCGCGCTGCGTATGAGTATCTCTCCGCTCATGGCGCCTGGCGGCAGGTCACGGGGAACAGAGAGGGACAGGACGAAGGTACGTACCTCGCCGGCCTCGGCGTTGACGGGCACAAGAGTGACGGCATCGGCGGGGATAGGGCCATCGAGTCGGTTGTCGGCGGCATCGGTCCGAGGAGTCACCAGCGACGGGTTGTGCGCCAGCAGCTCGGGCGTAGCCACAAGCTCGCCATTAGTGGCCCCCCGGGGGGCTTGCCACCACCAGAGCAGATGCTTGGCGTCCCAGGCCGTGGCTGGCACAGCGGCGCCCGATTCTCCCTGGAGCGGCCCTGGGCGGACCATAAGGCCGGCCGCGGCGACCTGGGAGCGGATGGCGAGGGCCAGGTGAAGCGGCTCGCCCGGGGTGGCTCTGAGGGTCACGCGGTCGACGAGCTGGCCCATGACGGCGACATCCCAAGGCAGAGGGTAGCGTTCCGGGGTGTCGTCCAGGCGCCAGATGGCGTATGGCCCGCGGGGCTCGAGGTTCTCGGCGGCTTCCGCCTGCTCCAGGATGGACCGCATGAGACGGGTGTCGAGGACATTCCCTCGGACTACGGCCGTGGGGGGCACCGTCTGGCCGAGGAGGGAGGCCATCCAGTCGTCTATCCGGCTATGGCTTTCGGCGTACCACTCGGCGGCCGCCATCAGTGCGTCCGCGACCGCCGGTGGCGCGTCCGCGGGGGCATCGATGGCCGCGGGCAATGCCTCCAGGGACTCGTTCACCTCGACCAGTGAGGCGCGCAGAGCTGCGGCGCCCTCCTCGGCCAGTCGCGGCAGATAGCGCTCGAAGTAGACATCCACGTCGCCCGTGAAGAGGAGGTCATCTAGGTCCATGGCTACAGCCTGGCCCGCTTGTAGCCCGTCGGCACGGAACTCAACGGAGGAGAGGTAGTAGCCCGGGCCGGCCAGCCGGATGGGATCCAGCGTGACTTCGATCTTGTGCCACTCCTCGCCGGCGGGGATGTCGCGGGTGATCTCGGCGACGGCAGCGCCTGGGCGGGCGGCATCGCATACGACGAAGGCGAGCTGGGTGGTGACCCCATCGGGCCGTGCGGGCGCGCGAACCAGGGCCGATGCCTGCAGGAAGACGCCGGGCCGCATGACGGTCTCGATCACGTAGTGGGCCGAGGAGGCCCCCTCAGACCGGGCTGCCAGCCTGCCGTATCGCTCGCCCTGGGGAGCGCCCTCGGCGCCGAGATGCACGGGGGCGGTTACGAGGCCCTCGGACTGGGCCCAGGCGCCGGCGAGAGGATGGGTGCTCGACCCATCGGTATCGAAGGTCACCCTCACCACCGGGTCGCCGAGGGGTTGGTCGGGGGTGTGGGCGACGGCTCCGGTGGTGAGAAGGATGGCGAGGGCAGGGAGCCATGGCGCGTATCGGTGCACGGTGGTTTCACTTCCCGTCGTGGCGCGGGCCGAGTGCGGCGCGTCATCCTGAATAGGATACCCAATCCACGGTCGGCGGCGGGCGTCGCTTCCCTCCCCGCGGCACGTCCTCCATAATGCGGGTGCTCGCAGGACGGGGGCTCGACGCATGGATGAGACGATCCGCTACCTACTGGACCGCGGCGAGGATGGGGACGACGAGGAAGCCATCCGGCTCTGCGACGAGGCGCTGGCCGCGGCGCCGGGCGACGCGACCATGCTCGTCCTCAAGTCCGAGGCGCTGAGGAACCTGGACTTCTACGAGGAGGCCGTGGAGCTCGCGCGCCAGGCTACCCTGTCGCGGAACGGAGCTGGCTTCACTCACAAGGCGCTGGGTCTCGCGCTACTCGATCTAGCGGACGAGGAGGAGGAACCCTCCTTGATCCCTGCGGCTGAGGAGGCCTTCCGGGCCGCCCAGGAGCGTGATCCGGAGGATGGGGAGATACGGTACTGGCTCGCCGAGGCCCATGCACGCCAGGGACAGGGGGGCCGCGCGGTGGAGGAGCTGGCCCGGCTTGGGGTTGAGGTCGGGTGGCTCAGCACGACCGTAGCGCGGCTGGTGAGGCTGGTCGGAGACGGGGCGCGTCCACGGCCTCCCTTGGAGCGGACGGCGGCGCTGCGGCACCCTGACGCGTGCCGCTCGCTCGCGATCGCACTGCGCGCGGTGGGCGAGTGGGAGGCGGCCTACGCGGAGATCGCCGAGGCGATGCGAGTGGACCCGATAGGCCCCGAACTGGATTACCAGGCTGCGGCCATCGCCTATAGCATGGGCGAGTACGAGCGTGCCCTGGAGTTGGTTGCCCCCGCGCTGTGGTTCCCGAGTTTCGTGGAGGCCGCGGAGCTGGCTGCCGTGTGCTTCCACCGGCTCGGCAAGGCGCAGGAGGCGCGGCGATACTACCGGGACGCGACGGAGCGAGGAGAGCGTTACGGCGCGCCGGAGCAGTACCTCATGCACCTCGACCGGCAAGTGAAGATGCTGGAGGAGGGTGGCGCCGATCTGGCAGAGCCGACGGACGTGCTGGCGCCACCGGAATGGGCGATTCCGTACTCGGCGGCGCGCGAGCAGCGGATCACCCTCGGCTTCCACTCCGTGGACGAGTACCGCCGCACTATGGCGCGGATGGCGGCCACGCGGGTTGCCGAGTCGTCTCAGGCCGAGTTCACGGCCCGCTACATCGCGCGGACCGCTCGGCACTACGCGCCACCGAAGCTCGCCGAGCAGGCATGGGATAGGGCGATGGGCCAGGCGGGCGCGGCGTGGGAGCTCATGGATGTTGGCGAACGCCAGCAGCTCGCCGGCCTGCTGGTTGTGGGAGAGTGGCTATCGGGCCCCGACGGGACCTCGCCCGTGGACGCGGCAGTGCTCCCGAGGGCTGCCCTGGGTCTCGCCAGGTCCGCGGCTGAGGCGCGGATCGTCGACGAGTCGCTGCACGAGCGGCTCAACGCGCTCGCGGCTGAGCTGGAGGGCTCGCCCTCGCCCCTCTCGCTGGCTCGCGCGTGGGACTTGGTGGCGGAACTGCTCGGCCCCCCAGGGCAGGCCGGCCCGCTGCAAGCGGTGCTCATGTCCCCGCGGGCTGAAGCGGGAGCCTAGCCCGCCTTATTCATGAGAGTGCCTAGAGGTTGTTGCACGGGAGTGGGTAGTTCGCCTCGTATCAAGGGCTATGCGCCCAGGCAGGCCTGCAACCATCGGCGGTTGTGGGGCCTGCCAAGCCCCCGCTGCTGTGCCGCTGTTGCCGCTCCGTTCCGCCCGAAAAGGGATCGCTGGCAACATCCCCTCGAATCCCGCAAACCGTTGGGGCCCAAGGCTTAGAGGCTGCACGGGAGGGGTCTGTATGTACTATGTTCCATTGTTCCGTGAGGTACTATACATACGTTATGGTACCCCCCTGCCTCTCCGAGAGAGCGCGAGTACCACAATAAGGGGGTATCGTTTCCCGCCGGAACACCGGAACAGCGGAACACGGCCCCTCAGCGAGCGGCAAAACCCAGAGAGCGGCCAGGCCGCCAACAGCGAGCCGCCCCTCCATGCCCGCCGCCTGCTGCTGAACAGACCAACACCAACGCAGCCGACAAGCGCTCGCTGCACATCCAGCAAGCACACCACAGACTAGCACTCATGAATGATGCGGGCTAGCCACGCGGGGAGAGCCACAGGGCCCAGTCGCCATCGCCAGGTGGGCTCGCCTCCACGGTCGATCCGGGCTCGGCCTCTCCGGCCTCCAGGAGCTCCCCGGTGCGCGGGTCCAGCCACCGGGCGGTGAGGGGCGCATCGCCACCGGGCACGGTGAGCCGGATGGGCTCGCCCAGGAGGGTGTATGCCAGGAGCGTGCCATCGGGGTGGGCGAGGCACCAGACGGAGTCGGCGTCGCTGAGCACGATATCGGCGGGAGCCATCCCGGGCAGCTCACGTGACAGCCGCTCGCGTATGAAGCGGTAGGTGGGCAGTATCTCCTCAACGCCGGCGGGCTGGACGTACTCGGGCGGGTCGATCTGCCCTGGGTACTCGATCTGCCCCGCGACGACCATACTCCCGCCCGCCATGAAGGAAGCCCAGGTCTGCTCGCGGCTCTGACCCACGGCGTCCATGATCGCCTTGTCGGGGTAGGCGTCACGGTAGGCGCGCGTCTTGCGGTAGATCCACTGAGGGCTGCTGTCCTGGGACTGCTGCGAACCCGAGGCGATGTAACGCCCAGGTATCTCCTGGCCGCCGGGGATGGCGACCAGTTCGCCGGCACGGTTGATGTGCCAGCAGCGCAGATCGAGGACGTCGATGGCAGGCTCCCGCGTGGGATCGGCGAGGATGGCGTCGGTGACATCCTTGGGGGCGCCTAGGGAGACGAGGATGTGTTGGCCCGTCTCCCGCTGCCACTCCATCAGCGTGTCCAGCCAGAACTCGACGAACTCGCGGCCGCCCGTGTACTCCTGGCTGACCTGGTGCACCACGTTGCGGTACTGACCCAGTGATCGCAGGCAGCGGCGAATGTAGAGGCGGTGGAGATCCCGCCGCGTGGGGTCGCTGATGTCGTAGAAGGCGTTGGCGGCGGGGTTCTGATCGGGCATCCCCGTGTCCTGTACGCAGTTGCCCGGGCGCCATGGGAAGTCGACGTAGTGGGCCTGGGTCTCGAGCAGGGCGTGCTGCATGTAGTAGCAGTGGAAGAGCACCGTCCCCTTACGGTCACAGAGGCTGGCGAACTCCTCGAGGCGGCCGAAGTACCAGTCGTTGAACCGTGTGAGGTCGTAGCGGGGCAGGCCGTCGGCGGCTCGGCCCTCCTGGCTGCGTGCCCACGGCTGCTCCAGGAAGGGCGGCGCCACATCGGCGCTCTCGCGCGGTCCGGTGTCGTGAGCGTCGCGGCGGCGGTCGAACCAGAGGCCGTAGTTGTGTTCGAAGCCGGGGTAGCCGTAGCGCAGCATGTTGTCGGTGAGTTGGTCGAGATCCTCCGTGCGGTTGGGACGCACATCGCCCTCGGGATCGCCTACGGACCGCCGGCAGAGGTTGGGCCGCTGTCCGGGTCGCCACCAGCCGTTGTGCTGAATCCAGCCCCAGACCAGGTCGTCACCGTGGCAGAGCCAGCCATTGTGGACGCGGAGGCCGCCAGGTTGGTGTTGGGCTGCGGGCGCGTCTCCCCACCCAGCGAGGAACCCAGCCAGCGCGATACCCGTCACTGCCGTCGTCCCTATTACTCCGCGCCATCCTCTGAGCATTGCGCCATGCCTCTCTCGATGCGGTGGCATCGCCTGTTCGACACTCCTGGCGAGGACACGTTACCTCATGATGTGGCGCAAGGCCTTCGACGCACGCGACGATGGGCGCCGGAGAGCCGCGGAACGGCGTCCGGACGCTAGCCCAGCGGCGTAGGCTGTGCTATACTCCGGCCTTTGGAGGACCCTATGCCTGAATCACCGGGAATCGATTTCGAGCGGATCCGGCATCTCGCGCGGCTCGCCAAGGAGCTGGGGCTCTCCGAGCTCACGTCGGAGGAGAACGGCGTGAAGGTGGAGATCACGGTCACGCCGACGGCTCCTGTCGCCATGGGGATCCCCTCCGTGGGCGCTCCGCCCCCTTGGGGTGGGCATTCCGCCCCCCGGAGGGCGAAGCCGGCCACGCCCGAGGAGCAAGGCCTCGTGGCCGTTCGATCCCCGGTCATGGGCGTCTTCTACCGTGCGGCGTCGCCGGAGACGCCCCCCTATGTGGAGGTCGGCGCGCGGGTGGAGGAGGGCGACATCGTCGGGCTCGTGGAGGCGATGAAGGTCTTCAACGAGATCGCCTCCGAGGTCACCGGGGAAGTGGTCGAGGTCGTCGCCAAGAACGGGGACCTGGTGGAGTTGGACCAGCCGCTGGTGTGGCTGCGGCCTTAGCTTCCGGCTTCGCCGTGGCAGGCCCCTCTGCCAGGCGCCGTGACAAGAGGTGGGCAACCCTCTCATGAACTCAGCTCCCATTGGAGTCGCAATCCTCGGCTGCGGAGTGGTGGGCTCTGGCTTGGTGCGGCTCCTGACCGAGTCCGGCAGCGAGGTCGCCCGCCGGGTCGGTCTGCCCCTAGCTATCCGTGGCATCGCCGTAGCGCACCCCGAGCGCCCGCGTCCCGAGTGGGTGGACCCCAGCCTGATCTGTGGCGACGCGGCGGCGCTCGTCGCGCGCGATGATGTGCTCATCGTCGCCGAGTGCATCGGGGGGACGGGGCAGGCTCGCCAGTACGTGGAGGCAGCGCTCCGGGCTGGCAAGCACGTCGCCACCGCCAACAAGGAACTCATGGCGAAGCATGGCCACGACCTCTGCCAGATCGCCGATGACAACGGCGTGGCCCTCCGCTACGAGGGCAGCGTGGCGGGGGGCATTCCGCTCATCGGGCCCGTCCGAACCTCACTCGCGGCGGACCGCATCGAGCGTATTCTGGGGATCCTCAACGGGACAACGAACTACATCCTCACTCGCATGACGCGGGATGGCATGGGCTTCGAGGAAGCCCTGGAGCTAGCTCAGGAACTGGGCTTTGCCGAGATGGACCCCACCGATGACGTCGATGGGTTCGATGCCGCCTACAAGCTGAATATCGTGGCCTCCATCGGTTTTGGGCGCTCCTTGCGGCTTGGCGAGATGCATCGCGAGGGCATCCGAGCCGTGACGGCCGTCGACATCGCCGTGGCTGAGCGGTTGGGGTACGTGATCAAGCTCCTGGCCATCGCGAAGCGGGACGAGGAGGAGCGGCTCGAGCTGCGGGTCCACCCCACCCTGGTGCCCAAGGATCACCCCCTCGCCTCGGTCTCCGATGAGTTCAACGCCGTGTTCATCAACCTTCGGCACGCGAAGGAGGTCATGTTTTACGGTCCGGGCGCGGGTCTCGGCCCCACGGGGAGCGCCGTGGCGGGGGATATCGTCGATATTGCGCGCGACGTCGTCTCCGGGGCGCGAGCGAGGATCCGCTGCACCTGCCAGCCACACCCCGAGGTGCGGCCGATCGAGGAGATCCGGACCCGTTACTATCTTCGACTGCTCACTCGCGACCGCACGGGCGTATTGGGTGGGATCGCGCTGATCCTCGGCGAGTACGACGTGGGCATAGCCACCGTATCACAGGAGCTTCTGGCCGAGGATGACCCGGCCTCGCACGGCTACACCGGGCCATGCTCGCAGATCGTGATTGTCACGCATCCGGCGCGGGAGAGGAATCTCCGCCGGGCCCTCCGGGAGATCGACCGGCTCCCGGCCGTTCACGCCATCGCCTCCACCTTCCGTGTGGAGGAGTGAGCGAGGCGGCCATAGGGGCGCGGTGTGCCGGGGGATCCGGGTGAGCGGGGCTAGAGTGCCCCCTTCCCGGCCTCGCCGCTCCTCAACCTCGGCGTCGCGCGCGAGGGAGGGCGCCGGCCCCCGGCCGTCGGACTCGAATGAGCAAGGGAGGACCTCATGAGCGCTATGCTGACCAGTGAACTGCGGGCGGCGCCGAAGATCCGCTCGGGCAAGGTGCGGGATGTCTACGACGTAGGCGAGGCGCTGCTCATCGTGGCAACGGACCGCATCTCCGCCTTCGATGTCATCATGCCGAGCCCCGTGCCGGACAAGGGCCGGATCCTTCATCAGATGACCCTCTTCTGGCTGGAGCAGTTAGCCGGCGTCTGCCCGAACCACCTCATCACGGCGGAACTCGACGAGTTCCCGGAGGTGGTGAGGAAGGACCCGTCGGCGGAGAGCCTCCGAGGTCGTTCGATGTTGGTGAAGAAGGCCGAGGTCTTCCCCATCGAGTGTGTCGCCCGGGGCTACCTCACAGGCTCCGGGTGGGTGGAGTATGGGAAGAGCGGCGAGGTGTGCGGGCACGGGCTGCCGTCAGGGCTCCGGGAGGCGGACCGGCTCGATCCGCCGATCTTCACGCCCTCGACCAAAGCGGCGGAGGGGCATGACGAGAACATCAGCCGGGAGCGGGCGGCGGAGATCGTGGGGGCGGACACTGCGGCGCGGCTGGAGGCGCTCACCCTCGAGCTCTACCGGCGCGGCGCGGACATCGCCCGGGAGAGGGGCATCATCATCGCCGACACCAAGTTCGAGTTCGGCCTGGTGGACGGCGAGATCATCCTTGTGGATGAGGTGCTGACTCCCGACTCCTCGCGCTTCTGGCCCGCCGAGTCGTGGCGGCCTGGCGCGAACCCCCCGAGTTTCGACAAGCAGTTCGTGCGCGACTATCTGAAGACCCTGGACTGGGATCGGACGCCGCCGGGGCCGGAGCTGCCCGAGGACGTTGTCGCGAGGACGCGCGAGAAGTATCTCCAGGCGCTGACGCAGCTGACGGGACGGGGCCTCGACTAGGGCCGGGAGGATGGGTGATGGCGGCGGAGATCCCCAAGCGGCTGAACCCCTTCGAGTGCCATGTGCTGGACACCGCGCGGCGGCGGGGGCTGCTGGAGCGTGGGGACCGGGTGCTGGTGGCGTTCTCGGGCGGGGCGGATTCGACGGCCCTGCTCCGCGCGCTGGTGGCGCTGAGGGGGGAGATGGGGCTGCGGCTGCACGCGGCTCACGTGGAGCATGGGATCCACGCCCAGTCGCGCTCCCACGGGGAGCACTGCGCGCGGGTGGCGGCCGAGCTCGGGGCGCCGTTGGAGCGGAGGGCGGTAGATGCTCGTGGAGTGGCGGCGCGCCGTGGCGTCTCGCTGGAGCATGGGGCCCGGCTCGCTCGCTACGAAGCGCTGGAGGATATGGCCTCGGTAACGGGCTCACGGCGGATCGCTACGGGCCACACGGCGGATGATCGGGCGGAGTCGGTGCTCGTGAACCTCATCCGAGGGACGGGGCTCGATGGGCTGACGGGTGTTCCGGCGCGACGCGGCCGGATGATCCGGCCTCTGATCGATGTGTCGCGCGCGCAGATACTGCGGTATCTCGCCGATAGAGATATGCGATGGGTAGAGGATCCGACGAACGAAGAGGATGATGCTCTGCGGAACCGTGTGCGGCGGCATCTCCTGCCGGAGATGGAACGGGTCGCGGGCCGCTCGGTTGCGAGGACCCTCGCTCGGCTCTCCGACACGGTGGAGTTGGACCGGGAGGCGCTCGATGCCGCGGGCTCCGCGCTTCTCGGTCAATGCCGGGCGGATGGCGGGCAGGGAGGGGCGCTGGAGCTCTCCGTCGCCGCGCTGCGGGCCTTGTCGGAGGGTGCGGCGAGCGTGGTGCTGCGGGCGGCCGCGAGGGAGGTTCTCGGGCCGGGGGCCGCTCTGTCCTTGGCACAGATTCAGCAGGCTCTAGGGCTCATCCGGAGCGGCACCGCGAGAGGTGAGCAGAAGCTCGAGGGGTGTCTCTTCGTTCGCGACCGTGGCAAACTGACATTGAGCCGTGTCGAACCTCCGGGTGCGTCCGGTTCCTAGTTCGTGCGTCAAAGACTCCAGCCAGGTTCACGCGAGCCATGGCTCACCCCGATAGACAGGGGTCGCAATCGCCCCTGCGTGAAGGAGAGAGCGCGTGCAAAGCCAGGTAAGCTGGAAGAGCGTCATCGTCATCCTGGCGCTGGCCGTGATCATCGGCCTGCTCTTCAGGCAAGGTTACTCCACCCAGCCGCCCAAGGAGATGAGCTTCTCCTGGTTACTGGAGCAGTTCGATAGCGATAGCCCGGCGTTCAAGGCGGTGCAGGTGGATCTTCGCAGAGGCAAGGCCTTCTGCGGTGAGGGTCCCGAGTCGCCGCCGCAGTTCACCGTGAACATCCCTCCCGATCCGGAACTCGCGTCGGAGCTTCCGCGCCTGGGCGCGGAGGGGCAACTCCGGAATGACCAGATCGACGTGACCCTCGTCCCGCCGCGGTGGAATGAGACCTGGGTCCAGATCGTGGGCTACCTCATCCTGCCCATCGCCCTCGTCCTGTTCTTCTACTTCATGTTCGTGCGCCAGATGCAGTCGACGGGCGGGCAGGCGATCACCTTCGGGAAGAGCCGCCACCAACGGTTCCAGAACGCCTACGAGCGCGTGACCTTCGACGACGTGGCGGGCGTGGACGAGGCCAAGGAGGAGCTGGAGGAGGTCGTCGAGTTCCTGCGCGAGCCTGAGAAGTTCCGGGCAGTGGGGGCGGAGATCCCCAAGGGCGTGCTCCTGACCGGACCGCCCGGCAGCGGCAAGACGCTCCTGGCCCGGGCCATCGCCGGGGAGGCGAATGTTCCCTTCCTCTACATCTCCGGGTCCGACTTCGTGGAGATGTTCGTGGGCGTCGGCGCATCGAGGGTTCGAGACCTGTTCGAGCAGGCCAAGCACCATGATCGGTGCATCGTCTTCATCGATGAGATCGACGCCGTGGGTCGCCACCGGGGCACGGGCATCGGCGGCGGACACGATGAGCGTGAGCAGACCCTGAACCAGCTCCTGGTGGAGATGGACGGCTTCGACAAGAACTCCGGCGTCATCATCCTTGCCGCCACGAACCGGCCCGATGTTCTCGACCCGGCCCTGCTCCGCCCCGGCCGTTTCGACCGTCGGATTCAGATCGACGCCCCCGATGTGAAGGGTCGGGAGGCCATATTCCGCATCTACATCCGCGAGCGGCCAACGGCCGAGGATGTCAGCGTGGAGACCCTGGCTCGCCGCACTCCGGGCTTCACTGGGGCCGACTGCAAGACCCTGGTGAACGAAGGCTCCATCCTCGCGGCGCGTCGGGGCAAGGTCCGCATAGACATGGTCGACCTCGAGGACTCCATCGACCGCGTCTACCTGGGAATCGAGAGGAAGAGCCGGGTGCTCTCCGATGAGGAGCGGAACGCCCTGGCGATCCATGAGGCGGGCCATGCCTTGGTCGGCATGAAGACGATGCCCGATGAGCCTGTGCATAAGGTCTCGATCGTCTCCAGGGGCAAGGCGCTCGGCTTCACCATGCAGCTACCCGCAGAGGACCGGCACATGTACTCCAGGGATTATCTCCTCGGGCGCATCACCTCGACCCTGGGCGGCCGCGCGGCGGAGGAGGCCATCATCGGCCAGTGCTTCAGCGGCGCCGCCGACGACCTCAGCAAGGTGACGGACATCGCGCGGGCGATGGTGTGCACGCTAGGGATGAGCGAGCGCATCGGCCCCCTGACGGTGGGTCGCAGCGACAAGCATGTGTTCCTGGGCCGTGACATCATGGAGGACCACAGCATGTCCGAGGAGCTTGCGCGGGTCGTCGATGAGGAGATGCGGGCCATCGTCGAGCAGTGCCACTCTCGGGCGAAGGAGATCATCCAGACCCACCGGCTGGCCTTGGACCGCATCGTCGAGGCCCTGCTCGAGGTCGAGACGCTCCAGGGCGACCTTCTTGGCGACATCGTTCGCGAGGCCGACGCCGAGGCCGGGCTGGGGCGGACGCACGAGGCGGAGTCGGAGGCCGCGCCCGCAGAGTAGGCCCCGCAGGCCAGGATCTCAGCCGGCGGGGCGCACCACAGCCAGGGTGGCGCCGTCGGGCGACCACGCGGGGTCGCGGTCGCCGGGGCGGGTGTGGATCATGGGCACGTCCCGGCTGCCGTCGGAGTTGACGCGGCGGATCTCAGCGCCCTCGTCGGTCATCAGTGTGTAGGCTAGGTAGAGGCCGTCGGGATGCCACGTGGGCTCCACGGCGTTCCCCTTCGCTTGGGTGATGCGCCGGAGGCGCTCGCCCTCGGGCGTCACGACGTAGAGGTCGAAGACGCCCTGCCGCTCCGCGGCGAAGGCGAGCAGGCTGCCATCGAGGGACCAAGCCAGGTCGCGGCACTCCCCGCCGGGCCTCAGGAAGCGGATGGCGGCCGGGAGCTCGCCCTCCCCGTAGACCCGCCGGCCCGGCGAGCCCATCGGCGACCGGGAATCGCCGCCGCGCAGGTTCGTGGCGCCACCCAACTCGTCGGGGTCCAGGGTGAAGATGCCGCGGGCTCTGGCGAAGTAGATGAGGGTCGAGTCCGGCTTCCATGCGGAGTACTCATCGCTGCCCTCAGACCCGGTCAGGCGTTTCATTCCGCTCCCATCGGCGCCCATGAGGTAGAGGCCACGCTCGCCGGCGGCCTCGGAACTCAGTACCAGCCCCCGGCCATCGGGCGACCAGGCGGGGTTGGCATCCCTGCCCACGTTCTCGGTGATGCGCCGGAGTACGTCCTTCGCGGGCTCGTAGAGGTAGATCTCCATGTTTCCATCGCGGTCACTGACGAAGGCGAGGCGATCACCCTTCGGCGACCAGACCGGCTGCAGATCGCTCCCGTCGCCGTGGGGGATCGTCGTTCGGGCTCCCGTCTCGAGGTCGATGAGGTCTATGACCGAGGCGGCGCTCGGGCCCAGGTCCTGCGCTGACACCACGTAGGCGATAGTCACCAGGCCCACGAGGGCGCACGATAGACGGGGCAGTGGAAGGCTCACAGCGATACCTCCTGGAAGGCCGAGCGCCGGTTCGCGCCTAATGTGACGCCGGCGCTGAGGCCGCTATTCGCTGACGAGTGGCGGCCAACCTGGGATCCGACCGGTCGAGGAGGTCTTTGGTGAGATACCCCATCCGCACGGGCATAGAACGCATGGAGCACGAGCGGCTTTCCGAGTTCGCCGCCAAGGCGGATCAGTCGCGTGGGCGGGAGAGGCCGGAGGAGCCGTGCCCCATGCGGACGGCCTTCCAGCGCGACCGCGATCGGATCATCCATCAGTGCAAGTCCTTCCGACGGTTGGCGGGCAAGACCCAGGTGTTCCTGCCCGCGACGGGCGATCATCTCCGGACGCGCCTGACCCACACCCTGGAGGTATCCCAGATCGCGCGCACCATTGCGCGTGGTCTTCGGGTCAATGAGGATCTGGCGGAAGCGATCGCCCTCGCCCACGACCTCGGGCATACACCCTTCGGACACATCGGTGAGCGGGGCTTGGACTCGGCCCTCCGCGAGTATGTCCCCGATGGGCGGTTCCGCCACTACGAACAGTCGCTCCGCGTCGTGGATCGGCTCGAGCGCGACGGACAGGGCGTGAACCTCTCGTGGGAGGTGCGAGACGGCATCCTCCACCACTCCAAGGGCACCACTGATACCCCCCACCGCCTGGATGGTCCCGAGCCGGCGACCGTGGAGGCGAAGATCGTGCGGTGGGCGGATCGCATCGCCTACGTGAACCACGACCTGGACGACGCGCGGCGTGCTGGGCTGCTCGCTCTCAGTGATGTGCCGGCAGGCATCGTCGAGGTTCTGGGCGCTACCCATGGGGACCGGATCACCACGCTGGTGGGATCGGTGATCGAGCGGAGCGAGGGCCTGCCGTACCTGGAGATGGATCCGGCCGTGGCCCAAGCCATGGATGGGTTGAAGGACTTCCTCTTCGAGCGGGTCTATGCGCCGCGCGGCTCAGGGCACGAACCGGAGGCGCGCGGCCAGCGCATGGTCATCGAGCTGTTCCGGCTCTTCATGGAGGAGCCCGTTCGAGCGCCCTACTTGCGACCACATGAGCGGGACCTCTCTGTGGAGGAGCGCGCGCTACGCACCGCGGACTTCATCGCGGGGATGACCGATCGCTACGCCTGCGACACCTACGTGCGCCACTTCATCCCCGCGCCACGGGGCGAGTTCCCGCTGTTCGACTAAGTTCCCGGAGCCCCTAGTCAGTGTCCGTGCCGTGGTACTGCAGGGCGTCGCGTCCCTCCAGGGCCTCCCTGGGAGCGGTCTCGAGCATCTCGAGCTTGCCCCAGTCGTTCGGGTCATAGCCTGTACGCAAGAGCGCCTCGGAGACCTTCCAGCGGACCGCCGGCTCGGGGTCGAAGGCCTCGGCCAGGACCAGGGCGTTGACGATGTGCGCGAGGTCCTCGTTCTTGGAGGCTGCCTGCCCCTCGTACGCGTACCCGATGGCCTCGCCGGCCCGGGCCCGGACCTCCCATGACAGGTCGGCGCCCGCTCCAGCGCCGGTTACCTCATCGATCTCGTTCGGATCCCCGAGCAGACTGATGAGACGGGGGGTCATGGCCTTGAGTCGGAAGTACCCGGCAACCTGACACCCGCGAGCCCGGATTCGCTCATCGAGGCTCCTCAGCATCGTGTTCGCGGCGGCCATGATGCCTTCGGCCCACTCGTCGGACACGTGATCGCGCCGTCGGTCGTACGCGAGGCGCGCGATCGCGGTGGCGGCCACGTAGCGATTGGTGAGCCGGTCATCCTCCTGTAGGGCGCGGGCGAAGATAGGGAAGGTGATCATGTCGTTGATATACATCAGACCGGTCAACGCCGATTGGCGCAGGCTGGGCTCGGGATCGGAGATCGCTCTGTTCAGCGCCTCGATCGTGCCCGGCGTCCGGAACCGTCCTACGCCGGTGGCGGCGTACTCCCGAACGTAAGGGTCGCGATCGGTGAGAAGCGCCTCGATAAGGGCCGGTCCCACCAGCTCGGCCGGGGCATTCTGGGACAGGGAGAGGGCGTTGGCCGCCGCGCGGCGGGCCTGCACATTGTCCGACTTCAGGGCGTCCACCAGGATGGGGAACCCTTCATCGGACTCCCGAAGCTGGAGGCTTGCCTGCGTGCGCAGGGCCTGGTCATCGCCGTGCAGCTTCTCGATGAGCCCGGGCGCGTTCTGTTCAAAGGCCTCCCGCTGGCGCTCGCGCCACTGGGCGAGCAGATCCGCCACCGTGGACTCGGCGGAGGTGGTGTCTGCCTCCTCGGATTCGGGTTTCTCGGAGAAGAGTTCCTGGAGGACAGCCTCGGGGATGTCCGACTCCTGCTCGATGTTCTCTACGCGTTGCTGCTCCAGCTCACCGCGGATGCTGCCCACCCGGATGCTTAGGCCGATCGCGGCCAGGAACACGAAGACGCCCAGGGCGTAGAGCGTACTGGGGGCCATCTTGAAGGGGAGGGACTGCGTACTCCGGGCCGCATGCTCCTGGAAGAGCTGGACCGACTCCTGCCCCTTGAGCGGATCCTTGTCGGGCACCTCGAACACCTCCGGGTATACTGACAGCCGAGCGCCCGCTCGGCACAAATAGTGTTGTCGCGCCGGCGGTTGCCGTCAAGGTAGGAGTGCCTCGGGCGGCATTGAGCGCTACACCAGGCAGCGACGAGCTAGCTCCGCAGCATGCGCGATCGCCCGCTCGCTTCTTTGGGGGAGTGGGCGCCACAGGAGTCCGTCTCGGTGACGTCCCGGGTGATGAGGGCCTCGCGATCGCGGAGATAGAAGCCCATCTCCTGCAGGATCTCGAGCTTCGGAAGCACGTTGTTATCTAAGTCGTAGTGGAAGAACCCAGGGAACAGGTCCGGGTGCTGCCGCACGAAGTCGAACACCCCGCGGTGGTCGTCCTGGATGGTGACTCCGGTCCGGTCGCACACCTCGTGGCCGGTGACCATGTACTCGGGGAAGAGCCACTCGCAGAACTCCAGCTTGTCCGGCCCGCCCAATTCCTTGTAGATGTCCGTCTGCGGCAGGAAGCAGAGCAGGGAGGGCAGCACGCGCGCGCCCATCATGCGGAAGCTGACCATCTGGAAGATGGACTGGTTGAAATCCTCCATCGTCTCGAAGGGATAGCCCCAGACGTAGAAGGTGTCGACCCGGTCGAAGATCCCCACCGCCGTGGAGATTACGGGGATGACATCCGCCGCATGGAAGCCCTTCTTAGTGCGCTCCAGGACCGCGTCGGAGCCGGACTCCACGCCGTAGCGGATCTCGCAGCAGCCTGACTCGGCCATGATCTTCATGGTGTCGGGGCCGATGAGGTTGATCCTGCCGAAGGCCTTCCACTTCACGTCGAGGCCGGAGGCGATGAGGTCGCGGCTGAAGGAGCGAGCACGCTCATCTGAGGCGACGAAGAACTCATCCTGGAACAGGAAGAGCCGGACCCCGTGCTCCTCGTGTAGCCAGCGCATCTCGTCGATGATGTGGCGGTTGGACCGGAAGTACGGCTGCCGGCCCCAGATCGGCGCCACGCTGCAGAAAGTGCACGGGTAGGGGCAGCCCCGGCTGCTCATGAGGTTATAGCCCTCGTACCGGCCGAGGTCGATGTGGTGGTAGGCGGGGCCGGGGATGGAGTCGAGGTCCTCGATCCGAGGCGCGGGTGGAGTGCGCACGATCTCATCGCCGTGACGGAAGACGATGCCCGGCACGTCCCGCAGGTCACCTCCCGTGCGAAGCGCTTTCACGAGGGCCGGGCCGCTCCGTTCTCCCTCGCCATAGGCGATGACGTCGATCCAGGGGAATCGCGCGAGTATCGGCTCCTCGACCCCGAAGGGCCCCACTCCGCCGAGCGCGATGGTGCGATCCGGGTAGGCCTCCTTCAGGGTCTTGGCCGTGAGGATGGTGAAGGGCAACAGGTTCGCCATGCACGAGAGCCCGATGATGGGTGCTGGATCGGCGAGGTGCCGCAGGATGGCCTCCCTGGCGAAAGGGTCCTCGGCGGGGCAGAGTTGGTAGTCACGGAAGTCCACGGCGAGGCCGGCTTGCTCAAGGGAAGCCGTCAGGTAGAGGGTCCCGAGGGGCACGTGCAACTCTCGTTCAACCTTGTCGTAGTAACGCACGAAGAGCATGTTCAGGTTGACGAGGGTGATGTCCGCGCCCGCGCCGCTGGCGGCGGCCGGAGCGGGTTGCAGATGCGGTTGGGTCATCGCGCTCTCCCTGGCGAGTTCGTCGGACGAGGGGGCCTAGGGCGATCCATCGGGGCGGATTCCCGTTACCAAGGGCTCAGACTCCCCATTCGGGTCATCCGGCCTGGCGCCTGTGGCGACCGGAACGCACGATGGCATGGCCGCCACGCCTACGAACCCGAAGCATGCCAGAGCCCGAACCAGAAGGCTGCGGCGCCCGGGGAGGCGCGGTCCAGCGCCGTCGATCATGGCCCGGAGCTGCTCGGTGGGGATGGCCAGAAGGGCGGCCCTGTCGACCGCGCTCAAGCGGCCTCCGAGACGGCCCAGGACGGCTTCACGGTTACGGAGCAGTCTCCGACGGAAGTGGCCGCTGAGGGCCGCGCGCGCGATCACGTACTCGATGCCCCTGGCCACGCTCTACTCATCTCCCACGTCGCGCGGTTGGCCCTTCCGCCCGCGAACAGGCGTATCGGGCGAGATGCCTCGGGTTCGCGTCGGCTCGTCCGGCTGGATGCCCGCGCTGTTGGGGGGCGGGACGTCAGCTCGCGCACCCTCGGTAGCGCGCGATGGCAACCCGCAGGAGACGTGGCTTAGGGCCGTGCCCCCGAGGACGATTCCCAACGCCGCAGCAAGGCGCACCAGGGCCCCACGGCGAGCCGGCATGAGGGGGGCCACTTCGTCTATCATCCGCTCAAGCTGGTCGTGGGGCGTAGCCGTGAGGACGGCGAGCTCCGTCGGCGTGAGCTCGTGCGCCATCTCCGTGAGGGCTGACGCGCGGTCAGCCAGCAGTCGGTGCCGGAAGCTACCGTCGGTGGCCGCACGCCGTAGGGCACGCTCGATGCCCTCAGGGAAGGGGGGAGCCTCTACCTCGCTAGGAGGCCGGCCGCCTACGATGGTCAGGCGCGTAGCGCGGCGGGGCGACGGGGAGGACTTCAACGGAAGGAGCCTGTTCATGAGCCTGCCGAGCATCCCTGCACACCTCCAAGTGCGAGCGACCTCACTGCGGTCAGTGGTTCCCCGGCGCGTCGCTGGCCCCTTCCTGCGCCAAGCGCCTATGCGCCGGGTATTACGGAGATGATCTCCCGACGGAGCAACTGGTCGGACCGGGCCGCGACGAGAGCCCCGCGGCCGGGCGTCTGTGCGAGAAACTCCACCACCCCGTCCGGGCGCTCGGTAACCTGCCCGATGCCCTCCTCGACCAGCCACTCCGCGCCGGTCACGGGGATGTAGCGCTCATCGCGATCGACGGCATAGAGAACGAACTCCTGCACCCGTCCGAGAGAGACCTTCAGCGTGCCCTCGGGGGCAAGACGCAGCTCTTTCATGGTCTTGGCCGGCTCGGGATCGAGGGTGAGGTAGGTCGAGGCCCGACGCCCGTCATCGGTGACGGCCAGGAGCTCCACCTCCTCCGGGTCCTTGGCGCTCAGTGCCGCAGGCGCTTGGTAGAGCCCACCGGCCGCCGTGATCGTGCCGGGCCCCGAGAGCACGGACCATGTCTGGGCGCCGGTCGTCGCCACGCGCCGACTGCGAGGATCGATGGAGAGGGTCACGAGTGGGAGGCGGGAGCCCAGTGGGACCCGGAGGTTCTGCGGCCAGACCTCGACCCGCGGAGCATCGGGGTCAATGTCACCATCGACGACCACGTAGACGCTGGCCTTCAGCTCGCCGTACTCGCCCCAGCCGGTCGCCGTGATCAGGCCTGAGCGGTAGTGGCCTGGCTGCACGATAGGGCTGGCCTCGAAGCGCCCAGAGAAGTCGACGAAGCCCGGCGGCTCGTCGTCGCGCACCCCCGTCGGCGGACGCACATCATCGGGGAGTGGGGCGGCCTCAAGCTCCCAGTCGACGGATTGCTCGGGGAGGGGCACCTCGATCCCCACGAGGCTGAACCCCTTCAGTTCGTAGTGGATGATCTCGCCCGGCGCGGCGGTGGTCACGCCCGGACTGAGTCGCAGGCGGGTGGGCATGAGCAGAGTCTGGTACCCCCCACAGCCCGGCAGCGGGGCGACGGTGGCGGCAAACGCCAGCATAGAGGCGCAGATCACCCAAGGTGCTCGCATCGAAACGGTATCCCTCAGCATTGGCCGACGATGGCCTCGTGCCACGTATTAGTGTGCTGAATGGCGCGAGAGTTGCCCAGCCCCGGCTGGCTCAGCCGGCAGAGTCATGGTTGCCCGGGACTCGTGGAACCAGTGGCAGTTCTTGGCCGGTTGGTTGAGTCGCGCCTGATGGAAGGGCTGGAGGCGCTAGCGGCGAAGCGCCATCCGGCATTGCGCCGGACGTCATCTCGAAGAGGCGGGAAGTGAGAGATGTGACTCGAGTTGAGGCCATCGTGCGCCCCCCCAAGCTGGATGATGTCCGCAATGCGCTCAACGAGGCTGGCATCCACGGGATGACGGTCACCGAGATCCGGGGCTGCGGGCGTCAGAAGGGCTACACGGAACGGTACCGCGGGAGTGAGTACACCATCAACCTTCTCCACAAGGTGAAGGTGGAGGTCGTGGTGGACGACTCCCTGGTCGAGGCCGTTGTCTCCGCCATCATCGACGCCGCCCAGACGGGCGAGGTCGGTGACGGGAAGATCTTTCTGTCGCCGGTGACCGACGCGATCCGGATTCGCACCGGAGAGCGCGGCCCCGACGCCCTCTGAGCCGACGCATCAGCCCCCTCTCGTAACCCAGGAGCTCGGACCGACGGAGCACGCGGAGAGCGCTCACGATCTGCTCTGATGAGCAACGTCCAGAGCGTCGGCCGATCGGCTAGCCCTTCAGGCCCGTCAGGCTGATGCCCTGGATGAAGCTCCGCTGGGTGAAGAAGAAGACCACGATCAGCGGCAGGACGATGAGCGTCGATGCGGCCATGAGGAGGTTCCACTCCGTCCCCCCGTGCTGGCTCTGGTAGAACTGCAGCCCGAGGGAGAGGGTGAACATCTTCTGGTCAGTGAGGTAGATCAGGGGCCCGAGGAAGTCGTTCCAGACGTACATGAAGTGGAACAGGGCAACGACCGCCAGGGCGGGCTTGCTCAGCGGCACAACGACGTTCCAGAAGATGCCGAGCTCGGAGCAGCCATCGATGCGGGCGGCGTCGGAGAGCTCAGTGGGGATGGTCCGGAAGAACTGCCGCAGCAGGAATATGTTGAAGGCGCTCCCGAACCACGCCGGCACCCACAGAGGCTTGAAGGAGCCGACCCAACCGAGCTCCCGGAAGATGGCGAAGACGGGAACCATGATGACGGGGAAGGGGATCATCATGGTGGCCAGCGTTAGCGCGAAGACCACGTCTCGGCCCGGCCAGCGGATTCGCGCGAAGCCGTAGGCGATCAGCGCGTTGGAGATCACTGTGCCTACGACCCCGAGCACCACCAGGTAGAGGGTGTTGAGGCTATAGCGGAGGAAGGGTGGCACCGGGTCCTCGTCGGGATCCCAGCGGTCTTTGTCCACGATGACCTTGACGTAGTTCTCCCACTGGATGGTCTCGACCGACGACGGGAGCCACTTGGGGGGCATGCTCATCGTCTCATCGAGGGGCTTCAGTGAGGTGAGGATCATCCAGGCGAGGGGAGCGATGAAGGTGACGGAGAGGGCGCTGAGGGCCAGCAGGGCGAGGAGTTTGCCGAGGAGGGACTTCGCCGCCAAGGTCACTCGCCCCCGTAGTGGACGCGTTTCTCGGTCACCTTGAAAGAGACGAGGGTCAGCACGAAGATGATGATGAAGAGGATCCACGCCATCGCCGAGGCGTACCCCATGCGGAGGTAGGTGAAGGCGCTGTCGTAGAGGTACATGGGCAGGAAGTAGAGCGACCGTGCCGGCGCGCCTGTGGGGCTGATGACGTAGGGGATGGCGAAGAGCTGTAGGGCGCCGATGATGCCCATGATGAGGTTGAACTGGATCACGGGCGAGATCGCGGGGAGGGTGACGTGGCGGATCCGCTGCAGCCAGCTCGCCCCATCGAGCTCCGCCGCCTCGTAGAGGTGCTGGGGGACATCCTGCAGCCCCGCAAGGTAGATGACGACGGAGTTCCCGACGGTCCACATCCCCATTACGACCAGGGCCGGCTTGGCCCAAAGCGGGTCGGACAGCCAGCCGGGCGGGGCGATCGGGCGGCCGCCGAGGAGATGCTCGGAGACGAAGGCCAGCACCGGCTTCAGGTAGTGGTTCAGAATCCCATACTCGCCGTTGAAGATCCACATCCACAGCACCGCGAGGGCCACCATCGGCACCAGCACGGGCAGGAAGAAGATGACACGGAAGGTGGACATGAAGGGCACGCCCGTGTTCAGCAGCAGGGCCAGGGCCAGGGACACAACGAGGCCCATCGGGAGGGCCAGGGCGGCGTAGACGAGGGTGTTGGCGAGGGACTTCAGGAACACCTCATCCGTCGCCAAATCGATGTAGTTGCCGGCGCCGATCCACTCCGCCGGCTGGAGCACGGAGTAGTCGCAGAAGCTGTAGTAGAGCGATGCTCCGATGGGGTAGAGCAGCAGGCCGCCCAAGCCCACGATCCAAGGGCTGATGAACAGCAGGCCATTGAGCAGGTCGCGTCCGGAGTGACCCGCACAGCCTGTTGCGCGCTGTCCCCTCAACTTCGGCCTCCCCCCGTCGGCGATGGGTGGAACGGCGCTTGCTTCGCTGCTGGGCGGCTGTGGCCCTGTGTCGTCTGCCTCGCGCCTGGTCTCCTAGTCCGCCGGCACGATGTCCATGTAGTTCAGCATGGTGTACTGGTACTTGCCATCGGCCATGACGCCGGCCACTTCCACGGTCAGCTTCCCGTCCTCTACCTCCACTCGCTCGGTGTCGACGATGTAGAAGCGCTTCTCCACCGTGGTAGGGTCGCCGGGCTCGATGATCGGCACGCCCTCGGCGATCACTCGCTGGTGTTTGTAGTAGCCCCGGTTCGCCCAGCCTACGGACACGGTGACGTCATAGGCCCCGTTCTCCAGGGCGAACTCGAACACCGCCCGTTGTCCCTGGGTGTCGTAGATGATCGACCGCTGGCGAGGGTCGATCACGGGGAGGTTGTCCAGCCACTGGGTGACGACCCGGTCGGTGCCGATGTTGTGGCCGAACCAACCGTAGCCGGCGGCATCGCTCCAGGGCTCCCAGCTGATCTTCAGGTACTCCCTGCCCTCGACGGTCAGAGGCTCGTCCAGAGGCTCGCCCAGGGGATCCTGGAAGTTGATGTAGTACGCCGCGCGTGCCCGCGGCGGAGCGTCGGGCACCAGGGTCGGCAGGTCGGAGCGCTCGCCCCCGAGGTAGCGCCCGAGCTGCATTCGCAGCTCGGCGACGCCCTCGGAGTTCGTCGTCCACTCCGTCAGACTCGCGACCAGGGACTCGGCGGTGGCATCGGCGACCGACGCCTCACCGGCCCGCGGCTTCCCCCCGTTGGCCAATACGAGGTACTCGTAGTCCTCGAAGGCTTCGCGCAGCAGCTCCAGGCGGATAGACGGGATGAACCGGATGGGAGAGTGCGGGGAGCCTCGCTCAGGGTAGAGCAGGAAGCCGTCGCCGTTGCCCGCGCCGGTGTTCGGGTTGGTCCAGGGGTCGCCCCATGCCGTGAGGTCGTGGTAGGCGAAGCCGTCGATGCGAAGGGCGAAGGCGGCGAAGCCAAGCAGCCTCGTCTCGAGCCCCATGTGGTCTAGGGTGGCGGGGTTGAAGTAGGGCGGCGCGTCCGCACCGCTGGCGCGCCACCAGACCTCCTCGCCGTGGTCGGCCTGACGTTTCTGGCTGGCCGTGGCTGCCTGGTCGTAGGCGGTCAGACCCGCGATCCAGATGTCGAACCGGGCGCCTGGGAACCGTGCGTTGTTGAAGAGGCCTTCGGTCGGCGCGGCGCCTACCGCCAGCCTCAGATCGGGAGCGACGGCCTTGCTCATGTTCGCCAGGAAGGCCGCCAAGTCGAGCTCCGAGGCGTCCCGAGGCTCCTCCATGACGTAGTAGTAGGCCTTCTCAGCGTAGCCGTTCGCCACGATGTACTCATTGAGGGCGGCCAGCATCCCCTGCCACCGGGTGTTGTAGATCGCCGTGCCGTAGGGGTCGTCGCCCAGGGCCACGCCGCAGAACTCTTCGGGCCGAGGAGCGTCCGGGGCGGTGAACTGGAAGGCCAGGAAGCTCGGGAAGCCCACGCCGTTCCAGCCCGTGCCGTGCACGTACCTCGGCCCCAGGGACGAGAAGCTGAACGGTCCGCGGTCGTCGGGCACGAAGCGCTGGTTCTCGCAGTCGTAGGTGATGCCGCCGTCGTAGTTGAGCCCCGCGGGCCAGGCGACGGCCTGGGGAGTCAGGCGATGGGCGTGGAGGTAGCTCTTGATCTCCTCCGCGCGGTCAAGGGACGCGTCCCCTCCGAGCGCCTCGTACGAGAGCCCCACCTGGGACTTCAGGCTGATGGCGTCCGGCAGGACGAAATCGAAGACGTGGAGGGTTACGGGGGCCTCAAGGGTCCCCCATGGCCCGGTCACGGTGACGATGCCTTCGTGATCACCAGCGGGGGCGGAGGGAGGCACGTAGACGGTGAGCCAGACCGGCTTGTTCCGGCCCGCCTGTAGGGGTATCGCTTCTCCCTGCAGGCGCGGCACTAAGGGGTCGGGCCATGGGCCCATGCCGCCACTGGCATCGGAGGGATTCGCCACGTTGACGTACTCGACGGAGTGGAGCGCGATGGACTCGCCCACGCCGAAGCTCGGGAGACTGATGGTGCAGTTGCCCGAGACGTTCGACCAGACGACGAGCTGCAGAGGCTCGAACTCGTTCCGGGCCGCGTAGACGCGGAACTCGTCGTCGATGGAACCGGGCAACGGGCTGCGTTCCACCTCGGCGAAGACCTTGGAGTGCGGCGGGGTCGTCCATAGGACAACGTCCTCGTTGCCGCCCTTCAGGCGATAGGTGTGACGGGCCGCGGTGCCGGTGACGGGGTAGATCGGCGGGCCACCATCGCCACCGGCGTCGGTGCCGTCCCCGGGTGGATTGCCACCGGGGGGCGCCTCGGTGGCGCAGCCCACGAGGCAGACCAGAAGGGCTAGGATGGCAAGGGCTGGGCGGCGGCGCATACGATGGTCGTCCTCCTCGATCTGAAGCGTCCCTAGCAGGGAGCGCCTCCTGGCCGACGGAACTCAGGCATCAGCGCGGGCCAACACCCGGGTACGCGGAATCGACCTGAGGAGCCAGCCATGTCCGCCAGGGTAGCTAGGTTCTTCCGCTTCGAGGAGCGTGGCACCAACGCTCGGACGGAGGTCCGGGCGGGTGTCACCACGTTCCTCACCATGGCCTATATCCTTTTCGTCAACCCGATCATCCTTTCCTTAGGGACACCCGACGGTCCGGGGGTTCCGGCCACGGCCGCGGCCGCCGGAACGGCTCTCGCGGCGGGGCTGGTCTGCATCCTGATGGGTCTGGTGAGCAACTTCCCCTTGGCTCTCGCATCGGGCATGGGCCTCAACGCCTTCCTTGCCTATACCGTGGTGGCCGCCCAGGGCGTGTCCTGGCAGACGGGGATGGGCCTCGTGGTGCTCGATGGCGCGATCGTCCTCCTGCTCGTCCTGGTTGGCGTGCGGGGCTGGGTTTTCCAGGCGATCCCCATGGACCTCAAGCGAGCCATCGCGGGCGGGCTGGGGCTGTTCCTGGCCACGTTGGGCCTTGTGGGCGCGCGGATCATCGTGATTCCGAAGTCCAGCGCCGACTTGGTGGCGGCGGCGGGGGACCCCCTACACGTCGTCCCGGTGCCGCCGCCCGTGCAGGCGGGACCTGTTTGCACCTGGGGCGTCCTCCTCGTGCTCGCCGGCCTCGTTACGATGACCGTTCTGCACCAACGCGGCTTCCAGGGGGCTATCCTGGCCGGTATCGCCGTCGTTACCGTGCTCGATATCGGGCGCGATCTCATCACAGGCGACCCCGCGTCCCCCATCTGGAATCTCAAGCTCGGAGCACCGGACCTATCCGCCATCGGCCAGGCGGACGTGAGGGGAGCTCTGAGCCTCCAGTTGCTGCCCTTGCTCCTGGGGCTCATCGTGGTCGACTTCTTCGACACGCTGGGCACCATGACGGCCATCGGCGAACAGGCGGGCCTGACCGACGAGAAGGGCCAGGTGGAGAACGGCACTCGAGTGCTCGCTGTGGATGCCATGGGCGCCGTGATTGGCGGGCTCTGCGGCGCAAGCTCGGTGACCTCGTACGTTGAGTCGGCGTCCGGTGTTGGCGACGGTGGACGCACGGGCCTGATGCCCATCGTGACGGGTGTCCTGTTCCTCGCCTCGATCGTCCTCGCTCCGCTGTTCGGGCTCGTGCCGGCCGAGGCTACGGCGCCAGCGCTCATCTTCGTGGGATTCCTCATGCTCCGTGGGCTGCGGAGCATGGAGTGGAACGATGTGACTATCGCCGTCCCCGCCTTCGTCACATTGATAGCCATGCCGCTGACCTACTCCATCAGCCACGGGATCGGGTACGGGTTCATCTCCTATGTGCTCATCGGCATCGTGGCCGGCCGGTGGCGTCAGATACACCCCATGATGTACGTGGTTGCCGCGCTGTTCGCCCTGAGTTTCATCTTCGTCCTCGAGTGATCCAGGGCATCGCGTGCGGACGGAAAGGACACCATCATGCGCATCCTATGGATTCTGCTGGTGGCGGTATCCCTTGCCGTAGCGCTGGGGAGCTGCGCCTCGGGAGGTGGACCGACGCCGCCGGTGGACGACGGCAACGACGACCCCGTCACCGGGCTGCTCGCAGGGGGCGGAGCCCTCAACGGCTATGTCTCGGCGGCCGGCGAGGCGCCTCAGGTGAGCCACCTCCGGCCCGCATCCGCGGCGGCGGCGAGCGCCACGGTCCTGGTGGACACTGGCCAGGTCGGCTTCACGAACTCGTCCGGCGCCTACTGGATACCCGGTGTCCCCGTCGGGGAGCGGACGCTCTCGATCAGCGTGCCTGGGTCGGCGGCCCGAACGATCAAGGTGACGGTGGCGAAGCGTGAGATCACCTCGGGCACCATCCACCCGACCTCCACGACAGCGGGCCGTGAGGGCGCGGTCAACGGATACGTCTACGCGACGGATTCCGGCGCACCCGAGCTGTCGGCGGGCCAGACAGTGGGACTGCGACCCGTCGAGGACGCCGCGCTCTCGGTGGAGACGGGGCAGACCGCGCGGACCGACGCGGAGGGCTTCTTCCACATACCCGATGTTCCGCCCGGGTTCCGCACCCTGACGATCGTCACTGACACCGGAACCACCACGGAGACGGTGCTTGTCCCCGCAGGCCGTATAGCCAGCGGAACGGGCCAACTGCCTGGAGACTGGGGCGCGTGTCGAGGCTATGTGGGCACCCCGCGCGCTGTCTCCCTGCCGCAGCTCGTGGTCGCGGCGAGCGGAACGGAGATCAACCCTGTAGCCGGCGCCCTCGTCCGACTCAGTTCGGGTGAGACAGCTCTCACAAAGGCGGATGGCGGCTACTCCTTCAGTGGCGTCGCAAGCGGCAACCCCTCGCTGAGCGTAGGCGCACGGGACGGGCTGGAGCTGACCGCGGGCATCATCATCGCCTCTGGCGCCATCACCGAGGGCCTGACGCCTCCGTCGGGGTTCATTCGCCAGGTGGCGGTCTCGGCCGTCGGCGGCTCGCTCCAGGCGCCTGTCGGCGGCGCCCTGTGGCTGCAGGCCTCAGCCCTGGACGCTGCATCGAGGCCCTTCACGTCCTTCAGGGACTTCACCTGGCTGTCCCGCAACACGGCCATCGCGACCGTTGACGCCAATGGCGTCGTGACGGCGCGCCAGGTGGGGTCGGTGGACATCGTCGCCAGCGCAGGCGGCGTGACGGGCGACGCCACGGTGACGGTGGCGCCCCTCGAGGAGGCCGGTCCCCACGCCATTCAGGTTACGGCCCCAAGCAATGTCATCGCTCAGGGCTCGTCCATTCAGCTCACGGCTCGTGCCTTGGATGGCGCAGGGATAGTGATCCCCGACGCGTCATTCGCGTGGACGAGCACGGACAGTACGGTCGCTCCGGTTACCCAGGATGGCGTGGTCGGCGGGGCAGCCGTCGGCTCAGCCACGATTCTGTGCTCATCGGGCGCCCTTACCGGTTCGGTGGCCCTGCGCGTTGACCGCGAGGGGCGACGGGTCTCTGTCGAGCCGGCCTACATCGCCTTTGGCGATGGGGAGACGACGCGGACGCTCCGGGTGTGGGACGGGGCGCCCATCGCGGGGTCGCCGCTCCTATGGTCGATCACGGGCCCGCCCGCCTGGCTGGCGGCCAGCCCGTGCGCGGGCGGCACACCGGCCCTCGTCGATCTGCGGGTGAGCCGTGAGGACCTCCCGGCTGGGCTCTACGAGGCCCCCGTGACGATCCAGGCAACGGGCGGAGACGCGATGGTCACCGTCGGGATGGCGGTGTCCCAGGTGCGGCTCGTGGTGGATGCGGCCACGGCGCCGGCGGGGACGGCCACGCTGAGGGTTCAGGTCACGACAGGCTCAGCGACAACGGCCAAGGAGGTCCCGTGGCCGGGCGGAGCGGCGGAGGTACTCGTGGCGACGCCCCCGGGATGGGCAACGGTGGTTGTGACGGCTCTCGACGTCGACGGCCACATCCTGGGTCTAGGTCAGGCTCAGGCGGAGGTCGTGCGGGGCGCGGCCACCGATGTGCCCATCGGCCTCGCCTGATCTCGCGGCATAGGGCAGGGCGATGTGGGAATGGTCTGGGAGTGTTGCCTGGGAGTAGGACGCCCCGCCACTACACCACAACGCCGCACTCGTGAATGATACGGCTAGGCGGCCCTCGACCCGCGCGCTATGATTCTCATGGCCGCTAACCCTCCGGGGGGGACGGACGTGGCGCCCTTGGCAGGGCTCGCGGCGGTAGCGCGTAGACGACGAGAACGATCGGAGGGCTGCTATGTGCGGGCGTATGCGAGGCATTGCTGTACTTTGCGGTTTGTCAGCGGTTCTGAGTGTGTGTCTGTCCGCGTGTACGGGGGCTGGGGCGCCGACTGTCCCGCCCACTGACGATGGGCCCGTTCGGGTCACCGTCCGGTTCGACATGTCCATGGGCGCCGACGCGGCGGCGCGCGGGGTCACCCCGGTGGTGAACGGGGTGCAGCTCGAGAGCGACCCGCTCTCCATGAACTGGGACGGCTCGGTGCTCAGCGGCGATGTGCGCGTGAACAACGTGAGCACCGGCTCGACGATGAAGGACATCGAGGCACGGATCTTCAGCATCAGCAATGCGAGCATCATCCCGAACCACGCGGAGTGGAACTACAAGTCCGCGGCGGAGGGGCTCAGCAGCAGCTTCGTCAACTGGGCGTTCAGCGGCTCGGGCGGCGCGGACTTCGAGTTCGTCGTGGAGGTCAGTTGGACGCCCGTCCCCGCGAAGATCGCCTGGG
>Ga0209313_1000026_pt1 | contig 181523 bp, 157 predicted proteins | sample BioC13SIPDNA_3_FD_185748 | JGI IMG/M metagenome (GOLD analysis project Ga0209313, IMG submission 185748) | Anaerobic biogas reactor microbial communites from Washington, USA - Biogas_R2_B C13 SIP DNA (SPAdes) (version 2) | ecosystem: Engineered > Bioreactor > Anaerobic > Unclassified | place... | reverse complement strand
GGGGATCGAGAACAAACTCCATTACGTTCGCGATGTTACCCTCGCCGAAGACGCCTCGCAGGTGCGCACGGGACACGCGCCGCAGGTCATGGCGGCCTGCCGCAACTTCGCCATCGGACTTCTCCACACTTTCGGGGCCCCCAACATCGCCGCCGCTCTCCGACGCAACGCCGCCCGACCCTCGACCGTCCTCCGATGGATCAATTCGCCCATCACTCAACGAAAATGAAAAGACCCTGACGGGAGCCGCGCACCGCGTTGCTTGCCGCCACCGGATGTGCTAATGTGTAGCCGACAACTGAATGCAAGCTAGGGGTGCCTAGACACGGCTGAGAGGGTCCGACCAGGACCCAACCCTTGAACCTGATGCGGATAATGCCGACGTAGGGAAGCGATCGAGTCAAGCTCCTCCAGGGCGTCGCGGGCACCTCCGCGGCGCCCTGTTGCTTTTTGGTCCTCGATCCACCGTCCCGCGGCCTCCGCGAGAGGACGTTGATGGGAATGAAGTACCGAAGAGGCTTTACCTTGATCGAGTTGCTGGTCGTGATCGCAATCATCGCGATCCTGGCGGCGATCCTGTTTCCGGTCTTCGCCAAGGCCCGTGAGAAGGCACGCCAGACGAGCTGTCTCAGCAACCTCCGCCAGATCGGAACCAGCGTGATGCTCTATGCCGACGACTACGACGAGACCTACCCCGTCAACTTCCAGGACGCCTCGTCGGGGCCGGGGACCGTGGCGCAGATACCCCTCACTTGGCCCAACCGTCTGGCGCCCTACACCAAGAGCCACCAGATCTTCGCCTGCCCCTCCGACGGCAGCCCGCCCCACGAGGACTTCCCCGGCTGCCGCCCGATCCTCCTCAGCTACTGCTGGAACGGTAACATGGGGATCGACATCCCCGCCTACTACAGCTGGCTGCCACTGAGGATCACCACCCTCAGCCAGGTCCGAGCCCCCGCTCAGTGCGTGCTGCTAACCGATGACGACTCCGACTGGCTCGCCGCAGGCTGGGGCGGCCGGTTCAACACCCTCGACAGCCCAGACTGGGCCGACCTCTTCTACGTCAAGATCCTCCGCTCCAGGCACAACCAAGGGGATAGCTTCATGCTCGCCGACGGCCACTCGAAGTGGTATGCGACCTCCACCGTTGAGGATGACGCGATCACCTGGAACGGCCTGACCATGTACCCGTCGGTGCAGCCATGACGGGCGGGGCGGCACAGGCCGTGTTCCGAGGGCTCATCGTCTGCGGGGGCGATCCGCCGCCCCCGTGGCTGCTCGCCGAGGAGGAGGCGCGCGCCGACCTGGTCGTCTACACCGACGGCGCCGCCTGTGGCGAGGCCATCCAGGGGCGGCGAATCGATGTGGTCATCGGCGACATGGACTCCATCGCCACCCCGGTCCCTGGCGTCCGGATCGTCGATTGCGGGCCCCACAGTGTCCAGGAGAACTCGGACAGCGAGAAGGCCGTTCTCCACGTCATCTCCGCCGCGGCTGAGAGCGGGCTCGAGGGGCCCAACCACGTCATCGTTCGCATGCTCGGGGCCGACGGCGGGCGCATTGACCACACCCTGGCGAACGTGCTCCTCTCCGCGCGCTATGCCGCGTCGGCCGATGTGCGGCTCGTGGGCGGAAGCTGGGAGCTCTGGGCCGTCGAGGGCCGCCGCGAACTGGGCCTGGGCGTGGGGACCGCCGTGTCTCTGCTTCCCCTCGCAGTGGGAGTCCACATCACCACCTACGGCCTTCGCTGGCCCCTCGACGAGGTGGTCGAACCCGGCTCGCGCGGCCTGAGCAACGAGGTGGTCGTGAGCAATGCCTCCATCGACGTAGCCGGCGGGTCGGTCATCGTCGTCGCCCTGACCACTGGGCAGGCGTCCTAGACGGGAGTAATGCCGTGCCGCGGATCGAGTTCGAGGCCCTCGACTATGGGCTCATCATCGCCTACTTCGCCGTCTTGATGGTGGCCGGCCTGGGCTGGCTCCGTCGCGGGCGCACCTCCGACGACTACTTCCTCGCTGGCCGGACCCTCACCACACCGGCCTTCGTGGCCACCCTGGTCGCAACGTGGTACGGCGGCATTCTTGGGGTGGGGGAGTGGACCTACCAGAGCGGCCTCTCCGTCTGGCTGGTCTTCGGGGTCCCCTACTATGTCTTCGCCGCGGTCTTCGCCGTCGTCCTCGCGCCGCGCATCCGGCAGGCCTCCCTTTACACCATCCCGGACAAGATCGACGAGGCCTACGGGAAGCCCGCCGCCCTCGTCGCGGCGGGCTTCATTTACCTCCTGTCCACCCCGGCTCCCTATGTGCTGATGCTCGGCGTCTTACTCCAGCTCATCTTCGGCTGGCCCATCCTGCCCGCGATGGTCGTGGGCGTCGTTCTCTCCACCGTATACGTCTACGCGGGCGGCTTCCAGTCCGATGTCCGCGTGAACATCGTCCAGTTCGTCCTGATGTTCGCCGGCTTCATCATCATGCTCCCCTTCTGCGTCAGCGCCTACGGGGGCGTCGGGGCCCTCCGTCAGGCCCTCCCCGCCCAGCACCTCACTTGGCACGGCGGCAACTCGGCACAGTACATGATCGCCTGGTTCTTCATCGCCCTCTGGACCCTCGTGGACCCCTCCTTCCACCAGAGATGCTATGCGGCGAGGACGCCCGAGACGGCCCAGCGCGGGGTCTTCGTGAGCATCGGCTTCTGGATGTTCTTCGACTTCCTGACCTGTTCCGTCGGGCTCTACGCCCGAGCCGGACTCCCCGACCTCGCCGAGCCCGTAATGGCCTACCCCCTGCTGGCCGACGAGATCCTCCCCGCGGGAGTCAAGGGGCTCTTCTTCGTCGGCCTGCTCGCAACGGTCATGTCCACTCTCGTCAGCACCATGTTCCTGTCGGGCGTCACCTTCACCCGCGACTTCGTCTACCGTCTGCTCGGCGGAGACCCCGATGAGAGGCTGAACCTGCGCACCGTGGTCGGCCTGCTCCTCACAACCGCCATCGCCCTGACTCTCGCCGTGACCGTCCCCTCGGTCGTTGACCTCTGGTACAACGTCGGCGCCGCGTTCATCCCCGGACTCCTGCTACCCCTGCTGACCGCGTACTGGCCGCGATATCGCATCGGGCGCGCGAGCGCCGTCGCCTGCATGCTCCTCGCCACCGGCGTCTCACTGACCTGGATGATCCTCGGCAACCTGAACCCGGGCGAGTTCGGCCCTCAGTACCCCCTCGGGTTGGAGCCCATGTACCCAGGGCTGGCGGTCTCGCTGATAGGCTTCGCGCTGTGCCGAGTGCTGCGTCAGCGCCCGCACAGCAGGTGTACTACCTGATCGGCCTCGAAGGGCAGTGGCGCCAGGAGCTGTTGGCCTTGCCAGGTGGCAGTGACGCGCCGCACCTCCCCCGTCGCCGGCTCCAGCACCTGAACAGCGACCGGCTCGCTCCCCTCTGCCACGGCTAGGACCAGTTGCTGGTCGCCGGTTGCCGGCACGTAAACGAGGTACTCCCGCCCCAGCGCCGCGAGGCAATACCCGCCATCGGGCGCCAGCTCATTGTGGGGCGCCATACGGTCCAGGTTGACCACCTCGTCGTTGAGGAAGCGGCAGGCATGTCCCAGCCACCGTCGACGTTCCGTACCGACGTAGCCACCCACCACGTGTGGGTCATACCCCATGACCCCGGTCTGAGGAGTCTCCTGGTCGGCGTCGTTGTGGAAGAAGAAGTGGCCCCCGCCAAGGAGCACGCTCCACAGGTCCTCGCGCACCTCCTCGCCTCGGTACGGCGGCCCCTCGAGGAACACGTACGGGCGCGGCAGCTCACCCGCGAAGCCTCGGACGATGTCCGGGTTCTTGTCCCGCGTATTGAGGGTTGGGCTCATGGCCAGGTCGACCTGCTCCCGCCGCGGCTCCCAATCGCACCATAGCGCTCCACGGCCGCGGAAGAACTCCGCGAAGTGGTCACCGCAGTTCCCCTCCGAATACGAGTGCTCATCCATGAACACGAAGAACACGTTGCCATAGCGCCGCGTGTCGCGGATGAGCTTGTCCGCGAAGCGCTCCCAGATCCACTGCGTCTTGAGCGCGGCCGGCCACTCCTCCGACCATGGCCGGTCCAGCACCTCGGTACCCGGGCTCTCGATGATCTGAACCTGAGTGATCGGATTCCCCGTGTCCTCCACCGGCCCGCCGTTCCGCGCATTGAGAGGGTGGTACTGCCAGTCCGATTGATGCTTGGGCCAGCCGAAGAACACCGTGATTCCCACCACGAGCCCGCGGCGGCCCGCATAGCGGCAGAGATCCCGCAGGCGTGGCCAGTAATGGTCCGGTCCTATCCCCTCATCGAACCGCGTGAGGTCCCACTGGGGACGGCCATCGGCGGCAAGGGGTCCGCCATCCCGACGCGGCCACGGTGTCAGGTCGGGATAGACATAGCCGTACCGCTCCTCGACAACCGAGCCATCGGCTCTCTGCCTCGCGGGCACGAAGGCCCAGATGTGCACGGCATTGAGCCCAGCGGCGGCGCAGTCATCGATCCATCGGTGGTAGTCGAGGTTCGCGTTCTGCATGACGCACTGCGCGCCGCTGTCACCGACCAGCACACAGGTCGCGCCGTTGACCGTGACATAGTGCCCACCGGGGCTCACCCCGAGATCCATGGGACCGAACTGCCCCAGCACGGGGGCAAGCGGCGCCACCAGCGCGGCGCACGCCAGCACGGAGGTTGCCGCCGTGCGAGCCCTTGCCATGCTCAATCCCCTCCCGATGCTTCCCTGTCATTCTGGACCAACGATGCCCTCCACGGCATCACAGGTCGGCAAGACCCTTCCCAGGCGGTAGACTGAAGACCTACCATCGCTAAGGAGACTGCCCCATCTTGGCCTTATCGCCCCACGAACTGCTCCGCGTGCTCAAGCCCGCTCGGTATGTGGGCGGTGAGTTAGGTTCGGTGAAGAAGGACCACCGCGAGGTGTCGCTCACCTTCGCCCTGGCCTTCCCTGACGTGTACGAGATAGCCATGAGCCACCTGGGTTGCCAGATCCTCTACGCGGTCCTCAACAGCAGGGATGACATCGCGTGTGAGCGCGTTCACGCCCCGTGGCCCGACTATGCGGCGCTGCTCGAGGAGAAGGGTCTGCCACTCCACTCCCTGGAGTCGGGCACGCCTGTCGGCGACTTCGATGTGCTCGGTTTCAGCCTGCAGGTCGAGGCGTCCTATACCACGGTGCTCTGGATGCTGCGCCTGGCCGGGCTGCCCCTGCGCTCCTCCGAACGAGTCTCGGGTCCCATCGTCATCGCGGGCGGACCGTGCTGCGTCAACCCCGAGCCTATGGCGCCCTTCATCGATGCCTTCGTCATTGGCGATGGCGAGGAGGTCGTGCTCGAACTGGCCGATCGCCTTATCGCCAGCCGAGGTGAGGCTTCATGCGACAGGATCCGTTCACTCGCGGCAATACAAGGCGTGTACGTGCCCGCCCTCTATGATGTGGCCGCCGCGCCTGGCGGGTGGTCGTACGTGACTGGGGCACGCGAGGCGGCTCCGTGGCCCGTGAGGCGCCGCCTGGTGCGCGATCTCGACGCGGCGCCATACCCCCTCGAACCGATAGTGCCCCACATCGAGGCTATCCACGACCGCGCAACCCTCGAGATCGCCCGCGGGTGCACTCGCGGCTGCCGTTTCTGTCAGGCGGGGATGATCGACCGGCCGGTGCGGAACCGGTCGGTCGGGGCTCTACAGGGCCAGGCCAGCGCGATTCTGAGCTTCACGGGTCACGAGGAGCTGGGGTTGCTGTCCCTTAGCGCGGCCGACCACCCCGAGATCGGGCCGCTGTGCGACCTCCTCGTCGAGGCCCACGCCGCCCGGGGCATAGACCTCTCCCTGCCCTCGACGCGTGTCGACTCTCTGTCCGTGGGCCTCGCCGATCGGGTCGCTCAGGTCCGGAAGTCAGGGATCACTCTGGCGCCGGAGGCGGGCACCCAGCGGCTTCGGGACGTCATCAACAAGCAGGTCACGGATGAGGACATCATGGCTGCCGCCAGCGCGGCCTTCGACGCTGGCTTCAGCCTCATCAAGCTCTACTTCATGATCGGTCTTCCCTCCGAGACCGATGAGGACGCGGAGGGCATCGTCCGGATCATCCGGCGGATCGTCGGCCTGGCCACGAGCCGCGGGATCAAGCGAGGCACCGTCGTGACGGCGTCCCTGGCGGCCTTCATCCCCAAACCCCACACGCCCTTCCAATGGTCGGCCCAGGCCGATGAAGAGACCCTCGAACGCCGCCGCCGCATCGTCACCGATGCCCTTCGGAAGGAGCGGCGCGCCGATGTGAGCTGGTCTGACCCCGCCACGGCCCAGCTTGAGTGTCTGCTTGCCCGCGGGGGGCGCGAGCTGGCGCCGGCGATCGAGGCAGCCTTTCGTGCCGGCGCGAAGCTCGATGGATGGGATGAGTTCGCCGATACCGATCGGTGGATACACGCACTAGCCTCCGCCGGAGTACCGCCGGTGGAACGGACCGGCGGTCTCCCCGAGGACGGACCCCTCCCGTGGGATCACATCCACGCCGGTGTGGACCGAGCCTTCCTCCTCCGGGAGGCCGAGCGCGCTCGATCCGGCGAGCTCACGCCGGACTGCGGGGGGGTGAGGTGCTATGGGTGCGGAGCCGGATGCCAGGTGGCTGGTTGAGATCGTCTACCGGAAACACGGTCCAGCCATGTTTCTGGGCCACCTGGACGTGATGCGGGCCTTTGAGCGCGGAGTTCGGCGCGCGGGGCTGCCCATAGTCCATACCGAGGGCTTCAACCCACGCCCAAGGATAGTCTTCGCGTCGCCGATCGGTGTCGGCGCGTCCGGTGATGCCGAGCTGGTCTGCCTTTGCCTGGACCGCTTTGCCGCTCCCGTGGACGTGCTGAGGTCCCTGCTGCCGCGGATGCAGCCGGGGATCGATCTTTGCGAGGCCCATGCCCTCGAAGGCCGAAAGCCCCCGCCGTACCATCTGATCCCGTGGACGGATTGGGAGGTGTCCCTGCCACCAGGCACGGCCAGCCGCAGCGAGCTGACCGAGCGCTGCGTGACGTTGCTCGCCCAGCCCGAGGTCCTCGTAGAGCGCGAACGTAAGGGCAAGCAAAGGCAGCTCGACGCTCGGCCGTCCATCCTCACACTCGAGGCCACCGGGGACGATGCTCTCGCCATGCGCCTCGATATGGGCGCCGGGCCCTCGGTGAAGCCGGTCGAGGTGGTTGGCGCACTAGGGCTGCCCACAGGCAGCCCCACGCAGCCGTACCCCCTCAGCCATCGCCTTCGATTGGGGCCACTGCCGGAGTTGGTCTGAGCCGAGCTGGCGACTAGCCCGCCTCATTCATGAGAGTGTTTAGAGGTTGTTGCATGGGAGTGGGTAGTTCGCCTCGTATCAAGGGCTATGCGCCCAGGCAGGCCCACAACCATCGGCGGGTTGCAGAACCCACCGATGGCTACCTGGTCTCACTCCCCGCCGCTGTGCCGCTGTTGCCGCCGGGTTCCGCCCGAAAACGGCTCGCCGGCAACAGCCCCTCGAATCCCGCAAACCGTTGGGGCCCAAGGCTTCGAGGCTGCACGGGAGGGGTCTGTATGTACTATGTTCCATTGTTCCGTGAGGTACTATACATACGTTATGGTACCCCCTGCCTCTCCGAGAAAGCGCGAGTACCACAATAAGGGGGTATCGTTTCCCGGCGGAACACCGGAACAGCGGAACACGGCCCCTCAGCGAGCGAGCGGCAGAACCCAGAGAGCGACCAGGCGGCCAACAGCGAGCCGCCCCTCCATGCCCGCCGCCTGCCGCTGAACAGACCAACACCAACGCAACGGACAAGCGCCCGCTACACAGCCACCAAGCACACCACAAACTAGCACTCACGAATGATGCGGGCTAGGGCTGTGCCGCCCGCGCGGCGATCTCCTCCGCCGTCAGGGCGCGCGAGTAGACCTTCACCTCGTCGAGCAACCCGATGAAGTGGGCGGCGTGTCCGGCCTCGTAGCTGCCCAGTGTGAGGGGGTAGTCGTTGGGCTTCACGGGGCCAGCACGCTCCATCGAGGCGACCTCTGCCCCATCGACGTACAGCCGCATGACCTGCCCATCGAAGGTCCCCGCCAGGTGGACCCAACGGCCCACGGGCAAGGGGTCGGGGCCGTGGAGGTGGTGGCTCCACGAGGTCTCGGGCACATGGAAGCAGGGCGCCCCGCGCACGACGCCAAGTCGGTAACCCGCATCGCCCTCGTGATACACCCGGTTGACCACCCAGGTATTGCCCTGATCGGCGACATCAGTTCTGACCCAACACTCGATCGACACTCCGTCCCCGGGGTTCAGGTAGTCACTGGAGGGTACTACTGCGGCGCCGCCATCGCAGACGAGGGCATTGCCATCGATCCCTGGGGCGCGCGTGGCCTCGAACATGACAGCGCCGTGGCGCCGGCCCGTGTAGTCTAGGGCCACCTGTGCATCAGGGTCCTCATCGAACGCCCACCAGCCGATCAGCCCTGCCTCGTCGCCCCCCGGCTTGTGGGCCTCCTCGCGGCCCAGCCTTCCGAGGGCCGTCTCCCTCTGAATCCACTCCCAATACGCCGCGTCGTAGGGGCCCATTCCCACGTCGCTGGGCAGGTAGTCCGTGTGCTCGACGGGGGCGTCAGTCAGCACTTGCCGGACGGCATCCAAGTACCCGAACCCGTAACCGACATAGGGCGCGATGTAGTGGCCCTCGCCCCACTCGTTCCAGTTGTCCAGCAGGAGCATCCGTCCGCTCAGTGAGTCCTGGTCGAGCGTACCCACGAACTCGACCCCTCGCTCCAGCAACTGCACGAAGTCCTGCGGCGGGATCTGCCAGATCGACCCCTCGTTGTTCCAGCCGGACCAGCCCTGAGAGAGGGTTGCCACCTGGGGGATGATGCCCATCTCCTCGGTCTGCTCCAGGTAGTCGAACTGGGTGTCGATCGCTCGCTGGGGTTCCGGGCTGTCATGGACATACCACACGTAGGCGAAGGTGTAGTCCAGCCCGAGATCTCGCATCAGGGTGAGGTGGGTGGGGTTTGTCCCGCGGTACTCGCCCAGGAGAGTGATCCCGTCGAAGCCTTCGGCCCGGCACGCCTCGGCCATATCCCCGAAAGCCTCACGGACCGCTTCTACGCTGCCGAGGTCATCGACCAGGTACTCGGGCCGGTAGATGAAGAGAACGGGTCTGTTGTCCACCACGAGGTAGCTCGGATGCTTGAAGAAGGTCTCCATCCAGTAAGGCAGGAGGTTCTCCATGAGGTCGGCGTGATCGGCGACGCCCGAGACGCCCTTGCGCTGGTTCTCCCACATGATGGTGAACTTCATCTGATCCTGGTACTCGGACTTCAGGAAGCCTTCGGTGATGGCGCCCTCCAGCATCGTCTCCACGGGCCCTCCCTGGGAGACGCGGTACCAGCAGTAGATGAAGAAGTCGATCCCGTGCTCCACAGCCCACTTGGTCTCCCAGTCCGCCACCTCGGGGGTTACCGCATCGTAGAAGCCCAGGGCCGGGTACCGGCTCATATCCCGCCTGATCTGGTCCCATCGGCCAAAAGAGTCGGAGTCGGCTTCCCACAAGGGGCAGTGGTGAGCTCCCACGAGGAGCGGCGAATCCGCTGGGTTTGGAGGGGGAACGTAGCCGTCGGGCGGAGCCGGGACGGTGGGGAAGAACCGGATCGGGAGCACCCGCGAGGCTGTCTCACCGTCAGAGGAGGCATCTAGTCGCAGATCGGCCCGGACCTCCTCGCCGGCCGTCACAACCCACCTCAGATCCGCCTCTTCGAGCGGCCCGAGGGTAAGCGAGGCCGCCGCTTCGCCCTCAACCAGGGTTACCCCCTGCGGCACCGAGAGAGCCACCTCTATCTCCAGCGCCTCCTCCGAGGGATTGGCGACGACCGCCCAGATGGGGAGTTCCGCGCCCGCGCGAACGGGCGGAGTCGTGCAGAGAAAGTCCCGGATGCGCACGGCAGGCTCCTGTCCCAACGCTGTTCCAGCCGCAAGGCCGGTAAGGCATAGAGTGAGTACCAGTCTCATCGGTAACCTCCTAGGGGCCTTCGTACCGCAGCAGTCGAACCGTCCACATACATCCTTACTGCTACTCAAAAACGATGGCAACCTTGCCCGTCTGGCCGTCGGCGGCGATCCGGTAGGCCTCCGCCGCCTCTCTCAGGGGCAGGCGTTCCGTGCAGGTCACGTCTGGATGGATGCCCCAGCGGTCGAGCCGCTCGACGAGCTCCTCCAGGTGTTTCAGTGAGGTTACCCATGAGCCATACAGAGTGATCTGCTTGTGAATGAGGTACTTGGAGACCTCGAACGTGACCTCTCCGCCTTCACCCACATAGGCGCAGCGTCCCCAGTCCCGAGTCCCCTGCAACGCTAGTAGCCGCGCGGAGGCGGCGCCGGAGCAGTCGATGCTCGCCTCGCAGCCCCAGCCACCAGTGAGGTCCATGATCGCGTCGAGCGCCGCGTCGTCAGCCGGCAAGACGTGATCGACGAGCCCGAGGTCCACTGCCAGCGCGCGGCGGCTCGACGAGATGTCCGTCCCAATGACCTCCGTCGCCCCGAGTGCGCGGCCCAATTGAGCGGCCGCCAGCCCCACGGGGCCAAGGCCCGTGACGAGCAACTTGTCCTGGCCGCTGACCTGCATACGGCGCAGGGCCTCATAGGCGGTCCCGTAGCCGCAGGCGCACAGTGCGCCATCTACGTAGGTCAGCGAGTCGGGCAGCTTTACTAAGGTGTTCTCCTCGGCCAGGAGGAACGCCGCGTGGCCGCCATCCCGCTGCCAGCCGTACGCGGCGCGATGCTCGCTGCGGCAACTGATCATGTACCCGTGCTTGCACTCATCGCACACGCCACAGCCCGAGATGTGGTAGATAACGGCTCGATCGCCCTCATGAAAGCGCTTGCAGCCAGGCCCAACGCGCACGACCTGGCCGCACGGCTCGTGGCCGGCGATGACGTTCTGGTACCCCTCCGGCCCCTTCCCGAGGTGCTCCCGGTAGATGGCGCGGATGTCGCTGCCACAGATGGATGATGCCTTCATGGCGATGAGCACCTGGCCGTGACCAGGCACAGGCACAGGATACTCTCGGAACTCAACGGTGCTGTTGCCGGGCAGAGTCACGCCGGTCATGGCGTCGGGGATGTGCTGCATGTTTGCCCTCCTCACGATTACGTGGTGCGGTCACTGGCTGAGTGACGAGGGGCGTCAGCCCTCCGCCACGGCTCCATCGATGTCCCACAGATCCTCCCACCCCGAGGCGCCCTCCCACAGGAAGACCTGCCCCTTGATGAGGCGGCAGTTGCGGTCGATGCCCGCTAGTGCCTCCATATCGGCGGGATTCAGCGGCTCGGCAACAACCGCCTTCAGACTGGCTAGCTGCTGGTTGCGCTTCACCGAGAAGGGGATCGGCACCTGGCCCCGCTGCTCAGCCCACTTGATGCAGACAACGGCGGGATGAACGCCCAGGCGTTCCGCGATGGCCCGAATCACGGGGTCCTCGGTATCTACGGTATCCGCCGGCGTCACATCGCGGGCTGGGCGGTTGGGCGAGCCGACCGGGCTGTAGCCGACCGGCACGATCCCTTGCTGCAACAGGAAGGCGAACAGCTCCGGCTGCTGCATGTGGGGATGCAGTTCCATCTGGTTGCAGGCTGGCCTTATCTCCGCGTCGCGCAGGAGCAGCTCCAACTTGGGAATGGTCATGTTGGAGGTGCCGATGTGGCGGACCAACCCCATCTTGACGAGGCGCTCCATCTGCCGCCAAGTGCGCATGTACTCGGCATGGACGTAGGGCCTCGCGCGGGGGTTGCGCGCGTCCACATCGCACCCCGGGGGATGGTGGTTCGGGAAGGGCCAGTGGACCAGGTACATGTCCAGAGCGTCCAGCCTCAGGTCGTCCAGGCTGCGCCGGCAAGCCGGCAGGACCTCCTCCTCGCCATGGCTGTCGTTCCAGAGCTTCGAGGTGATGAACATCTCGTCGCGGGCCACCCCAGCCCTCTGTATGGCCTCCAGCGAGGCGCCGATGTGAGACTCATTGCCGTAGACGGCGGCGCAGTCGAAGTGCCGGTAGCCGACCTCTGCGGCGGTCAGCACCCCCTGCGCGATGGTGTCGGCGTCGTAGTGGTCGGAACCGAACGTCCCCAACCCAATGGCCGGCATCCGGGCGCCCGTAGGCAGAGTGCGGTAGGGGATGCGCTCCGGGTCCACGCCATCGGGCGCAAGGGGAAGCTCGAGGGCATGATCGAGCATAAGGCGACCCCTTAGTGCGATCCTGCCGGCCTCAATCTCTCGTCCGAGAGATCGAGCCGGTACATGATCTGGTTGTAGTCGTAGCGCGGCGTCTTGGGCATATCACCCTCGAACATCTGCGTATAGGTTCCCTGGAAGTAGATGATGCGGCCACCCTCCTGGTCAAGAAACGGATGGTGCAGTGGGTTGTAGAAGCCGTAGCGGTCGTGGGAAACGATCCTCTTGGCGTCGCGCCACGGGCCGGTCGGCGACTCCGCCTCCAGGTACCAGATCTCGCCAAGGAAGGAGGGCTCGCCGAAGGCCTCGACGGCGATCATCACCCAGCGCTGGCGGTAGGCGTTCCAGGCGACGGACCCCGCATGCAGGGCGACCGCGCGGCCAGAATCGATGTCTCTGACATCGTACCGCGCGTCGGCCGAGTCTATCGCGCCAGCCTCGATCAGCTCGCGTTCCTCTCGCGGTCCAACGGGATCAGTGCCTGGCCGGAAGCCCCAGGCAGGGCGGCCTGCGGCATCCAGCTCCAAGCGCGAGGCCGGGCCCTCCCACCTGGCGCCCTCCGCCAAGCAGGTGAATGCCTCGTAGGATCCTTGGTCGCTCACCGCGGCCAATGTGGCAAGGCAGCGGCTCTGGATGAAGGGCGTGGCGAACATCAGGTACTCATCCTGGCTCAGTGGGTGGCCTCGAGGAGCCTCCCAGAGCCGCTCCAGGTCGAAGCGAGCCGCCTTGTCGAAGACCTCCTCGCCCTCGTCGAAAACGGCGATTCCGTGCTCAAAAAGGGCCTCCAGGCCGCGTACTCGCGAGTAGTGGGCGATGAGTCGCAACTGCCCCTGACCATCATCCACGGCGCAGAGGCCGTCGAGCCAGACGGGGCCCTCACCCTCGCTGGGGCACATGGCTCGGACGAAGCCATCCTCGCCCACGATGTACTCGAAGTCTATGCCGGCTGCGGGGTCGGCAGGCCGATCGGACCACGCGCCGGCTGTGTGGAAGAGCCCCAGAGGGTATGCAAACCGGCTCGTGTCACCGAAGAGCCATAAGACGCGCCCCTGCCACTCGTGGGCAAGGACCGAGTCCTGCCCAACGACCCCGCCGTTGAGCAAAGGTTGCCGAATCGGCGGCGATTCACCCAAACGATAAGTGTGCTCGTAGATTCCCGCGCCCGTGAGACGGTAGAGCCGCTCCGCGATGTTCGTGCGGTTCACGGCGATCTCAGCGCGTCCGCCAGGGGTGACGTCAAGCGCCACACCCCGGTATCCGAAGCCGTCCGTGGGATACTCGTAGCCATGGCTGGTGATCGTGAAGTGAACGGTGCGGCCTATGAGGACCGGATCCTCGATGGCGATCCACCCAGCACTATCGCTGATGAAAACGCTTGCATCCGTCGTTTCGAGCCGTACAAGGGGTACGCCTCGGCCCGTCTCGGCATCGAGAACACGGATCCCGAAGGGCTGAGCACAGGCTGGGATGGAAAGCACGCAAATCAGTGCTATGCGCCAGCTATCCATGGGCTGCCCCATTCGTGCGACAGCGTTCCTGGCCCTCCCACCTCACTGCCGGTATCGGGGGCTCGCATCCCATTGCCGGATCCGATCGGACGCGGGTTGAGTCTTCAGCGGTGTAGGGTTGATGGCACGCTGCGGCCAGTAGGGATCCCAGTTGCCCTGGTCGCTGATCTCCGCAACCGCTAGATGGGCTTCGCCCGGCGGCAGTAGATGACCCAGTAGATTGCGCCCACGAAGAATCCGCCTCCCACGATGTTCCCGAGCGTCACCGGCAGCAGGTTCCCGATCAGAAACTGGTACCAGGTGAGTGCGGGGTAGTCGGCAGGCGATGCGCCAATGGCCTGCCAGAACTCGGGTGCGGCGAACTGGGCCAGGAACAACCCCATGGGCACGAAGTACATGTTTGCCACCGAGTGCTCGAAGCCAGCCACGACGAAGGCGGTTATGGGGAAGATGATGGCGAGGATCTTGTCGCCGGTGGTGCGGCAAGACATGGTGAGCCAGACGGCCAAGCAAACGAGGGCATTGCAGTAGATACCACGCGTGAAGGCAGGGATGAAAGCGAGCTGGCACTTGGCGTGGGCGATGCTCAGCGCGTTGAGCCCCACCTCGCCATTCGATGCCATGTGGCTCTCGGTGCAGAGCATGATGAGCGCTGTCAGCACAGATCCCACAAAGTTGCCGATGTAGACGATGGTCCAGTTCCGAAGGAGCAGCCGGGTGGGCACGCGGCGGCCCGCCCAGGCCATGATGAGCAGGTTATTGCCAGTGAACAGCTCGGCGCCCGCTACAACCACCATGATGAGGCCCACACAGAAGGCGACTCCGCCTATCAGCTTGCCGACTCCGTAGGGCAGATCGCCTCCACCCGTCGTGACGGCGATGTAGAACACAGCCCCCATGGCAACGAAGGCGCCGGCGAGTATGGACAGCAGGAAGGTCGAAGCGAAGGGCATCCGCGCTTTGGCGACGCCCGCGTCCTCGGCCTTGGCCGCAATCTCGGGTGGCAACAGACCATCGACATGGAGCGGTGGTTGGGCTGCCATGCAACGCCTCCATCGACGCAGTGCGCAACGCGTGCCGGTTTCGGTAGCCTGGCCGGCATTCCTTGTTCTGGGTTGGCTCCCGATCCGCCGTGGTCGCGGTCCATGCGGCAAGGTGATGTGGCCGCCGCCGGCGGATATCCATGAGAGCCAAGTCGAGAGGGCTGGTAGAGGATGAAGCAAGAGACGATGACACCTCGCGAGCGTGTGCTGGCAGCCCTGAACCATCGAGAACCGGATCGGGCGCCTATCGACCTCGGGGGGTGTCAGACGGGTATCCACCGGGATGCCTACACCGACCTGCTGGAGCACCTCGGTATGGACGAGGAGTTCGACCTGACGGATCCGGTGCAACAACTAGCGACCCCATCTGAGGCAGTCCTTCGGCTCCTCCACGTGGATACCCGCTACGTGTTCGCCCAGTCGGCAGCGGATTATGACGGGACCATCCGGCGGAATGAGCGGGATGGCCGGGTCTGGGACGACCTCACCGATGAGTTCGGCATCGTGTGGTCCATGCCGGAGGGGGGGCGGTACATGGACATTACGCACCACCCCCTGGCGGAGGCGTCCATCGACGACCTGAACAGCTACCCCTGGCCCGACGGCGCTGACCCAAGCCGGTTCGAGGGTCTGCGGGAGCGGGCGATCGCGGCGGGACAGGATGGCCGGTACGCCGTATGCACGGGGATCGGTGGGGTCATCTACGAGCACGGGTGGTACCTCCGAGGCCTGGAGCGCTGGCTGATGGACCTCATGGAGAACCCGACGTTCTGCGAGGCCATTCTGGACCGGATGCTCCAGTACTGGCTGGACTTCTACGCGGGCTTCCTCGCGAAGGCGTCGGATGTGGTGGACGTGGTCATGATTGGCGATGATCTCGCCGGGCAGCACGGCCCGCTCTTCGCGCCGCGGGTCTACCGGGAGATCGTTCGGCCTCGCCAGCGCAGCCTCGTGCGCCGCATCAAGGGACTGACCGACGCGAAGGTCTGGTACCACACGTGCGGCGACTGCATGGAGTACATCCCCGATCTCCTGGACAACGGCGTGGACATCCTGAATCCCGTGCAGATCAGCGCGGGAGGCATGGATCCGGCGCTGCTGAAGGCGAGGTTTGGCGACCGCGTGGTGTTCTGGGGCGGTGGCATCGACAGCCAACACGTGCTGCCCTTCGCCGACGCCAGCACGGTGCGCGAGCACGTGAGGCGGAACGTCGGGACTTTGAAGCCGGGCGGCGGGTACGTGTTCAACAACGTGCACAACATCCAGGCGGGCGTGCCTGCCGCCAACGTCATTGCCATGTATAACGAGGCGTACGAGGCGGGCTTCTACCGCTAGACGACACTCGCAAGCCCGCGCATTGGGCAGGTCAGACCGGTCCCACCGCCGCATATGCGCCCGAGGAGCGTGCCCATGCCGAAGGTGATCACCGCTGAGCAGGCGGCGTCGCTGATCAAATCGGGCGACGTCGTCTTCGTGCATTCCAATGGGGCCAACCCCGAGGCCTTGCTCGATGCCCTCTCCGCGCGCGGAGGGGAGCTGAGGGATGTGGAGATGATCCATCTCCTGACCCTTGGCCGCGCCCCGCATTTGGAGCGCGGTCTTGAGGAGTCCTTCATCCACCGCGCGTACTTCATTGGCGCCAACGCGCGTGACGCGGTGAACTCGGGCCGCGCCTTCTACCATCCGATCCATCTCTCGAACTACGGCAAGTGCGTCGTAGCGCGCCGGCCCAACGTAGCGCTGCTCCACGTCTCTCCGCCGCGCAGGGGCTGCTACGGGCTGGGCGTGTCCATCGAGGCAGCTCCTGAGGCCATCGACTCAGTGAAGGCCAACGGTGGGCTGGTCATCGCCCAGGTCAACCCACGGATGCCTTACGTACACGGGCGAGGGTTCGTGGAGGAGCACCTCATCGACTACTTGGTTGAGGTGGATGACCCTATCCCCGAGACGGAGCCGCCGCCCATCAACCCGCGACAGCGGAGGATCGGCGAGCTGATCGCGGAGTACCTCATCCAGGATGGGAGCACCCTTCAGGTAGGTATCGGAGCGGTGCCTGATGCTGCGGTGGCTTGTGCCGTGGACTACGGTCGGACGGACCTCGGTGTCCACACGGAGATCTACACGGATGCCCTCATGCGAGCGACCGAGGCGGGGGCGATCTCGAACCAGCGGAAGGTCATCAACAACGACTATGCCGTGAGTGGGATCTTCATCGGCACCCAGGAACTATACGAGTGGATCCATGACAACCCGCGGGTCCAAGGCCGTTGCTCGGCCTACACGAACAACGTACGCAGCATCTCGGCGAACCCCGACGTCGTCGCCATCAACGGCGCGATCGGCGTGGATCTGAACGGCAGCGTGTTCGCCGACTCGCTAGCGCCCAACCGCATATACTCGGGATACGGCGGGCAGTGCGACTTCATGCGCGGCGCGGCGTTCACAGGGCCCAATGGGAAGCCGGGCAAGGGGATCATCGCGCTGGAGTCCACCTACGTGAAGGACGGCGAGCTCCAGTCGAAGATCGTGGGGCTGCACCCTGCGGGGATGAACATCACCGTGACGGCGGCCGACCCCGCGTACATCGTGACGGAGTGGGGCATCGTGAACCTGGCGGGGCTGGCCCTGGGCGAGCGGATACGGGCCTTGGCGGCCATCGCCTACCCAGCTTTCAGGGATGATCTACTGCGGCAGGCCGAGCAGATGGGCGGAGTGACCCAGTACATCACGGCCGCGGCTCGCGCCAGGGGACTGCCGGACGGCGTCGTGGTGAGGATCGAGTAGGGACTGCAGGCGTTTGGCCTGCCTTCTCAGAAACCCCACATGCTCTCATAGGCACGTACCGAAGGAGGCTATCCATGGGATACCCACACCGGGTGACCCGAAGGACATTCCTGTCCACCATAGGCGGAGGGGCTCTGGCCGCCGCGGCGGCTGGGGCGTGGATCGCCCCGGCTCGGGCGGGCACCGGAGCTAATGACCAGGTGGTCCTCGCCCTGATCGGCTGCGGCGGCATGGGCAACCGGCATCTGGACAGCTTGGTGAAGAGGACGGACTCGCAGGTGGCGGCGGTCTGCGATGTCTACATCCCGCGGGCGCAGGCAGCGCGGGACAAAGTCGGCGGCTCCTGCGAGTGGTACCAGGATTACCGGCGCATACTGGATCGCGACGACATCGATGCCGTCTTCTGCCCGACGCCGGACCACTGGCACGCGCTCATGACGATCCACGCCTGCCAAGCCTGGAAGGACGTCTACGTCGAGAAGCCCCTGTCGACGACCATCACGGAGGGTCGCGCGATGGTCGAGGCGGCGAGACGGTATGGACGGGTCGTGCAGGTCGGCACACAGCAGCGCTCTCTGAAGCTGTTCCAGGACGCGGTGGGAATCGTGCAATCGGGACGTCTGGGACAGGTGACGGCGGCGGGCACATGGATCGGGCCCAACGGCCAGACCGGGCCCGAGACTTACGAGCCGGTGCCGGAGGGCCTGGATTGGGATCTCTGGCTAGGCCCTGCCCCCTACGTGCCCTTCAGTCCGCAGCGCTTCGGGTCCTTCCGCGCGTTTCACGACTACGCGAATGGGGAGCTCACCAACTGGGGCGTCCACCTCATGGACATCGTGCTCTGGGCCATCCGGGAGAACTGGCCACTGAGTATCAGCGCGGCCGGTGGCAGCTATCGCACCGTTCCCGGTAGCGATGACCACGAGAACCTCGAGATCCTCTACAAGTTCCGCAGGTGCAACGTGACGTGGCAGCAGAGACACTCGTACCAGATCGACGGCAAGGGCTACGGGATCCACTTCCACGGGACGGCGGGACGCCTGTTCATGGACCGGGAAAGCTTCGTGGTGGAGCCCGAGGGGCTGGCGATCCCGGAGACCTTCGAGACGGGTGACCCGTGGATCGATGTCGACTCCCACCACCGGAACTTCATAGAGTGCATCAAGACGAGACAGCGCCCCAACTCCGATGTGGAGCTGGGGCACTTTGCCACGGCTCTGGTGCTGCTGGGGGCCATCGCCCTGGACTGCAACCGGACCTTGGAGTGGGACGGGGATAGGGAACGGTTCATCGGTGACCCCGCCGCCGATCGACACCTCTCACGGCCCTACCGGGCGCCGTGGAGCCTGACGGGAGGGGGGATGGGTAGATGAGACGCACCAACCTCACTGTGGTGATTGTGGGTATCTTGCTGTGCGGCGCGGCGTCGGCGCAGCCGATGCGGAATACCCTGCTCCAGCGACTGCAGGGCGCTCCCGAGCAGCAGGCCGAGGCGGTGCAGCTCCTACCTCGCTACGGCGTGTCGGTGCTGTCGGACGTGCTTCCCTTCCTGGACCGTGAGGATGGGGTCGTTCGCTATGCCGCCGATGACGTGGCTTGGGCGATTGTGAATCAGGCTCAGGCCCCGGGGCGTCAAGGCGAGGCGGAGGAGGCGGCACAGATCCTCCTGGAGTCGCTGGCCGGGGAACCCAGCGACTGGACCCGCCGACGGCTCCTGGCCTATCTGGCCGTGGGAGCGCCAGAGGGGGTGGACCTGGCGCCCGTGGGACGGATGCTGGGTACCGATGAGTGGGGCGAGAAGGCGCGCACGACGCTCGAGCGCATCAATACGACAGAAGCGCGCAAGGAGTTGGTGGGGGCACTGGATCCCGCGAACCCGGAACTTGCGACGAACCTGCTGGACGCCCTCGCCCAGCTCCAGGCGCCCGATACCCTTGCTGCCGCCGTCCCCATGCTGGGGCACGGCCATGCGCCCGTTCGAGCCGCGGCGGCTCGAGCCGTGGGCTGGTCGGGTGACCCCTCGCTCCTTGGGCCGCTGCGCGAGGTCGTCGATCGAGCTACGCCCGACACGGAGTTCGAGGCGAAGGACGCGCTGCTGCGCTACGTGGACGCTCTCGCCGAGCGTGGGGGGAACTGGCAGCTGGCGATGCATACGCTCGTGGGTCTCCTCGTCGAGATGGAGGGCGTGCTGCTCGACTCGACGGTCGCGATGCTCGGTCGGTACGGCGATGAGTCGGTGATCGAGCCGATCCTGACGGCGGTTCAGGCGGGTACGCTGAGGAACCGTCAGGCAGCCGCGATGGCGATCGGTAGCATCAAGGGTCCTGGGGCCGACGTGGAGATCGCCCGCCTCTATCCTGGCTTGCCTGAGGATATGAGGCTCCCGATGATAGCCATGATGGGGCAACGAGGGGCTCCCTCGCTGGTGTCTCTGGTTGCTAGCGAGGCCGAGACGTCTGATGGCTTCACGCGTCATGTCGCCCTGCGCGCGCTGGCGCGCTCAGGCAGCGCGGATGCCCTTCCTGTGCTGGTGACGGCTGCGGAGTCCGACGCCCCGGCTATCGCGGAGACCGCCACTGCGGGTTTGTGGCAGCTTGCGGGAGCCCTGCAGGCGACCGGAGGCACGGAGCCCGCGGGGGTAGCCTACGCGCATCTATACCGGCTCACTGACGGGGACGAGCGGGCCCTCGCCGGCGTTACCGCGTGCCCGAGCACCCAGGCCTTCGACATCCTCCTGGCCGCGGATGGCGGTCTGCAACTGGCCGAACTCCCGCAGGGGGCGCGTGTGGCAATGGCAAGCGCTCTGCTCAACGCCGGACGCCGGGAGGCCGCGGTGGAGACCGTGGAGGGGATACTCGCGCAGCCGCTGGTGGGCCAACCGGTCAGCGATCTGCTCGGCGGGCTGGGCGCCGCAGCCTGGGAACTCGATGTTCCGCGACGTCTGGGATTCGTCACCCGCTGGCATGTGGTGGGTACATTCCCCTTCGGCGGGCCGGGTTCGGGGCTGGATGACGTCAACGTGGGAGAGCCGAATGTTGACCTAGGGGCTCAGTATGCGGTGGCCGACGGGACAGCAGCCTGGCAGGAGGTCGGACCGGCCCTATCCGTCGACCTCAGCGGGCAGTACGGTATGCTCAGCAACGTAGTGGCCTATGCGTACGCGGAAGTCCTCTCCGACGCCGCGCGGGATGTGGTGCTACGGATGTCCTCGGATGATGGCATCAAGGTATGGTTGAATGGAGAGGTCGTCCACAACAACGACGTCGACCGAGGCGCGGCCATGGATCAGGACTCCGCCCCCGCCCGGTTGGCCGCCGGCGTGAACCGCATACTCGTCAAATGCAGCCAGGGCGCAGGCGGTTGGGGTTTCGGCCTGCGCATCACCACGCCTGAGGGAATGGGAGTACTGGCGACGCAGCCAGAGTGAATCGAGGATGCCATGCTACTGACACTGCTTGCCCTCTCCTGGGCCACAAGCCAAGCTGATCTGGACCCGCAACTCGTGTTCGAGCGCCAACGGATCGGGACCACCGTGTATGAGGCCGCATCGGCCTTCGACGTCGATAGAGACGGTCACATCGACATCGTCTCCGGCGCCTACTGGCATGCCGGCCCGGACTTCCAGACGGCTCACAAGATCACCGACGTCCCCATGGTCGGGGACTACTACGACGACTTCTCGGACTATCCCCTTGACGTGAATGGTGACGGATGGATCGACATCGTGACCGGCGGCTACTTCAGCGAGTCCTTGCGCTGGCTCGAGAACCCCGGCGCGGCCGGTGGCGAGTGGACCGTTCACCATGTGGACAAGACGGGCGCCATCGAGCGTTGCGTCCACTACGACATCGACGGCGATGGCATCGACGAGGTGTTTCCGATCACCGCTCCGCTTCTGGCTTACAAGCTGGATCAGGCGGCAGGTGGCTTCACGAAGCACGTACTGGCGACCGAGGGTGGGGGAGGGCACGGCATCGGCTTCGGCGACCTCAATGGCGACGGCTACGCCGATGCGGTGTTCAACGGTGGATGGATGGAGGGCCCGGAGGACCCGTTCTCGGGTGAGTGGGTCTGGCATCCGGAGTTCGATCTCGGCGGTTCAGCAAGTGTGCCGATCCTCGTGTACGACGTGAACGAGGACGGCCTGTCGGACCTCATCGTGGGTGGGGCGCATAACTACGCGCTCGACTGGTGGGAGCAAGGCATGGAAAACGGGCAGCGCACGTGGACGCGCCACTCCATCGATCCTCACCGCTCGCAGTACCACGACTTAGTGCTGGCCGATATCGACAACGACGGCGAGCTCGAGATGATCACGGGCAAGCGGTACCGCGCTCACTCGGGCAACGATCCCGGCGCCGATGACCCCGTGGGCCTCTACTACTTCGAGATCAACGGCGGAGAGTTCCAGCGGTGCACCCTCGACTATGGCCCTGCCGGCGAAGCAAGCGGCGCGGGCATCTACCTCTGGGTGGAGGACGTCGACGGCAACGGATGGCTGGACATCGTGGCGCCCGGGAAAGATGGCCTCTACCTGTTCAAGAACATGGGGCCTCAGTGACAAGCGCGTGCCGTGTACTCATCAAGTAGGCGACGGTAGATGCGGTATTGCTCAAGGGACACCCCCGGCGGGGTCTGATGATCCACGCCGGGGATGTACCCGCCACTGCGCATGAGCGGCAGCAGGCGCTCAAACTCAGCGCGCATGGCCTCCTCGCCCCGTGGCATCGTCATCTTGTCGAAGTGCCCGATCATCCGTAGTCGGGGAAAGGCGTCTCGCAGTGTCTCCCCGTCGACCCCCGCCTGCCGCTCCAGCGGCAGCACGCCGTCAACGCCAGCCTCGATCAGCCACGGCACCATGAGAGTGACGTCGCCGTCCGTGTCGACGATGGTCACGAGGCCCATCTCATGAGCACGCTCCAAGAGGGCGCGGTAGCACGGCGCCATGAATTCATCGAAGATGGCCTGCGAGATCATGGGACCGTGGTTGTAGGACATGTCTTCGGCGAGCGTCATGAAGGTAGGCACGCACTGGCGCCCCACCGCCTCGAGCACCTGGAGGTTGTAGTCGAGCAACTCGCTGTTGATGCGGTGGATCAAGTCGGGCTGATCGTAGTAAGCGAGAAAGAGCCGCTCGAACCCCATCAGCTCTCTGGGGAACCAGAAGAAGCCCTCCAGTGTGATCCAGACCACGGCGTCGCCCTGGGCCTGCCTGTCCCTCCATTCGGCCATAGAGCCGACGTTGGGGATGGGGAAGAGGGCGGGCCCCAGCGCGTTGTAGTCATCGTGGTTGCCTACCTGCCGCGCCAGCCGCTGCGCCGCTTCGTGGCCACGATCCATGGCCCCCCACCAGAACTGCTTGTACGGATCGAGCTCGAAGTGCTGGCCGATACTGAAAGGATCGGCGAGTGCGGAGGGGAGACCCTCGCTGTGCCAACGGGCGATGGTCTGGTCCCACCACGTGGCCCATTCCCAACGCGGCAGCCGATCCACGGGCTGGAAGCTCATCACGGCACGGAAGCGCTCGACGTGGTTCAATGGGCGACGTTCCCCACCTGGGCCAGCAGGGCGGTTGCTTGGCGGCTTACCTCTTCTGCCGTCAGCGCGCGGGCATAGAGGGCCACGAGTCCGATCTCGCCGTGCCACTGGCGGTCCAGGGTAAGCTCGTTAGCCAGAGCCAGCCGGTAGGTCGGATCCCAGTTGCTGAGATCGCCCGGCCGCTGTTCACGCTGGACCTCGAGGCCATCCACGTAGAGGGTGACCAGCCCGTCCGCGAAGGTAGCCACGACATGCTGCATCACGGGCTGGGCGGTCCCGGCGGGTAAGTCGATCTGGGGGTTGCCCTGCCGGTCGCCCTGACTCGTGCGGAGCCGAAGCACGTAGTGGTCTCCCTCTTGGCCAAGGGTAAGGTTGCGCTCAGAGGTGTTCGCCGAGAGGGTGACGATGCGGGCCGGACCGCCCTGGGCTTGGTCCGCCGGCTGGAGCAGCGCCTCCAGAGTGAACTCGTCGGCCCCAACGATCACGGAGGTCACGGCCGTAGCGGGCTGGGAGGTCTGAAGGGCGACGCCGTCCCCGCTGATCCGAATGCGGTCGGCGAGGGCATCGATACCACTTTCCGCGGTGGGCAGGAGGCCTAGAGTCGGATCTGACGCGAGCGCGTCGCTCAGGCGAGGGCCTCCTCTGGCGGGGTCCCAGAGGGCGATAAGCCCAGCGGGGGCTGCCAGGGGGGAACGAGGCTCATGCCGGCTGATGAGCGGATCAAGCACGGGAGAGAACACATCCATCGACTGGGCGACTACCACCGTCGTCGCTGGAAGCGCGCCCTCCCCACGCCCCAGCGTCTCGATGAGGCGATCGAGACCCGCCATGCGCGGGGAGATCTGGCGAGCCCACTGGAAGGCCGAGAGAGCCTCGCGGCGGTTGCCTCGCTCCAGGTGCAGGATGCCGAGCAGGAGAGCGACTCCCGTGTGTCTCGGTCGAACGACCAGGCCGCTTCGCAGAACCTCGACAGACGGCCCATAGGGCGCGAGCCTTGGTTGGCGCCCCAGGTGATAGACCATTGCACCGATGGCGTCCTCGACGGCGGGCATATCCCCCGCAAGCGAGGCGGACACGGCGTCATCGAGGGCGACTCCCGCGGCGGTAAGCGGCGCGGACGGCGTGAACGGCGGCGCCTCCGTTGACGAGGGGGATGCCTCAGCGAGCTTGGCGAAGAGGGCGTCGATGGCCTCAACTGGGGAGGCGCCTGTTGCGCTACTCTCTGTGGCTGTATCGAGACCGCCCCGGGAGAAGACCGCAGTGGCCAGGTACCCGTCACTCTCCAAGGGCCCGATCCAGCCCGAGACAACGAGGGGCACGCCGAGCTTCTCTGGGAGTGAGGCAGCGTCATCGAACCGCGACTCGCCACCGAGGCCGACAGTCCAGCCGATTGCCGCGATGCGACCCTCTGAACGGGGAGCCTGACCCCTCGCCTCGCAGAACGCCCACATCCTGGCGAACGCGTCATACCCCAACTCCCTAGGTACACCCTCGCCAACCTGGAATGGAAGCAGGCAGTAGTTGTCCCCAGGCAAGTCCGACATCTGGGCAGCCGCGGGAGTGGCTACGAGCGAACATAGCGCGAGAAAGGCTGTGACACGCAAACCGGCACCTCCAAGCGGCGCACCGCTTGTTCGAGTTCTACCCTACCGTCGAGTGTGCCTTCTTGATAGCTGCGGCGACAGGGATCACCGTACAGCGGGTGGACCCATCGCGGATTGGTCTCCGCGGTGGCTCCTACGCGCTCTGCGTTAGCCAAGCTGGGGCTGCCGGACCCGATGTACCTCGTACAAAACGGCCCTTCGGGAGGCAGGCGCCACAGACGAGCAAGGACCCTGGGGCCGGTCCGACGCGTCACAGCATTGGGCATGGAAGGGGGCGCGCGGAGGCGAGCGAAAGTGCTCTCGCCCCGTTCCGCGACGCATCGAGGAGGCGCTCAATGACGAGACGGCATCTCGTGGCATGGCTTGTGGTAATGGGTATGGCCCTTCCGGCGCTGGCACAGGAGGCGGCTGAGGACGCTCCGTACCCCAACTACAGCCCTGCCCAGGACCGCCTGATGCTACGTTATGCTCCAGAGGTCGGAGCCACCCGCTCCTACCGCTTCGTCTGGAGCTTCGATCTGGACGTGCCCCTGAGCGGCAAGCGCCAGTCCGAGGGTGAAGGGGTACTGTACCTCCACTGCGCGTCCATCGATGAGAGCGGGGTTGTCACCCTGGAGGCGAGCTTCGAGGGTTTCCGCAACCGCATGGATGGGACCACGTACAACGTCGACTTCCCCAAGGATGGGCTGACACTGCTCATTGACCCCAGCCGCCAGGTCGTATGGACGAACGAGGGGCTCGAATCCATCGGCGCACTGCTCATGCGGAGCTTCTTCGCGGTCGTGTTCCCGGGTTCGCGGCTGGAGGTTGGCGCGGAGTGGAGCAACGAGCTATCCCTCATGGATGGGGCCGAGAGGCAGCCCTCAGGGCGGCCTTCCATCTGGCCGCGACGGCGCTCGTCCTCGGATGTTCTGCCGGACGATGGGCGCAACGCCCCACGACGCCAGGCGCGGCATGTGTTGGCCGCTGTCGTCCCATTGGAGGAGGGGAGTAGGGCCGCTGGCGTGATCTCCAACGTGGATGTGACCTTCAGCCTAGAAGCATATGGTCTCGGGACGAAGGGGCAGCTGGGCGTGGAGATGCACAGCGAGTACCTCGAGTCCACGGGCGAACTGAGGTGGGCGCGAGCGACGGGCGCGGGCCGGCTCCAGACACTAGCGGTCGTCTCGGTTCCTGTAACGAACCTCGTTGTCGTGGCTGCCCAATGGGATCCGCGGACGGGTGAGTCGGTAGAGGCCCTTGCCGAGTACCACCGCCCCCTCCCACGCCCGGAGGTCACCACTCCTGAACCGGCAGCGGACGAGGAGCCGACCCCAGAGCCGTCTGATGCGGCCGAGGAGCCTGCCGAGGCGGCTCCTCAGGAGGGAGCGGACGCCGGTTCAGGCGACGAGCTCCCCCCAGATCATCCGTTGAGGCGCGGTCGGACCGAGGTCGCTGCCGCCTAAGAGGGCCCTCTTGACCTTAGAGGAGCGGGTTCAGGAGGTTCTGCGTCGACGGCTATCAGCCACGCGGCGTGTAGACGTCGGTCCAGGCGCTGTCCGGAGGCTTCCCGAAGCCATCAAGGCCCTCGGCCTGCCCAATGAGGTGCTCGCCATCGCGCAGCCACGCACATGGGAGGCTGCGTCGGCGGCCCTGCAGACAGCCGCGGAGGCAGGCGGCATGCGCGTCAGCGTCCACGTTACCTTCGCGGAGGCTGCGACTCACGAGGCGTGTGAGCGTCTCGGCGATGAGATCCGCAGGCAGCCATCCCTCCTTCCTGTTGCCGTTGGCGCCGGTACAGTGAACGACCTCGTCAAGCTCGGGGCTCAGGACGCTGGGGTCCCCTACGTCTGCGTTGCGACTGCGGCGTCGATGAACGGCTACCCCTCCTCTATTGGCGCCGTGCTGCGTGATGGCCTGAAGTGCACCGTGCCGGCAACGCCGCCCGTGCTGATCATAGGCGATACGGACCTGCTCTCCGCCGCGCCGCCCGAACTCACTGGCTCGGGCTACGCGGACCTCCTGGCAAAGCCCTGCTCCGTGGCCGATTGGATCCTCGCGCGCGAGGTCGCTGGCGAGGGTTTCGAGGAGGAGCCCCTGCGGATCATGGACGGCGTCGTCGAGGCCGTGGTCGCTGCCGCGGACGGCATCGCCGCGCTGAATCCCGCGAGCGTCGAGTCACTGATACTCGGCCTGACGCTCTCCGGCCTATCCATGGCGGCGGCGGGCACCTCGCAGCCGGCCTCAGGCGCCGAGCACCTCATCAGCCACTTCTGGGATATGCTTGGGCATCGCGACAGCTGGCGCCTTGACCTCCACGGCCGCCAGGTGGGGGTGGCGTGCATCATGATCTCAGCCCTGTGGGAGCGGCTACTATCCCTCGAGGAACACGACCTCACCGCGGCACTCGGCCAGGACGCGGATGCCCTCCGGTATGACGTCATCGCGTGCTATGGCGATCTGGCGGGCCGGTGCCTCAGCCAGTTCAGTCGCAAGTCGCCCAGCCACTCGGCGGTTGCGGCGCATGTGGAGCGGGCCCGGGGGAAGTGGGCAGACCTCCGTGATGCGCTCCGCGCCATCGTCGTGTCCCCCGCGAGGATGCGGGACGAGCTTGCCGCCGGGGGCGCCCCGACAACCCTCGCGGAGATCGGACGCTCGCCCGATGACGCACGCCTCGCCCTCCGCTGGGCGAGAGTCCTACGAAACCGGTACACATGCCTCGATCTCGCGGCGGAAGCGGGCCACCTCGGCGGCTGGATCGACGAACTGGTCGCAGAGGTCTGCTAGCGACTGGCCTCGGCCTTTAGCTGATACGCCAGAACTAGGTATGCGCGGGCGGCGTCCGCATCATCCTCCCCGTCCAGGAAGCTCGCGTAATGGGTGCAAAAGGCGGCGTAGTCATGAGCGGTCGACCGTACGCGCTCCCTCGGGTGGCTCCAGAGAGCCGAGTGCAGCGCCTCCCAACGCATCAAGTAGGCGCACGCGGCATCCGCGTAGGCGTGTCGCGCACCAACGGCGAGAGCTTCTGTGGCCAGTTGGTGGGCCTGGGTGTCCTCGATGGACTCCTCGTTTGTGGGAGCCAGAGTACAAACGACAAGGACGGCGGCGACTCCTGCGGCAGTGAGATAGTGCCGTAGCGCCGGGCAGGTCACGCGCCGCTCGTCTTCAGAGGGACCATCGAGGAGCCGCAGAACGATGGCGAGCAGAAGCGCCGCGTTGATGGGTGACGCCAGGTGTCCCACGAGCAACGCGTACGTGCCACCACCCGCCAGAGCGCCTGCTAGCCCTGCGGTCGCGGGGCTGCCTCGTCCGCGCACGAGCGCGACTCCAGCAAGCACGAGGAACGCGGGCCCCACCCAACCCAGTTCCGCAGTCAGTAGCACAGCGTCCGAGAGAGGCGAGCGCGTTCTCTCTATGCCCGATAGAGCAACCCCGGAGACGGGGCGATCGGTTGGCCATGCGTGGCCCAGGCCCGTGGGGGCCAGCAGACTGCCCAGCGGTTCGGCTCCGAGCGGATAGAGGGCGCTCGACCACGCGTAGATTCGAGCATCGACGATGGCCTGAAGGGACACGACGGCGCGGTTCCGTACAGCGTCATCCCGGTCGGGGAGCTTGTGCACGGCGTAGGCGCCTGCTCCCACCGCAACAACTGCCACGCCTACCCAGATCGGCCATCGCAGCCAGCGGCCGCGCGCGCAGGCCCATAGGATGCCCAGTGCGGCACAGAGCCAGCCAAGGCCGCCAGCGACCAATGCCATGCCAGCGACGAGCGGCAAGCACAGAGCCCTTGCCGCGATCCGTGCGGCGCGGCACGGTGCGGATCGGGCCTCGGCCAGCAATAGGGGCAGCGCCATAGCGCTCAGGCCGACGGCCAACTCAGGCCAGAGGAGTGGCGTCACGAGCCCCTGGTCCTCGGCTCGCCATAGCTCCATGTGCGAGAGTGAGGCGGTGGAGCCAGCGTAGATCCTCGCTGCAGCCCCGCCCAGGGACAGGAGGGCCAGCGATCCCAGGATGAGGCCCGCACACTCTGTGCTCCTCAGCCCTGCGAGGCGCCACGACACCCACACTACGGCCAGCGCAAGGAAACTGAGGCTCACGTCCAGTTGCGTCATCGGAGTACGGACGAGCGCGTACGCGATCCAGAGGGCGAGCCCGCAACATACGGCAGCCACCCATCGCGAACGCGGTCTCGTAGCCGGCAGCAGAGCCCCTGCTCCCAGGGCGAGCGGGATCGCCACCCACCACAGAAGGGAACGTGAGGGAACAAACAGGCAGCCCGCTGCCAATGCGAGTAAGGCCCAACCTCCCACAAGGCGGCGGTCGCATCGATGCGTCTGGGGGATCACGGAGTGATTCACGAATGTCACATTCCGCGCTGACGGGCCGTGTATCCTCCTGAAGCTTGTCCGATGCCCGAGAGTGCGAGGGAGTACCGTCGCCGGGCACGAATACCCTAGTGTTCTCCACGCACACAGTGAAGCGAGAGAGGAAGACGAATAGATGCAGCGCGTCGCATTGATCGGATACGGTGTAATGGGCGGTACCCACGCCAATGCGTACAAGGAGATGCCAGGCGCCGAGCTTGTCTGCGTCATCGACATCGACGAAGCGAAGCGGAAGAAGGCCGAGGAGACCCTGGGAGTCAGGACCTACGCGACGTTCGCCGAGGCGGTCGCGGCCGAGGACTTCGGCATCCTGGACTGCTGCCTACCTACCTTCCTCCATCCCGACGCCGTGATCGAGGCACTGGACGCCGGCAAGCACACCCTCTGCGAGAAGCCCATGGCGCTGAATGTGGAGGAGTGCAAGCGGATGATCGCCGCCCGTGATAGGTCGGGGAAGCACCTCCAGGTCTGCCATGTCCTTCGCTGGTGGCCCGAGTACGTCAAGCTGAAGGAGGTCGTTCGGAGCGGGAAGGCGGGACGGCTGCGGAACGTCACGTGCACGCGCATCGGCGGCACCCCGCTGTGGTCATGGGATCACTGGCTCGAGGATGTGGAGCGTTCTGGTGGAGCCCTCATCGACCTGCATGTACACGACATCGACTGGGTGTGCGCGATGCTCGGCCGGCCGAAGGCCGTCTTCGCTAGCGCCTCAGAGATCGATAGGGCGACGGGCCCCGCCCATGTGTACGCAACGTACCTCTACGATGGCATCGCGGCCTTTGCCGAGGGTGCGTGGGACCAGGCATCAGGCTTCGAGATGGCCTGCCGCGTGACGTGCGAGGACGCCGTGGTGTCCTACTCCAGCGCCCAGAACCCCACGCTGCAGCTACAGACGGCCAGCGGCTCCGAGCCCATTCCCTTCGACAAGGTAGCGCTGGATGGCGCTGCCGCTGAGGAGGGCAACATCTCCGATCTAGGCGGCTACTACGCCGAGTGCAAGTACTTCGTGGACTGCATCGAGTCGGGAACCACCCCGAGTGTCGTCACAGCGGAAGAGGCGATGCAGAACATCGAGATCGCCCAAGCCGAGTTCGAGTCGCTCAGGACCGGCAAGTCCGTAGAGCTACCCTAGTCTGGCAGTCACGGGGCGGCTGGGCCTATAGCCCGGCCGCCCATCACACCACGGCTTGGCGCAAGGCGACGAGGAACGGCTCATCCAAGTCGGGCCAGTGGCATGTGTCGGGTGCAGAGGCTTCCATGTCGTCCTCCCTCAGTAGGTCACGCGGAACCGGCTGTAGTCGTCGGTAGCCGCTCCCCAGTTCACCCGTACCTGCTCTACCCGGGCGAACTCGGGACCGCGCCACAGGGCGCCGATGAGTGAGCGCAGGTCGTCCTCATGGCCCTCCGCAAGCACCTCCACGTCCCCACTATGAAGGTTCCGGACATAACCGGTGAGCCCACACTCGTAGGCGGCGTTGACGACGAAGCGACGGTAGCCAATGCCTTGCACCCTGCCGCTGACGATGGCATGGAGCTGCATACGAGAGGTGGCCTCACCACCCATAGCGCTCCGGTCCCCAGTCTATGGTGCGATGCTCCTGCTGCACGAAGACGGCCTTGCGGCTGGGCAGGTCATTACTGAGGATCACCCCGGGGCCGACCAGGGAATAGGCCCCCGTCTTGACCCCGGGCATGATGGTCGCGTTCACGCCGGTGCGTGAGTAATCGCCGAAATAGGCGCAGTTGGCGTTGTCCGTGGGGACCTCTCGCCGGCCTTTGACGCGGTGGACCGTGGCGCCGTCGTCGAACCTGAGGGTGCCGCAGACCGTGCCCGCGCCGAAGTCGACCGAGGCGCCCACGACGCCGGAGATCTCCATGTAGTGGTAGAGGTACGCCCGCTCGAAGGCGACTCCGCCGCAGAACTCAGATCCATGGCTGACGATGCTCTCGTCACCGAGGGCCGCCGCCTCGAGCTGACAGTAATGCCGGACCCGGCATTCGCGGCCGATGTGGATCGGCCCCTGTACGATGGCGCCGTTGGTGACTTCCGTGCCCGCGCCGATGATTGCGCCGCCGTCAATGCAGACGCGCTTGCCGATTCTGACGCCCGGGGCGAGCACAAGGCGCCCGTTGATGTCCGCCGAGTCGTCGATGAGGCAGCCATCGGGGACCACGTCGCACTCGTGCTGATCGAGCAAGTGCTGCACCCAGATCTCACTGGCTCGGATGATGTGCCACGGCTTGTCGAGATCGCACCACACGCGATCCGCCTCCGTCGCGGCGACGGGATGGCCTGACTCAATCATGAGTTGAAGGCTGGCGGCTAGGTCCGCTTCCACAGGCGGCATCGCCCCTACGTCCACCTTGGTCACCAGCCCCGGGTTGCCCTGTAGGAAGTCGCCATCGCGACTCATCCGAAGATGGAAGAGGCCGCCCATGACGTGAGCGCTCGGCTCTCGGGAGTGGCCCGTGACCTCCACGACCCGTCCCTCGTTCAGTCTCAGGTTGATCCAGTCTCGACCTACCCCGCCCGCGTTCTCCAGCGGGACGGCCAGAGCCGTCGGCGCGCCGACATCCCGTCCGCGATCCACCACGGCGCGCACGTTCGCGAGGGAGGTGACCACATCGCCGTAGGCCACAAGCAGCTCATCATCGGAAGTCGTGCTGGCGGCTCGCAGGGTGGCGAGGGCAGTGCCCTCGTCGGGGACGCCCTCGACGAACTGGACAGGCGTTGGCAGCCCATGCAGCGCCCCGCGCACGCTCTGCCCGCGATGCCCGATCACGACGACGAGCCCGTCCGCGCCTGCGGAGATCAGGCACTCGGCCAGCCATCGCACAGCAGGCCGGTTGGCGACTCGGGTAGCGCACTTATTCCGCACCTCGCTGTACGGCCAGAACTTCGTCCCGAACCCGGCTGCCAGTATGACGCCCTTCAAGTGTCCGCACCTCTCCCTAGCGTAGCTAACACTGTGCCAGCCTTCGTTCGATGGCGGCGCGCTCCCTGCTTGGCCCAATTGCGCACCGCCCATGGAGGAGGCGCCACTCCGTGCGGAGACCGAACCATCCAGATGGGGTTAGGGCAGGGATCGGGCATCACTTAGTGGCGCGAGGCGTCCTCGCGCGGTACTCGTCCTCGGGGTAGACGAGGTCTGCGGGAGCCTGCTGTAGGCTCTCCGCCGGTGGGCGTCCGCCGCCCTTCACAGCATAGCGGACAAGGGACAGCAGAGAAGCGAGACCGAGCAGCAAGGCAAGGGCGAGGAGTTGTCTGCGATCGATCTCCACGAGGGGGCGCCGGGGCTCAGCATCCACGGGTCAAGGTCCTTCTCCACTCGCGGTTCGGGTCGCCTGCCCGAACAGAACGATCACCGCGCAGAACAGGATGATGAACAGGCCACCCACGGCCAGAGCTAGGGCCTCCTGCCTCGTGTACCGGAAGCTCTTCAGGTTCGGAACGACACAGCCCGCCGCGATGAAGGGCAGACCTGGCAGGTGGGCGCCGGCTACCAGCACCAGGGCCATGGCAGTCAAGCTGGCTGCTATGGCGCCCAATCGAGACGCCTCCAAGTTGAGCCCGAACCTCACCAGGGCAGCGAAGAAGAAGCCAAGGAACAGGAAATCCCCGATCCCGATGAAGCCCAAGGCGAGACCGGGATGCACGCCTCCCGTCGAGGCGGCTGTCGAGGCTGCGCCGATGGCGGGAATGGAGGCCGCGAATGTCTGCACGAGCTGAGGGTTGCGCTCCAGCATCTGGGCGGTCGGGCCGCCCTGGTAGAGTACTCCGACAGCGTCCACCACGGCGACCGTGACGGCGATAGGTAAGAGCAGTTTCGCCTCGCGCGCGATGCGCGAGAGCAGGGCCCCACCGAGGACAGCGAACACGATGAGCGCCATGTCCTTCACGGAGCCGATGATCCACAGGCTCGCAGGGAGGCGGCCCTCAGGCGATCCCGCGATCTCACCGGCTGCGAGCCTCGACATGTACTCTGCGGCAAAGAGCTCCGAGGCTGCGGTGGAGGCCGCGAAGAGCGCGGCTGCCGCGAGAAGCGAGTACACCACGAGGCGCTTGTCCGCCCCGAGCCGCGCGCCCAACTCGATCGCCATGAGCAGGACGACAAGCATGTAGAGCATGCCGCCAGCGAGGTCCGTGACAGGGTGGGCCGGCACGGGCAGGTAAGGCATACATACCCGTAGACTCAGCGCCGCCACGACCCATAGGATGGGGCCCATGGCGCGGGAGCCTGCACGCTCCTGCTGATAGGAGGCGTGCAGGGGGCTACTCACGCTCCGCCTCCGCCGCTACCGGGTGCGGACGCCGCCGACTCAGGTATGACCGAGGGCGGCGGACCTCCGGCCAACTGCCAGAGGTGGTAGGGCGTGATGCGTACCGTGCCACGTCGCACTCGGGCATGCCTCCGCATCCAGAGGCGCTCCAGGGCCGCATTGCGTAGGTCGCGCCGGATCATCTCCCGCACGTCCGCGAACGCGGGCACGGGGCCCAGCCGGGGCTCCCCCCTCAGAAGCAGCCACCAGCCCTGGGGCGTCTCGATCGGACCGACCAGCGGCTCCTCGCCGGGCGCCAGGAGCGCCGCGACCACTTCCGGCGACTCAGGCATCGTGAGCACGCTGACCTCGCCCAGATCGCCCCCCTGGGCAGCGCTCTCGTGCAGGGAGACGTCGCGGGCCCACTGGGAGAAGCTGTCGGCAGATAGTCCGCCCTCTATGAGCGCCCGAGCATCCGCCTCAGACTCCAGAAGGATGCCTCGCGCGGGCACCACTTCCAGCCGGTACAGCTCCGGCTCCCCCTCGTAGACGGCCCTAATCTCCTCATCACTAGGCTCGGCAAGTTCGCCGTAGAGGCGCTCGAACCGAACGCGATGGATGTCCTGACCCGGCTCTAGGTCCGCCTCGGAGATGACGATACCGGCCTCCTCGCAGCGGTCGGCCAGGAACCGCTGGAAAAGCATCTCCCCCACGGCCCCCAGCGCGAAACGGTGGATCGTCTCGCGCAGCACCTCCCCCGCCGTGATCGTGCGGTCTCCCACGCGTGCCACGGGCGTGTCAGGAGCCAGTTCCTCCAACGGCTGCCCGGCAACGGGCGCGCACACGAGCGCCACGACCAGCAGACAGAGGCCTAGGAGACATCCTCGCATCATTGACTCCCTTCATCTGAGCCGGCCTCCTCGGCCGCTTGCTTCACGAGGGCGAAGGCCCGGCTCTTCGAGAGCCCCCCGAGAACCGTCAGCGCGCGCACCGCGTCGCGGGGGCTCAAGCCCTCAGCGAGAAGGCGAGAGGCTTGGGGCTCCCAAGTGTCCTTCGCCGTGCAGGCGACCTCTTCCTCACTCGCTGACGGGGGCGCGATGACGAGGGTCGCTTCTCCTCGTGGCTCCGCGCCGAGCTGCTCTAGTATCTCCTGGGCTGTGCCGCGCAGGACCTCCTCATGCAGCTTGGTGGCCTCGCGCAGGAGCATCACGGGTCGCACGGGAGAGAGCGCGGCCAGGGTCCGCAGGGTCTCGCACAGCCTGCGTGGGCTCTCGAAGAGCACGACGGCTGCGCCCATGGCCAAGCAATCGCTGAGGGCAGCGCGTCGGGCGCCCTCCTTCCTTGGGAGGAAGCCCTCCATGAGGACCCGTCTGGTGTCGAAGCCGCTGATCGACAGAGCCGCGCAGAGGGCGCTCGCACCGGGAACGGGGGAAACGGGGCACCCAGCAGCCACAGCTAGCCGAACGAGTCGGGGACCCGGATCCGAGATGCCGGGCGTTCCGGCATCGGTCACCATCGCCACAGTCGCCCCTTGGCGCAGGGCGTCCACGATGGCCTCCAGCGCTCGGTCGGGGGTGGATTCGGCCGCCGGTCGCAGTTTGCTTGAGGGTATCCCTAGGTAGCTGAGCAGCTTGCGGGTATGCTCCGGGCGCTCGGCGGCCACCAGGTCGGCGGCCGCGAGAACCAGTCGCGCCCGCTCGCTCAGGTCGCCGAGGTTCCCGAGCGGCGTAGCGCACACATAGAGCGTGCCGGGGCGAAGGTCATCCTCAGCCACGGGATGCGTCCCGCTCCTCACGCCGCGCGACGTCTACCGACTGAAGCCGCCACCGGGCGGCACCATCATGCCGGGAGGCATACCGTAGCCTGAGCTCTGCTGGGCCTCCATGACCTCGGCCTCCGTCGCGCTTGCGAGCTCATCCTCACCCATCTGACGGTACAGACGAGCTATGTCGCTGTGGACGGCCGTGTTGGTCTCAACCGGCATCTTGGCCGCGATCTCTTGAAGCAGGGGCTTCGCTTCGGCGCCACGGTCGAGCTCGACCAGGCAGCGCGCGACCTCGAGCTTGATCTCCGGAACGGGGTTCGAGGCCAGGCCTTGGTTCTGGGCCTGGAGAGCGTCCCCCCACTGCTCGCCCTGCTGATAGAGCATGCCAAGCTGGTAGTAATCCTTGGCGAGGAACTCGGTGCCGCCACCTTCTGATAGCTCGGCCTCCCGTAGGTCATTCGCGATGACCTCGTTGAGGCGATCAATGGCCTCCAGGCGGCGGGCCTCGACCTCAGACTGGGACATCTCGGCGCGGTTATGGTAGATGAGCCAAGCGATATGAGCCCGAGGATCGGCGCTCTCGAACTCGACGACAGCCTGGGTGACCAAGTCCTGGACGAACTCGTTGAACGCCGTCGCCGTCTTCTGGTTCAGCTTCTGCTCGCGCTGCTCTTCCTTGGTAGTCTCGAAGTCCTCGGGCACGTTCTCTTCGACGACATTGTCGACGCGGATCAGGTACACGCCGCGGTCGGTGACGATCGGCTCGGAGAGTTCACCCTTCGCCCCCTCGATGACGGCCGTCTGTACCTCCTGCGGCATACCCATGAGCTGCGAGTAGCCAACCTTCTCCCACAGCCCGCCCATGCTCGCGAGCCACCCGTCGTCCGAGTAGTCCTTGGCCACTTCCTCGAAATCGGCCCCGGCCTCGATCTGAGAACGCAGATCCTGGGCGAGCACTACGGCCTGCGCCTCAGTGCGATCGAGCCACGCCGGCCGATCATCCTCATCGGACTCCGAGGACTCCGCATCGGAGGCTGGCTGGCTCTCGTCGTCAGCCGCTGCCGACTCGGAGGTGGGCTCGGACTCGGCGGCCTCGAACTCCTCCATCATCTTCTTCTGCTCCTCCCAGGCCTCGATCTCCGCCTGGTCGGGCGCCTTGATGTAGATCTGGTGGAAGTCATAGGTGCGGTACTGGGCGAGAAGCTCGTTGTCGGACACCATTACACCCTGGGCAGCATGCTCCTGGAGCTTCTCCATGATGATCTGGTTCTCGAACTGGGGGTTCAGATTCCTCGCGCTGGTGTAGACCTTGTCCTGGAACGCCTGCCAGCTGAGCCCCTGCTCTACCAGGAAGCGCTGACGCTCGGGACCCTCGGGCCCCGCCGCCTCGAGTTGGCTCTGGATGTACTCCTCGCGACGCTCAGCAGTCTCATCGCGCGTGGCAGTCAGCTTCAACGATGCCGCGACCTGAGACACGGCGGCCTGACGGACCAGATCGACGGCGGCAAGGTACATGACCGCGTACTCCTGGGGCAGCGAGCTGCCGTACTGGCTGCGATAGGCTTCCAGGTTCTGGTAATACTGACTGGCCATGATCCGCTGGCCATTGACGGTGAACACGACGGAGTCGCGCCATCCGCCGCCCATGCCAGGCCCGGGGCCGAAGCTGTAGAAGGCGCCGACCAAGAAGATGAAGGCGATGACGCCTAGGGCGATCTGAACACCGAGACGCGCCTTGGCGCTCTCCTGGAACTTGCGAAAGGACATTCCGTCTCACGTCTCCCGAAGGTCGGTGGGGCCAAACCAAATGAGTATAACTGCCTTAGTCGGGCACAACAAGCGTGCCGATGCCCTCGTCGGTCAGGAGCTCCATGATCACGGAGTGTGGCACTCGACCGTCGATGATGTGCACACGGTTCCCCGTGCCCTCCAGGGCGGTCAGGCACGCCTCGAGCTTGGGGATCATCCCCTTGTCGGCGGCCCCGGAGGCCAGCATGCTACGCGCCTCGGAGACCGAGAGCTGGCTGATGCGCGAGGTGGGGTCCGCGGGATCTGCAAGAACACCGGGCACATCGGTGAGCATGATCAGGCTCGCCGGAGCCAAGGCCTTCGCCATATGACCGGCGACAACGTCCGCGTTCACATTGAGGGCCTTGCCCCCCGGACCCTCCGAGATGGAGCAGAGCACGGGGATGAAGCCGCCATCGAGGAGGTTCAGGAGGAGATCCGGATGGATCTCCGTCACCTCGCCCACGTGGCCGAGGGTCCCGTTGGCCGCTGGCTCCGCGACGATCACGCCGGCGTCGCGTCCGGAGAGGCCCACGCCTCGGCCGCCATGCTCGTGAATCTGCCCGACAATGCCCTTGTTGATCGTGCCCGCGAGCACCATCTCCGCGACCTCGAGCGTCTGGTCATCTGTGACCCGGAGGCCATCCACGAACTTCGCCTCGACTCCGAGGCGGGACATCATGGTGGAGACCTGAGGCCCGCCGCCGTGGACCACTACCGGCCTCATGCCGACGGCATTCATGAGCACGATATCCCGCATGACCTGGGAGCTGAGATCCTCACCAGACATGGCGTGCCCGCCGAACTTGACGATCACAGACCGCCCGTGGTACTGGCGAATGTAGGGTAGGGCCTCCACCAGCGTTTCCGCCCTCAGCCGCAGGTTCTCCATCTCTCCAACTCCGTTCGCTCCGGGCAACACCGGGCTATGTGTGGTACTCCGCATTGATCTTCACGTACTCGTAGGTGAGATCAGAGAACCAGAAGTGAGCGCGACCGTCACCGAGCCCGAGGTCGATGGTGATGCGCACCTCGGGTTCACCCATCGGCCCCGCGGCAAGGCGCTTGCCCTCGGGCTTCGGCGTCCCGGTCTCCAGTACCGACACATCGCCGATGCGAATGGACAGCCGGCTGGCATCGGCCCGCGCGCCACTCTTCCCGACGGCCATCCACAGCCGGCCCCAGTTCGGGTCAGATCCGAAGAGCGCCGACTTCACCAGCGGCGATTCCGCCACGGCTCGCGCCGCACGCACGGCGTCGTCGTCGGAGGCGGCGCCCAGAACATCCACGCGGCAGATACGGGTCACCCCTTCCGCGTCTCGGACCAGATCCACGGCCAGAGCCTCGCAGAGCGCCGCCAGCGCCTGCGCGAACCGGCGGCCCGACTCGGCGCCAGGTTCCACTGCGACAGCGGACTCCCCGTTGGCGAGGAGCAGGCACATGTCGCTTGTGCTCATGTCTCCATCGATGGAAATCCGGTTGAAGCTCTCATTGACCGCAGGGACCAGGAGCGCGCGCGCGGCATCGGGCGTCAGCGCGGCGTCGGTGGTCAGGAAGGCCAGCATGGTGGCCATGTTGGGGGCGATCATGCCGGCACCCTTGGCCGCGCCTCCCACGGTCACGACGCTGCCGCCGATCTCCAGGCGTACCGCGCGGCTCTTGGGCACGGTGTCCGTGGTCATAATGGCCTCAGCGAAATCGGGGCCACCGTCCTCGCTGAGGCTGAGCCCTGCATCCGCGATGCCCGACCTGATTCGATCAATGGCCGGCACCTCGCCGATGATGCCCGTCTGAGCCACGAGTGCGGGCCGCTCGTCGCTGCCCCAGAGATCGGCGAACAGCGTGGCTGCGGCGGAGCTCATCTCCTTCGCTGCGGCGAGCCCCGCGGCCCCTGTCGCCACGTTCGATACGCCGCTGTTCGCGACCACGCCCGCGACCTTGTCGCATTCGGCTAGAATCTCGCGGCTCAAGACCACGGGCCAGCCCGGCATCGTGTTCGTTGTGAAGAGGCCCGCGGCAGCGCACCCGCGAGGGCTGCCCAGGAGGCCCAGATCGCGGCCCTTGCTCTTGAGCCCGCAGCGGACTCCGGCAGCGAGGAAGCCGGGTGGCGCCGTCACCCCACCGCCTACCCACTCGAGGTCCATCATCGGGAATCGCACACCTTTCCGCGCGCCTGACTGACCGTTGCGCGAGGGGCAATGATAGCACTGGGGACCGGGAACCGAGCAGTCCCTATCGGCGTGGGGGCGGACTTAGGGAGTATCGGATAGCCGGAACCGGAAAGCTCTGGGCGCGAGTTGCGCTAATGTGGCGCGGCCGAACTCGCCTGTCACACGCTCCACGAGGACGGGTGCATCCTCGGCGAACTCACTGAGCACCTGTCGGCACGCCCCGCATGGCCATGGCAGGAGGTCCCCATCGCACACCACGGCAACCGCCATCACACGATGTCCACCAGCCGCCACCATCGCGGCGATGGCCGCCCGCTCGGCACACAGTGTCAGACCGAATGAGTCGCTCTCTACATTGCAGCCGACGTGTATGTGACCGTCCTCATCGCGCACCGCGGCGCCCACGCGCAAGCCCGAGTGCGGCGCATGGGCGCGCTCCATCGCGGCTCGGGCACGGCCTAATAGAGCCGTCTCGGCGGGCGTCAACGCCGTCATTGGGTTGCCTCCTCGCTGTCCCCCTCCGCCGCTTCCAGCTCGAAGATCACAGGTATCACCTGAGGCCGGCGACCGGTGCGCTGCCGGAAGAGGCGCGTCAAGGCGCCCTTGACCTCGCGCTCGAGATCGTAGCCCTCCGAATCGCTGCCGGCGTCCGCTATGGTGGCGACTACGGTGTCGAGCGCGGCGTCCATGAGCTCCTCGGACTCATCGATGTAAATGAACCCGCGGGTCTCGATGGCCGGCCCGTCGATGATCTCGCGCGTATCCGCGTCTATGACGGCGCTCACGAAGACGACGCCGTCCTCGGAGAGGATGCGCCGCTCCCGAAGGACTGCCGCTCCCACATCCCCCACGCCCTCTCCATCGACTAGCAGGGCCTCGCCAGGGAGGCGGTCCACGATGGCCGCGCCCGACTCCGTGATCTCCAGCACATCGTACGGCAGCATCATATGCACGTTCTCTGCGGGAATCCCAGCATCCACGGCCAGAATGCCGAACTTGTGTTGGTGTCGGGCCTCCCCGTGGTAGGGGACCACATGCTGCGGCTTGGTGAGGGAGAGCATGAGCTTGATCTCCTCGGAGTTGCCGTGGCCCGACACGTGGACCAGCTCGTGCGGAGGGTAGATGACGGTGGCGCCCTGGCGGAACAGGTTGTTCACCGTGCGCCAGATGAGGGCTTCATTGCCGGGAATGGGCGTCGCGGAGAGGACTACCGTGTCCCCTTCCTCGATGGCGATCTTCCGATGCTCTCCCACCGACATGCGAGTCAGGGCCGAGGTGGGCTCGCCCTGAGATCCCGTCGTAACGATGGTGATCTGATTGGGGTCGTAGTCTTCCATCTCGTCCGCCTGGATGCGGTCTTGGGGGTGGTAGTGGAGGTAACCCAGACGCTGCGCCACGTCGGCGAACCGGATCATGGAGCGCCCATCCACGACCACCTTGCGGCCAACGCGGCGCGAGTAGTCGAACACCTGTTGCACGCGATGCACGTTCGAGGCAAACGTGGTGATGATTACGCGACCCTGGGCCCTCTCCATGATCCGCCCCAGGGCCTCACCGACGGCGCGAGCCGTCTCCACGTAGCCGTGTCTCTCTGCGTTCGTGGAGTCGCAGATGAGCAGGCGAACCCCTTCATCGCCATACCGAGCGAAGGCGCCGGAGTCGAGAGCTGCCTCATCGATAGGCGTCTGATCGAACTTGAAATCGGCGGTGTGGATGATGGCGCCCACCGGAGTGGAGATCGCTAGGGCGACAGCGTCGGGGATGCTGTGGTTCACGTGGATGAGCTCCACTCGGAACGGCCCCTCCTCCAGCACATCCCCGGCTGAGACCTCGACCAGCGACGGCACATCCAGGCTGGAGTACTCGCCGAGCTTGGCCTCCACCATGCCGAGGGTCAGCCGTGTGCCGTAGATCTTGGGCGGGGTGACGCGCTCCAAGAAGAAGGGCAGACCACCCACGTGGTCCTCGTGTCCATGGGTGAGCACGACAGCGGCGATGCGGTCCTGGTTCTCCTCCAGGTAGGTGTAGTCGGGGATCACGAGGTCGACCCCGAGCATGTCGTTCTCTGGGAACTGCGCGCCGACGTCGACGACGAGGATGCTCCCATCGCACTCGAAAACGGACATGTTCTTGCCGATCTCGCCGACTCCGCCGAAGAAGGTCAGCCTGACGGGCGGTGCGTCGCTCATGTGTGTTCCTCCAGGTAATGGCCCAGTCGGCCGAAGTCCTCGAACAGCGTCTCCCGCAGCGACGGCTGGTGCAGCGCCGCGGCGGGGTGGTAGAGCGGGCAGAGCACGTACCGCTTCCGCCTCTCCGACCGCCCGTGCCATTCGCCCATCGCCCGGGCTTCACCCGAGAGCGTCTTCAGGGCCGGTCCTCCGAGGGTGCACAGCACCTTCGGGGCGATGAGCCCAATCTGTATCTTCAGGAACTGGGTGCAGGCAGCCACCTCGTCGGGCGTGGGGACTCGGTTGTTCGGTGGCCGGCACTTGACGATGTTCGTGATGTACACCGACTCGCGTGGCAGCCCGATCGAGGCGAGGAGCTCGTCCAGAAGTTGCCCTGCGGGCCCGCAGAAAGGCCTGCCCTCGACGTCCTCGCGCGCCCCGGGAGCCTCGCCCACAAACATCACCGAAGCGTTGGCGGCGCCCTCTCCTGGTACGACCCGCCGGCGGGTTGTGCACAGATCGCAGTCGCGGCAGCCTCGGATGATCTCGTGCAGCCGGATCAACTTCGCCTCAGAGGACTCCGTGCTCCCGGAGGACACTTTCGATCCGTCCCTTCAGAGCGTCGTCGGCTTCATAGAGGGGCGGGCGGAGTCCGCCCGCGTCGATACCTCGGAGTTTCAGGGCAGCCTTCACGGGTATCGGGCTGGTGACCGAGAACAACACATCGATGACAGGGAGCAGACCGAGGTGCTCTCTGAGTGCGTCCGCATGGTTGCCCGAGATAAACGCCTCCACCATTCGCGCGATGGCGGGGCCAGCGACATGGCTGGCCACACTGATGACGCCATACCCTCCAACGGCGAGGATCGGCAGCGTCTCACCGTCATTGCCAGAGTAGATCACGAAGTCCTCCGGAGCGCCGAGACGGACCTGGGAGGTCTCATTGATGTTGCCTCCAGCGTCCTTCAGGCCAACGATGTTGTCCACCTGATGGGCGAGGCGGACGGTGGTGGCAGGCTCGAGCCGCGTTGCCGTCCGGCTGGGGACCTGGTAGAGGATGACGGGCAGGGTCGTCGCGGCCGCGCACTCCGCAAAGTGCCGCACGAGGCAGTCCTGAGGCGGCTTGTTGTAGTAGGGCGTGGTGAGCATGATCCCGTGTACGCCCTGATCCGTGGCTGCCTTCGTCAGCGCGATCGATTCGGCGGTGTTATAGTTCCCGGTACCGGCGAACACGCAGGCACGGTGACCGACCGCCTCGACGACAGCGTCAAACAGGCCGACCTTCTCCTCATGCGTGAGAGTCGGCGTCTCACCCGTTGTCCCCGCCACCACGATGCCGCCACCGGTCTCCTCCACGAGCCGGGCGGCCAGGTCCTTCGCCTTAGCGAGGTCTACCCGCAGTTGCCCATCAAACGGGGTGACCATAGCCGTCATGACGCGCGGTAGGGCGGGCATCCTCGGTGTCATCCTCTCTTCTGCACGAGCCTTAGGCTCCCAGGTAGCCCTTCTCAAACAGCACCTCGGCGATCTGCACCGCATTCGTCGCAGCACCCTTGCGCAGGTTATCGGCTACGACCCATAGATCCAGGCCATTCGCCACGCTCGTGTCCTGCCGAACGCGCCCGACGAAGACCTCGTCCCGACCCGCGGAGTCGAGCGGGTTGGGGGAGGCTGCGGGGTTGGCAGGGTCATCCACCAACACGACACCGGGCGCTTGAGCAAGCAACTCGCGCGCCTGCTGAGCCGTCAAGGGCTTGCGTAACTGCAGGTTCACCGTCTCGGCGTGGCCGACCTCAACGCTCACGCGAACAGTCGTAGGCGCCACGGCGATGGAGTCATCACCCAGGATCTTCCGCGTCTCGTAGATCATCTTGCGCTCTTCGCTCGTGTACCCCGTCGCATCCGGGTCACCGATGAGCGGGACGCAGTTGAAGGCGATCTGCTTGGCGAAGGGGCTCTCAGGGTGCTTGCCTGCCTCCCCTGCCAGCGCGCTCCGCGCTTCCTCCCGCATGATGTCGGCTGCGTACCCGCCTGCGCCTGAGGTCGACTGGTAGGTCGAAACGACGATGCGTTCGATGCCCGCGGCGCGATGGATGGGCGCGATAGCGACCACCATCTGAGTGGTCGAGCAGTTCGGATTCGCGATGAGTTTCGTGTCCGCCGTCAGGGCGTCCGCATTCACCTCGGGGACCACAAGGGGCACATCGGGATCCATGCGGAAGGTGGAGGAGTTGTCGATGACCACGCAGCCACGCTCCGCGGCCTTTCGGCCCCACACCTCGCTGACGCTGCCCACCCCCTCGGAACCCGCGAAGAGCGCCACGCCGCCTGCGGGGAAAGCATCCTCACTCAGGGTCTCAACGGCGATCTCCTGCCCGTCCAGGGACTCGGTCCGAGCTGTCCGGGCGAAGACGCGAGGGGTGTCAACGGGTAGCTTACGCTCGTTCACGATGCGGTACAGAAGCTTACCAACTGCTCCGAAACCAACTATAGTGCAAGGAATGGACACTCCGTGTGCCTCCTAGGTGTTCCTGTGGGGATGCGGGAGCTCAAGCGGCGATCCCCCGACTCAGTCTAACAAGGCCTCCAACCCATACACCAGGCCGTCCAGCGCCATGACCCGGCGGCAGGCGAGCAGCACACCGGGCATGAAGGACTCCCGGGAGATGGTGTCATGGCGGATGCTCAGGGTCTGGCCGAGTCCCCCGAACAGCGTCTCCTGATGGGCGAGCAAGCCCGGTAGGCGAACGGAGTGGATGCGGACCTGGTCCAGATCCAGCCCACGCGCCGCTGTGTTGGGCGCGCCCTCGGGCTGGGGGGGGTGCACGCCGGCGGCTCTCCGCGCCTCGGCGATGAGCGCCGCCGTCTTCACGGCCGTCCCCGATGGCGCATCGAGCTTCGCATCGTGGTGCAGCTCGATGATCTCCACTGAGGGCATGTGTTTCGCTGCCATGGCGGCAAAGCGCATCATCAGTATCGCCCCGATGGCGAAGTTCGGGGCGATCACCGCCCCGAGCCCCGCTTCGCGGCACGCCTGCTCGGCTTCAGATAGGTCCTGGGGCGTCCAACCGGTGGTGCCAACGACGGGGCGTGCCCCGCCATCGAGGGTAGCCCTGAAGTTCGCGTAGCGGGAGTAAGGCTGCGTGAAGTCAACGACCACATCCGGCGAGGATGCCGCGATCGCATCGGAGAGGCTTCGCTGGACCTGCAGTTCGCAACCTTTGATGCCCGCGACCTGCCCCAGCGGCTCCCCAACGTACTGAACATCGACTGCCGCCACCAGAAGCAGATCGTCGGCTCGATCTACGGCGCGGCAGACCTCTTGGCCCATCCGGCCACCGGCTCCGGAGACCAAGACGCGGATCGTCGACATGTGTCACCACCTTGCCTCTCCAGGACTGACCGCCGCCCCTAGTCCGCCGCGGCCTCCAGCGCCGCCCGGAGCTCCGGCTCATCGATCGGTCCCACGGCGGCCACGCACGGCATGCCCGATCCGAAGAGCCTACTGGCCATGGCCTCGGTCTCGTCCCGGGTAACCGCGTTCGCCAGTCCCTCGACCTCTTCGAACGCCAAGGGGCGACCCAGGTACATCACGCCCCGGGCATTGCGTGTCTCGCGCGAGTCCGTGCTCTCCAGCGAGAGTGCGGTGGAGCCCTTGAACTGCTCTCGGGCTACCTCCAGCTCATCAGCTTCGAACCGACCCTCTGCGAGTGAACGGGCCTCGGCAAGTATCAGCCGAAGCACCTCCGGCACATTGCCTGGGCTTGAGTCAGCGCACACGATTAGAGCGCCCGTCTCCCGAAGGAGAGCCGGCTCCGACCACACCGAGTATACAAGGCCGCGCTCCTCGCGAATCCGCAGGAAGAGCCGACTCGAGGTGGTAGCGCCGAACATCCCATCCACCATCGCCTGGGCGTAGCGTTCCTGGGCGCACGCCCCACATCCGCCCCACCCAAGCACGAGATGGACCTGTTCGAGGTCTCGGGTGGTACACCGCACCGCCCCACGGGCGGCCACCGCGGGCGTCACACCACCGGCATCGGGCTGACCTGCGGGAAGGTCGGTGAGCAGGCGTTCCGCGAGATCCCGAGCCCTGTCCGCATCGAGGCGTCCCGCTATAGACACCACCGTGTTCGCGGCGCGGTAGTGGCTCTGATGGAACCGCGCGAGCCCTTGGCGGGTTGTCCCAACTACATCCGCCAAGCCACCCGTGATCGGCGACCCTGCTGTGTTGCCTGGCCAGAGGATCTCGATAAGGTGATCGGCAGCGAGCTCCTCCGGCGCATCTTCGTAGCGCTTGATCTCCTCGATGATGACCTGCCGCTCGGTCTCCACGGCCTGAGGAGCAAGAGCGGGATGGGACACCATGTCGGCGAGAAGGTCCATTGCCATGTCGAAGTGGGCGTCGGGGACCCGTACGCTGTACCCAACCATCTCCCGGTCGGTGCGGGCATTCAGATCGCCGCCCACACGGTCCACTTCCAAAGAGATGCGCTCCGCCGAGCGAGTCTCCGTGCCTTTGAAAACCATATGTTCGAGGAAGTGGGCAAGTCCGGCTTCACCCGGCCGCTCGTGCCGTGAGCCGGAAGCGATCCACACCCCCACGCTCACAGAACGCAGGCTAGGCATGGTCTCCGTCACGAGCCGGATTCCGTTGTCGAGCGTCAGGTTGGTGACCATGGCCCAGACATCCTGTCGCAACACGAAGGGAGAGGCTCAGCGCCTCTCCCTTCGGCGTTCACAGCCATCGTGGAGGTTCCGCGCCGGCGCTAGTTGCGCTTCTTGTCCCGGAACCGTACTTCTCCGCCCTCGCCGCCGTCGCCCTCCCGAGGGCGACGCCGGCCTTGTGAACGGGATGACGAAGAGGGGCGTCGGCCCCGATCTGAGCGACCGCTGTCTTCGGGGATCCCCTCCGGCCGTTCGAGTAGCGCCTTCCGGCTCAGGTTGACGCGGCCCTGATCATCGATCTCCTTGATCTTGACCGTCACCTTGTCCCCGACCTTCAGCACGTCGGAAATGGACGGGGTGTGCTCCCAGGCGTAGTCACTGACGTGGAGCAGACCGTCCTTGCCGGGCAGGAGTTCGCAGAAGGCGCCGAAGGGCATGAGCCGCACTACGGTCGCGTTCTCGAAGATCTCGCCCACCTCGGGCACGCGGACGATGTTCTTGATGGCCTGGACCGCCTGCTCGGTGGCGTCTGGGTCGACGCCGGACACGAAGACCCGACCGTCTTCCTCGATCTCGATCTTGACCCCGAACTCCTCTAGCTTGCGGATCGTCTTTCCGCCAGGGCCGATGACCTCGCCGATCTTCTCCTGCGGGATCTCGACCGTGACAACCCTGGGCGCGAAGCGGGAGAGCTCCGCCCGGGGCTCGGAGATGACGGAATCCATGACATCCAGGACCTGCATCCGGGCCTCCTTGGCCTGGAGGAGGGCCTGCCCGAGGATCTGCGGCGTCAGGCCCTGGGCCTTTACATCCAGCTGCAGGGCGGTGATGCCCTCCCGCGTCCCCGCGACTTTGAAGTCCATGTCGCCGTTGTGGTCCTCGAACCCCTGGATATCGGTGAGGATACAGTACTCGCTCGGCGACTCATAGATAATGCCCATGGCCATGCCCGCGACCGCAGAGGACACGGGGACACCGGCATCCATCATGGCCAATGAACCCGCGCACACGCTCGCCATCGAGGTCGAACCGTTCGAGGACACGGCCTCGGAGACGAGGCGCAGGGAGTAGGGGAACTTGTCAGCGTCCGGCACAACGGCCCGGAGGGCACGCTCGGCGAGGGCGCCGTGGCCGATCGCGCGCCGGCTCGGCCCACGCATGGGATAGGCCTCGCCGGTCGAGTAGGGCGGCATGTTGTAGTGGTGCAGGAAGGTCTTCGGCTCCTCATCGGTGAGGCCATCGAGGCGCTGGCCCTCACCCAGGGTTCCCAGGGTTGCCATGCAGAGAACCTGGGTCTGGCCGCGGGTGAAGAGGCCGGAGCCGTGGGCGCGGGGAGTGAGCCCAACCTCGGCACTGAGGGGCCGGATGTCGGTCGGTCCGCGGCCGTCGGGCCGCCGCCGCTCGCCTAGAACCATCTTCCGCGTGGCCTTCTTCAGGCATGCGTCGATGGCGCGATCGATGTCGTTCACCTTCTCCTCACCGAACTTGGCGAACAGCTCCTCCGCGATGGCGCTGCGCGCATCCTTGCGCGCCAGACGCTGCTCGTCGAAACCCTCCACCCGCAGAGCCTCGTCGAAGCGCTGGGCCGCGCCGGCCTTGTCAAGCGCGGCTAGAATGTCCTCGTCTGGCTTGACATAGACCGCTGCCCGTGGGGTGATCTCAACCTTCTGCTTCAGTTCCTCGATCATGTCGATCACGCGCCAGCACTGCTCCTGCGCAACGGCGCAGCCCTCGACGATAGTCTCCTCATCGACGCCATCGCTACCGGCCTCGATCATCATGACGTGGTCGCGGGTGGAACTGACGACCAGGTCGAGGACCAGCTCATCCTCTTCGCTATGGGTGGGGTAGACGACCCACTCATCGTCCTGCGACAGCCCTACGCGCATCGACCCGAGGGGAGTCGGGAAGTCGATGCCGCTGATGGCGAGCGCCGCGGAGGCGCCGATCATGCAGAGGATGTCGATCTGGCTCTCCTGGTCCGTGCTGAGCGCGGTGGCGATGATCTGCACGTCACTGCGCATGCCGTCGGGAAAGAGCGGCCGGAGACCACGATCGGTAAGCCGGCTTGTGAGGATGGCGCCCTCGGTCGGGCGTCCCTCACGGCGGAAGAAGCTGCCCGGAATCTTGCCCGCCGCGTAGAGCCGCTCTTCGTAGTCCACGGTGAGGGGGAAGAAGTCGATGCCCGGTCGGGGCGCATCGGATGTACAAGCCGTTACCAGACACATTGTGTCGCCCGCGCGCACCACCACGGCGCCGTGGGCCTGGATCGCCAGTTTCCCAGTCTCAATGCTGAGGACGCGATCCCCTAGATCCATCTCCACTCGTGCGACTGACACGTGAGTATTCCCTCCATCCGGCCTTCCGGCCTGCGGATGCCTTCCCTAGGCCATACCGCCTCGCAGCACGCACACATGTACAGCGGAAAAAGCTCGTCCGGTGTGCCCGGGCGAGTCCTTCCGCTCCGCAGTACTTCCGCTGCCTGTTACTCGCTGCTTCCCTCTTGGGGAGCCACCCGGCCCCCGTGGGTGGTCGTCTTGGGCCCTGACTCTACCCATGGCGGCCCATGCCCTCAGGCCAGATCCGCGTCCGCCCGCTACCGGCGGAGTCCCAGTTTCTCGACAATGGCCCGATACCTCTCGACATCCTTCTTGCTCAGATAGCGCAGTAGGCGTCGCCTCTGCCCGACCATCTTGAGCAACCCACGGCGGGAGTGATGGTCCTTCTTGTGGACCCTCAGATGATCCGTGAGTTGCGTGATGCGTGCGGTCAGAATGGCAATCTGAACTTCAGGTGAACCTGTGTCTACCTCGTGTCGCCTGTGCTCCTCGACGAGTCCGGTCTTCACTTGCTGGTCAAGCGGCATACAGTCTCTCCCTCTCATCTGCTGGTCGCCCTCGACCCAGGCGCGGGTGCCAACCGCGTCCGAGACGTGGCCTCAAGCGACCGGAGTTTAGCACGGGGAAAGGTCAGTGTAAAGCGGCCCGCTATGCCGATCAGTCTTGGTCTTCAAGCACGGAACGGTCCTGGCGTTCGAGGTATTCGAGCACATGCCTCAACTTGAAGCGCCGTTGGTTGCCTGGGGTGCGATGATGGGGCAAAAGGCCCTTGTCGGCGTACCGCCGAACGGTGGCGGGACACACCTCAAGCAGTTTGGCGGTCTCGGCGAGGGTCAGTTCGGGGTCGAGGAGCCGGTCCAGGAGTTCCTCCCGGGTCTCCTGCTCGACTCGCGACTGCTTCTTGCGGGGCGGAAGGTCGAGGGGCAGGGCGCGCTGCTGTCTCTGGGCGGTGGCGCGGGAGGCGGCGCGGCGAATCCGCTGCTCGCGCGCTAGTTGCGCGTACGAGAGTCGCTTGGGGCTGCGACGACTGGCGTCAGCGGCCTGCGGCAGACGGGGTGCACGCTCCTCTTCCTCGCCCTGCCGCTTGCCCTCTCCATGGCCCTGAGCCTCCCGGTCCCTGCCCTCAGGATCCGGGGCGCCACCCTCGTCCTCGCCGATCCAGAATGCCACCGTGCGGTCCCTCCCGTGGGATCGGGCCGCCTCACGGGGGAGCGGGCTCCGATCGACTCGCATACTTCCGTTCTAGCCTCTTCGCGTACCGTTCAGCCTCGGAGAAGACGCAACCGCAGTACGCCTGGCGGTAGAGCCCCAGTTCTTTGGCCCGCGCCTGTCCGTGCCGGAACTCAGCGCGGAAGTCCGTCCCCACGAAGTCGACGCCGTACTGAGATGCCGCTTCCTCTCCTGCCTCGATGACAGCGTCCCGGTCTTGATACGGGCTCACCAGCAGCGTTGTGGTGAACCGTTCCAGCCCACTACGAGCGGCCCACTCCGCCGTGGCCGCCAGCCGCATCGTGAAGCACCGCCGGCACCGGTCCACGCCTTTGAGGCCTAGGGTCGTACCAAGAAAACGCGAGAGGCCATACTCCGGTTCAAAGTCGACCTCCAGGCCGACCATCGCCGCGTACTGCTGCAGGGCCTCGAGCCTGGTGAGCCACTCCATGGCGGGGTGGATGTTGGGGTTCGCGTAGTAGGCGATCGGTTCGGCGCCGGACGCGCGCAGAAGAGGCGCTACCGAGGCGGCGCAAGGGGCACAGCACGCATGCAGGGCGATGGTCTCCATGGGTCCGTCCTTCGGCGTGGGCACGCCCGTTCCTCAGCAGGGCTCCTCGGGGATCAGGGAGAGGAGGTCGGCACGGAGCAGAGCCTCGGCGGCGGCGGCGCGTTCCGCGGCCCGTTTGCTGGTCCCCTCGCCGCAGCCCGCGCCAAGGCCCCCCACGAGCACTTCGACTCGGAACGTTGGAGCATGGGAGGGGCCATGGCTATCGAGGAGTTTGTAAGTCGGTGGTGGCCCGCCGTGCGCCTGAATAAGCTCCTGGAGCGCGGTCTTGGGGTCCACATCGTCGCCGGCGTCGTCCTGCTCGCGGCCTGCCAGGATGTGCGCCAGAATGAACCCCCGTGCTGGTTCCATGCCGCCATCGAGGTAGATCGCACCCACCAAAGCCTCCACAGCGTCCGCCAGGGTTGACTCCCTCGTACGCCCCCCGGTACGCGTCTCGCCGCGGCCCATGAGAAGCGCATCGCCTAGCCCCAGCTTCGCCCCCACTCGTGCGAGGGCGCTCGCGGAAACGAAGCTCGCTCGGGCCCTAGTGAGTTGCCCCTCGGGCCAGGCGGGATGGGCCTGATAGAGAGCTTCCGACACGACCAGATCGATCACGGCGTCGCCCAGGAACTCCAACCGCTGATTGGAGGCGCACTGAGCGTTGCCAGCGTCGCTCGTATAGCTGCCGTGGGTCCGCGCCTGGAGGAGCAGGCGCTCATCACGAAACCGGTACCCGATAGCGTCTAGAAGGGGATCCATAGCGCCTCACACAGGGAGCCGGCGAAGGCGGTTCCGATCCTACACCTTGCTGACGATGAGGACCGCGTTCTGGCCCCCGAAGCCGAAGCTGTTGCACATGGAGTTGTCATAGGTCGCCTCGCGTGCAACATTGGGCACGAAGTCCAGTCCACGGCAGTCGGGGTCCGGGTACTCGTAGTTGATGGTGGGTGGAATGACGCCGTGCTTCATGCCGTAGAGGCAGGCGAACACCTCCGCGGCGCCTGCGGCGCCGAGTAGGTGCCCCGTCATGGACTTCGTTGAACTCACCGGGAGGTGGTCAGCGTGCGCCCCGAAGACCTCACGGATCGCCACCGCCTCGCGAGCGTCGTTCATCTGGGTCGAGGTGCCGTGGGCGTTGACGTAACCGATGTCCCCAGGCGCAAGGCCAGCCGACGCCAGGGCTGAGCGCATGGCACGCTGGGCGCCCTCATGGTTCTCTGCAGGCAGAGTCATATGGAAGGCGTCCGCCGACGCGCCATACCCCCGGATCTCGCCGAGCATCTCGGCGCCACGGGCGCGGGCGGCCTCGTACTCCTCCAGCACCAGAACGGCGGCGCCCTCACCGATGACGAAGCCATCGCGCTCCCGATCGAATGGTCGTGATGCGCGTTTGGGATCATCGTTTCGGGTCGATATCGCCTTCATGTTCCCGAAGCCCGCGACGGAGCAGCGGGTAACGGCAGCCTCTGCTCCGCCCGCCAGCATGGCGTCGGCGTCGCCACGCTTGATCATATGATATGACTCCCCGATCCCGTGCAGGGAGGAGGCGCATGCGGAGATCACCGTCATGCTGGGACCACGCGCTCCCACCTCGATGGCGAGGTTCCCTGACGCCATGTTGACGACGAGCATGGGGATCAGGAAGGGACTGACGCGCGATGGCCCCTTCTCCAGCAGGATCTGGTACTGGGTCTCCCAGGTCGCCATGCCGCCGATGCCTGAGCACACACAGGTGCCGATGCGGTCGGCGTTGGCGGCGATATCGAGGCCCGATTCACGGATGGCCTCCAGGCCGGCAGCGATCGCCATCTGGCAAAAGCGGTCCATCCGCCGCGCTGACTTAGGATCGAGAACAGCTGCGGGATCGAAGTCCCAGGCTTCGGCAGCGATCCGAACGTCGTATTCCTGCGCGTCGAACCGGGTGATGTACCCGGCGCCTGACACGCCCTCACACAGGCCCCTCCATGTGTCGGCAGTACTCGCTCCGAGGGGACTTACCACGCCGACTCCGGTTACGACTACCCGGCGGTTCACGGCATCCCTTTCCGCTTTAGGAAGTTGCGGAGCCCCACATGAGTCGGCTCCTCAGCCTCACTTACAGACCAGGCCGGGCCCTATGGACTCGGCCTGGTCAACACGCGTTTTATGGCAACAACCAAGGCGGGCCCATGCCCGGTAGAGGTTCGAGCTAGCTCTGCTTGGCCTCGATGTACTCCACGGCCTGACGCACGGTCTGGATCTTCTCGGCGTCATCCTCGGGGATCTCGATGTCGAACTCGTCCTCAAGCCGCATCACAAGCTCAACGACGTCCAGTGAATCGGCGCCCAGGTCCTCGACGAACTTCGCGTCCGGCGTGATCTGGTCTTCACCGACCTGCAACTGGGCGACGACTACACTCTTCACCTTCTCGAAAGTCGCCAACTCGCCCGTACCTCCTTCATTTCGCTGCGATTCGAGCAGACGCACTGCGGGAAAGCTCCCGCAGCCGCCTCTTGCCGCCACGGGACGGGCTGAAGTCTATGCCATTACCATCCCTCCGTCAACGCCAAGCACCTGGCCTGTCATGTAGGCCGAGTCCGGTCCGCTGAGGAAGGCACACACCGCCGCGACATCCTCCGGATCCCCCAGGCGTGTGAGGGGGATCTGCTCCACGAGTGCGGCTCTGGCCTTCTCGGGGAGCTCCGCCGTCATGCGGGTCTGGATGAACCCAGGAGCGATGGCGTTGGCCTTCACCCCATCCTTGGCAAGCTGGCGAGCGACGACCTTGGTGAAGGCGATCAGCCCCGCCTTGGACGCGCCGTAGTTAGCCTGGCCCGCATTGCCCATCAGGCCCACAACGGAGGCCATGTTGATGATGCGCCCATCGCCCGAAGCCACGAGCGCGGGGATGGCCGCCTCAGTCACCGCGATAGCCCCGAACAGGTTCACGCCCAAAACCAGGTCCCAGGTCGACGGATCCATCTTGACGATGAGGCCGTCCTTCGTCACGCCGGCGTTGTTGATGAGGATGTCCAGCCCGCCCAGACCGGCAACCGCTTGCTGGACAGCGGCCGCCACCTCGGCGTTATCCATGAGATTGCCGCAGACCGCGATCGCCTGGTGGCCGCGCGACTGAAGCTCGGCAACGATCGCGTCTGCCGGCTCCCACGGCACCCCATGGCAGGCAACGGCTGCGCCGTCGGCCGCGAGGCGCGCCGCGATGGCGCCCCCGATGCCTCCGCTGGCTCCTGTGACCAACGCCTTTCTACCAGTCAGAGCGCCCATCACCGCATCACCATCCCGGAGTCCACGCTGAGAACCTGACCGGAGACCGCCGCGGCACCCTCGGACATGAGGTAGGCGACTGCGGCAGCGACCTCATCCGTGCTTGGAAGCCTGCCGAGGGGCGCGTCCTCCGCAGTACCGTAGGCCACCGTGTTCACGTTGACCGATCTCGGCGCCAGTTCCCGCGCGACGGAGCGCGCCATGCCGGCCAGCGACGCCGACGCCACGGCGCGGGCAGACTCGGTGCCCGAGCCCGTGAGGCCGTCAGCCGCGACAACGTAGATGATCCGGCCTCTGCGCTCGCGCATGATGAGGCGCGCCAGGGCCCTCGTCTGCGCGTAGGCGTTGCGCAGCACCTCGGCAACAGCGCCTCGCCACTCGGTTGTCCAGTCTCCGGGAACGGCCAGGTGCTCGTCGAGCGCCAGAACCACGCCGAAGGGCACGGCGCCCTCCGCCGCCTCCACCAGCGCTTCGGGGCATGTATCCGGAGCGAATGTCATCGTATCGAAGCCATCGGTCGCCAGTTTCGCGGCACAAGCCGCCGAGATGTCACCCGAACCGATGACGAAGGCACGTTCCCGCTCTGCGCTACTCATCGAATCGCCTCCAGCCTCTCCAGGCACTCCCTCACCGAATCCACATCATGGGCGGACAGTGCCGCGAGCCCTGAGTCTATCTTCTCCACCATGGGTCCCAGGATGCCGCGGGCCCCGATCTCGATGGCTGCCGTGCATCCCAGACCGCGCAGTTGGGCCACGGACGAGGTCCAGCGCACGCTCGACGTGACCTGGTCCTTGAGCGCCTGTCGGATCGCCGCGGCGGATTGGGTGGGGACAGCCGTCGCGTTGGGGATCACGGGAACCTGGGCATCGAGGATCTCCGCCGCGTCGAGTTCGGCGGCCATCCTTTCCGCCGCGGGGGACATCAAGGGAGAGTGGAATGCGCCACTCACGCGCAGGGGGATGTAACGGCCGAGGCCACGTTCCTTGAGCGCGGCTCCCGCGTCCGCAACGGCTGACTGCTCGCCCGATATGACCGTCTGGTCAGGGGCATTGTAGTTGGCCGCAACGAGAATACGGCCCCCCCGAACCTCCTCGATCAACGACGCAAGGGCCTCGTCGTCGGCTCCGATGACCGCGGCCATGCCACCGCCCATCTGCGCCCCGGCCTCTCGCATGAACAGGCCGCGCTTGCGCACGAGCAGGAGGGCGGTCTCGAAGCTGAACGAGCCCGCTGCCACGAGGGCTGAATACTCACCGAGAGAGTGGCCCAACGCAACGGTAGGCGCCGGCAAGCCGTGGGCCTGGAGGACGTGCAGCGTAGCGATGCTCACCGTCAGAATGGCCGGCTGAGCGATGTCGGTGGAGGTGAGCTTCTCCGCCGGGCCCGCGAAGCACAGGGACGCGAGGTCGAAGGACAGGACCTCGTTAGCCCTCTCGAAGACGGCCCGAGCCTCGGGGAAGGCATCGTAGAGCGCCTGGCCCATCCCGGGCTTCTGAGCGCCCTGACCGGGAAACATGAATGCAAGGTGCATCGTCCTGGGAGCCTCCTCGACTAGATGCGCCAGCGAAGCAGGCACGAGCCCCACGTCAAGCCTGCTCCGAAGCCGACAACGAGGATCAGGTCATCCTTCTTGGCCCGGCCTGCATCGAGCGACTCCTTCAGGGCGATCGGGATAGAGGCCGATGAGGTGTTGCCGTAGCGGTCCACATTGGACACGATGCGGTCGAAGGGCATCCCGAAACGCTCGCGCGCGGACTGGGTGATGCGCTCATTCGCCTGGTGGGGCACTAGGAGGGCGATACTCTCGGGCGTCAACCCGGCCTTCTCTAGGGTCTTCTCACACGTGTGGCCCATGATGCGTGTGGCGAAAACGTAGACATCCCTGCCGCGCATACGGACGGAGTGATCGTGCGCGTCAACCGTAGCGTGAGACGCGGGGGTCTTGGACCCGCCGGCTGGCTGCCACAGGATGCTGGGGTCAGACCCGTCCGAGCCGAGGTCCCAGGCGAGGATGCCGTTGTCCTCCTCGTCGGCGCCTTCCACGATCGCCGCGCCGGCGCCATCACCGAAGAGCACGCACGTGTTGCGGTCCGTGTAGTCGGTAATGCGGCTGAGGCACTCGGCTCCTATGCAGAGGACGCGCTTCGCGCCGCCGGACTTGACGAGCTGCTCCGCCATGACCAGGGAGTAGATCCAGCCCGTGCAGCCAGCGGAGATGTCGAACGCGAACCCTCCGATCCCCAGCGCGCTCTGCACGAGGCAGGCACAAGCGGGGAAGGGGTAGTCGGCGCTGACCGTCGCCACGATAACAGCGTCGATGTCTCCCGCTTCCACGCCGGCGTGGGCCATAGCCTTCCGAGACGCCGCGATGGCGAGGTCAGACGTTGCCTGATCCTCGGCCACGATGCGCCGCTCACGGATTCCCGTTCGTGTCACGATCCACTCATCGGTCGTATCGACGATCTTCTCAAGATCGGCGTTGGTTAGGACCTTCTCAGGCACCTCGGCACCCAAGCCGGTTATCTTGGCTCCGACCCATGCCATGCCGTACAGTCCCTTCACAAGGAGGTTGTGGGGGCACGAAGAGAGGCGAAGCGAGCGGCGTCCCCGTACCGAGCCTGTCCCTAGCTTGAGTAGCCGTTCTCCGCGGTCACGTCCGCAAAGCCGGCCGCAGCCTCGCGGATACTCTCAACGACCCGCTTATCGTGAGTCTCCCGCGCTACTCCAATGGCATTCGCGACGGCCACATGGTTCGAGCGCCCGTGTCCTACAATAAGGATACCCTGAACACCCAACAAAGCGGCGCCGCCGTATGCGTCGTAGTTTGTCGACTTCGAGACCCTTCGCAACACTGGCCTGGCGAAGACGCCCGCGAGACGAGTCCATGCATTCGCTCGGAAGGCACGCGACAATGCTTCTCGGTAGAAATCGCTGAAGCCTTCAAGCGCTTTGAGGACTAGGTTTCCCACGAAACCATCACAGACACCGACGTCGACCTCGCTGTGGACTATCGCGTTTGGTTCGCAGTTGCCGACGAAGTTCAGTCCGGAACTGGCTAAGAGCCGGTACGTGTCCTTGTAAAGCTTGTTTCCTTTGCCCTTCTCCGACCCATTGCTGATGAGCCCAATGCGCGGCGTGGCGGCGCCTAGCACCGCTGACGCGTACCGGTCACCCATATGGGCAAACTGGAGAAGCATCTGAGGGGTGCAGTCCGCCGTGGCGCCCGCATCCACGAGCAGACAGGGCTTTCCCTCGATTGTGGGGAGGGGGAGCCCGATGGCGGGACGCCTCACGCCCTCGATGCACTGCAGGAAACTCGCTCCCGCGGCCATCGCGGCTCCGGTGTTACCCATGGACAGGGCGGCGTCGGCTCGGCCCTCCTTGACCAGGAGGGCCGTACGCGACATGGACGAGCCTGGCCGCTTCAGAACCTGCAGCCCGGACTCGTCCATCCGAATGAAGTCATCCGTATGCTCTACGGAGATGCGGGATCGCAGCGAGCCATCCATGTCCGCCCGCAGTAGGGGCCTGATGAGGGACTCATCGCCTACGAGGATCACTTCGACGTTGTAGCGCCGTGCCCCCTCGATCGCCCCCAGCACTATGGGTTCGGGAGCATTGTCCCCGCCCATAGCATCGACCGCGACCCGCATGCGCACCTCCACCGATCGAGCCGCCACTCAGACTCGGCCGCTCGCCGATGTCACTTCTTGCCCTTCTTGACATCGATAACGGACCTACCCATGTAGTAACCACACTGCGGGCAGGCCACATGCCTCAGCTTGTAGGCGCCGCAGTTGGGGCACAGGAGGAGGCTGGGGGCCTCTAGCTTCCAGTTCGCCCGGCGGCTACGCGTCCGAGCCTTGGAATGTCTGCTCTTCGGAAGAGCCATTCTCGTTACTCCTTACGTGGGCGGCACCCTTGGCTCAGGGCAACGGCGCGCCGGGTATCCTACGGACAAGCCAAAACAGCGCCTCCGATGACGAGGGCGCCATGGTGGGCCGTGTCAAGGTGGGCGAATTCTAGCCTCAAGCCAGACCCTTGTCAACGGTGACCGCGAGCCGCACGATGCCGTGGGAGGGCCTCGCGTAACGTCCGCGAAGCTCCGATGGTAGACGCCGAACATCGGCGCCGAAGGTCACAGACTCCGGGGGATCCCATGATCCGCGCAATCATGCTTGCCGCCGCTTTGGCGCCTGCGGCACTGGCCGACTCTCCGCGCGTAGCGCTGGTCTACTCGGACTTCGACAACTACCGTCATAGAGACGACTACGATGCGGCACTCGAGCGCCTAGGTTGGCCCGTTGAGGAGTATGAGAACGTCCACTTCGCGCAGCTCGTGGAGCGGCTGGGCAGCACGGACATCGTGCTCTGCGGAGCGCTCTACAACTACGGCGCCCCCCAAGACCTAAGCGGCTTTGCGGTCCCCCTGCGCCGCTTCCTCGCCCAAGGCGGCGCCATTGTCATCACGGACGCGAACTACGACTCCCACGTTGACTGGCTCGCGTCGCTGCGGCCGGATCTCACGGCGGAGATCGAGGCATGCCAGGCGCAAGCCGGGTCGCTTACCATCCCGAACCCCGGCCATCCTCTCCTCAACTACCCCCACAAGTGGCGCCCGCGGCCCATGTGGTCCCACCTCAAGCTCGGACCCGGGTGGGACGTACTCGCCAGCGATGCCGACGGAGGGTCTGTCCTCGCCGTGGCCGGGGAGGGCCGCGGCGCCGTGTGGCTGTCGAGCAACTGGAGCCTCCCGGGTCAATGCCTGGAGGGTATCTGGGAGTGGCTCCAGACTCGGCGCCTGGGGCTTGATGTGCGGGAGATCCATGGGTTTGGTGAACTGCGGCCGGGGGACTCCCACGCGAGGATGGCCGTCGCTAGCCTGGACGGAAGCCCAGTGCGCGCTTCCGTGACCTGGGCGGCAGGGCCGGAGGCAGGGCGACGAGTCCAGCGCAGGCGGCACGTAGAGATACCCCAGGACGGGCTCGTGGACGTCGATCTGAATATGCCGGTGCGTTGGCGGGGACGGGGAACGTCCTGGTTCACCATTGAGGCGTCGGGTATCACCTACGAGTCACCACATGTCGAGCACGTTGTTCCGCCTCTTGTCACCGTGGATCTGGCGCGGCCCGCCTACCGCGGCGTGCTATTACTGAGCGAGCCGGACCCCTCGGTCGTCGTGCGGGCCACTGTCTACCCGGGCTGGGAGGACCTAAAGGGCGCCACCCTCGCCGCGACCCTCCACGATAGCGAGCAAGCGCGGAGGACCGTCACCGCAGAGCTTCCGAACGAGTACGGCGCCTCGACGGAGCTCCTCCTGCCTGCCCACGGTCTCGCTGCAGGGCCGTGCCGGGTCGAACTGGCCGCATCGAGACCTCGCGAGGAGCTCTGGACCGGCGAGGCCGCACTGCACGCCTCTGAGGACCGTGAGGGGGTGGCTCTGGCGGGAGCTCTAGATACCTACGTGGATGGAGTGCCCTTCTTCCCCATCGGCATCTACCACGTGCCGCTCGAATCTCTGGCCGAGGCTCGCGCCATGGGCTTCAACTGCTTACAGTTGTGGGGAGACTCTCCCGAGCAGGCTCTGGCGAACCTCGACGCGGCGCACGAGGTAGGTCTGAAGGTCATCCTGGAGATGTCGGGACTCGTACGCGGAGGGCTCCAACCGAAAGCGCTGCGTGCTGTGGTCGGGGTCGTGCGAGAGCATCCGGCACTCCTTTGCTGGTACCCCGTCGATGAGCCCAACGGCGAGATGGCAGGAGAGTGCGAGCAGGCCTACCGGATCTGCCGCGAACTCGATGACTCCCACCCCGTGTACCTCGTACTCTGCGACCCGAACCTGTTCGCCGCCTATTCTGAGGCGCTCGATGTGCTGGGGATCGATCCGTACCCGGTGCCCGGCGCCTCCGTCTCCATGGTGGCCGGTTGGATGGCCGCCGCTCAGGAGGCGACGGACGAGCGCCGCGCGGTGTGGCTGATCCCGCAACTCCACAACATCGCGGCCTACGGCGGCGATCCCTCGCAGGGTCGTGCCCCGACCGCCGAAGAACAATGGTGCATGGTCTTCCAGGGCCTGATCTACGGAGCGAAGGGGATCGTCTACTACCCCTGGGACGACGGCGTATGTGGACTCATCCATGAGCCAGAACTCATGGCCGAGCTGCCGCGGATCAACGCATTCCTGGCCGAGCACGGGGCCTCACTGGCCGCCTCGCCGAGAGTGCTACTGTCAGGACTCGGCGGCCTGCAGGAGAGCCCTGACGTCCATGCGGCGCGGTTCGAGGGTCATACGGACATCCTCCTTGTCACGAACACTGCGGCTGAGCCAAGGCGGCTGACATTGGAGCTGCCCTGGACTGAGGCGCGAAGCCTCACGGACGACGCAGTCTGGCATCTCCAGGGTGGCAGGCTAGAGCTCGACCTGAGGCCTCTCGAGGTGGTCGCCATCGAGGCGAGGTGAGCCACCTCGGGCGCTATGGCAGCGCTCCTGCGTCAGTGCTGCCCCTACCCGGTCACTGTGTGAGATCGGCGCCACCGAGCAGTTAGGGCATCTGAGCCTCAGTCTTCGTGCTCCTCGTTCGGGGGCTCTGGGGGAGGAGCTCGAGCCCCGTCCGCGTTGGGTGGGCCTGCTGGGTGGCAGAAGGGGTGGGTGGGAACGGACGGGGCTCGGCTGACCTAGATATACCCACTCGCTATGGCTCCAAACATGGACCGAGACTCTTGTTACGCATTGTCCCTTCGCCATGCCGTAAGGCTCGTTCACACCGGGCGTGCCCGCTGTCCCGCCCTCAGCCGCTCCGATCGAGGAAGGCTTGCCACGGCACACCGAGGAACAAGACCGAACACTCGTGCCGCTTCGGTAGCGGAGCGCGCGAGTGGGAGGGAGGCACGCTTGTGGGCCAAGATGCGGAACAACTCTACGCGGAGCGTATGAGGCGCTATACCACGGCGATGCGTAACGAGAAGCCGGACCGCGTGCCTATTCGGCCCTTTGTGGCCGAGTTCACGGCCAAGTACGCGGGGTACACGGTCCAAGAGGTCACCCACGACTATCAGAAGGCCTTCGATGCTGTGCGGAAGTGCGCAGCGGACTTCGATTGGGATGCCGTGGTTGGGAACATGGTGTATGTCTGGACGGGCCTGACCGAGGCCATTGGCCTGAAGTACTACGCCGTCCCGGGCCAGGACATCCCCGCCCAGACCGGGTTCCAGTACCGTGAGCCACCCGAGAATGAAGCCTTCATGAAGGCCGACGAGTACGACCAGCTCATCGCCGATCCCACGGGCTTCCTATTCAACGTATGGCTGCCGCGCGTTTCACGAGACGTCCAGCCCCCCGGCGAGCCATCGACCTACCGGAGCAACCTGTCCTTCCTCAAGGGCGGCATGGCGATGCTCCAGTACTTCTCCGACTTCGGGGTGCAGGCGGCGCGGCTCCGCCAGGAATCCGGCACGGTGTCGGCCATTTCGGGGATTCTCAAAGCGCCGCTGGACATACTCGGCGACAAGCTCCGCGGGTATATGGGGCTCACCATGGACGTCTTCGAGCAGCCGGACAAGGTGCTGGCTGCTTGCGAGTCCCTCATGCCCCATCTCTGCCACATTGCCCTCTCGGGCGCCGACCCCGACAAGAACGTCCCCATCACCATCTGGATGCACCGAGGCGGCGTGCCCTTCGTATCGCATGAGACCTTTGACCGCATCTACTGGCCAACCTTGAAGCCAATCATCGAGGAGATCTGGTCTCACGGCCATCAGGTGCTCTTCTACGCCGAGGGTGACTGGACGCCCCATCTGCGGTCTTTCGCCGAGCTACCCGAGGGCAGCATCGTCTACCACGTAGATCGAGCGGACATCTTCGAGACGCATCGCGCCATCGGCGAGCGATTCTGCCTCAGCGGGGGTATTCCCAACTTCCTGCTGAGTTACGGAACGCCGGACCAGGTGCGTGAGTGCTGCAAGAAGGTCATCGATGGCGTAGCACGCGATGGCGGCTACGTTCTCGACGCTAGCGCGATCATGCAGAACGACACCAGTGCAGAGAACCTGCGGGCCCTGACCGACTTCGCTCGTGAGTATGGGGTCTACTGAGAAGGCTCGATGGACGGAGGATAGCCGTGGAAGCAACTACCGAACCGGGTCCCGAGCCCGGAGTGTGCATCCCTTGGGAGGAGAAGCTGAAGGAACTGCCGCCCATACAGGGCGATGCTGAGTTGGCGGAGCGGGTATGGCGAGACGTCGATTTCCTAGCCCACATGTGCATCTGGCACTGCCTGCTGTCATTCTGACGCACCCTTGCCGCGCCCGCGAGGCTGACCGGCTAAAGCCCTTGGCGCGTCAGCCAGGGTGGGGGAGGCGGGCGAACAGATCGCGCTCCTTGAGCGCTGCATAGAGATCTGTGTAGAGGGGCAGGAGCCGCTCGTAGGCCGCCGCGGCTTGGGGGTCTGGCTCGAACCGGCTGGTGTGCCGCAGATACGGCTCGGTGAGTTCGCCCGTCCGGCTGATGAGCCCGGCCGCTTGCGCGCCACACGCCGCGGCTCCTAGGAGTGTAGCCTCCTCGAACTCCAGCGCCACCACGGGCACCCCCGTCGCTGCCGCTCTGGCTCGGTTCAGCACTGCGGACGAAGCCGGCCGCCCAACGATCGTGATGTGTGCGGGCGGCTCGGAGGTCCCTCGCAGAGCGTCGAGGCAGGTCCGTATGGCGAGCGCGCCGCCGTCGACCACGGCCCTAGCCACCTCGGCCGGGCCTGTTGCCGGACCCAACCCATGGAGGACTCCCTTGGCCAGAGGGTCGCGCACGGGCGACCGTTCGCCCATGAGGTACGGCAGGAAAACGACGCCTCCCCCGCCCGCCGGCAGGCTCTCGGCCAACGCTAGCACGAGCTCCGCTGGATCCTCCGATGCCGTACCGAGCAGCCGTCCGCACCAGTCCAGCGCTCCGCCCGTGTACATAGTAGGCGCCATGCTAAGCCATAGCTCGGGGAGGGCATGGGCGGCACAGAAGAGGCGGGGATCGTAGCGGAACTCGTCCAGGCACAGGCATAGCGTGTCCGTCGTTCCGCTGGAGAGGAAGCACCGGCCGCTGTCGGCACACCCCGCGCCCACGGCGGCGCACGCGGTATCGCCCCCCGCGAGGGTCACGGGAGTGCCCACAGGCAGCCCTAGGAGCCCCGCCACCTCTGGCCGCAGGCCGCCGATCGGGCGACCACTCCCGACTATGGGAGGCCAGCGCGCCGGATCTATGGCTAGCTCGGCCATCAGAGCATCTGACCAGCCGCCTGCACGTGTGTCATAGAGCCCTGTCATGCTGGCGTTCGACGCATCGATGGCGATCTGGCCCGTCAGCCATGCTCCCAGCCACGTCGTGCCGTGACCGAACCAGCGGGCCTGGACATCTACCTCGGGCTCATTGCTGCTCAGCCAGAGGTAGCTTAGCGCGGAAGTGGTTCCGGGAGTCGGCTCTCCGCCCGCAACGCGTTCGATCGCCCGATCCAGGCCCCGAGCCCTCAGATCCTCGAGTTCCGCCGTGGAACGGCGGTCCGAGTAGAGAATGGCGGGGCGCAGCGCTTGGCCTTCCGAGTCCATGGCGATCAGGGCCGGGAACAGGCCCGTTACCCCGACAGAGCCGACCTCTGCCCGTAGACCGGCAGGCAAGCGGTCCACAGCCAGGAGCAGGGCCGTGCGCCAGCGCTCGGTGTCCACTTCGGCCCAAGTGGGGCGCGAAGGCACAGGCTCTTGGGCGTAGGCCTGGCTCGCGTAGGCCGCAGGGGAGTCGGCCCCGGGCAGGAACAACCCCGCCTTCACAGAGCCGGTCCCTACATCTATGCCCATGGCGAGCGGACGGTGCATGGGGCAATCCCTCTCGTGAGTCCCCGCAAGGAGCCATCTCCGAGGCCGGCGAAGCGAACACCGCTATGGGACCCAACTTCCTGATGATCTACTGTGACGAACTCCGCGCCGATGTCTTCGGACACGCGGGACACCCGCGCGTACGCACTCCCCGGCTCGATGAGCTCGCGGCCTCCTCCATGGTCTTCGATCGCTGCTACGTTCCGTGCCCGATCTGCATGCCCTCCCGGTCAGCCTTGGCGACAGGCCGCTATCCGCGGTCGAATGGCTGCGTCGATAACGCCACGCCGAGCTTGGCCGGCGAGTCCAGTCGTTCGCTCTGCCGCTTGCTCGCGGACGCGGGTTGGCGTACCGAGAACGTGGGAAAGTACCACCTCGGCTGGCCCGTCAGCGAGAGCGGTTTCAGTCACCACGAGCCGGTGCACTCGCCGTTCGGCCCCTTCGGACCCTCCGATCCGGCTCTACGTCGGCGCGCGCAATACAAGCGACTAGAGGGTGATCTCCCCATCATTGTTTGGGGAACGTCGCCACTCAGCCCGGAGGAGTCCTACGCCGCCCTCACCGTGGACGCGGGGCTTCGGCGGCTCTCCCAGTACAGCGGCTCCGAGCCCTTCTTCCTCCGCGTGGCGATCAACATGCCCCACACTCCCTACGCGCCCCCGCGGCCATACTCGGAATGGTACGATCCGGCCGATGAGCCGCTCCCCGACAGCTACGGCGACGGAATCGAGTCGAAGCCGACTCTTGTGCAGCTCTTCTATGCCTCTCGACGGTATGCGGACCTTACCCCGGATGATGTCCGCCGGTCGCGATGCTCCTACTACGGGCTGGTCAGCTACATCGACCATGAGGTGGGAAGGTTGCTCGATGCGCTGGACGATCACGGCATGTGGGATGACACGATCGTCGTCTTCACCGCCGACCACGGCACATGCGTGGGAGAGCATGGCTGGATCGAGAAATGGGCACAGCTCTGGGAGGAGACGTGCCGGGTGCCGCTCATGGTGTCCGGTTCCGGCCTCCCATCGGGGCGCTCTCAGGCCCTCGTCCAGCAGATGGACCTGATGCCAACGATCCTTCGCCTTGCGGGACAGGACCCGCCCGACGCGGTGCAGGGCCGGTCTCTCGAACCGATCTTCGCGGATCCCACCAGCCCATTCCGTGAGGCGGTGTTCGCCGAGACCTTCGTGCCGGCTCTCATGACGGAGCCCGCCGTGTCGGTTAGGACGAATGACTGGAAGCTCACCCGGTATCCCAAGATGGCCGACATCGAGGCCCGGCTGCCCGGTGACCACCCATACCGAGGGCATCCTATGTTCGATCCCGAGAACCTCGTGGAAGGCGAGCTCTACGACCTGGCCACGGATCCCTCGGAGACGCGTAACCTCTTGCTCACGGGGGCGTCTGGGGGTGTGTGCGAGACCCTGGATTGCGCCCTCGATAAGTGGCAGGATGTGTGTGAGCCAGCGCTGGACTGGAGCAGACTGACGCCGCCCGCGAACTTCCACTGGTCGCAGCAGAGGCTGATGGAGGGCGCTACCCTCCGGAATGTCGCCAAGTCATGGGCGGAGCCTCCGCAGGTCGTGCGTAGGACGCGCACGGACCGGTAGGATCGCGGACAGGAGAGAGTGACTATGCCGTACGAGGGTACGCCACCGCCGCCGCCACCACTTCCGCCCCCTCCTCCGCCTGCCGGGCCCCCGGAGGGAGAGCACGAGGGTGAAGAGCCCCGCGCGACGCCTGAAGAGAGCGGAGGAGCCGTACCGCCCGCGCCACTGCCTCCGTGGAGCCAGCAGGAGTCGCCACCACCCTCACCGGAACAGCCGCAACCGGCAGCACCGCCGGAGCAGCCGTGGGGAGCCACCCCTACCGTCCCTCAGCCGCCGGAGCAGGGCTTGCCTGAGCAGACGCAGGTGCCGCCACCAACGCAGGCCTGGGGTCCCGCGACAACGCCTCCTCAGCAGCAAGGATGGGGTCAGACGCCGCAGCAGCCGTGGGGCCCGGCCCACGGTCAGGCTCCTTACGCCGCCCAACCCTATGCCACTGCCCAGGCGCCTCGCAAGAGGGCGCCTGTCGGCCTCATCATCGGGTGTGTCGTGTTGCTCCTCGTGGGCATGGCCACCTGTTGCATCGGTGTCTCGTGGTACTTCGCCCGCCAGGCTGGGGGCATGGTGGGCCTCTCTGCCGTCGGCTGGTACTACAATGCGGTTCAGGGATCGTACGACGCCATGGCCGATCTGACCGTGGGGGGGCGAGCCGAGGCTGAGCGCCTCAGCGAGGAGCTGACGGACCAGTTCGGCCGACTGACACCCACCGGCCAGGAGATGGTGGGCATCAAGCCGCGGCTGTCGGCCGACGGTGGATCGGCCGAGGTGCCGATCCGCGTGGATGGGTCCAAAGGAGGCGGCACGCTCGTCCTCCACCTCAGACAGGCTTCGGGCGGTTTGTGGCAGGTCGAGGACTTCTCTGTCGAGGACTTCAGCGCCTATTGAGGCACGGCCCGACCCGGGCCGCCGTCACAGCCGAACTTGTCCGCATCCTCTGTCAACTCGTTGGCAGGCCATCCGTCAACTCAGACAAGGGCAGAGTATGCGACGAGCCGTGGTTGCCAAGATGATGCGTTCTGAACCCTTGGTGTCGGATTCGGCCCTCGTGGCCCGCGCTCTGCTAGGCGATCAGTCCGGGTTTTCCGAGCTGATCGAACGCCATGCCGAGATGCTGACGCGTACCGCATGGCGGTTCACCGCCAACCAGCAGGACGCCGAGGATATCGTCGCCGAGACCTTCGTGCGCGCCTTCGAGCGGCTGGATGAGATCCGGGGAGCGGAGAGCATCGGCCCCTGGCTCCGCACCATCGCCACGAACCTCTGCCTAGACGATTACCGCAAGCGCAGGTACCGCGGCCAACGCATCCAGGAGTACGCGAGGGCGGCGCCAACGATCAGCACGGAACCGGACCCCCAAGGGGCCGTCCTGCGCGATGAGTCGCAGAGGGAGCTATCTCGGGCTCTGAGGCAGCTGTCGCCGCGACAAAGAGCCGCGTTCGTGCTGTTCGAGGTAGAGGGTAAGGACCTGAAGGAGGTAGCAGCCGAGATGGGCTGTTCCGAGGGGACAGTGAAAGCGCAGCTTCACCGAGCCCGTAAGCGGCTCAGGGATCTGCTGGGCGGCTACCTCACACGGAGCGGGGGATGAGACGTATGAGGTGCCGCGAAGCGATGACGGCGTTCGAGGCGCATCTCGATGCCCGACGGCCGATTACCGATAGCCCCGAACTCACCGAGCATCTTCGAGTCTGCTCGCGATGCGCTTCGGAGGTCGCGGAGTTGCAGGCACTGTCACGGCTTGCCGCGACGCTGGCCCTCGATCCGACCACCTCCGTGGACGCGGTCAAGCGACGCGTCATGTCCGCACTTACGGCAGAGCGGTCCGCCCCACGGCCAACCCGTTTCCCGCTCCGGCCGGCTCTGACCGGTGCGCTGGCCTCGGCGGCCGTGATCTGCGTGTTCGCCTTGGGGATCTTCGTCGGGAAAGGAGCCATGGGACCGCGCGAGGCAGCGCCGGAAGCCGCTGTGGTAGCTGAGGCGCCTGCCGTGGGCATGCCTTCGATCGCGAGCCCGGATGCTCCGGTCTTCACGATGGGAAGCGGCGACAGCGGGGGGCAGATCGCGGAGCCCATCGTGGAAGCCCCTCAGACGGCCAAGCCCGCGACGCAGACAGTGGCGAGCTCCTCGTCAGCCCGAAACGAGGTCCGTCGAGCCGCCAGCTCGCGCAAGCCCGTCATCCCCAGGGGTGACAGTGTGCGTAGGGCCGGCGAGCGGGCGCCGCACTATACGACGACTCACGCGCCCGCGCCCCCCGAACCGAGCGACCGACCCAGCGATGGCGTCCGCGTTCGGTCCTATGAGCTGGAGATGCCTGAGCTGGACATGCCCACGCCCTCTCCGCCGAGTATCGTTGGCGCGCCGTGGGATGGCGGCGGCACGGGCGCGGGGGGACGGATCATCGTGATCGTGCCAGGACAGGAGTTCTAGCCTACCGGCGCCAGGACGGGAGTGAGGTGGCTTGAGAAGACAGCTGCCCTGGATGGCTATCGCGGCGCTATTCATGGCCACGTCCACTGTGCTCGCACAGCAGGAGCGCCCGCGGGAGACCGACCCAGGGCCCTGGCAGGGGCAGGTGTCCGATCCCATCGATCTGGCAATCGACTTCGACGTCCTGTACCTTCCGGAAGGACCATCTGGCGGGCGTCTCGTGCTTCAGGGCGAGCAACTCAGCTACAGCCACGGCACTCGCACCCTCGTTCTCCTGGAGGCTAGCGACGCGAGCGTCTCCAGTGTGCGCGAGATCCCCGGCGCGGAGTCCATCGGAACGCGCACGGTCGCCACACGTGGGGGCCAGAGTGTCGAGGCGCAACTCACACGTCCGCTCGGCTGGGCAGTTCCGTCTGACGAGGTCCCGGACGAGTTCACCATGGGTGGCTCGGAGTGGGGGGTGACCGTAAAGGCTCACCCCGTCTACTCCGCTGATCGGGCTCGGGTGAGGCTCTATATGAGCCTTCAGGCGCGCACTCCCCGAAGCGCGGCCACGGCGGACATGCCCGAGGTCGATCAGGTTCACTTCCCTTGGTTCTCCCTCCCCCTACGTCTCGGCTCCTCCAGCATCCTGCTGCTGCCCCATGCGGCGGAGGGTAGCCCAGGCTCGGGTCCTGAGCCTCCGACGTCCCGCCCCGTCAGCGCTCTTGGCGGTATTCGCTATGCGGTCGTCATACGCGTGTCCGAGGAGGGAGCGCCCGCAACCTCCGAGGCTGGTGGTGTCTACCCCGCCTTCAGGCTCGGCCCAGGAATCCCGTCCTCCGCGCGTCCCAGTGACATTCGAGAGCTCTTGAGCGCCGTGAGGGAGAGAACCGGCATCGGGCTCTCCTTCCTGGGCGGCGACCCGTCCGCGGAGGCGGTTCGCCAGGGCCTGGTCAAGGTGCTCTTTCAGTTCCCCGGAGCCCGCGCCGAGGACCAGCTGACGATGCGAGCTCTGCGGATTGCCGATCTGACCAGCGTGATCCTTGGCACGACCGCCTTCGCCCCGCCCCCCACGCTGGGATGGGATGACCTGGCGACGCTTAGCGCTGAGGGGCAGCGCCAGCTCGTTCGGGATGCACTGGATAGCCTTGAAGCGGAGATCACCGAGACACAGAGGGCGATCCAGGACCTGCGTGCTGAGCTCGAGGCAGCGGAGGCCGCCGCCTCTCCGCCTCCTCCAGGGACGCCTTAGGCAACCTGACAGGCCTACCCGCACCGTCTCAGCCATCGGTTGCTTGGGGCTAGCGGAACGACCTCTCAGCATGGGCGTCAGATCGGTTGCGGGCTTGCGCGCTCGACGCCTGAGCGGTAGTCTCGACTTGCGCGCTCACAGAACCTATGGAGGCTGAGGATGCGTTGGCCCCTGGCCCTTATCATGGCTGCGTGCATTGGCACGGCTGCGTGCTCGCAGCCTGAGGATACCCTCCACTCCGACCTGGGAGTCCCTCTCTCACTGCGTGGCGTGACCTTCGAGGGATGGCTGAGTGGGGAGGTGCCGCACGATGACGCCGATACCCGGACCATCCGCACGATGGGCGGGAACGCGGCGAAGCTCGTCGTACCCTTCTCTCTGCTGACGCGCGTCGACCCTGTCGTACGAGAGCAGCGGCTGCAACAGATCCTCCGCATGTCCGGCTACGCCCAGGGCGCGGGCCTGAGTGTGGTACTCTCCTGCGAGTCACCGGCTGGGGCATCCCTGTTCTCTTCGGACCGCGAGGTTCGCGCCGCCTTCGTCGAGACTTGGGTCGATGTGGTCCAGCGACTCGCGGACGGGCCGTCAGGGCCGGTGCTCAGAGCCATCGTCCCCCTTGAGGAACCATCCGAGGTCCTGCAAGATGCGGACCTGTACCGGGATCTCTGCTCCTATCTGGCTCAGCGGCTTCAGGACGTCCGTCCCGGACTGGCGATGTTCATCGTCCCCCTCTCCGGCACCGGACCGGACGGTGTGCCCGTGCTGTCCTACCCCTTCGTGGGGGCCACATGCCGGCTGCCCGCTGACGCGGCGGCGCTGGAGCGTGTCGCCATAGTCCGTGGGGCGGCGGAGTGGTCTCAGACCGAGCAACGCCCTGTGCTCGTCGATCGGGTCGCTCCGACGGTCGGGCTACCACGGGAGCAGTGGGAATCGGTGCTGGGACCGTGCCTCTCGGCCATCATCCATCAGCGCCCAGCGATCCATTTTCTCTACGACCGCATGCGGTCAGCGGACGAGGCGGCGCCCGGGCTCGCCGTGAGATTCCCCCAGGAGGGCGCCATCCGCGTCGAACCGCTGCTCCAGGATCTGCTGTCCAGAACATTCAAGGGGGCGCTCCCGCGGCTGCCCGAGGTCGACCCGACCGAGGAATCGGAGTGACACGGGGCCCGCGTCAACCGCTGTGAGCGTCCCGATCGAAGCGGATTGCCACTAGGGCCTGCGCCCTAGCTGCTGGGTCATCGATCGCCCGGGCGAGCGCGAGGCCGTCTTCACCCAGTAGGTCCAGCGCGACAGCCCTCTCGGCCAGAAGCGAGGGCGTGGCACCTGCCTGCGCGATGAGTTCCTCGGCCATGCCCAGCCACTCACGCGCGAGGTCCGAGTTCCCCCGTCTGGCCGCCTCCTGGGAGCCCGCCAGGCGAATCTGAGCCGCTACCCGTGGCCCTGATGCGAGCAAGGACAAGCGCTCGGCGGCACCGTGCACGGCAGTCAGGTTGCCGCCCCTGATCCCATCCATCAGCGAGATGGCGAGCCCATCCCTGAGAGTGCCAGGAGGAAGTGCCCGAACCGCAACCAGGGCCTCGTCCACCTGATCGGGGCCCGGATCCTTAGCGGCGGCCCGGACACGGATCTCCGCTCTCGCCCAGGCGTCGTCGATGAGCGCGATGTCCTCGTCCGCGGTCATCCCCGCGGCAATGAGGGACCGGGCGCGGACCTTGGGGTCCAGGACCGACGCGACCGTCGCCGCGTATGGGATGCCGCCTGCTTCCGCAAGCGAATGGGCGCGCTCAGCCCACCCAAGGTTCGCGTCGTAAAGCGCGCTGTCGCGAAGCGCGCCGACGAGAGCCTCCGTCGCCAGAGCCTCATCGAAGGGGGCTAGGGCCTGAGCAGCTTGCAGGAAGGCCGCGATCCGGCTCTCCCCGGTTGGCAATGAGAGCGCTCGTTCCAGCGAGAAGCGCGCGATCCACCATTCCACCCTGAGCTTGGCTTCCGCAACGGTGCCAGCCGGAGGAAGAGGGCGGCGTGGCGAGGCGGGAAGGGATGCCGAGTCGGGCGGCACGTCCCGGTCCCCGAACCGGTTCTGGCGGGTCCTGCCCTGAGCGACTCTCGCCGGCAGGCTATCCTCGGTGGGCGGGGGGGAGGTAGCGGACTCATCCGGGATCCGCACGGCAGGACGGGTGATCGCGAGCATGACCCAGTCCGCCGACGCGGACGGTGTCGCGAGTGGCTGCGGCGCGGGCGACCGATGGGACGCGGTGGCCAAAGCCGCGGCAACCTCCTGCAGGACGCCGATCTTCTGGAGCGGCGCCGTGTCCCACTGGGCGACAAGGTCCACGAGCTGGTTCGCCGCCTCGACCTGGTACGCCTGATGAGGGGACCGGGTCACGGCGAGTAGCACGTCGATCCTGCTGCGAACGCGGTCGCCGCCGAGTTGCCCCGCGATGTCCAGAGCGTGGTGGGGCATCCCTGCAGCGGCCCCAACGGCGACATCGCGAAGCGCCCGAGCGCGTTCGGCGTCGCGCAGCCCTTCCGTGGCGATCTGCAAGGCTTCGGCGAAGCACTCCTCAGCGAGTTCCGGCGCCACTGGGGCAACGAGCGAAGCGACTTGAGCGAGGGTGCGCCCCCTCATCTGGGAGTCCGGCGTTGACACGGCGGCGAAGCGTGCCTTCTCCGCAAGCCCTGCAGGGTCCAGGCCGCTAGCCTCCAGCGCCGCCGCTTGGGCGAGTATGCCGGCCTGCTCCGAAGGACTCCCCACCAACTCCGCCAGAGCGACGGCCTCGCGCACCAGCGCACGCCGCAGCTCGCCGCGCCCGGCGAGGCCTGCGCGCTCCAGCAGAACCTGCGCTCGGCGGCCCACCGAGGCGATCCCCGACGCCGCCTCCAGCGCCTCGCCCGCAGTCTCCGCCTCCATGCAGAGGAGTGCGCAGGCCGGCTCGCGCGTCGGCCCCACCTCGTATATCAGACGGCGCGCCGCCTCGCGATCCGTTGCGAACAAAGCCGCGACGACCTGATCAACCAGAGCAGGCTCCGGTGCGCGCAGGTTGCCCAGCCGCGCCTTCGCCTCCTGGGCCATCTCGGATGCCGACATAATCCCGCTAGAGGAAGCCTCGTCGATGGACGATTCCTCGGTCCTCGCGGCCACCGGCCTCGCCGGCGGGGCAGCGAGTAGGTCGCACAGGAGCCGTGTGCGTGTCGCGATGTCCTCTGCCATGCCGGAGGCCAGATCGGCAAGGTCCTCCGCCAGGAGGGCTGCCCGCTCACGCCGCGCGACTGACTCCTCGGGCAGATCGAGCTCCGGCCGCTGGGCCGGGTCCACGGACAGCACGTCGGCTATCGCGGACGCTAGCCCCGCCGCGGACGGCTCCAGGGCGTCGAGATCTGCGGCGAGGTCGAGCGCCAGTTCGACGAGTCGATCGCGGTCCGCTAAGGGGTCGCCGGCAGTCGCTGCCGCCTCGCCGGACACCGGACGCACGGATCCGCCCCCCATTGGGGCCTGCGGTGCGACGCCGCTGGACGCCAGTTCCGTGGCGGCACAGGCGAGCATGGCCACAACGGCATCCTCGGGAGTGTTCAGTTGGGCCGTCAGGGCGAGGCATCCGCTCGGGTCAATCCGCATGAGGGCCTGGAGAGCGTAGGGGCCGACCTGCTCGACCCATTCCGCGCTCGTTGCGAAGTCGCCAGGGGTCTCCGCGCCAAGGGATGCCAAGACCCCCGCGATGGCGCCGCGGCGGGTCTCGTTGACTAACTCCAGCCCCTTCACGGCTGCCACAAGCGCCGCCACCGCTTCCCGCGGCTGCTCCTCGACGGCCAGGGCAGCGGCGGCGAGCAGGGCATCGGACCTCGCCGCACCGGCGGGCGCCTCGTAGGCTGCCATCGTGATCTCGTTCACCGTCGGTTCGCCCGCAGTGGGGACCAGGGACAGCAGCACGACAACCAGGACCGGAACCATGGCACTCAGCCTCTCCTGAGGGACACCAGGGAATTGGCGCTCACTCAGTGAGTAGTTCCCACTACACGCACGATCCCCCTGTAGTCATCCCACAGCTTGGCGTCCGAAGCGCCCAAGATCTCAGCCGCGGCCAGGTGTTGGCCCGCCCCCACCTCGACGAAGAGCCAGCCGCTTGGGCGAACCACGTCGCGCCAGGTCTGACCCAGGCGGCGGTACATGTCAAGTCCGTCGGCCCCACCGTCCAACGCCTGCCGAGGCTCGTAGGCCAACTCTCGCTGTATCGCGCCCAGGGCTACCGACGGAACGTACGGCGGGTTGAAGACTAGGACGTCGACGGGGGCGTCCAGCGGCTCCGTCAGATTGCCCTGGCGCATCTCGATGCGGCCCAGGACGGACCACACGTCGGCGTTGTGTTGAGCCAGTTCGAGGGCCTCGGCTGAGATGTCGGTGGCGATGAGCCGCGCTCGGGGCCGCTCGAGGGCAATCGTAACGACGACCGCGCCCGAGCCGGTCCCTAGCTCAGCGACGCGGCACGGTTGGTCAGGAGGGATAGCCGTCAGGGCGGCCGCCACCAGTGTCTCGGTCTCCTGGCGGGGGATGAGAGCCCGCTGATCGGTCGCGAAGCGCCGGCCCCAGAACTGAACGTCGCCGATCAGGTACTGGAGCGGCTCCCCGGTGATCCGACGCGCCAGCAGCGACCGGAGGCGGTCCACCCGCTCAGCCGAGATCAGATCGTCGGGCCGCGCAATCACCGCTGCCGAGTCCATGCCGGTGACTGACGCGAACAGCCAGTCAGCCTCCCGAGGTGAACGCTCCGCGTCGGGCGCCATCCCTGCCAGAGTCCGGCGAGCCTCGTCGAGCAACTCGCGTGCGGTGATCACGGCCGCTCCCCTCCGTCTGTCGGCACGTCACTCCTCGGCTATGCCTAGGCTCTCCGCCTGCTCGGCGCGCTTGAGAGCCGCGAGCATCTCCTCCATGTCGCCATCTAGGAAGCCCTCGAGGTTGTGCACCGAGTGCTTGATTCGGTGGTCGGTAATCCGCGTCTGAGGGAAGTTGTAGGTGCGAATCTTCTCCGAGCGGTCCCCACCGCCCACTTGGCTACGGCGAGCCTCTGCTCGGGCCTCCTGGGCCGCGCGGCGCTCCATATCAAGGAGCCGGGCGCGCAAGATGCGCATGGCCTTCTCGCGGTTCTGGCGCTGGCTGCGCTCGTCCTGACACTGAACGACCAGGCCACTGGGTTTGTGGTAGATCCGCACCGCCGAGTCCGTCTTGTTCACATGCTGGCCGCCGGCGGAACTGGAGCGGAACGTCTCCCACTCCAGATCCTCATCGGCGATGTGCACCTCGTCGATCTCCTCGGCCTCGGGGAGTACAGCAACGGTCGCCGTCGAAGTGTGGATACGGCCGCCAGACTCCGTGACCGGCACCCGCTGAACGCGATGGACGCCGGACTCGTACTTCAGCTCACCGAACACGTTGCGCCCCTGGATGCTGAGGATGGCCTCCTTGACGCCTCCGAGGCCCGTCTCACTGGCATCCATCAGCTCCGGCCTCCAGCCCCGACGCTCAGCGAGGCGCGTGTACATCCGCAGGAGCTGGCTCGCGAAGAGAGCGGCCTCCTCGCCCCCGGCGCCGGCCCGGACCTCGATCATGGCGCTGCGCTCCTCATCCGGGTCCTTGGGCAGCAGGGCGATCCGCATCTCCTCCCCCAGTGCGGCCACCTCGCTCTCGATCCGAGCGATCTCCTCCGCTGCCGCCTCGGCCATCTCCGGGTCGCTCAGAAGCTCCCGAGTCCCCGCCAGTTCATCGTCGAGGGCCGCGAGGCGATCGCACGCACTCACGAAGGGCGCCAGTTCAGCGTGGCGCTTGGCAACGGCTCGGTACCGCTGCATGTCAGCGATCAGCTCGGGGTCGCCCAGAGCCTGGGACAGCTCTTCATACTCGGTCTTCATCTCAGCAAGCTTCTCACGCATAGCACAGCACCCCTATCGGGCCGCGATCATCTCACATGGACTGCCATGGTACTGGAGGGTGCTCGCTACAGCCCGCCCCGCGACTCTAGTGCAACGACTTCCTTCATGGCTGTGAGTGATACCTCGATCTGCTCATCATCAGGTTCGCTGGTGGTGATTCGCTGCAGAAGCGCACCCGGAGCGATCACGATGCGCATCGCCGACGTGCTGCGGTAACGGCCCGCGAGCCGGAGGATCTCGTACGCGATGGCTGCGACGAACGGCACCACTGCCAGACGCGTACCAAACCTGAGCGCCCAGTGGTCGAAGTTGAGGAAGGAGAGCAGCACGATGGCCACACAGATCGCGATGGCGATGAAGTTCGTGCCACATCGCGGGTGGATGGTGGTGTAGCCACGCGCACCGTCGACCGTGAGGGGGGCCTCCTGCTCAACGGCGTGGACGACCTTGTGCTCGGCTCCGTGGTACTGGAAGACGCGCCGTATATCGGGCATATGGGAGATGGCCAGGATATAGGCGAAGAAGAAGGCGAGGCGTATGAACCCCTCGATGATGTTCAGCACAGTGTTCGGCCCCGACGGGATGGAATCGTCCACCTGGGTCGGATCGAAGAGTCCGAAAACACTCCCCGTGAGCCAGTAGGCGATGGCGTGGGGTGTCCACATGAACACGACGAGGGCGATAGCGACGGCGACCACCATGGTTCCCCACATGGCGAGCGTGGTGCCACTGGGGCCCTTCTTGGCGGGCGCTGTGAGTGAGGATGGCTGCTCGGAGGTCGCCGGCTCCCCAACGGGGGGCGTAGCCTGCTTCTCCCGCGCCCGGACCACCTTGCCGCGGAGGATGCGCTCCGCTCTCTGCTTGTTCGCGGCGCGATCCTTCGCCCGATCGCTCATGAAGCACATACCGGTGGGCACATGGGTGCCCTTCACGCCCCGGTCGCCCACGTCCTCAAATGTCACCTCGTCCGGGGCGAACGAGATGGACTCCTGCTGCTGGGCTTCCTCCATGAGCACGTCGCCGCTGTAGGTAAGGTAGCGCAGCCCCACGCTGAAGGCATCCCAGAGAGCGAAAACGCCACGGACAAACGGCAGCTTCAGTGGCTTGGGTAGGGCGCTCGCCCCTTTGAGGGGTTCGCGCTTGATGATGATCTCGCCGTCTTCGCGGCGCACGGCGGCAGCCACGAAGCGCGGGCTCCGCATCATCACGCCCTCCATGAGCGCCTGGCCCCCGTACACGGGGCTCTCTTCTCGTGCGCCGGAGATCTCCGCTATCTGCTGAGGCGACAGCTCGTCGCACTTTGCCGGTTCGGCGACCTCCAGTGATGCCTCGCCCATGATTGCCCTTGATCCATTCCCACAGTGACCCATACAGGCTAGTACGGCCTTATGGTATCAGAAACAGTAGGCGCCGATCGGCGCCTAGCGAGTGAAGCGGTACTTGAGTATGGTCCACGCGGCTTTGAACCCGTCGCGCCAACGGATCTTCTTGCCTTGCTCGAAGCCCCGAGGCGCATAGGAGATGGGCACTTCCACGATGTCGACGCCCGCTCTGCGAAGCTTGGCCGGTATCTCGAAGTCCAGCTCGAACCCGCTGCCCTTCAACGGGATGCCCTGAATGATCGCTCGTCGCACCATCTTGTAGCAGGTGGACACATCGGTGAGCCGCGCTGCGAACACCAGGTTGAACCACGTCGTCACCCATCGCCGGCCGGCTGAGAAGAACCGGTTCCCGCCCTCTCGGCTGTGCTGGTCGCTCAATCGGGTGCCGAACACGGCGTCCGCGCCCCCCCGGGCAACCTCCAGCAGGCGGGGAATATCCTGCGGGTCGTACTCCAGATCCGCATCCTGGCAGACAACGAACTCGCCCCGCGCACGCTCGAAGCCGGTCCGCACCGACGTTCCCTTGCCGTAGTTGCTGGGCTGGAGCACGACCGTGAGTCCCTCGGTAGGGGGCAGGCCCTGCAGGATCTCCCGTGTGCCATCGGTCGAGCAGTTGTCGACGACGATGACCTCCTTCGATATGGGCAGCTCCCGCACTCGGGCGAGGATCTCGCGGATGGTCTCCCTCTCATTGTAGGCAGGCACGACGATGGTGAGTTCCGGTGGCGGCGAGCCGCTCATGAGCCGCTTCCCTCCTCGGGCTCGCCGGAGGCGCCGCGGCTCGGTCCCTGTGGCACGAACAGATGCAGGTTGTTCGCGTACCATGCCACCGTGGCGGCCAGTCCCTTCTCCAGATCCCATTCCGTGGTGTAACCAAGGCGCGCGCGGATCTTGGCGCAATCCAGGTACTGGCGGTCTATCTCATGCCGTGCCCGGCCGTGTATGACTGGCTCGATGTCTGGCCGCCCGGCCGCCTCGAGGGCGGTGACGACGAGCTTGATCACGGAGATGGGCGCACCCGTGCCTACGTTGAAGGCCTCGCCACGCACCCCATCGCGGGAGGCGTGCTCGGCAAGCAACTGATACGCACGCACGCAGTCCTCGATAAACAGATAGTCACGCTCGGGCGAGCCATCGCTTCTGATCACAGGGGGAACGCCGCGGGCCGCCGCCACGGCGACCTCGGGGACGAGACGCGACAGGTTAGGGTCGCCCGGGCCGTAGACGTTCGCGCACCGGGTCACCACCACCGGGAGCCCGAAACTGCGCGCATAGCAGCGCGCGATCAGGTCGGCGCAGGCCTTCGACACATCGTAGGGGTAGACGGCCTCCAAGCCCGACATATCCTCGCAGTAGGGCAGGTGCTCCTGGTCGCCGTACGCCTTGTCGCTCGAGGCAACCACGATGGCCCGGATCTGTCCGTCGGTGGCGCGGCAAGCCTCGAGCAAGGTCCAGGTTCCACGGATGTTCGTGTCGAGGGTCGAGGCTGCCGAGCGATTGGCGACCCCGACCAATGCCTGGGCCGCAAGGTGAAACACGGTACGGATCTCGTACTCCCCCAGGACCCGGGTCAGAAAGGCCTGATCGGTCACGTCCCCGCGCACGATGTCGACCCTGCCTCGGAGCCCCTGGATGTCGAGCCCGGACAGCCTCGTAGCGTCGCGCTCAATCACGACGACGCGATGCCCGAGGTCAACGCAGGAGCGAGCCAGGTGGGATCCGATGAACCCAGATGCACCCGTGACAAGCACCGGGCCGGTCATTGCGACCTCCTCCACACGTTCCAGGGAGCTTCACCGCGGCGCCAGAGGGCGTCCAACTGCTCCTGCTCCTTGTAGGTGTCCATGCACTGCCAGAAGCCTGTGTGCCGGTACGCCATCAGCTCGCCGCGCGCGGCCAGCCGGGTGAGGACATCACCCTCTAGGGCATCGCCCGCGCGAATCTCGTCGAGAACGGCGCGGTTGAACACGAAGAACCCCCCATTGATCCACTGCTCGACGAGAGGCTTCTCGCGGAACTCCTCGATGCGATCGTCCTCCCCCAATCGCAACATGCCGAAGGCGGAGGGGGCCCGGACGGCCGTCGCTGTCGCGATGCGCCCATGAGACCGGTGCCAGCGGAGCTCCTCGCTGGGGTCGGCATCCCACAGGCCATCGCAGTAGGTGCAGAGGAACTCGTCGCCCTCGAGATAGTCAGCCACCCGGAGGAGTCTCTCTCCGCTTGGAGTCTCATTGCCGGTGTCGGCGAAGATGAGGTCGAGGCTCTGCGCATCATCCGACTTCTGGATCTCGACTCGTCGGTCTCCGCCGTGGCCCATCGAGAGGCGGACATCGGAATCCCGCCAGGCCTCCCGAGCGATGAAGTACTCCTTGATACTCTCGCCGAGGTGCCCGAGGCAGAGAACGAACTCGCGGAAGCCGTAGTGGGCGTAGCTGCGCATCACGTGCCAGAGGATCGGCCGCCCGCCGATCTCAACGAGGGGCTTCGGGAGAGTGGGTTCGCGCCCCGTCAATCTCAGCCCGCGTCCCCCACACAGGATCACGACTTTCACTGGCCTGCCCTCCGTCTCGAGGAGCCCCGCCGCTCGCTCACCCAAGGGAGGGCGGAGGAGCAGGGCGAACCATCCTTAGGACGTAGCCGTGCTTGGGCCCGATATTACACTCCCAGACGAGAGGATGAGTAACCGTGGTTCAGATCACGTACCTCGGCCACTCCGCTGTTTCCCTGGCATCGCAGGGCAAGACGCTGCTCGTCGACCCCTTCCTATCCGGTAATCCTCAGGCGTCCGTACAGGCCTCGGATCTCACTCCTGACGCTATCTACCTCACCCACGGCCACGATGACCATGTGGGCGATGGCATCAGCATCGCTCAACGCACAGGGTGTCTCGTAGTGGCCTGCTTCGAGCTCGCCACTTACTGCCAGCGGCAGGGCTGCCAAGTGCACCCACTCCACATCGGCGGCAGACGTGACTTCGGCTGGTTCGCGCTGAAGCTGACGCCCGCGCTGCATGGCTCAGCCAAGATGACAGACCCGCCCATATACACGGGGAACCCGACAGGCGGGCTCATCACCATAGAGGGTAAGACCGTCTACCACGCCGGTGACACGGGTCTCATGGCGGACATGGAACTCATAGGCCGACTGAACGACGTCGATCTGGCTCTGCTCCCGATAGGCGACAACTTCACTATGGGCATCGACGACGCCGTTGAGGCGGTCCGGATGATCAAACCTAAGCAGGTCATTCCGATCCACTACAACACGTTCGAGCCCATCCAGGCCGATCCGCGTGAGTTCGCCAGCAAGGTAGGGGATCTCGCGGAGGTCACGATCCTACAGCCGGGCGAGTCGCTCGCGCTGGCCTAGGCTCAGCGAAGCCGGTCCTCCACCATAGCTCGAATGGCCGCGGCCACCGCCGCCGGGGGCAAGCATCCCCTACTGAGGGGACGTGCAGGAACCCCGCCCAACGCGGCCAGCCGTGGCGGCGGCGGAAGTTCAAGAGCGCCCACATCGTGGTTGCGCAAACGAAATCGCCGGGATCATCAGACGATACGAGCCGCAGCCCCTCGTTGGCGAAGAGCCGCAGGGGCTCGCCGATCGGCCAGTGGGCCGCCAGCACATCGGGTCCCTCGGCCCGATCCACGTGACCGGGGCGTCGTACCCAGCGTTCCAGCCTCGGGCGAGGAGCACCGGCCGCCATCCCGCAGCACAGGCACACGTGGGGTTCGAGGTCCAGAAGCGCTTCCTGCAGGGCCTGAGCGGCACGCTCATGGTCGACGGGCAGGCGCGCGATCCGTATCCGCGTGTGGCCCTTGAGGAGCCGCACCGCCTCCCAACTCGAGTTTAGGTCGAAGTCAGCCCATGGCTCGAAGGCCGTTACGAGCGCCAGGCTGCCTCGATGGTAGGCACTCATATAAGGGAGTATACCGATATTTGTAAGGTAATAAACGACTGAATAAGGTAAAGGGTTATCCGCTGGGGGGTAGAAGAAGGCAAAGATTACCTATACAGACCTACACACAATGAGTGGGATGGCGACTCCATGGGCCGACCAACACAGCGGGACAGCGTGAACACGTCCAGGCGAGACGGGGTTTCGGATTATGACCTGGCTGGCGTCGAGGAGAGCCTCGCGGCCGATGAGTTCGCGTCCGAGGGGCTGATGTCTCAGCACTCCGGCGACGGCTGGCCGGCCGGTTCATGCTCCGACGAGGAGCTCGAGGAGGCTTGGCTGGACGACATGGGAGGCCGCATCACCGCCCCCTACCGCGATGACCGGGAGCTGTTGAGGGACTGCGTGGCCCTCACGGACCTGCGTCAGCAGCTCTACACCCGCCGCGTGCGGGCGCGAGAGTGGCAGGAGGAGGGTTTCGTCGAGCGCGACCCGGAGTACGAGAGCGCAGAGGAGATAGAGATACGCCGCCTGCAGCTGCGGGCCGACCGTCTGGCGGAGCGGGTCGAGCGCAAACGCGAACTCGCCGCAAAGCAGGGCATTCGCTTCCACCTGGACGCCTTCGCGGAGTCCTACAGCCTATCATCGCTGGAGCTGAGCATCCTGCTGCAGCTCCTTGTTGAGGACATCACAGTCTCCGGCCAGAAGACGTACTCCCGAGGTCGCGATCTCCTAGGCATTCTGCTGCCGGACCGCCTCGACGTCCTAGAGGCGCGGCGGTCCCTCTATCCCAACGCGCCCCTGCTGCGCGAGGGCCTCGTGGTCTCATCGAACACAGCGGAAGTGACGGTCCTAGACGCCTACTTCAAGATCTCCGAGAAGGCGATACAGGAACTGACCCATCCCACGGCTGACGAGGAAGCCGGATTGCTGCGGTCACTGGGCCAGGAGCGGGTGAGCTACCGCCGATCCGCTACCGACCCGCGCTACGACCTCTCAGACGTCATCCTTCCCCCCGCCGTCTATGACCAAGTGCGGCATGTCGTCGACTACGTGGCGAACCGGGACCTCATTCTGGGCGACTGGGGTTTCGGCGAAAGCCATGGCTACACGGGGCAGTGCACCGTCCTCTTCGCCGGGCCCCCGGGTACCGGGAAGACGATGACCGCCCAGGCGATCGCCCGTGCCCTGGACCGCAAGGTCCTCATAGTCTGTTACCCCGAGCTGGTCTCCAAGTGGGTCGGCGATACCGAGAAGAACATCACCTCCCTGTTCGCCGAAGCTTGCGCGGCCGACGCAGTGCTCGTTTTCGACGAAGCGGATGCGATGTTCCACACGAGAGTGAGTGTTACGAACGCAACGGATCAGAGTTTCAACCGTGAGGTGAATGTGCTCCTCCAGGAAGTAGAGCGGTTCGAGGGCTGCCTGATCCTCACGACAAACCGCGCGGAGAGCCTGGATCCGGCCCTAGAACGCCGAATCGCGGTCAAGGTCGAGTTCGAGCCGCCGGACGCGGCGGCGCGCGAGGAGATATGGCGTCGGCATCTGCCAGCCTCGGCGCCCCTATCCGACGATGTCGACTTGTCGGCCGTTGCTGCTGAGTTCCGCCTATCAGGGGGCCACATCAAGAACGCGGCGCTCCGCGCTGCAGTGACTGCCGCGCGCCGAAAGGGCAGGGCTCGGCAGATCAGGCAGGCGGACCTGCTTCAGGCGGCACGCTACGAGCTCCACGGCCCATCGCATGGCGCCTCCCGCAAGATCGGTCTCGTCGCCTCAGCCTGAGTGCGCCCAGGCGTGGGCTTGGTTCCCGCTGCACCGAGATGGGGTAAGATGAATCTCGGTGTTACGGGGACTGTCCATGCTAAGGGATCACCTCACTGAACTTGCTATCTCACTGCGGCAGCGTTGGCCGCTTCTGGCGGTCGCCGTGCTGGTCGCGGCGTCGGGGTGTGCGTCCACTTCGCCCGCAGCCACCACCGAGATACTCCTGGAATCCAGTGGCATCGAGGTTCCACCCAGCCTTCCTTATGGAGACGAGCCTCCACACTACGAGCGCCCCGAGGCTCGGATCGCGTGGGACCTGGCCACGCAGGTTGCGCTAGATGGAACGCCCCTGGTGGGGTTCCTGATCTTCGAACGGTCACGCGTCGACATCGACGGTTGGGCCTCGGAGCCGGGGCATCTGCATGTGCACACGCACCGTGGCACCATCAGGGTGCTGGAAGTGTGCCGAGAGCACAATATCGCAGAGGCGGCTGACGTTCCGCGGGTGCCCAGCGTGAACATCCAGCCACCCGGGCACCTCGACAGAGCCCTGAGGGACGCCGCCCTGGGGGCGCGGGTCAGTAATGAGAGGACCACTGAGTTCGCCCTGAGCCTCATATGGGTACCGGATGATCCGGCTTCCGACACCCCCATCAGGCTGCAGCGTGTCGATGTCCGCTCCCGGGTGCGGCCCGGGCTGGATCTATACAGGGACTCCGTGCCGTGATCCGCTTCTTGGCGCTGCTGGCGGTGCTCGGCCTCGGCGCTTCATCCGCAGCCGCGGACAGAGCACCGCAGGCGACCCATGTGGCAGTTCCGCCAAGCCACTGGACCTACACCGCGCTACGACAGGTTCTCGCCGAGGTCGATGTCCCTGGCTTGTCACCTATCAGGTTCATGGGCGACGTCGTGTTCAACCGTTCGGAACTCGCAGAGGCAGCCTGGAGCGCGTGTGAGGCCGTGCGCGACGGCGGAGACCCCGGTGTTCACACCGTGCGCTGGGTTGGGGCGCTCGTGAGGGAGTTCGCCTGGGAGCTGGAGGCGCGGGGGAGGTCGCCGGAGGACGCGCTAGCGTGGCTATCCGAGACGGGCGACACCTCGTACTCCACCTACGGCGACGCGGCCCTCGGCTACGTCTCGCGCCGGGGCGCCCCCGCCTCCATCGACCTATCCTGGCGTTTCGGCGTGGCGCGCTTCTCTGAGAAGCCGCACACCTTCGCGCTGGCTGAGGTCGGCCGCCAGACAGCAGACGCCTCGCGCGACCGGCTTGCGGCAACGGGGCTTCGGCGTCTCCTGCTGGTGTCCGATAAGCCTGACCGCAAGCTCAGCCTCGGGCGGGGCATCTACCGCACCGGAGTCGGAATCCGTGGCACCTACAACATCGACTCTCTGGCGGGGCCGGTGGACCACATTCGGTACCGTGGCAAGATCGGGTTCTGGGGGACGGAAGGCGTCCTGGACGTTGCATGGTGGACCGACATGAACCAGGGCCAGCGCAACTATGTCCTCACCAAGCGCCTGGAGATGAGCCTGTCGCCCGAGCTGGAGTTCAGCATTTCGGACACCGCCAGGACGCGGGCGGTGACGTCGCCCTTCTACCTCATCAGCCCCCTATCACTGTGGACAAGCCTGCTGCGTGACCGCGTTTTCGGCGATACGACCGTGTTCGAAGACGACAATGTGATGAACCACGCCGAGCTGTACTGGGTGGCGTCCGATGCCCTGCATCTCTACGCCGATGCGGCCATAGACGAGGTTGATCTCGCACTGGTGCTCGATACGGTCGGAGTGTACCGGCTGGTGCAATCGCTGCTCGGCTGGACGGGGGCATTCCAGTCTGAGCCCGGCCAAGGAGCGTCAGAGAACGGCATTCTGCTGGGGCTCTACGCTCCCGATCTGGACGGGAAGCGGCGGCTTGCCGGCCGCCTCGAGGCGGCTTGGGCGAGCCCGCGGCTGGGCATCACCAGCCGTGACCCTGCTCTGGACTACTTCCGCGACGGCGTGCCGTTGCAGCATCGTCTGGGGCCCGACGCGCGAGGCCTCTACGGGGAACTGCGGTACCTGCCGCCATCCGACTGGCTCGCCAGTGCCTACGTGGAGCTCGCCGAGCGGGGACTGAGCCTCCCAAGCACAAGCCGGGAAGCCATCTGGGGGCTATCCGTGAGCAGGCAACTGGGCCGCAACGCCGCCCTGCGGTTGAACCTGACCCACAGAGAGCGCTGGGGAGCCGCGGATGCGCGCAGTAGCCGGCAATCCAGCACCGCGGCCTCGGTGTCAGTCCACGCGTGGTTCTAGCCCCCCACGCCCCGGAAGCGGGGCGCGGGGGGCAGTGTCGCTCTACTAACGCTGGAAGCGCTCCAGCAACCCCGGTAGTGGCGGGAAGGGCTTGTGGGGCGCCATCTGGTACCAGTAGCCCACCGAGCTGATGTCATCGGTGAGGGGCTCGTACGCGCCATCGGGCCACCAGCCGAGGGCCTGGACTGTGGCCTTCAGGTCCTGGTCGAAGCGGATCGGGTCCATGACGTGCCAGCGGTAGAGCCCGTGCTTCGGCACGTTCTCATTGTCGCGCTGCCACAGCGGGTACCCCATGAACGGAGCTGTAAAGGTCTCACCGAAGCACCAGGCTCCGCCGAAGTAGTCCTCCGTGCCGGTGCCACACCAGGTGGGGTCCTCGCTGTCGCCGTCGATGTAGAACTTGACTTCGCCCTCGCCCCACCAGCCATCGGAGAACTGGCACCACAGCAGATAGGTGCCAACGTACTGGCCCTTTCCCTGAACCCCGTCGAGAATGACGTGCTCAGGACACTCTCGGGTAGTGATCGAGCGGCGCCACTGAGCGTGGAAGTAAGCCGCCTCGGCGGGGACCTCCGTCAGGCAGTAGTTCACCTGGTAGTAAAGGCCGTGGATGTCCTCCCACCGCTGGTTCTCGAGGGTGATCTTCGCTGCTCCTCGGAACGGCATGGGCCAATAGGAGTTGAACCCTCCCGAGGGGTTCACGTTGATGGGCAGCGAGACGACATTGACGCGCTGGGCGTTGCCGTTGCAGAAGAAGTCGCCGAGGGGCACCTCCACCGACGGGTTCTCGTTGCCATCCCAGTACATGCGCAGGATGGAGTCGCGGTAGGCGCGGGGGTCTACGGTGATCCAGATGTGCTGGATGACGCCTGGCCCGTCGATCTCCGCGAGAGTGAGAGTCGAGCCGGCCGGCATGGTGACACACGGGCGGACCTTCCAGCCTTTACCCAGATGCGCGGCGGGGCCCCGACCGGGGGGCGGGATCTCTCTGGCGCCCGCGCCCTTCTCTCCTCGAGGGTTCTCTGGCGAGATCGAGCGGGTCACCCCGTCGACTAGGAAGGGAACGTTCGACAGGCCGAAGCTGAGTGGGTGATACATGCGGCGGATCATCCTCTACGTGGTTGTGGTTGGCGGTGTTCGCGAGTTCCCCGTAGCTGCGGGCAGCACCTGCGAGCTTAGAGCTCGCCGAGGATCGTCGCGAAGGCCATCTCCGTCAGAGCCAAGCAGTCCAGTCCCGTGGACTCCAGCACATGCCCCTCGCCCGAGGTCCGGATCGTCATGCCTCTCGTCAGGTTACCTCGGAGTTCGACCCTGATGGTCGACTGACGGGTCTCAACGAGCAGGGGATCGATGAGCCAGAACAGGGGCACCAAGTCATAGAGAACAGGCCCCGACTTGTGTCCGCGGTGCGGCCCCCACAAGCGGGTGCACTCCAGGAGGGCATTGGCCACGGCTGAGCCCGCCGGTCCGAGCCGGCGCTCGACCTCATCCATGGTCGGCGCCAGTTGCCGGGTGACGTCGTATGTCCCCATGAACACGGGTAGGCCGCAGGAGTAGACGTAGTCGGCGGCTTCGGGGTCGCAGACCACGTTGTACTCCGCGATGGGTCGCGTCGGCTCGCCGCTCATGAGAGCCACGGACCTGATCTTGCTCCGCTGCTCCGGCGTCGCCTGGGAGATGGCGTCCGCGAGGTTGCTGCATGCGCCGATGCACACTAGGCTGATGGGCTCCTCCGTGCGGTCCAGCTGCTCCAGGATCACGTTCGTGGCTCGCGGAAACACCCGGGACGCCTCCGGGTCCGTGTCCGCCACCCACTGCAGGTGGCTTCCCATTTCGCCGGGGTCTGGATCCGTTTGTCCGAGCACCTGCCGGCTCACTGAGAGGTCGATCCCGGCGCCGATGGGGATGTCCGTCACGCCCGCGATCCGCAGAGCCTTGGCCACGAAACGCGCCTTGCGCTGCGAGCTGCGATGGGCCGTGGTTACCGCTCGTAGCTCCAGCTCGGGATGCAACAGAGCCAGATAGAGCGCGTACATGTCATCGATGTCATCACCGATATCGGTGTCGAGCACGATTGGTACCGGCATAGGGCTATCCCTCCCATGTTGGGGTGCGCCATCGGGCCGCCGGTGACCTTCCGCGCGATGGGGTAGGGCTCGGGGCGCGATGGGTGGAACAGGAACGTCGCCGTCACACCGTCGGAGGTGTCCCATGTCAAGCTGCATATGCGCTGGAGCCGCCCTGCTGAGTGCCACACTGGCGTCCCTGATCCAGGCAGGCGCCGCCGGCTCGCCTATCTCGGTGTACGACCAAGGCATTGAGCGGATCCCTGACACCCGCCTGAGTGACCTGCGCGCGATAGAGCGCACCTACTCGATGCCGGAGTGCGCTAGCCTCGAGGAGTGGGAGGCCCGTGCCGCATGGCTGCGCGATCACGTTCGCGCGTCCACGGGGCTTCTGCCTTGGCCGGGCCAGCGTCCACCGGTCGAGGCGCACGTTTTCGACCGCTATGTGGGTGAGGGGTACTCGGTCGAGAAGGTGTACTTCGAGAGCCGTCCCGGCCTGTTCGTCACGGGCAACCTGTATCGACCGCTCGACACGCAGGAGCCCTTCCCTGCGGTGGCGTCACCCCACGGCCACTGGCAGCTTGGCCGTCTGCACCATGACGACCTCGGCTCCCTGCCCGGACGCGGCATCGGGCTGGCTCGCCGCGGCATGGTGGCCTTCCTCTACGACATGATGGGCTATGTTGACGCAGACCAGATGGAACACCGCTGGAGCGACGCCCGCGGCAACCTTTGGGGCGTAAGCGTTGCAGGCATACAGACCTTCAACAGCGTCAGGGTTCTGGACTTCCTCTCCAGCTTGCCGGACGTGGATCCAGACCGCCTGGCGGTGACAGGCGCCAGCGGGGGCGGTACCCAGACGTTCCTCCTGGTCGCCGTGGACGAAAGACCTGCGGCGGCCGCGCCCGTGAACATGGTGTCGGCGTCCTTCCAGGGCGGCTGCATCTGTGAGAACCCCCCAGGGTTGAGGGTCCAGACGCTGAACCCGGAGATCGTCTCGACGATGGCTCCGAAGCCTCTGCTGCTCGTGTCATGCACCGGCGACTGGACCGCGAACACGCCCGAGGTCGAGGGCCCTATGGTTCGCTCGGTGTACGAGCTCTACGGAGAGCCATCGGGGGTGCGCTGGACGCAAGTGGATGCGGCGCACAACTACAACAGGGAGAGCCGCGAGGATGTGTACGAGTTCCTGAACGAGGCGCTCATGGGGAACAGCGATCCAGCGGCCGCAGTCGAGGCGCCCTTCGAGGCGCCTCCGGTAGAGGCCCTGCGGGTGTTCGCCGACCCCTCCGAGGCTCCGCCACGTCTGACTCGCGAGGAGTTGACTGAGTCGTTGATCGCGGAGAAGGCTCGGGCCTTCTCCGAGGCGTACCCGGAGTCGCGACGTGAGCTTGAGAGGTTCGTCGACACGTACGGCCCGGCGCTGAACCACTCCCTGCTCGTCGATGTCCCCAGCCCGGAGCAGATTCAGGTGACCGAGCTTGGCGACACCGAGGTTCCGTGCGGCGTGGCGAGGCGGCTCGTGATCGGGCGCGCTGGGGTTGGGGACGCGATCCCCGCCGTGCTGCTGCTGCCCGAGGTGCGGCGGCCGGGGCGGCCCGTGTTGCTCGTGAGCGACTCGGGCAAGTCGGCCTTCATCGGTCCCCGCGGCATTGGGGACCTGGCGTCGACCTTGCTAGCCTTCGGAAGGCCGGTCCTGGCCATCGATCCGTTCCTGACGGGAGAGGCCGTCCCGGAGCCTCCTATTGATAGAGCAGCGGGCATCGAGTTCTTCGCGACCTACAACAAGACCGACGCCGCGGAACGGGTGCAGGACATCGTCACCGCTTCGGTGGCGCTCGTGGATCTGGCGGGGCGACCCGAGCCGGCTCTGGTGGGGCTGGGCGACGCCGGTCTGTGGTGCCTGCTGGCTGCCTGGGCCTACCCGCACGGACCCGTGGCCTGCGATCTGGCGGACTTCCCCCTGGACGACTCCGCGTTCCTGGAGCGGTTGGACATACCCCTGCTGCGCCAAGCGGGAGACCTTCGAACCGCGCTGCTGGCCAGGCCCGGACACGGGGGCCTACTGGTGTGGAATGTGCATCCGAGCTTCGAGCCGTGGATCAGCCGGGCCTTCAGCGCTTCCTCTGCTGCGAGCAAACTCGAGGTCGCCGACAGTAGGCCCCAGGACGCGCGGCTGGCGGCATGGCTATTGCGGTAGACCCTCTAGTCGTCGCCCGCCGCAGAAGCACCATTGTCCAGACGGATGAGTATCCGTCCGCAGTTCTCGCACAGCGCCATGTCGTCGCTGATGAGGAGCCGGTCGAACATCAGCATGGGGATCGCCGTGCCGCATGCGACGCAGATAGGCTCGCGGAGGGTCACCAGGGCGCGGTTGTCCTCGGTACGGACGCGGATCGAGTCATAGCGGGCCATGAGGGCCGTGTCGACCGTTGCGGCCCGCTCGTTCCGCTCCACTTCGAGCCGAGCCACTTCGGCCTGCAGGTCCGTGGAGTCCGCGGCGTGCTTCTGTCTGATCTGGCCCAGCTTTCGGCGAGCCTTCGCGAGGGTCCCCTCAAGCTCCGTCAGCTTCGCCGTGTCGGCATTCGCCTTGGTGATGAGGTCATGCAGCTTCTCATCGACGGAGAGCAGGTGCTGCCCGAGGGACTGAATGTGGCGCTGAAGGTCCATTACATCGCGGTGGCCGCTCACGTCCCCCGCCTCGAGGCGCTGTTTCTCCTTGTCGAGCTTCTGCTGCACCCGCTCCGCTTCGTCCTCGACTTGACGTTGCGCCATCGTCTTCTCATCACGCTTGGCCCGCAGCCGCTCTATCTGAGCTTCTGCCGCCGCTATCTTGCCGGCAAGCACAGAGCCATCATCGATCGCTTCCAACCGTCGGGTAAGGGCGCCGATCCTCGTGTCAAGCTCTTGCACGCCGGCGAGCTTCTTCAGTTGCTCTCTCACGTCTGCTGGTCACCAGACCTAGTGTGGGATAGGCGCATGCCTGTTGGGCCGCGCCATGGATGCCTCAACTATTCTGCGCGCCGTGGTCTCTAGCCTCCTCGGCTGCGCCGACCTGCGCCAAAGCCTGCCTCATGGCCCGCGCTATGCGCTCGGCGCTGCCGTAGCCCTGGAGAGTGAGGTACGGCTTGCCATCGGGCCGAAGGAACACCAGACTGGGAACCGCCACCACGCCGAGTTCCTCTACTGTATCGACCGCGCTCTCGTACTCCACCTGAACGCAGACAAACGACTGAGCGAGCCGCCCCACTTCCGGATCTCCCAGGCCGTCGCGCCGGAACTCGATCGATCCTCCGAAGCCCCTGTGGTAGACCACAGCCATGACCGGTCTGCGCTCTTCGCGAGCGCGTTCGAGCGCCGCGGCAAGATCGGGTTGCCATCGAGGCGTGGGGACGGATGCACCGTCGTGACTGGTTCTGGGCCTCGCTGCCTGAGACTCGACCGGTCGCGCGGGCTGAATAACCAGCCTGCCGGCATCTTCAGGCTGTTCCGCCGCTGGAGCGGGCGAGGCGTCCGAGCTCTCAGGGGTCTCTTCGCCGCCATCACGGCGGCAGCCAGTGGCGACGATCGCGAGGACGGCTACGAGCAAGGCCACCTGTGCATGCCGGACCATCGCTGGCGTGTCTCCAGTGCCTCCCATGCTGGACCGAGCGGAGGCCTCTCATGTGAGCGGGAGCGCGGCACCTGGGCCGCGCTCCCGCTCAGGAACCCAACGCGCATCGGCTCGATCTAGTTGCCCACACCAGCGGCCGGGCCATACTCCGCTACGAGGGCCATCACGTCGCCCTTGAAGGCGAGGGTGCCATTGATGATGGAGGCTTCCTCACCCTGGACCAGGGCAACCATATAGGCGCGCATGACGACGTCCTTAGGCAGTTGCAGGTCACACCAGCCCAGTAGCACGCCGTTACAGATCTCATAGTCGCTCTCGAGAACCTCGGGAGTCGGGAAGGCAGCCAGGACCGGCTCCGCCATGGGAAGCGCGTTCATGATCTGGTTGTAGTCATTGAAGACCATGGGAGCCATAGGCGGAATGCTGGCGATGAGGCACGCGTGCTCCTCGCTCAGCCGCGAGGTGAGCGCTTCGAGAGAGCCCCCCTGGAGACCGGTGAAGAACTCCTCGGCGATCTGCTCGATCATCGCCTCGCCCTTATCCTTGCGGCTTGTGGGGATCATGTTCGACATTGGATCGATGACGGAGTAGACGATCTGCCACTTCCCCATCATCTTCGCCATGACGCCGAACATAGCGCCGTCCGCATAGCCCGGTACGGTGATAGGCACGGTAACGAAGGCGAGACCATCGAACATGGTTACCTCGACCTCGCCGAACTCCGCTTGGCTGACGTTCTCGTAGCGCACAAAGTCGATGAGACCCGCACGATCGAGAACCCGCACACCCATGAAGCTGAGGACCACAACGGAACGCTCCGAGAAAGCGGCCTTGATGGCATCCTCATCGAAGCTCGTGACGCTGTCTATCACGGCGGTTAGAGCATCCGTTACGGCCTGGACGTCGGGATCGACGGCGGTCTCTTCCTCGGCCGCATCCTGAGCCAATGCCGGGGAGATAGCCATTACCATAGCTAGGGCGAGCAGGCCAGTCAGCATCCATCGCAGTCGCATGTTCACATTCCTCCGGTTCTTCGAAGCCCTATTGGGCCAATGTTAGCGAGTGCATGCAGCAAACCCAACAGGCTTTGGACGCTTTCCGGGAAGATAGGTTGCATCCCTGCCATCGCCTAAGGGTCAAGAAGGTCCGGTGGGTGGATGCGACCGAATAGCTAAGCCTCCCCTAGGGGTCGCTCTACACCATCATCCCGGGAAACGAGGCATGCCCCCATGGCGTCCACGGACAAGATCAGAGTCGGCTTCATCGGTGCGGGCGGCATCGCTCGCGGCCACTTCCGGCGCATCAACGACAACCCTCTGGCTGAGGTTACGGCGCTCTGCGACATCAGCGACACATCGATCGCGCGCATGATCGAGGCGAATCCCGATGCCGCCAAGTGCCCCGTCTACTACGACTGGGAGGAGATGCTGGACAAGGAGCAGCTGGACGGCGTCCAGATCCTGACCCCGCATACCCTTCACTTCGAGGAGGCCATGGGAGCGCTGGATCGCGGGCTCCATGTGCTCTGCGAGAAGCCGATGGTGTGCCAGGTAAACCAGGCCAAGACCCTGATGGCCAAGATCGATGAGTCTGGCAAGGTCTTCTCGCTCTCCTACCAGCGGCACCAGCAGGCCGAGTTCCGGTATGTGAAGTCGGTCCTGGATTCCGGCAAGATGGGCGACATCCACTACATCCAAGCCTTCCAGGCTCAGGAGTGGTACCGGGGCACCATGGGCACTTGGCGACAGGATCCGGCCCTCTCAGGCGGCGGGCAGATCAACGACTCCGGCAGTCACCTTGTCGACATCGTCTTCTGGACCACCGGCCTGGTGCCCGAATCGGTGTTCGCCTACATGGAGAACCTCGATACCCAGGTGGACATCCTCACCGCCGCATCGGTCCGTTTCACTAACGGCGCCGTCGGTACCTTCAGCGTCATTGGCCACGCGACGGGATGGTGGGAGGACATCACGTGGTTCTGCGATAAGGGAGCGCTGTACATGCGGAACGGCAAGCTCCTCGAGCAGAACGAGAAGGGCGAAACGACGGAGCCCAAGGATCTTCCGAGTGGCTCGGACCCCGACACCAAATGGATCGAAACCATCCTGGGCAAAGCGGAGAACGAGGCCACGGCGCTCAACGGGCTGAGGGTCATTCAGTTCACCGAGGCGGCCTGGGTGTCGGCTGACACGGGTCAGCCTTCGGAGGTCGTGTTCGACTAGAAACCCAGCATGAAGGGACATGGGATGGACCTGCTGGACGTGTACGACCGCCTGCCAACGGGGCGATACTGCTCCGGGTGCCATGCCTGCGCGATCCGATGCAGTGGGGACGTTCCGGCGGCGGCTGAAGAGTGGGAGCGCATAGAGGATTACCTGCGCCATGGGATCCCGCCCAGTGAACTCCAGAGGCTCCTAGGAGAGAGTAAGAGCTATCAGGTAGCCGCCGGATACAGCATCGAGCTCTGCCCGCTGTACGACATGAAGGCGAAGAGCTGTGCCGTCTATCCTGTCAGGCCGCTGATCTGCCGCATGCTTGGGTTCGTGGAGTGGATGCCATGCCCCATAGAGCGCCCCCTACCGGTGGCGACTGAGGGCCTGGAATGGATGCGTCAATATGCCGCGATGAACCCTCGCCCAATCCCGCGCTGGGTCGCGGACTCGGGCCTAAGCATCAGGCGTCAGGCACCCACAGATCAATCGGAGGTGGCGCGATGGGCGTCGTGAAATGCAGCCAGGAGTCATCCGCACCGGTCGACCTGCTCTACCGGCTCGCGAAGGACGTGGAGAGCTTCCCGGAGATCATGCCCGACGTGGAGTCGGTGGAGATCCTGGAGCGTGATGGCCCTCGAACCATCAGCCGCTGGGTGGGAGTGGTGAAGCAACTTGGGCGCAAGCTCAAGTGGACCGAGCAGGACCATTGGGACGACGAGCGGCGGGTATGCAGCTTCGAGCAGATCGAGGGCGACTACGACGTCTACAAGGGGACCTGGACCTTCAGCGAGCGTGCCGATGGGGGCTCCCTTGTCGAGATGGAGATCGAAGTCGAGATCAACGTTCCCCTCGTGGGGGCGCTGCTGAAGAGCCTGGTCATGAAGCTCACGCGGCAGAACGCCGAGGGCATGTTGGAGGCTCTTGCGCGCAAGGCCGAAGCCCAGGCATCCTAAGACACTGATGGAGCGGGAATACTGAGGCGCCGGAGGTCCTGTCCTTCGGCGCCTACGACTTGAAGGAGCGGATCCAATGCAGGTATCGAGACTGGGAAGCATGCTTCTGGTAGCGACCCTCGTGGTGGCCGCGGCGGTGGTCGCTGGCTGCAGCAAGACGGACGAGACACCCACCGACTGGGCGCCACCGGCGCCCAAGTCCGAGACGCTGCCGCCCGAGCAGCCTGAGTCTGCGCCGGCGGAGTCGGAGACTGAGAGCGCGGCGGCTGAGAGCGCTGCCGAGGAAGGCGCCGAGAGCACTACCGAGGTGTCCGAGGGCGACGAGGCAGCTGAGGGTGAGACCATCACGACGGACTCTGGCCTTCAGTACATCATTCAGAAGAAGGGCGATGGCGCCGAGGCCGTTCCCGGCAAGAAGGTCTTCGTCCACTACACGGGCACGCTGAAGGATACCGGCGAGAAGTTCGACTCCTCGCTGGACCGCGGTACGCCCATCGACTTCGTGCTTGGTGCCGGCATGGTCATCCCCGGTTGGGACGAGGGTATCGCGGGGATGAAGGTCGGCGAGAGGCGGAAGCTCATTATCCCGTCCAAGCTGGGCTATGGCGCGAGCGGCAGCCCGCCGGTCATCCCCGCCAACGCCGATCTCGTGTTTGAGACCGAGTTAGTGGACGTGAAGTAGCGCATCTCCTGGGCGGGCACAGGCCGAGCCGCCCGTGCCCGCCCAGAGAAGAGGCGGACTATGGTCATCGTAATGCAGGCCGGCGCCACCGAGGCGCAGGTCGAGGGCGTCATCGGAACCATCAAGGGTTTCGGGTTCCAGGCGCACCCGATCCATGGCGTGAACCTGACGGTGATCGCCGTGGTCGGGGACAAGACGCAGGAACACCTCGAAGCCTTCCAGCTCCTGGAGGGCGTCGACCACGTCGCGAGGATCGACAAGCCCTACAAGCTGGCGGCGCGCCGTCCTGAGATCGTTGGGACAACCGTCATTGAGGTGGGGCCCGCCATCTTCGGCGGCAGCCGCCTGACGGTGATCGCGGGCCCGTGCGCGGTGGAGTCCGAGGACGGGCTGCGGGAGGTCGCCAGAGGCGTCGCCGCAGCCGGTGGCGCGATGCTGCGAGGCGGGGCGTACAAGCCGCGCACCTCGCCCTACACCTTCCAGGGCATGCGCGAGGCCGGTCTGGCGCTGCTGAAGATGGCATCTCAGCGGACCGGGCTGCCTTTCGTGACCGAGGTCATGGATACGCGCATGGTCGACCTCGTCGCTCGCTACGCCGACATGCTCCAGATCGGCGCGCGCAACATGCAGAACTTCCCTCTCCTGTCCGAAGTGGGTCAGACGGGGAAGCCGGTACTGCTCAAGAGGGGACTCAGCAGCACCATAGAGGACCTCCTGATGGCTGCTGAGTACATCATGTCCACAGGCAACGAGAAGATCGTGCTTTGCGAGCGGGGCATCCGCACCTTCGAGACGGCGACGCGGAACACCCTGGACCTCAGCGCGGTGCCGGCCCTCAAGCGTTTCAGCCACCTACCCGTGGTCGTGGATCCTAGTCATGGAACAGGCCACTCGTGGATGGTGCCTGCGATGGCGAAGGCCGCCGTGGCAGCGGGAGCGGATGGACTGATGGTGGAGGTCCACCAGGCGCCGGAGCGCGCGGTATCGGATGGCCCTCAGTCGCTCACCATCGCTGAGTTCCAGGCGCTCATGGAGGCCCTGCAGCCGATAGCCAAGGCGGTGGGGCGTTCGATCTGCCCTTGACCAACAGCCAAAAGGTTTGTCCCGCAACGCTGGAGCGTGGCAAACTCTCAATGGTTAGGCCTTGGTGCGGGTAACCTCGCTACCCGGATGAGGTGATCGTTACATGGGCGCTGGCATCATTCCCTCCTCCTGACTCACCCCCTACGCTCGGCTGAGGCCCGCTGGCCTTCGATATCTGGTTGGTGGGTGCGCCTCCTATCGCGGTGGCCTCAGTGCCGCCAGGCTGCGCTTCCCACTCACTGTTGCCTCCAGCAAGTTGTTCGGGTTCAGGGGCCCGAATGAACGGGAAGGACCCTCACGACATGTCGCTCGTAGAGAAGTACCCTGACGGGATCGCGGACATCCTTCGCGAGCGTGGGGTCAATGGCGATGAGTTCGTCATTGCCCTTGAGTCCGACATCGGTCCTGATGGCCAGTTCGGGAAGCAGTGGCTGCTGGCTACCCAAGAGCGTCTCTTCGTGGTCCGTCAGGACAACGGGACTCCGGAGGTCGCCAGAGAGGTCGCTCTGGGGGACCTGAACCGCGCCGCCGCCGAGAGCATGGTCGGGGCAGGCGTGCTTCGCATCGTGAGCAAAGGTGAGCCGGAGGAACTACTCCGGTACTCGAACGCGAGGGGACGTCAGTTCGGCCAAGCCGCGCGCAAACTCCAGGAGATCATCACCGACGGCAAGGAGGCCTTCCACGATGAGGAAGAGGAGGAGCGGGTCTGCCCCTCCTGCTCCCGTCCCTTGCCTCCCGACACCAAGGTCTGTCCCCAATGCGTGAACCGGCGCAAGACGCTGAAGCGCTTGTTCACCTACATGATCCCCTACTGGAAGCTCTTCGCCCTGACGATCTTCATGGGCGGAATGTCGATGCTCACCGAGCTCGCCCGCCCGCTCGTCATGGGCGCCCTAGTCGACTGGGTCTTCACCGAGAGCGTGCCCCACGATGCCTCGCCGGTCATGGTTTCGCTACTGGCGAAGCTGGGAGGCCAGAACCTGGACTCAGGGGCAGGGCGACACTCGGAGCTCTTCGTGCCCCTTCTGGTCATCCTCTTCAGCTTCGCCGTCCTGGGACTGGTGAACGGCCTGATCATGTCCCGGATCACCCCGTGGCTCGCGCAAATCCTGACGCGAAACATCCGGCAGGAACTGTACGAGGCATTCCAGCGGTTGGGCCTCAAGTACTTCGACAAGAAGAACGTCGGCTCGCTGATGACTCGGGTAACCCAGGACACGCAGTCGCTGAACAACCTGCTCTCCGACGCTCTGCCCGAGGCGTTCTGGATGATCGGCACCTTCGTGATCATCACGGGGGTTCTGCTGGCCATGGACTGGCAGCTCGCGCTCATCGGCCTCATTCCCGGGCCCCTGGTGATGGCCGTCGCGAGCTGGTTCTTCAGGCGCCTGATGCCAAACTTCCGGCGGATGTGGTCGCGCTGGTCGCGGCTGGGCTCCGTCGTCAATGACTCGCTGTCGGGAATCCGTGTTGTGAAGGCCTTCGCGCAGGAGGGGCGCGAGATCAGCCGTTTCTCCGACCGCAACAATGAGTTGTTCGACACGAGCGTCACGATCGAGCGTTACTTCTGGGTCATGATGCCGACCATCGGCTTCATCCTTGGCGCCGGCACCCTGCTGGTGTGGTACGCCGGCGGCATCAAGATCCTCGAGAACCGCATCTCCCTGGGTGAGCTCATGGCTTTCACCATGTACCTGGGCCAGATCCTGCCGGCCTTCCGCTGGATTGGGCGGCTCAACCAGTGGATCACGAGAAGCCTCACGGCCTGCGAGCGTATCTTCGAGGTTCTGGACACGACTCCCGAGGTCTATGAGACGGACACGACCGTTTCGATGCCCGATATCAAGGGGCACGTTGTCTTCGATGGGGTCACCTTCGGCTATGACCCGAACAAGCCAGTGCTCAAGGACATCAGCATCGACGTGAAGCCGGGCGAGATGATAGGGCTCGTCGGGCCGTCGGGAGCCGGTAAGTCTACGACTGTGGCCCTGATCTGCCGCTTCTATGCTGCCCAGCAGGGCTCCATCCGAATCGATGACGTGGACATCCGTGACATCAGCCTTCACGACCTGCGGCGCCAGATCGGGATCGTGCTGCAAGAACCCTTCCTGTTCACAGGCACCATCGCCGAGAACATCGCCTACGGCAAGCCCGACGCGACAATCGAGGAGATCATGGATGCCGCCAAGGCGGCCAACGCCCATGAGTTCATCGTGAAGTTCCCCGATGGCTACGACACCCAGGTCGGGGAGCGTGGGAGCCGGCTCTCGGGCGGCGAGAGGCAGCGGGTTTCCATCGCCCGCGCCATCCTGCACAATCCGCGGATCCTCATCCTCGACGAGGCGACCGCGAGCGTCGATACGGAGACCGAGAAGAAGATCCAGGACGCTCTGGCGCGGCTGGTCAAGGGCCGGACTACCTTCGCTATCGCCCACCGGTTGTCGACGCTTCGCAACGCCAATCGGCTCCTGGTTCTGGAACGTGGTGAGCAGAAGGAGCTCGGCACCCACGATGAGCTGCTGGAGGCGGGCGGCCTCTACTCGCGCCTTGTGAAGATGCAGTCGGAGATCAACCAGATCAAGGCTGTGGACGGCTAGGCCTGAGCGATGAGCCTAGCGCGGAAGGGGAGTCTCGCATGACCGACACGACGCAGGCGGAGGTCCCGGCACCGGAGAGCGGCGCCGGGCCGGGGGCTCCTGAGGACTGGAAGATCCGCTACTTCGAGCCAGATGACATCGAGTTCATCGACACGGGCAGGGGAATCATCCATGCGGCGACCTCGGACCGTTGCTGGCTAGACGTGCGGTTCCGCTGGTGTTTCCCCCAGAGCAGGCCAGGGCGTTACCTCTCGATCTCGACCCCCCGCGACGAGGAGATCGGGGTGATTCTGGACCCCGCCAAGCTCCCGAAGGAGGCTCGACGTGTTTGCGAGCTGGGCATCGAGCTCCGGTATTTCGTGCCAAAGATCACGCGGATACGCTCGGCTCAGAGCAAGGCCGGCCTCGTCTATCTCAGCGTGGAGACCGACCGGGGCGAGCGCGAGTTCGCTGTCAATGACCCTCGGGAGAACGTCCTGCAGCCGCAGGCCGGACGCTACCTCATTCAGGATGTGCATGGGAACCGCTACGAGATAGAGAACGCGGCCGCGCTGGACCGCAAGAGCCAGCTTGAGGCCACGATACTCGGCTAGGGCCGCCTCCTGCATTGAACCGAATCTCACGTAGCGCCAGTGGATGGATCAGGCCAGCGCCCCCCGAGAAGCAGCCGCAGCCCTTCGCTCGCCACAGTCAGGCCGAAGACTCCGGTCACGGTCGGCAGGCTGGGCAGTGCCCGCCTGCGGCCCTCCGAACCTGAGGCAGCATCGGTGTTCTCGGTGGCGTCGGACTCGCCCGCAAGGCCCTTGCGAACCGCCTCCGCGCTGTACACGCAGAGGACGCGATCTGTGTCGATCTGGTCCCTAAGCATCCGGCGCAACCGCCGCGCCAGTGGGCAGGCTTCGGTCCGCGACAGAGGTCCCACGCGTACCGCAGTGGGGTCCAACCTCAGAGCGGCGCCCATCGAGGAGACGACGGGTATGCCCCGACGCACGGTCTCTCGGATCAGCATGGCCTTGGATGAGAGGGTGTCGATGGCGTCGACGACCAGGTCTGGCGGATCGGCTAGGAGCCGGTCCAGTGTGTTCTCATCAACGAACACCTCGAGGGTCTCCACGACACAGCGAGGGTTGATGTCGCGCACGCGTTCGGCGGCAACGGACGCCTTCGCGCTACCCACAGTTGACTCCAGGGCATAGAGTTGCCGGTTGATGTTACTCTCACAGATCACGTCGAAGTCGACCAGGGTGAGATGCCCAACCCCGCCACGCGCGAGAGCCTCCACCGCATAGCTGCCCACGGCCCCCAGCCCCACCACCACGACATGGGAATCTGCGAGGCGCTTCACCACCTCCGAACCGAGTAACAGCTCCGTGCGGGCGAAGCGGGCGTCACTCACCGGGGACCCTCCAGAAGCCGCTGCAGGTTCGTCCACAGCATCTCGCGCAACACATCAGCATCCAAGCCCAGCAAGGCAGCCACGCCGGCCACCACCGCAGGGATGTTCGCCGGTTCGTTCCAGACGTCTCCACTCGGCTCCTGGATGGTGTGTGGCCGGTATCCCTCCGGAGGCAGCATCGCGGGGGCGTCGCTCTCGATGAGAAGGCGGTCCAGCGGCGTGTGGAGGAGGGCTCTCCGCGCCTTGCGGTGGCGCTCGTCCAGTACATAGCCACCATAGGAGAAGTAGCCCCCCATAGCCGCGAGGCGTTGGACGATCTCCGGTGACCCCGCGAACGCGTGCATCACGAAGGGAGCCTGCCACGGCGCCCGTCTGGCGAGAATCTCGGCGAGGTGGCCGAAAGCTCGGACACCATGAAGCATCACCGGCCGGCGGAGGGATTGGGCCAGGTCCAGTTGGTGCTCCAGGACAACGCGCTGTGTCTCCAGAGGCGTGCCGGTCTTCAGTCCATCGAGGCCCACCTCACCAACTAGCGCGCCGCTCGCCAGCAGAAGGTCCCGCAAGCGTGGGAGCCAGTCAGAGTGACCGTGGTCGAGGAACCACGGATGGACCCCCAGGCAGGGCACGACGCCTTCATAGCGCTCAGCGATCGCGAGCGTCCGCTCCCAGTCGTCGGGGTGGGTTGCGTTCGAGATGAATAGGGCGACCCCGGCCTCCCGCGCGCGCTCTATGACGCCCGGCAAGTGGTCCTCGTACACCTCCTCTTGCAGGTGCACATGGGCATCGGCGTAGGGCAGCGGCGCCGTCTCCATGGGTCACGCGAACCCCTCTCTCATCGTGCTTCCGCGGGCGCGGGTAGCACTCCTCGCCAAGTGGACCCATCTGTGCCCAAGGAACGTCGTATACTGGAGAGCGTTGTAGGACGCATGAACCATCATATGAAGGAGTGATCGAGTAAATGCGAGCCGTCACCTTATTGCTGGCCCTTGCGACCCTTGCGGCAGCTTCCGTGTTCGCCGGATGCACCACCGCGGTCACCCAGGGCACCATCGAAGGTACTGTCTTCGACGACTCCCAGAAGCCCATTGCCCAAGCGTGGGTCACTGTCAGACAGGGCGCCCACGAGTACGCCAAGGTGCCGACTGACAGCGCCGGCAAGTACAGAGTGACCAATCTCGTTCCGGGCACCTATGACGTCAGGGCGTTCCCGCCTGCTGGTCGCCTCGACGGGCTCATGTCGGACGGTCCGTACCCCGTCAACGTAAGGGCTGGCGGCACGAGCGTCCGTAACTTCTACCTGCCGTCGATCGTTCCGTAAGCTCGCGAGTCACCGTCCGGCCCCTGGTGCACGGGGGCCGGACTCGCTCACTTGGCTGCCGTTTCTGTGGGAACCGGTATAATGGGATGGTGGCCCAGTCAGCCCGGGCCATGGGCTTACGAGCAAAGGGAGTGTGCGACCAGATGCGTACTGCCACAGCGATAGCATCGGCCATTCTGCTGGCATCCGGCATGCTGATAGGGTGCACCACTGCCGTGACGCAGGGCACGATCGAGGGCACGGTCTTCGACGGCGCGCAGGAGCCTGTGGCAGGCGCCTGGGTCACCGTATCCAGCGAGGGCACCCAGTATGCCCGCGTCCCTAGCAGCAGTGATGGTAAGTACAAGGTTACGAACATCCCTCCCGGGACCTATGACGTTACCGCCGCTCCGCCGGCCTCGCTCTCGACTGAACTCGGCAGCGACGGCCCCTATCCCGTCAACGTCCAGGGCGGAGGCACTGTGGTCCGGAACTTCTTCCTGCCGCCCGCTGGCGGCACTCTGACCGGAGTCGTGCGGCTGCCCAGCAGCACGCCGGCCCAGGCCGCGGTGGTGCGAGTGACCCAGGGCACGAACCTCGTTGCCACTGGCACCACCAACTCGGCCGGGGAGTACTCCATTCCCGACCTGGAGCCGGGCGTCTACTCCGTCAAGGCCACTCTTGTGAACTTCGGCGACAGCGTGGGGCACTCCGTCACCATCACGTCTGGCCAGACGACCACGCTCGACCTGGACCTGACGATCCTCTAGCCGCGCACGCGGATCGGACAGGAGTCCAGCCAGACTCCGGCGCATATTGACTCGGATCTTAGGGGCGGACCGTCAGATCTGAACGGGCCGCCCCACCTCTGTGGGTGTCATCATGACCTTGGTGCAGTTTGGGGCGGGCAACATTGGGAGGAGCTTCATCGGGCAGCTCTTCGCCCAAGCGGGCTACGAGGTCTGCTTCGTGGACGTGGATGCCGAGCTTGTCGCCGAACTCAACATGACCCGCAGTTACGTCGTCGAGATCCGGGACACCGATCCCCAGGAGATCCACGTTCAGGGCGTCCGGGGGCTCCATACCTCAGCCCGCGAGCGCATCGTCGACGAGGTCGCCCAGGCGTCCATCATCGGCACCGCTGTCGGCCCTCGCGCCCTCCCGAAGGTGTACCCCGTTATCGCGGAGGGGCTCATCAAGCGCCACGAGCGCAACGGCGGCCCCATCGACATCATCCTGTGCGAGAACCTGCGGGACGCGGCCGAGCATGCCCGACAGGGGCTCAAGGAGTCGCTCCCGGACGGCTTTCCCCTCGAGGACACCGTGGGGTTCGTGGAGACGAGCATCGGGAAGATGGTCCCGCTGATCACCGAGGAGGACCGGCAGCGAGACCCGCTGCGTGTCTATGCGGAGGCCTACAACACGCTGATCTGCGACCGGCGGGGCTTCAAGACCGGAGTGCCCGCGGTCCCGGGGCTCGATCCGAAGGACAACATGGCCGCCTACGTCGATCGCAAGCTGTTTATCCACAACCTCGGCCATGCCACCTGCGCCTATGTCGGCCATCTCCAGTCGCCGAGGGCGGTCCACATGTGGCAGATCATGCGGGACGAGGACGTCGTCGAGGCGGGCCGGCGGGCGATGTGGGAGTCGGGGAGAGCGCTCTGCAAAGCCTACCCCGGTGAGTTCACCCAGAAGTCCATCGGGGACCACATCGAGGACCTCCTCCGGCGCTTCGCCAACGTCGCCCTCGGGGACACCATCTTTCGAGTAGGCCGCGACTTGCGGCGGAAGCTGTCGGCGGACGACAGGCTCATTGGCGCGTTGCGCCTCGAGCAGCGCTACGGCGGGGCGCGCTACGGGACCGAGTTCGCCGTCGCCTGCGCGCTGCGGTTCGACGCGGTGGACGAGAGGGGCAACGCCTTCGAGGAGGATGCGCAGCTACTGCAGGAGGTAGCCGCCCAGGGTCCCCTCGCCGCGCTCTGCGAGGTCTCCGGTCTCGACCTCTTGGACCGGGACGGCGCGGAGCTGCTCCACGGTTGTATGGATGCCATCGCCTGGCTGCGACGGGTTCTGCGTGAGTGTCGGAAGGTTGTGCCTGACTACTTCGAGATGAAGGGTGTGTGACCCCGTGGCTGCTGGCCGCAACTACGAACCGGAGTATGAGGAGCTTGAGCTGAGTCCAGTCCGCAAAGCGATCGCGGACCGTGTCGTGGGAAGCCATACGGAGGTTCCCGTCTTCCATATGCATGCTGAGGTTGACGCGGAGGCACTCCTAGCCTTGCGCGGCCGCCTCAAGAGCGAATGGGAGGCTCCCCCCTCGGTCAACGATGTCATCCTGAAGTGCTGCGCGGCGGTCCTGCCGCAGCACGCCGTCATCAACGCGGGCTTCGTGGAGGGGAAGATCCGCGTTTATAAGGAAGTCAACGTGGGCTTCGCGGTAGCCACCGATCGGGGAGTCCTCGTTCCGGTGGTCAGGGCAACGGACAAGAAGAGCCTGCGCGAGGTGTCAGACGAGACCCGCGAGATGATCTCCCTCGCGCGAGCAGGGCGCCTCCGCGCAAGCCTCCAGCAGGGAGGCACCTTCAGCGTCTCCAACATCGGGCCCGGCCGCGTCTCGGCGTTCAATGCCATCATCGGGCAGCCCCAGACGGCGATCCTCGCGATAGGGTCCCTTGCGCCTCGGCCCTTCGTCGTGGACGGCGAACTCGCCGTGCGGAACACCATGGCCCTGACCCTCACCGTCGACCATCGGGCGATCGATGGCGCCGACGGCGCCCAGTTCCTGAACGCGCTGGTTCAGCAACTGGAGAACCCGGAGCCGGCCTGCGGCCTGGACGCCTGAGTCACTGAGGTCGATCCCGAGACAGCAGAGAGGGGCGGGCCCACAGGCCCGCCCCTCTCTGCTCTGTCTCACACTGGATGGCCCGGACGCTACTTGGGGCCCATCATCATGCCGCCACCCATGGGACCGCCCATCATGCCACCGCCCATAGGACCACCCATCATTCCTCCACCCATCGGGCCGCCCATCATGCCCTGGCCGTAGTTGGTGGGGTAGGCGATCGTGACCGTGAAAGTGGACACCCTGGGCAGCGCGCGGCCACCCACCGGCACGGCGACAACACTGACCACGTAGCTGCCGGGCTGCGCGAAGTAGAAGTTGGCGTCCTCTACAACCTCGCCCGACTCACCAGAGTCGAACGTAACGCCATCGGACGCATTGAAGTCCCAGTAAAGCCGGTACTGCTTGGTCGGGTCATCGACTCCGGCCTGGAAATCGAAGCTATCCCCGAAGGTGTAAGTTACGTCCTCGGGCGCGACGGGGGTAACCACGTCGACGGGATCCTCTTCGAAGATCCTGATGCCGCCGAGCTTGATCTGGCCCTTGGCGTTGCCGAAGACGCGGATCTGTTTGATCTCGCCTGCCGGCATTCCACCGGACAACGCCAGTTGGGAGAAGGGGACCTGGATAACACTCCAACGGCCGTCCGCCGAGGGCGTACCGCTCGCCGGGAGCCCCTCGAGGGCATACTCGCCCTGGTCGGTGACCAGGACCACACGGAGGGCGTTCAGGACGTCAGGCGCCTCGTACTGCTGGCCGAAGGAGCCCATCGGGCCACCCATCATGCCACCAGGGCCGCCGGGGCCCATCATGGGGCCGCCCGTCATGCCACCGGGTCCGCCAGAGCCCATGGGTCCGCCCACCATGCCACCGGGTCCGCCGGAGCCCATCGGGCCACCGGGGCCCATCATGGGGCCACCCATCATGCCGCCTGGCCCGCCGGAGCCCATCGGGCCACCGGGGCCCATCATGGGGCCACCCATCATGCCGCCGGGTCCGCCGGAGCCCATGGGACCGCCCATCATGCTCCCGCCGCCCATCATGGGACCGCCCATCATGCTCCCGCCGCCCATCATGGGGCCACCCATGGGACCGCGACCGGCCACGCCGCCGAAGCCACCGGTGAGGTCAGGGGTGACCTCCACATCGAGCAGGAGGTAGGCATGGCCCGGGTCGCCCGCGGCGCCCTCAACGGTCACGCCGGCCAGGTCGATGCGACCGCCTTCGTAGTAGCCGCTGGTCTTGATCGTGATCGAGGAGCCCTGCTGCTCTACCTCGCCGCTGCCCCATCCGCCGAAACCGGTCGTTGGCTGGCCGGCGAGCGGAGCCGCGGCGCTGTATAGCTCCTCGACCGCTAAGGCGGGGATCGCCGCCACCATGACCAGGAGCACCAATGCCATCAGAACGTGAGCGCGGCCCAACATCGGCCTCGTCTCCCTTCTCATCCCGTAGGAGGCTGTCCATGCTACATTCTCCGCCTGCCACACCGTTCCCTTGCACCTGTGCGAAAGGTGCGATGTTTGTCGGCGGGGAATAGCGGGTCTACCAATATGGACACCGCCGGATGCCGAGGGATTCGGTCCACTGCGGCCCTGCTCTGATTGGATGAGCCACATGCCGGGGCAAACGACCCCCAGCTATAAGGAGATCGCTGCCGAGTTGGCATTGCGGGAGCGCCAGCTCGAGGCGGTGCGCACGGTCACTGCAGCGGTCTATTCGAGCACGGATCTCCACGAGCTCATCAAGGAGTGCCTCGACGCGTGCCTGTCGGTCGTCGGCTGCCAGGCGGGCTCCGTCATCCTGCATGACCGCGACAGCGATGAACTGGTATTCGAGCATGTCGTGGGCCCCAAGTCCAGCGAGCTGCTGGGATGGCGCATGAAGGCGGATCAGGGGATCGCGGGACGGGTGTTCCGCACCGGCGGGATCGAGATCAGCGACGATGTCCAGTCAGATCCCGAGCACTACCGCGCCGTGGGGGAGCGGATCGATCTCCCCACGGTGAGCATGGTCACGGTGCCCCTGCGCAACGCCGACAACCAGATCATCGGCGTGATGCAGGTCATCAACCGGGCGGTGGGGCCCTTCACGGCGCAGGATCTGGATGTTCTCGAGATCGTGTCCAGCCACGCCGCGATGGCCATCGACCACGCGCGGCTGCATCAGGAGGCCAAGCTCGCGGAGGTCACCAAGCTCATCGGTGACATCGCCCATGAGGTCAAGAACTTCATGACTCCGGTCACCTCAGGGGTGAAGACCCTGGAGATCATCTTCGACCAGAGCATGGAGTCGGTAGCGAACACGCTGCAGGAGGTCCCCCCGGACGCGAGTCAGACGATCCAGGAAGCCCTCGAATCGCTCGAGGAGTTCTTCCCAGAGGCCGTCGGCATGGTGCTCGATGGCGCCGACAAGGTCACCGCGCGGGCGCGCGAGATCGCGGACTGCATCAAGGGCCAGGTAGCGCAGCCCCACTTCGAGCTGGCCTCGGTAGACGACGTCGCTCGTTCGGTTGCCACCGTCCTCAAGGTCGTCGCCGACAGGGCGAGCGTTACCCTCGACCTTGGCGGCTTGGGGGGGCCGCCCAAGGTGTGGCTAGATGCCAAGCTAATCCACTCGGCCGTCTACAATCTGGTGAACAACGCCATTCCCGAGACTCCCGAGGGTGGGCGGATCGCGGTGTCCACCTCATGGGTCGAGGAAGGATCGTTCCCCGACGGTGGTTACGTTCAGATCGTCGTCGCTGATACGGGCCGGGGGATGGCGGAGGAAGTGCGGAGCCGGCTCTTCACCGACCGAGCGCTCTCAACCAAGCCTGGAGGAACGGGACTCGGAACCCGTATCGTGAGGCGGGCGGTTGAGGCCCATGGAGGAACCGTAGCGGTGGCGTCGGAACTGGGTAAGGGATCAGAGTTCACCCTGCGTTTGCCCGTGGAGGGTAAAGTATCCAGGGAGAACGCCTAGCCCGAAAAAGTTCGCGCTGCAGGACAATCGTTGTATGCTGTAAAAGGAGGCACTAGGTTCTGCATGGCCCCATCGCCATGCAGTCTGGCTCCCGTGGGGGAGGGGGCATTCAGTGGAGGTGTTGCGCCTATGTTTGCACGACGCAGTGGCTTTACCCTCATCGAGTTGCTCGTTGTCATCGCCATTATCGCCATACTCGCCGCCATCCTGTTCCCCGTGTTCGCCAAAGCGAGGGAGAAGGCGAGGCAGACCTCATGTCTCTCCAACATTCGACAGCTCTCGACCGGCATCCTGAGCTACGCTCAGGACTATGACGAGAAGTTCCCTCGTCCCGACTATCCCGACCCGACCTGGGTCCTCCCTCCGCCTAGCGCCGGCTCGCCCGCTCCCGACAACTGGGATCCCTGGGGCGTCAACCACGGCTACCGCGACGCCACCTTCCCCTACATGAAGAGCGGCAACATCCACGTCTGCCCGACCTACGAGCGGCCCAACGAGCCCCTGTGGACCCAACCCAGGGCTTGGGTCGAGATGAAGATCCGACGCTCCTACGCCGGTTGCCACAACTGGGTACACCCCGACTATGCCCCGAATGGTCGGCCCATCGGGGAGACGCCCCGTCCCTCGACCAGCTTGCTCCTTATGGAGAGCCGCTACGAGTACTCCGATCTCGGAACATGGGTGCTGCCGTGGCGCAGTTGGCTGGACGCCAACAAGGGTGCATTCACGTCCCACAACGGCATGTGCAACTGGTCCTTCATGGACGGTCACGCCAAGGCGATGAAGCCCCAGGCGACCTTTGGCGCGCTGAACTGGGCGCCTGGCCAGATCCCGGCCGATGACTTCCTGTGGGAGTGGTGGTCGGGTCCCGATTCCAACGTCCTGCGCGGCTGGCAGCAAGAGTGCGGCCAGATCCCCGAGTACAAGTAGTTGTCGCGAGCAGTCTATGGGCCACACCGGCCCCATGGGAGGCACGGTAGCATGAACCGAAAGGCTCTTCTAGCACTTCTCCTGATCGCCTCGCTAGTGATCGCTGTATCCATAGCCGTTGGTTGCAGCGGCGGCAAGGACATGGTCTCCGGCGGATCGTCGGGCCCGAACGCCAAGGGCGCCACAGGCCCCGGTGGCGGCGGGACCGGTATGGGCGGAACCGGCATGGGCGCCACCGGCGCTGGCGGCAGTACCGGCATGGCCGCGAAAGGCGGCACCGGGGCGCCCGCCCGGGGCGGTACCGGAGCCGCCCCGGCCGGGGATTAGTCTCCCACCCGGTCAGTACCAAGTAGAGGTAGAGAGAGCAGCCCCTCGGACCCTCCGAGGGGCTGCTTGCGTTTGGCGGTATACACCGGCGCCCGAGCATACCGAGCAAACCGGCACTCGAAACAGGGTATACTAAAGTAGGCGCTTTTACCCTTAGAGGTAAGGACGCCGCTGTGGGCGAACAGTTCAAAAGAGTCATGCCAGTCCCCTGCGCCGGGGGATGCCGGTGCGCCGGCAGAGGCGCCAGGGGCTACACTACATTACGGTGGTCGGGCTCATGCGAGACTGCGCCTTCTGTTGCAGCTTGGGTATATCCGGCAGCCGCCACATCGCCGGCTTGCCCGTCCTGCTTGGTCCACGTCACGCCCTGAGCCTGCGGGAAGGAGGCCCAGGGCGCCCCTAGTCGCCCCCCACGGGTTGACCGAGGCGCTGTCCACTGCACACGGCTGGCTGAGCCCGAGGCGGTTTCGCTCAGTGCCTTGGCCTGCCGCACCTCGCACGGCGTCATGTGGACCGACCGGCTCAGATAGTACAGACAACAGAGGTGTGATAGAACATGACGAGACACCAGCGCGGCTTCACGCTCATCGAGTTGCTCGTTGTCATCGCGATCATCGCCATTCTCGCGGCAATCCTCTTCCCCGTCTTCGCAAAGGCGCGGGAGAAGGCTCGGCAGACCTCGTGTCTCTCCAACATTCGACAGCTCTCGACCGGTATTCTGAGCTACGCTCAGGACTATGACGAGAAGTTCCCTTGCCCCGACTATCCCGACCCGACCTGGGTCCTTCCTCCACCGAGCCGCCAGAGCTCGCCCCCTCCCGATAACTGGGATCCCTGGGGCGTCAACCACGGCTACCGCGACGCCACCTTCCCCTACATGAAGAGCGGCAATATCCACGTCTGCGCGACCTACGAGCGGCCCAACGAGCCCCTGTGGTACCACCCCAGGGCGTGGGTCGAGATGAAGATCCGACGCTCCTACGCTGGTTGCCACAGCTGGGCTCACGGCGGCTATGCCCCAAGGGGTCGGCCCATCGGTGAGACGCCCCGCCCGTCGACCAGCTTGCTCCTCATGGAGAGCCGGTACGAGTACTCCGATCTCGGAACGTGGGTCCTGCCGTGGCCCAGTTGGCTGGACGCCAACAAGGGCGCCTTCACGTCCCATAACGGCATGTGCAACTGGTCCTTCATGGACGGCCACGCCAAGGCGATGAAGCCCCAGGCGACCTTCGGCGCGCTGAACTGGGCGCCTGGCCAGGTTCCGGCGGACGACTTCCTGTGGGAGTGGTGGTCGGGTCCCGACTCGAACGTTCTGCGTGGCTGGCAGCAGCAGTGTGGGCAGATCCCCGAGTACAGGTAGTAGTTATCGCGAATAGTCTATGGGCCACACCGGCCCCATGGGAGGCACGGTCGCATGAATCGAAAGGCTCTTTTGGCACTTCTCCTGATCGCCTCACTAGTGATCGCTGTATCCATCGCCGTTGGCTGCAATAGTGGCAAGGACATGGTCACCGGCGGATCATCGGGCCCGAACGCCAAGGGCGCCACGGGTCCCGGTGGCGGTGGAACGGGTATGGGCGGAACCGGCATGGGCGCCACGGGCGCTGGCGGGAGTACCGGCATGGCCGCGAAAGGCGGCACCGGGGCGCCCGCCCAGGGCACTACCGAAGCCGCCCCGGCCGGGGATTAGTCTCCCACCCGGTCAGTACCAAGTAGAGGTAAGAAGAGCAGCCCCTCGGATCCTCCGAGGGGCTGCTTGCGTTTGGCAGTGCGCACATGGGAGTTCAGTGGGCGCGGGCGCCCAGGCATACCGCGCATACCGGCACTCGAAACAGGGTATACTGAAGCAACACTCTCACCTGAGAGGTATTGACGGCACGGTGGTCGTATAATCCAAAAGGATGACCCCAGCCCCTGGCGCCGGGGGATGCCCGTTATGCCGGCAGAGGCGCCGTGGGCTACATCACATTATGGTGGTCGGGCTCATGCGAGACTGCGCCTTCTGTTGCAGCTTGGGTATATCCGGCAGCCGCCACATCGCCGGCTTACCCGTCCTGCCTGGTCCACGTCCCGCCCTGAGCCTGCGGGAAGGAGGCCCAGGGCGCCCCTAGTCGCCCTCTCACGGGTTGACCGAGGCGCTGTCCACAGTACGCGGCTGGCTGAGCCCGAGGTGGTTTCGCTCAGTGCCCTGGCTTGCCGCACCTCACACCTAGCACGGCGCCATGTGGACCGATCGACTCAGATAGTACAGACAACGGAGGTGTAATAGGACATGACGAGACACCAGCGCGGTTTCACACTCATAGAGCTGCTCGTTGTCATCGCGATCATCGCTATTCTCGCAGCCATCCTTTTCCCTGTTTTCGCGAAGGCGCGGGAGAAAGCTCGCCAGACCTCGTGTCTCTCGAACTGCAGGCAGTTGGGGACCGCATTCCTGTCCTACGCTCAGGACTACGATGAGAAGCTCCCTGGCATGCCGTTTGGAGCCGCCAAGCCCGGCGGAGGCAACTACTGGCCTTGGGAGCTCTGGCCGACTGTGCCGGCAGGAGCGCCCACTGAGGGTTGGGCCCGCGTATACGCTGTCGCGGTGCAGCCCTACATCAAGAACCTGCAGCTCCTGCAGTGCCCGAGTGACTCCGAGGGCGACCGCTGGTCTGGCTCCGGTGGGATGAGCTATGGCTACAGTGAGTTCATGTACAACAGCGACATGGGCTACACCCGCCTGGCGGCGACGCCGCTGGTCTCGCAGACCCTCATCCAGTGCGAGACGTTCGCGTCCGGCATCGTGAATGACTGGGACGGGAGCGGCTACCCAGCCGATGGCATGGGACGGGTGCGCTGGGGCGGCTGGAGTCCCTGGACTGCCCACCACAATGACGGTCAGAACGGCACGTACCTCGACGGACACGCCAAGTACTACAGCAAGAACTCAGTCATCAGCTACGCCTGGAACAGCGGCTGGACGGACTTGCGCCAGCGCCCGATCTTGCGCCCCAACTGCGTCGAGCCTTAGGCTCGAGTCAGACGGCTCGCTGTGCTCGTGTTTCGCCCCACCAGGGGCCAGGAAGGAAGGGACAGTAAGATGCGTCTCCGGACCATCGTGATCATCTGTATCGTGCTGGCGATGCTCGCAGTGGCGTTTATCGGCTGCCGTGCGAGCCAGACCAAACTCAGCGAGGCGGAAGCGGCTGCCCCGCCGCCGCCAGGCGGCACCGCTGCCGGCCGCCCCGAGGGTGGAGGGGGCGCTGGCACCGCGCCGGCGCCTGAGGGCGCTATGGCGAAGCAGGAGGCGCCGGCTGGCGAGACCAACTAGAGAGGCTCCCAGCACGAGCTGAGTTAGGCGCCTACCGGAAGGGGACGGCCCGTCACCGGGCCGTCCCCTTCTCGCTTCAGGTTCGCCCCGCACCGTCTTCCAGCGTGTTGACAGAAGCCGAGGTAGGGGATCCGGGGCTGGGGCGTCCAAGGCGGCGAGCTGCTTGAACCGGCGCATGGCTGTCTGAGGGTTCCGGCTCTTGGCGCAAGCCGATACGCAATATGGGGTAGCGTCATCTGGCGTTCTCAACCCTTAGAGGTATTGATGGCGCGTGGTCGAATGGTCAAAAAGAATGGTACCCGCCCGTGGTGCCGGGGGATGCCCGTTATGCCGGCAGAGGCGCCATGGGCTGCATTACATTACGGTGGTCGGGCTCATGCGAGACTGCACCTTTGGCCGCAGCTTGGGTATATCCGGCAGCCGCGACATCGCCGGCTTACTCGTCCTGCTTGCCCTGCGTCCCGCCCCCAGCCTCCGGAGAGGAGGGGTAGGGCGGCTCTAGCCGCTTCACCGGCCGGCCGAGAGCCTTCTCGATAGTGTAGGGGCGAACAACGCCTGCGGTGCTCTCGCTCGGGGCCGGGATGCGATGTACTCCGCACTTAGTGCCTGACCGTCCGGACCGATCAGGTCAGGCAGTTCCCACAACGGAGGTGTATTAGGACATGACGAGACGCCAGCGCGGCTTCACGCTCATTGAGTTGCTCGTTGTCATCGCGATCATCGCCATTCTCGCAGCCATCCTTTTCCCCGTCTTCGCGAAGGCGCGGGAGAAGGCGAGGCAGACCTCATGTCTCTCCAACATCAGGCAGCTTGCGACGGCCATCCATGCTTATGGCCAGGACAACGACGAGACGCTGCCCTTGGGGTGGTACTACGATCCAGGGTTCGACCCCCCGCCCGCTGACCTAGGCTTCGATCCTTGGTACATCGAGATCGACTGGCGCACCGCGATCATCCCGTACGTGAAGAACGGCCAGATCTTCCTGTGCCCGACCTTCGAGCGGCCCAACGAGCCCCTATGGGCGTCGCCGCGGGGATGGTCCCAGGGGATCCGCCGGAGCTATGCCTACAGCTATGTGTGGTCTCACGACTGGATCTGGTACGGCAAGATGTCGGCCTGTCCGCGGCCTGCGAGCATCATCATGATCCCGGAGAGCCGAGAGTGGAACTCGGACTGGAAGCAGGACTGGATCGACGCACGCATCTGGTTCGATGGCAATAAGGGCCTGATGACCACGCACAACGGCATCAGCAACTTCGCCTTCACCGATGGCCATGCGAAGGCCATGAAACTGCAGGCCAGCTTCGGGAACCTCAACTGGGGCAACGACTGGCCGAACAATAGCTTCATCCCGCCCGATGACTTCCTCTGGGCCTGGTGGGTCGGCGGCGGCTGGGAGCAGCCGGGCTGGCTCAAGCCCAAGATCGCCAACGTGGCGCCCGAGTACAGGTAACCGCAAAGGTTGCATGTTCGTGTCGCTGGGGAGCTCCTACGGGGGCTCCCCAGTCCGCTGTCCGGGCACTGACGTCCCTTAGGAGCCTCTCGTGAGCGTCTGTCTCATCGTGGCCGTTGCGCCCAGCGCCCTGATCCTTTGGTGGATCCTGGTGCGCGACCGCGCGGACCCGGAACCCCCCGGACTCGTATGGGGGACGGTGGGTTTGGGCGCGCTCTCCAGCGTCTGGGCCGTGGGCCTCGAGCTCCTCGCGGACAAACTCGGGCCAGGCATGGCCGATGCCGCAGACGAAGGCATGCCCCTCGGCTCGGCCCTTGTGGCGGCGACCTTCGTGGGCCTGGCTGAGGAGTCGGGCAAGTTGCTGGCCGTGCTCGCGCTTCCCTTCCGCCGCCGGGAGTTCAACCAGATCTTCGATGGCGTGCTCTACTGCGTGGCGGCGTCCCTCGGGTTCGCGACGCTGGAGAACATCCTATATGTCGGCATGAGCGGGCTCACCGATGGCCCCTTCGGTATCGCGCTCACGGGGACGATGCGAGCGGTCACCGCGGTGCCGGGTCACGCGGGCTTCGGCATCCTCATGGGCCTCTGGGTGGGGGCCGCCAAGATGGTCCCGCGCAAGCGCACCCGGTTCCTCCTGACGGGCTTCGGAGTGGCGACCGCCGCTCATGCCCTCTACGACGCCGTCCTCTTCACAGGCACCTGGACCGCCATCCTCATCGTTCCCATCCTCGCCATCGTCGTCACATGGTCGCTCATCGGGATCAGGCACGTGCAACAGCGAGACCTGGCCTATGCCCGCAGCTTCTGGGCTTGGCGGCGTCGAGTCGATGAGGCGGCGGAAGCCATGCGCCTGGCGCCGGCTCCTGAGGGGCGCCACCTCTCCGATCAATAGCTTGTAACCATTCGGATGATTCGCGCGTCTATACTCTGACACACCCCAGGGGTGGGGTGGTGATCCCATTGGCACAGAGCTCGGACGGGCTGGCCCAGGAGAGGAGACAGCGCCATGTCGACCAAGCTATTCAGGAACTGGCACTCCGGCAATATGGCCCTCGGCCTGCGCGCGCTCCTCTATCTGATGGACGACCCCAGCCAGGCGACCACCCTGCTGGGGATCGCTCGCCGGCTGCGCATCGACTCGTCCAGTGCGCAGGCGTGCCTCGATGAACTCGTGGAATGCGGCTTCGCAGCGGCCAGTGAGGGCGAGTGTGGCGGCACGTTCTACCGGCTGTCCAGCGCTCCCTCGATGCATGCGCTAGCGGCTCGGGTGCGCCACAATGCCCGCGATTACGAGGGGTTCTCGCCGGCGCTGCGGCCGCTTCTGAGGCAATGTGCCCAGCGGGCCACGGGGATGCGCGGCTCTCGACCGAGCTCCCGCTAAGCGCCTGTGTCCCAGACCTCCATATCGAGGCTTGTCCAGGTGTTCGTGAGAATCGCGTCGACTGCGGACGTCTGCGGGCCCACGTAGAGCACCGAGAGGTTATCCCAGCTCAGCACCCGCTGAGCTACCGTGTAGATGTCGTCTGGCGTTACTCGGGACGGCCGGGAGCTGCGTTCATCCATCTCCTCGGCCGTCCCGAGCCTGCTTGCGAAGAACTGGGCCCCCCGCGCTGGCGCCGCCGACTGGGGCTCGTCCATCTGGAAATCCCGGAGGCAGCGGAGGGTCTGGCGCGCCTCGTGAACCTCGTCGATCTCCGGCGGGTCCATGAGAAGCGACTCCACGGTCCGGACGAAGACCTTGCTGATGTCCTGCAGACGCTCGATGGACCCTTCCACCGACACCTCCAGGATAATCCGGTCGCCCAGCACCCAGGGCTGTGACCCCGCAGACTCAGCGAGCCCCGACTCCCATGAGAGCCGCCGCCGGACCCGGCTATCGGGTCCATCGCCCACGATGACGTCCAGGATCTGCACCAGGGGCGCCTCGGGGTCGTCGACTCCGCAGCATGGGAAGAGCAGGTGCAGCGAGAACCGATCGTCGTTGACGGGGGCCACCGCCATGCGACGCCCGGATGACAGGATGTCGCAGGCAGGCCCCATGGTGGCTGGACTGCGAGGTCTGAGGGACCGAGACAGGGCCTCGACGCAGCGCTCGAGGTCGGATCTCTTGTAGGCGCCGGCCACGGAGAGCACCGCATTGCCATCGAGCCAGCACTCCTCGAATCGGTCCTCGATGTCCTCGACGCCGATCTCGCTGATGGAGTCCCGCCCGCCGAAGGTGCTCCAGTTCATGTCCGGCTGGATCAGCAGGCGGTTGATGAGCTCGCCGACATCCAGCGACCCCTCGGCGGTATCGGGGAGGTTGTCCCAGATGATCGCCCGCTCCCGCTCCAGCACATCCACATCGAAGTTCGGGTCATTGAGGAAGCTGGGAACGATGTCGGCGATCTCAGTGCCATTCGAGCGATGGCCATGGACGTACACGAAGGCCTCCGCCGGGGCTACGGCCCCGTTGCAGATGCGACCCGCGGGCGATCGACGGTGGAAATCACGCGTCTCGGCCTCCAGCACCATGCGCTGGGTCAACAGTGCCACGCCCGGACGGCTCAAGGCATCCGTCAGAGAGCCTGCCTCCACGTGAACCGAGTAGCAGACCGAGTGGACGTGTGGGTTGTACAGCTCGATGACGCGCATGCGCAGATTCTACGCGGTCCCCGAGCCCTCGGGCAACCTCAGCCGGGCCCGCACGAGTTCGGCCACCTGCCCCGGGCTCTCTCCCACGGGCACACCAGCGGCTTGGAAAGCGGCGATCTTCTCGGCCGCCGTTCCCTCGCCGCCGGAGATGATGGCGCCCGCGTGCCCCATGCGCTTGCCCGGTGGCGCCGTCTGTCCGGCCACGAAGGCGACAGCAGGCTTGCCCAACTCCTGGGCGATGTACCGGGCGGCGATCTGCTCATCGGATCCGCCGATCTCACCGATGAGCACCACCAGGTCCGTGTCCGGGTCATCCCGGAACAGCTCGAGAACATCGAGGAAACTCATGCCGGGCACTTGGTCCCCGCCGATGCCCACGCATGTGGACTGCCCGATCCCCAGCCTTGTGAGGGCATGTATGACCTCGTAGGTAAGGGTGCCCGAGCGGGAGACGATGCCTACACGGCCGGGGATGGCGATCCGGCCAGGGATGATCCCGACGCTGGCGACGCCGGGCGTGATCACGCCGGGGCAGTTTGGCCCCACCAGGCGCGAGGCGCGGCCCCGCAGTGAGGCCACCACCCGCACCATGTCATTCGCGGGGATGCCCTCAGTCACGCACACGATGAGATCCATGCCTGCCTCGATGGACTCGTACATGGCATCCACGGCGCCGGCGACGGGGACGTAGATGACGGAGCTGTTCGCCCCAGCGGCCTTCGCTTCGGCCACCGTGTCGAACACGGGGAAGCCCTCGTGCTCGGCGCCACCCTTACCGGGCCGCGTCCCTCCAACGATGTGGGTCCCGTACTCCGCCATTCGATGGGAGTGGAAGGACCCATCGCGGCCAGTGATACCCTGTACGCACACCTTAGTGTCCTTGTTGACCAGGATCGCCATCTACGCCACGCCCCCCTCTGCTACCCGCACGGCGGTGCGGACGGCCTCTTCCATAGTCTCAGCCGACTCCAGCCCAACGGAACGCAGCAGCGCTCGCCCCTCCTGCTCGTTCGTCCCCGTGAGACGGGCAACAATGGGGACGCGGACGCCCAGCTCTGTACGAGCCGCGATGAGGCCCTGCGCGATGTCATCGCACCGGGTGATTCCACCGAAGATGTTCAAGAGGATCACCCTCACCTGGGGATCGGCGAGGATGATCCGCATGGCGTGGAGCACCTTCTCTGGCCTCGATGAGCCGCCTACGTCGAGGAAGTTGGCTGGCCGGCCCCCCGCGTGCTTCACCATGTCCATCGTCGCCATAGCGAGGCCCGCTCCGTTCACGATGCAGCCGATGTCGCCCTCCAGGGCAACGAAGGAGAGGTCGTTCGCCTTGGCGTCCCGCTCTCGCGGGTCCTCGGCATCTAGATCGCGCAGCGCGTCCAGTTGCGGATGGCGGTGGAGGGCGTTGTCATCCAGGTTGACCTTGGCATCCAGGGCCATGACCTGCCCCTCGCCCGTGACGATCAGGGGGTTGATCTCGACCAGGGAGCTGTCCAGATCCATGAACAGGGAATAGAGCTTGCCCGCTATCCGGACCGCTTGGCGCGTCAGGTCCGGGTCGCCGAGCATACGGCGGAGAGCAGCCCATGCGGTGTAAGGGCGCAGACCGAACTCGGGGTCGATGGGGACTCGCTCGATCGCCTCGGGACGGGTCCTCGCGACCTCCTCGATATCAACCCCACCCATGGCGCTCCCCAGCAGTAGAGGCGCACGCGAGGCGCGGTCCAGCGCGATGGACAGGTAGAGCTCGGAGCGGATGTCCGCGGTTCGCTCGACGAGGACCGACCGAACCGGAAGCCCCTTGATCTCCATGCCCAGGATCTCCGCCGCCCTGTCCTCGGCCTCGGAGACCGAGGCTGCCAGCTTGATGCCGCCAGCCTTGCCCCTCCCTCCCACGAGGACCTGGGCCTTCACCGCGACCGGGGGCCCCAGCTCCTGCGCCGCCTGCGCCGCCTCGTCTGGCGTATGCGCGAGCCGTCCCTCAGGGACCGGGATCCCTATCTCCGCGAACAATCGCTTCGCTTGGTACTCGTGGATCTTCATCGCTGGCGTGCGTCCTCTCCATGTGCTGCCCTAGCATCGTGACGCTTCGTGGCATCGCCGTAAAGACCTCGGCTTCATACGCTCTGGTCCGCGGGACCTACAGCGCGCCGAACTGGCGAAGGGCGGGCAAGTCAGGTACAATCCAGCCGCTCCACGGGGGCCACTACCAGTTAGGGGAAGCGAGCGGTCGTGATGCCTTCCAGCATGTCTGTAACGGACGGTATCTCCGTCGTCATTCCCATGCTGGATGAGCAGGACAACGTGGCGCCCCTTCTCGACGAGCTTCATTCCACTATGAATGAGCATTTCGAGAAGTATGAGCTCATTATAGTTGATGACGGTTCCTCCGATAGCACGTACGCCCAGCTGCAGTCATCCCAGGACTCTCTGCCGGACCTTCCCCTGCGCGTCCTCAGGCACCGTGACAGCTTCGGGCAGACGGCGGCGCTGGCAACGGGCCTCAGCGTCGTTCAAGGCCATGTCGTCGTCACCCTCGATGGCGATCTTCAGAATGACCCAGCCGACATCCCCGCCTTGGTCGAGAGGCTGGTCGAGTCGGCTGACGTTGTCTGCGGCTGGCGGCGACACCGGCAAGAGGGACCGATCCGAAGCATCCCCAGCCGTCTCGCGGCATGGGTCATAGGACGCCTGACCGGCCTGGACATTCATGACGTCGGCTGCACGCTGAGAGCGTATCGGCGGGAGATCGTGGCTGATCTGGACCTATGGGGGGAGATGCATCGGTTCATCCCAGCCCTCTGCCTGGCTGTGGGGGCGCGCGTCGCGGAGATGGAGGTCCGCCATCGTCCGCGGACCCAAGGGGCCACGAAGTACGGTCGGACCGGACTGCGGCGCCTCTTCCGGGTCATCCCCGATCTCGTGACTCTGAGCGTTGTGTCACGTTACCGAGGGCGGCCGATACGGGTATATGGATGGTGGGGGATAGGCGCCCTCGTCGCCGCTGTGCTGACCGCCGCCACAGCAGGCCTTGCAGGGGCTGAGACCGGCATCGCTGTAGGGCTATGCCTGTGCCTGCTGTACGCCGGCGTTGTGCTGATAGGTATCGGCGCTGGCGCGGAACTGTCTGCGCGCGCGTACGCCGCCGCGACGGGCGCACGTCCGGGCTACGTGCGCGAGGAGTATCGGTCAGCAGCCTGGAGCCGGCTCTGGGAGCCGCAACTGGGGGAACAGACGGGGCGCGCCGGCGGCACGGCAGGTCCGGAAGCGTCCTAGCCCGTCTTATTCATGAGAATGATCAGAGGTTATCGCATGGGAGTGAGTAGTTCGCCTCGTATCAAGGGCTTTGCGAGAGACTCTTGGACAGGAAGGCGCCGACTCCCATGCGTAATGCTCATTCTCCTCAAGTTCGCTTTGACTTTCTCCCCGAGGTAGAGATTCGTGCCGCTTTCGATGGTGGGGCTGCTCCGATCGCTGGCGGCGGTGATCGATGATCCCCGACAGCTGGCGAAGTGTCGGCACTCCACCCTGGAACTGTTGACTCAGCGGGTAATGGCCCTGGTGGCTGGGTACGAGGACTGCAACGACCACACTCTTCTCCGTCGCGATCCAGGGTTGAAGACGGCCACGAAGCGGCGTGCCCTGTCGGGGGCGGACCTGGCGTCCCAACCGACGCTCTCTATGACTACTACAGTAAAGCCCCCGTCGGTTATCCGACGGGGGCTTGATCTTGGCTGGAGATCGCCTACCACGCTTACCGCCTACGGCTCCGCCATATGGACACCCCTATGACTAGCACGATGAAGGCTGCCACCGCAATTCCAACGGCACCCCATGGCAGAGGCTTCGCGCCTTCATTAGAAGAGGCAGCCTCACCACGCGATCCAGAACTGGGCGTCTGAGCGCCTTCGTAGACGTCAGATGTGAGGACTTCGCCACTCACTGCATCAATCTCATATGCGAGGATGCTTGCCGTCGTAGGCTCACCAGAGGCCGCGTCATCCGGTAACTCCACATCAACGAGCCATGATGCATGGCCCTGCCAAACGTCGAGGACTGTTTCACCCGAGATCTGTGCCCCAGTTACTCCGCAATCCGCTAGTGCGATTGCTTCTGCCTGCGCTTGCGTTATCTGGGTGCTTGGTGGCGTACGATCACCGTAGTACTGCGCGTAGTAAGACAGCCAACCATCGATGCGTGAGACCTTGCCAGAGCAGGTAGTGACTCCAAAACCACTGCCTAGCGTGCTATGAGCGGAGAACTCCACGAGCCAACCGTCGCCCCGCTCCACGGTCCACAGTAAGTCGTCCGCATCGGCGCCGAGGATGTAGTGAGCGTAATCCTCGATCACCTGCTGTGCCTCGGCGATAGTGAGAGCGTACTCCGCTTCAGGATCGGCCGGACCTTGATTGCGCCATACGCTAGACAGGACACCTAGGGTAGCATCCACACAGTAGCTCTCGTCTTCAGGAGCTGGCATAGAGAACTCTACCATCGTGTGATCCGCGATCACGTAGGTCTCCACATCGACATTCGTTAGTGCCTTCTCTGCGGCATGCTCGGCAATAGCGCGCGCTTCTTCCGTCGAGAGTTCTGCCACCGTCCCTGTGATCAGAACCCCGAGAGCACACGCAGTTATAGCACACAGGTTTCTCATATTGGGTTGACCTCCGGTTGGCAAGATTCCGGTGCTGGCGCGAGCCTCGATGACGTTCCTTCCGGCTTAGCAAGCAGCCCAGTGACTCCCCATTTCCGAGCCTTCCTCAAACCGTGTTGCGCCGTCCACTCCTGCTTGGCGCGTGCTACCGCGTACGACACCGTCCTCCCGTCTTGAGTGAGCAGGTAGTAGATCCTCTCACGTAGCCAAGTGTGTGCCGCTCGTGCCACGGTGTGATCGTACGCTACCACAGCTTGAGCTCCCTTATCGACACAGGTATCACCCACCGACTTGGCATCGAACTCTCCCTTTCTGAAGAGGTCGCAGCACCCGAAGAAGATGAGTTTGGCTTGCCCCATACCGTCTGCATCGGCGTAATAGTAAGAGGAGAGATCCGAGGCGAATACTTCATCACCGTTCGGCAGCACGATGAAGAAGTTACCGTCAGGGTCGTCTTTCATATGGTAGCCGTGGCCGTTGTAGTCGATAACCGAGTCGGCATAGAGAGCACGGAGGAAGTTGTCGAGCATTCTGCCACCCCCCTCCTCTCCCGCTGGGCCGGCAGATACGACGCCGCCGCGTGCCCCTAGCGGCAACCGCCCGCTGTAGAACGAGTAACCACCGTCTCCCACAGAGCCGCCAAACGACCCGCTAACCCAGCCGAACATGTCGTAGACGAGCTGAGCCCGGCCCTCTAGCCCGTCTTGTTCATGAGAATGATCAGAGGTTATTGCATGGGAGTCGGTAGTTCGCCTCGTATCAAGGGCTTTGCGAGAGACTCCTGGACAGGAAGGCGCCGACTCCCGTGCATCATGCTCATTCTCCTCAAGTTCGCTTTGACTTTCTCCCCGAGGTAGAGATTCGTGCCGCTTTCGATGGTGGGTCTGTTCCGGTCGCTGGCGGCGGTGATCGACTGACATCGGCGCGCACAACCCAAGACCTGGACCAAGCCGCCGACGGCGAGCCGTCCTTCCATGCCCGCCACCTGCCGCTGGACAGACCACCACCGGCGCAACGGACAAGTGCCCGCCGCCCATCCAGCTAGCACACCGCAAACTGGCATTCATGAATGATGCGGGCTAGCTATGCCTGCGCGGCGCGGCGTGCCGCCTCGTCGTAGCGCCACTGGGCGTACTCGTGCTCGGTGAACCACTCCGGGTCGAGGGCCAGGGCTCGGTCCCACGACTCGACGGCATCGGACCAGCGCTCCACCTTGAAGTAGCAGTACGCCAACGTATCCCACGTGTCCGGATCGTCGGGATCGAGCCGCGTGGCCTCCACCGCGAAGGGGATCGCCCGCAATCGTTCGCGCGAGTCATCGGCCTCGGCTAACGCCAAGGCCGCATTGCCGAGCGTCCGTACTCGGTCCCGTGGCGCCGCCTCCTCGGTACAGACCCGCAGCGCCGCCTCGAAACACCGGATCGCTTGGCGGAGGTTCTCGCCCCGGTCGCCCGTCGGCAGCTTCTGGTAGGCGTTCCCCAGGTTGTTCTGGGTCCTTGCCCACTCATGGGGCGCCGCCTTCTCGGTGTACACCCGCAGCGCCGCCTCGTAGCACTCCATGGCGCGGCGGAGGTTCTCGCCCCGGTCGCCCGTCGGCAGGTCGCTGTATGCTAGCCCCAGGTTGTTCTGGATTCCCGCCCACCATTGGGGCGCCGCCTCCTCGGTGTACACCCGCAGCGCCGCCTCGTAGCACTCCATGGCGCGGCGGAGGTTCTCGCCCCGGTCGCCCGTCGGCAGGTCGCTGTATGCTAGCCCCAGGCCGTTCTGGGTTCCCGCCCACTGATGGGGCGCCGCCTCCTCGGTGTACACACGCAGCGCCGCCTCGTAGTGCTCGATGGCGCGGCGCAGGTTCTCGCCCCGGTCGCCCGTCGGCAGGTCGCTGTATGCTACCCCCAGGCCGTTCTGGACCGTCGCCCACTGCTGGGGCGCCGCCTCCTCGGTGTACACCCGCAGCGCGGCCTCGAAACACCGGATCGCTTGGCCGAGGTTCTCGCCCCGGTCGCCCGTCGGCAGGTCGCTGTATGCGTTCCCCAGGTTGTTCTGGGTCATCGCCCAGTCTCCGGGCGCCGCCTCTTCGGTGCGCACCCTCAGCGCCGCCTTGTAGTGCTCGATCGCACGCTGCAGGTTCTCGCCCTGGTCGCCCGTCGGCAGGTCACGGTATGCGTTCCCCAGGTTGTTCTGGGTCATCGCCCACTGCCGGGGAGCCGCCTCCTCGGTCCGCACACGCAGCGCGGCCTTGTAGCACTCGATCGCGCGCCGCAGGTTCTCGCCCCGATCGCCCGTCGGCAGGTCGCTGTACGCGGTCCCCAGGTTGTTCTGGGTCGCCGCCCACTCTTGGGGGGCCGCCTCCTCGGTTCGCACCCTCAGCGCCGCCTCGTAGTGCTCGATGGCGCGCCGCAGGTTCTCGCCCCGGTCGCCCGTGGGCAGGTCGCTGTAGGCTACCCCCAGGTTGTTCTGGGTCGTCGCCCAGTCCTGGGGCGCCGCCTCCTCGGTGTAGATCCTCAGCGCCGCCTCGTAGTGCTCGATCGCCCGCTGCAGCGGCCCACGCATGTCCCGCTGCGGGACGTCGCAAAGTCGGTTGGCTAGCAGGACGAGGCAGTGCGCGCGCGCCTCGTCATCCGGCACCTCCCCCTCCAGATCGATGCCGTCCCACCACGTCAGCATCGCCCGAGCCACCGCGACCGTCTCCGGCCGCTCAACCTTGCCCCACCACTCGTCTGCGGCAGACCGCGGGTCACGGCAGAAGCGCATGTACCACGCCTCTGCCGCATGGGCGTCCCCAGGCTCCTCTTGGCGGCCGTGGCACTCCTCCAGCGCCCTCAGCGTGTCCTCGCGCTCCTCCGCCTCGATCTCCTCCCGAAGCACCCCACGCATCACCGAATGCATCCGGTACCGACCAGGAACGCCCTCCGCCTCCTCCACGAAGGAGAAACCGCACAGGCGGCGCCACGCCTCACTGGGCGCCAGGGGAAGCTCCAGCTCACGCCGCACCGCGCGCATCGACTCCCGATCGAACCACCGCGGCAGGCTGAGCCCTCGCACCAGGCTCTGCCAACCGCCCTCAGCGGGCAGGGATTCCAGGAACCTCCGAGCGAGCTTGCGGTCCTTGTCGCCCGCGCTCGCCATCTCTCGGAAGCGCTCCGGCTCGATCCGACCTTCGTTCTCCCGCCAGATGTCGATGCACAGACCGTAGTGGAAGGCATGCACCCCCTCCTCACTCTCCCGAGACGCATCGAGGATCGCGTCCCGAAGCTCACCCGCCTCAATGCCGAGTTCGGTCAGATACGCGTCCGCATCCTCGTTCGAGATGCCGCCCAGCAGGTGCTGCTCCAAGTCAGCGGAGTCGAAGCGCCTCTCCTCCTCCCACCGCAACCGGTCCCGCCCCGCGATGATGACCTGGACCTTCGCCTCCCACAGATAGGGAACCAGCTCCTCCCGCACCCACGCGTCCCGGTACTGGGCCTGGACCGCGTCGCCACCCTCCATGCCAGCGAAGAGCCTCTCATAGGCATCCAGGAATACCACCGCCCGACGGGCGAAGGGCTCTCGCCGGCCGTACTTGGTGAGCAGCTCAGCCAGGTCGCTCGCAAAGGCCCACACCAACTGCTCGGATAGCTCCTGGGGCTCCATGAGCCGCCACTTCGCCACCTCACGGATCCCGCCCGCCTCCAGCCACCTCCTGACCTTCGGCAGCATTCTGACGGCCGTCGATCCCAGCAGCGCCACCAGGCAGCCCACCAGCGCAGCGGCCCAGGGCTCCCCGGCCAGTTGGAGCAAGGCCGCGATGACTTCCCCGACTGCTGCCGCCGGATGTGCAGATGCCGCTTCCGGCACGAGCTCACCCAGTTGCATCGACAGCATGGCTCGGACTACGTCGAACCGCGGGAAGGCGAAGTCGCGTCCGGGCAGATCGACGCTCCAGTCGACCAGGCCGTTCCGGAGCCCCGTCAGGACCCGCTCGGGCTCAAACGCGCCTTCCCTGAACTCCCACAGGGCGTGGGGCACATCGGGGTACTTCGTCCGGAGCAACTCACGCAGGTGCCGGAGCAGTGAGGACTTCCCCGCTCCGGCTACCCCGTACCAGGCGAGGACGGGCACAGGCTCACCTCTCGGGGTGTCGAGGATCGCTCGCAGCTGCTCCTTCTGGTCGGTGCGATTCGTGAAGTAATGGGTGATCACCGGCGCGTCATCGCCGAGTGGAGCCTTACGCATGGACTGCCACCCCCCGAGGGTCGTGTGCCACCACAACTTCGCCGCCGCCCCAGCGGCCACCTCGCCCCCCGCCCGATTCCGCAAGCCGCCGCCAAGCAACGGACGCACACCCGATTCATTCAGCCAAACCTGCGTGTTGACACGTTTGAATCCGGGAATCGGCCTTTTCCGGTCGATGACCGTACTTGACACGGAATCTCGCGTTTGCCACAAATAGCCAGCAAATCGTTGGCGCACATGGTCCCGAGGCCCATCAGAACCGCCTTTTCGGCCATCAGTTTTCGCGAAAGGTGCCTCTATATATATGTAAGGCGCGCGTTTTTGAAGGGGGGCAAAGCAGTCGGATCGGAGGGAGTAACGCCCTCGCAAACGTGCGCGATTGGCGCGCCATGTGCGTCTCCATCCCAGCGTCCTACAGGGAACCCCTGGTGGACGGCCTCGCGGTGGGGCGGCAGCATGGGCGCCGAGGTGTGGCCGGCACGAGATCGTCCGCGCGGGCTGTCAGGACCCCTACAGCCCCGCCAGGAACTCGCGCAAAGGGGGGGCACTACCTCGTCGGCCTGAAAGGCAATCAGCCGACGCCCCATCTGGAGGCGCGGCTCTTCTTCCAGGAGCAGCCCCCACGCGCACTACTCCGCGCAGGGCCCACGCTCCTCCCCTGCCGCTCTACGAACATTCAGCTACCGACCACGAGCGGCCATACGACTAATCACTACATCGCCATGCACGATGACGAAATGACCCTGAGGCTGGCGCGTCCATCCCATCTTCCGGAGCAGCTTCCACACATGGCAGTCGGAGTACTCGATCCCGAACAGCCGTCGGATCACCGCTCCCACACGAGGACAGGTCCACAGGTCCGTGGCGTACCCATGGGCGCGTGGACCCCGCAGGAGTTCTTGCCCCGACCGATCGAGCTGCTTCTCCAACTCCGACTGGCTCGATGGCCTCAGTGCCTCTGCCTGTCCCATGAGCATTACTACGAGCCAAACCACCGTTGTCCCTTTTTGCTCGCCATCTCATTTGAGAAGGACTCACTAAGCAGCCTCGCCGGACTTCGAGTCGCTCTTCTTCGATGACTTGGTGTCGGTCTTCGAGTCCTTCTTGGCCTCAGATCCGCTGGAACTCGAGGCAGGCTCTCTCTCCGACTTGGCCAGATCGCTCTTCTTCCGCCCGCGGCTGTCCGGGTAATCATTCACATGGAAGCCTTGGCCCTTGAAGATAACACCTGGGGTATGGATGACTCGCCTGACGGGGCCTCGGCAGCCATTGAGCTGGCACTTCTTCAAGGGGGCCTCGACGATCCTCTGGGTCACCTCGAAGGTTCCTTGGCACTTGTCACATCGGTAGGTGTAGACAGGCATGAGAAAACAGACCTCCGGATAGTCAGTAAGGTCCTCGTCGTTGCTGGGCATTACAGCGCCAGAGTGGGGAACATTGAGCACATTCAGTATAGCATTGGGCACCCGTCGGGTCTACACCAGTGCTCTCATTTGACCAGCTTCAGCACGTCCTTGAAGCACGGGGAGGCGGCATCGCGCAGCCACTCATAGAGCGCCATCTCGCTCGTCACGGGGGTGGCTCCGGCGGCGGCCATCCTCTGTAGGCCGACGGCGAGGTCGCTAGGACTGCGGGAGCTGACCGCATCGGTGACCACGTGGACGTCCATGCCTCCGTCGAGCCCCTGCAGGGCGGTCTGAGTGATGCAGACATGGGCCTCGATACCCACCAGCATGAGGGTTCGCGGCCCTATACCCTCCACCGCCTGGGCAACGGCAGCATCGCCCAGCGCGCCGAAGGACGTCTTCGCGAAGGTGGGGACGCCCTCGAGCAGCGACCTGACGGGCTCCACCGTCGGGCCGATGCCCTTCGGATACTGCTCGGTAGCCAGGATCGGGATTCCCAGGAGCCTCGCGCCCTCAATCATCCGCACGGACCGCGCCACAACGCGCTCGGACTCGTGGATCCGCGGCAGCAGTCTCTCCTGCAGGTCGATGACCAGTAGGAGGCTCGTGCTTGCATCCGATAGCCTTGACACGGCGTTCACGACTGGGCAGCTCCTTCCGGGCCAGCATCCTCCTCCGACGCGCCCGCCTCGCCGGGGGCCGGCGTTTGGAGGGGAACATCGAGCGCGGGGGTGTCTAGCCATGCGCTGTTGGCGTAGTCCCAGGTGACCCCTACCAGGCGTTCATCCGTAACTCGGAACACGGTGACGGCGGGGATGTCGCTCTTTGGCGAGGGGAGCTGGTGGAATGGTATGCCGCCATGTACCGTCAGCACAGGCTTGTGATAGTGGCCTCCCAGCACGAGGATGACCCGCCTCCCAGCCATGGCCTCGAGGACCTCGGGCATGTTGGTGAGGGAGTCAGAGCAGTGGTGCATGGCGACAACGACAGGCGTCGAAGCGCTCTGCCCCGCTAGATCGGCGCGCAGGTGCGCCAGTTGCTCGGGGAACACGGGGCCGGCTGGGTTGTCGGTCCCGCGCTCCAGGGAGGTGAAGAGGCAGCTGAAGTGGACCCCTCCGGCGTCAAAGGCGTAGTCGAGGCTGCCGTGCTTCTCACGCACGTAGTTGAGGAAGGTCTCACTCGGCACCGCACCGCCGTCATCGTGGTTGCCGGCAAGCTCGTAGGTGGGCCAGGGGAGAAGCGCCGTCATCTCGCGGTAGGACTCAACGGCAGCATGGGTGGGCCACTCCGTGGTATCGCCAGCACTGATGATGAAAGCGGGCTCCGCCACGACACCTCCGATGGACTCGGGGTAGGGGGTGCCGGCCAGCTCCAGCATGGCCTCGATGGCGGGTTGGCAGTGGGCCCAGTCGCCGTTAGCCTGGATATGCTGATCGGACCAGCCGAAGAAGGTCAAGTCGATACCTTGGCCCGCGGCGGGTATGGACAGTGTGAGCATGACGATGAAGGCCGTGGCACAGTGACGCATCGGAGCGCCTCCCTCACGCACTGTACGCTGGGCCCGGGGCTGCGTCAACGCGACCAAGTGGCCCGGCGTTGCGTAGGGGGATCAGCCGCCCACGCGGAACGCCATCAGTGGCTCCAGCGTCCGTGAATCACTCTGGACGGCCAGATACCGCGTGAGCGCTGGCCGGGGGAAAGAGGGTATAGCACATGCTACGCAGCTCCCGTCGGACTACGCCGTTCGCGAGCCTCGGAGTGGCGGCGTTCCTCCTTGCAGCACTGCTAGCGTCTGGGTGTGGCACCGCATTCATCCAGCCGAGCACGGTGGGGGATCCGCCTCTACCCGGAGAGACCCACTCGGGGACCTCTCTGTCATCGCTATTCACCCAGTACGAGGATTACCTCGTGCCCAGGCAGATGATCGTCCGGTTCAAAGACGGCACGAGCGGCGCCGAGATGGCGGCGATCCGAGACGAGACGGGCGTCCGCCAACTCGACAGCCTCCTGGGCGGGTTGCTGCAGTTACTGGAGGTGCCTGAGGCCACCACGCTTCTGTCGATCATGACGCAGTACGCGGGAATGGCAGATGTCGAGTACGTCGAGCCGAATCTCCTGATTACGACGTGCGTGGACGCCACGGTCGGGGCCTTCCCCAACGTGAACGACCCCCTCTTCTCGCGCCAATGGAACATGCGAGCCATCCGAGTTCCCGAGGCCTGGGCCGCCTATGGTGGCGGTAGCGCCAACGTGGTCGTCGCCGTTGTGGATACAGGCGTCGCGTACGCGGACGTCGGCCTATTCCGCAAGGCGCCTGACTTGGGCTCAACGCGGTTCACAACGGGCTACGACTTCGTGCATGGAGACAGCTACGCGGTCGACGATCAGGGCCACGGCACGCACGTGGCGGGAACGATCGCTCAGAGCACTGACAACGGCCTCGGCGTAGTCGGGGTCGCTCCCCACGTGACGATAATGCCGATCAAAGTCCTCGACATGATGGGTGGGGGCACCAGCTATGACGTCGCGGCGGGCATCCGATACGCTGTCGACAATGGCGCCAATGTCATCAACCTTAGCCTGGGCGGCCCGACGCCCGATATGACGATGCGCGAGGCCTGCCAGTATGCGTACGACAGGAACGTGGTGGTCGTCGCGGCGTCGGGCAACGACGGCGCCGAGGTAGGCTACCCCGCAGGCTACAATACCACCATCTGTGTGGGGGCAACGGACCGACGCAATGACGTGACGCGTTACTCGAACCGGGGCCCGGAGGTCGATGTGGTTGCTCCGGGAGGCGACACGGACGCCGACCTGGACAGCGATGGCCGACCGGACGGGATTCTGCAGCAGACGCTGAAGAGTATCACGAGCATTCTCCCGGACCCCACGGAGTTCGACTTCGTGTACCTCCAGGGCACGAGCATGGCGACTCCCCATGTCACCGGAGCCGTAGCGATGCTCTTCTCCTACGGCCTGAATGCGCCGAACAACACGGAGGCCGTGCGGGGCATCTTCCGCGAGTCGTGCCTCGACCTAGGTCCGTCGGGCAAGGACCAGGCTTACGGCTATGGGCTGATACAGGTCGACCATGCGCTGAGGGTCCTCAGCGGTGGCGAGTACGAGGCGCCGGATCCATGGGATCCCGGTGAGGGCGAGGACGATTCCCCGCCTCCCAGCGGAGCGATCACCGTGCGCCCTGGATTGGCCTCGGGATGGGTGCAGATGGGCTCGCCCGTTGACGCCCTGCCGGAGGATGTCTTCCTGACCGCCCCGTGCAACCTCTTGAGCTGGAACCCAGTGGGCCAGGATTGGCTGCCGACCGATCGGCTCACTGCGGCAGGCGGCTTCTTCGCTTACCTCGAGACCCCGGTGAACGCGCTGTTCGACATGCGCTACCGAGCCGTGCCGTCCGAGTATGTCTCCGTGCCCGTCGACGCTGGCTGGAGCCTCCTGGGCAATCCCTACGACCGCGCCATGGTATGGGACGCCGATGCCATAAAGGTGCGTGTAAGGAGCACGGGAGAGCCCCTAGGCTCGCTGGAGCAGGCTTGGGACACCTACTACATCGCGGGCTTCGCGTACATCTGGAACCCAGACATCGAGCGTTACGAGCAGGTGGCTGACCGCGAGTTGGACACCGGTATCGCTCGCGATCGTATCCCGCCCTACCATTCAGTGTGGGTATACTCCTACAAGGATGACCTGGAGTTGGTATGGCGGGGCATAGACCTCCCCGACCCCGATTCCGCGTCCAGCCGCTCGGCGACTGAGAGCATGGACCCGGCCCTCAGGGCGAGGCTGATCGCTCAGATGGAGCGGATCGGCCCCCCTCCTGCTCCGCCGGGCCGGTAGACCTCCGCAGGCAGGAGTTCGCGCGCCTCGTGGCGCACGTCAGCACGGGGCGCGCGATGCGCCCGTCGGATGGAGGAACCCGCGAATGAGACTGGGCGCACCGGTATTCGGCGACGTGAGCACTCCGGGGCTGTGGGCGAAGGCCCACGTGGTTCGAGGATACGGAGCGGCATACTGCCCCATCGGCTATGACGCGGACGCGGGGACGGTTGCGGCCTACTCCGAGGCCGCGGCGGAAGTCGGGATCGTCATCGCTGAGGTGGGAGCTTGGAGCAACCCGCTGAGCCAGGATAAGGCGACGCGCACGGCGGCGATGGACCTGTGCAAGAGGCAGCTAGACCTGGCAGAGCGGATCGGGGCCCGATGCTGCGTGAACATCTCCGGATCCATCGGTCAGCAGTGGGACGGGCCTGATGATGCCAACATGACGGCAGGCACCTTCGACCTCGTCGTGGCCTCGGTGCAGGAGATCATCGATGCCGTGTCGCCCGAGCGCGCCGACTACACTCTCGAGTGCATGCCCTATCTGTATCCCACCTCCGCGGAAGACTGTGAGAGCCTGCTCCGGGCCATCGACAGGCCGAGGTTCGCGGTGCACTTCGATCCCGTCAACATGATCAACAGCCCCTACCGGTACTACGGCTCGGGGACATTCATCACGGACTTCGTGGATCGGCTGGGGCCTCACATCCGCAGCTGCCATGCCAAGGACATCGTCATCCGGCCCCAACTCACCCTGCATCTCGACGAGTGTCTACCCGGCGAGGGCAATCTGGACTATGCGGCACTCCTTGGGGCACTGAACGACCTAGACCCCGACACTCCGCTGATGGTGGAGCATCTCCAGACGCCCGAGCAGTACGACGCGGCCATCGCGCACATCTGCGCAGTGGCAGAGGAGATCGGGGTGACCTTCGTCTGATGGCCCAAGAGTGGTGTGTCGCCAACGTGGCCCCCTTCGAGGCCGAGCTAGCACCCTGCGAGCGGCCTCAGGCCGCTCTTTCGGCCAGCCAGATCGAAGGCCGTACGCTCGTCTCGCTCATCAGCCCGGGAACCGAGATGAACTGGGGCTACCGAAACGGCCCCTTTCCGAACACCCAGGGATATGCCGCGATCCTTGAGGTCGAGCGGGTGGGGGAGGGGGTCCAGGGGGTCCGCCCGGGCGACCGAGTCTTCGCTCAGGGGCAGCATCGGAGCTGGCAGAGAGTGGAGGCTATCGAGACACGGCCCGTGCCCGAGGGGCTGGCCCCCGAGGTCGCCGTCTTCTGCCGCCTGATGGGGATCACCATGTCGGCCCTGACGACGACGGCGGCACGTCCCCCCGACGGGGTGCTGGTGACGGGACTGGGCATCGTAGGGCTCCTCGGCGCCATGATCTTCGACTCGACCGGATACCGGGTCATCGGGTGTGACCCCGATGAGGCTCGGCGCGCGCGGGCAAGGGCGAAGGGCGTGGCTGTCGCGCTGGAGCGTGTGCCGTGCGAGGATCCGGCATTCGCCGGCCAGATCGGCCTCGCGCTGGAGTGCTCCGGCACCGAGCCGGCGGCGGTAGACGCGTGCAGAGCGGTGCGCAAGGGCGGCGAGATGATCCTGGTTGGGGTGCCCTGGAAGCGCACCGCCGACACCCCCGCCCACGATCTGCTCCACGCCGTCTTCCACCAGTACGTAACCGTTCGCAGCGGATGGGAGTGGGAGGTACCCCTCCAGCCCCAGGAGTTCCGCCGTGGGAGCATCTACGGCAACTTCGCGGCGGCCATGGAATGGCTCGCCCGGGGACGGGTCGACGTCAGCGGACTCTACGAGGTCACCTCGCCCCGGCGATGTCAGGAGGCTTACCAGAACCTAGTGCACCACCGGGGCGAGGTCCTCACGTACGTGTTCGATTGGTCTACCTGCTGAGCCGCTCGATGGCCTCTGCGACCTTGAGCCGGTGCTCGTAGATGGGCGTAGAGTCCGTCGCGAACTGGGTCAGGCTTGCACTGATCTCCTCGGGGATCTCGAGCAGCGCCAGGGCCTCGGCGTCGTTCGCCGCAACTGCGAGCCCCTCCAGGATCCGCAGGTACTCGTAGTCCTCGATCCCATCGCGCAGCATCTCCCACCTCAGGGAGTTCACGGGGCCGGTGAGGTACTTGGTCTCCGTATCGAGGGGATCGCGGTTGGGCGGGTAGATGAATCGGCCGTCGCCATTGCCCCAGTAGCCGACGTCCCCAGCCTGGAAGCTGTAGCCGGACACGTAGCTCATGGGGTCCTCCCACGGGTTCTGGGGCTGGTCCGGGTAGGCAGCGCCGGAGGTCCAATAGTTCGTGGCCCAGACGAGGAGACCACGGACCCCGTGTTGGTAAGTCTGCCACGACCAGACCCTGAGCTCCGTGGCCGGGTGATCGATGAAGAGGGTGGCCCAAGGCGCCTTGGGACCTGTGCAGACATACCACCAGAAGGTGTCCCCGGCGGCCATACGATCCTCAGTAAGATCGGATTCCAGCTGTGGCGTGAGCGGGCACCAGACGTCCACATAGCCGATGAGCTCCTGCTCCACCTGCTCGGTGAGCATCCGCCGAAGCCCGGGAGCGTGACGAGCCAGACGGTCCATGCCATCGATGACGAACTCGTAGTCCTTCGGCTCGGGCTCGTCAAACCAGTAGACGAAGGCCTTGTCGAGCCAACCCTTCTCCGCCAAGTGCTGCCGGATCTGTCCCACGTAAGCACTGAAGATCCGCTCATACTCGGGAGTGCCCGCCGTGTACCCTCCCAGTTGCCCAAGCTGGCGCGAATGGAAGGTCCCCGTTCCCATGCCCTGGATGGCTATGGAGAAGGCCGCCATGCCCATCTCGTCGATGTACCGCTCAGCGGCGCGATCCCACTCGTCGAAGTCGAGAACCGGGGTGGGCAGCCCCTCCGACGGCTCGAAACCAGCATCTGTGAGGAGATTAGCGCCTGCGGGCTCGCCGAGGTACAAGTCGTCGAACCATGCCGTGCCCGTCCTTTCGCCCGCCTCCGTCCAGGGTGTGGGCCGCAGCACGAGCGTAACGGCGCGCGCATCCTGATGCAGCGTCCCAGGCTCGATCTGGAACCGATCACGCTGCCACTCAGTGCCCCCTTGCTTCGTGACATCGATGTTGTGGTAGGGGATCCAAGAGCCGCTGGCGTCGTAGCTCATGACGCTGACCTGGTAGGACTGCCCCTCCTCCGCGGTGCGGACGCTCCACTCGACGAGGAGGGGCTTCTCGCGGTCGACTCCCTTTGGTTGCAGGAGGTCCACGCTGGTCGCGCCGGTGGTTGTGTCATCGGTCACCTTCGCCGATGCAGCGCCGCTCGCCGGATTGCTGGTGTCGCGCTCCACTGCCGACCACTCCATGCCCTCCATGGTAAGGCGGATGGGCCAGAGCGCCATGGGATCGTAGGGGGCGATCCGGTGTTCGATGAAGTTGCGCATGTAGAGATCCCAGACGGCCTCCTGCTCCGCCCGGTCCCATACGTTGTGGTAGCGCCAGATCTCGCTCGGGTTGATGCCGAAGGTCGCCGTGAGGTCTTGAGCCTGGGGCAAGTCGAAGTCGAAGACACGCATGGAGAGCGGCACCTCGATCCGCTCATCAAAAGGCGGTGCGCCTGCTTCCGCCTCGATGCTCAGCGTGCCCGTGTACTCGCCTGCAGGGGTGCCGTAGGGCACGTGCACGCGGATCCACAGGGGATGGTTGCGCCCTGCTGTCAGGTCGAAGGCTCCATCATACGGCGGCAGGGGATCAGGCCACTCGCCCTCGACTCCCGTGGGATCGGTGCGCCGCGTGATGTTGACATACTCGACATGTTCGATGGAGATGCTCCCGGCATCGATAACGCCGCCGGGACCGGTGAGGTCCGTCACGCTGACCTGCACGCCAGTCACGGGAGACTCGGGGCGGAGGACGAGCTGCAGGGCCTCGAACTCACCTCGGGCCGCTGAGAGAGCCGGCGCCACTGGCTCCGCCGCCACCGGCGCCGGGGGCCGGCTCGTCGATACCTTGCGCGTTGAGTCGCACCACCACAAGGATCCGCCGTCGGCGCTCACGAGTCCGTGTCCGTAGTTCGACACGTCGAGCGCGGACGTCGTGATAGTGGTGACCCCTTGGTAGACGATGTCCGGCCCCACCCGGACGGTTACGGCGAGAGGATGAGCGCCCGCTTCGGTTCCGGGAAGTGGTATGGCGCGCAGGACCTCCTCCCTCGGTGGAAGCACGAGGCGCTCATCGACGATCGTCTCCTCGGCCAGATCCACCTCGAGGTTGGCCCCCATGGGCCGACGCCCGTCGTGTGAGAAGGACAGGATGATCTCCGAGGGCCCTGCCGCGATCCACTGGGTCTCGACCGGCGACGGGCCGCCACTCTCCTCGACGTACAGGGTGCTGCCGACGCCGGACGCATCCTTAGCGGCTAGCTCCGCCCGGTACTCGACGCCGTGGAGCTGCAGGTAGGCCCCATCAGTGGTTCGGAACCGCAGGAGCACCTGATCGGCGGGGAACAGGGCCGGCGGAAGGTCGGCCGAGAGGCTTCCCACTCCCTCGATCTGCCCCACCTCAAGCCAGTCATCACCGGAGGAGCGGGCCTCCGCCACGAGGCCCCCCGATGTGTGGTAGCCCACCTGGGCGCGGAGGGTGGCGGAGGTCTGCCGGATGTCGGGACAGGAGAAGCGATACGTGACCTCAGCGGCATCATCGAGATTGAACCGGTTCGTGTTGAACGTGGCACGACAGCCATCCAACGGCCGCGAGTAGCTCGCGCCCTCGGAGGAGAAGTCGGTCATGAAGGAGTACTCGCCATCCAGGATCCGCTCGCCGTCGCCCAGGCCAGCGGGCCCTGTGTGAACCGGCCGGGCGGGGGCGAGGTGGAGACGCCGGAACTGTATCGCGCCCCGCCAGTGCCATTGCCCGAACCGGAGTGTCACCAGCCCCGCGGGCGGCGCCTCCGACCCCGCCACGTCGGCGGCTCCTCCGAGGTCGGCATCAGGCACGCGTATCAGCCGGCTGTAGGTCCGCCACTCGGTAGTGGGCCCCACGTCGTGGTTGACGCTGGTCAGGCCCGTTACGGCGCAGACTCCAGAGCCCGTGCCGCGCATGTCGAAGGTCAACCGGTAGAGCGCGCCCGCCTCAAGCTCCACATCAGCAAGCCACGCCGAGGAGTCATCGCCAGTGCCACGCACCTCGATCACGGGATCCTCGCCGGCGATCACGGCGCCGTCGCCTTCAAGGCGCCAGGGCCCGTCGGGGGCTGCTGCGATGGCTGGCACGAGCGGGCTTGGGGCGGCAATCAGTAGAAGAAGTCCAAGGGTCATGGCAACCTCACCTCGTCCCCGTAGTTCCCCCTATGGCCGACACCTACCTGGCCGCAAGACAAACCGAGGCGAGCCATGATCACATGCCTCGCTGACTGACGCCGCTACCTCTGGCCCATGGGCTTAGGCGGCTCCAGTCCGTCCGTGGGGCGCCTGCAACCCGGGTAGCCGTACTCCTCACGGATCTGCAGCATCACGTCGTAGCTCCGCTGTGGCACGCCTCGGAAGATGCAGTTCGAGGAGGCGAGGACGTAGCTCCCTCGATCCACGCCCCCATACTCGAGGGCATAGAGCGTCGATTCGCGAATCAGCTCCTCCCGTGCCTCCTGGAGGTAGCTGCAGTCAACGTTCCCGAACAGGGTCACGTCGCTGCCGCAACGGCGGCGCACCTCACGTATGTCTACGCCCGCCATGGGGTCGATGGAGTGGATGGCGTCGGTACCCGATGCGACGAGCTGGTCGAGGATTGGCATGATGTCGCCATCCGTGTGCTTCACGGTCCACATGCCGAGCTCGTGCAGGCCATCGACGAACTCCGTGAGGATGGGCGTGACGAACTCAGCGAACATGCTCGGCGACAGAAATGGCCCGGTGTTGAAGCAGTAGTCAGCGCACATGAAGACGATCTCGGCCCCCGCGTCACGCAAGGCACGCGCGGCCCCCAACTGGCTAGCCACAGCCTGGCGTGATTGCTCCTTCGCTTCTTCCGCGTGGTCGGTGAGGTATATCACATGGTCCATCATGTGCTCACCCGCAGGTATGGAGTAGGTGGGGTCGAGGAACGCCGTTAGCATGTAGGTGTCGCCGGCCCGCTCCCGGATGAGCTCCAGGCAGCGGCACTGGGCGTCCAGGGGCAACCAGTGGGTGCCTGTGATGGCGCTCCAGCGGAAGCGCTCGGCGACCCTTACCCACAGGTCGGCGTTGCGCTTCAACAGGTCATCGGCAGCGGCGGCGCTCTTCCCCTCGAGGTGATGACCGCGAACCGCCTCCATGCCGAACTCCTCGGCTGTCAATTGGTATTCCAGCTCTATATGCGGCACAAGCCCGCTTGGGGTCTCATGCCGCAGCGCGGTCAGGATGCTCTCCCGTGGCGTCAATCGAGCGCCTCCTCTGTGGATCGTGTCTCGCCAGAGCTACCCGCCCGGCAGGGGTAGAGCCTGCGACAGAGACGCCGGCGATGCGCCTTCCGTCCCCAGGCTCCATTCGAAGAGCTCGCCCGCGTCCCCGTCCCGATCGAGCCACAGCAGTGACCCCGCGGAGGTGAAGGCGATGGGCCACGGGCTCGTGCCCGCTAGCTCCCCCGCCATCTGGCCGGAGTCGGCTCGGAAGACACGCTCCCCGCAGGCAACGAGCCTTCCGTCCAAGGACCACACAGGTGCGAGGTGCAGCGGGGGCCACCCCTCTACAGCTCTCGCGACGGGCTGGGCCCATCGCGCCTGGGGGCGCAGCATGGGCGCCTCCTGCTCGCTCCCCGCGGGGACTACAGCGAGCCATGCCTCGCAAGACTCGGGCGGTCCCTTGGCCCAGTTCACGGGCGCGGCGGGCCTGTACGCATCCAGGACAGCCGACCACTGCCCATCGGGCGCGGGAGCCCACAGCTGCGGGTCATCCCAGCAGATGCGCACCCCGCCCGTGACGGGGTTCACGCTCATACCGCGCCACTCGAACCACGGTCCGTCGGACCGCGCGACGCGGCGCGCCATCCCTGAGGGAAGCTCGTCGACCATCCAGCCCCTCGGCTCGCGGAGCACTTCGCCCGTCAGCAGATCGACCATGAACGGCCCGGCAGGGCCCAGATCGAGGGGACTGACGAACAGCGCCACGGCGCCGATGACATCGAGCGGCGCCTGGCCCGGCAGACCGCGGAGGCCGGTCCACGCAGCCCCGAGGGCGGCGCGGCTGAACCACGCTGGCGCGTCCTCTCCGTCGGTCGGCAGGAGTCCGTAGACAAACCGACCGTCGGCGCTGACCGCGTCTACAGAGAGGTCGGGCGGCACGAGACCCAGGCGCTCGATGAGCGCGGTGCCCGGACTCGGGGAGAGCATGGCGCCGCCGAGGACCATGTCGGCATCAGTCAGCTCGTCGCGCCACTCGGCCGCGCCGGACCAGCCACGGATGACGAGGAACGAGCCATCGTCCTCAGGTGCGATGATCGCCCCCGCCTCCATCGGCCCTCCGATGGGGTACTGGTCGCGAGTGGCGCAGGGATAGTGGAATGTGCTCAGACCGCGGGGTACCGGCGCCAGGGGCCCATATGCTCGCGCACCGATGCTCTCACCATCGTTGCCCATGAGTACAATGGTACCTCTTGCCGTCCGCCACGCCTCTGCCCAGTGCTTCTTCCCCGAGTGAGCCAGACGCTCGGCGCGCAACAGGGACCCGTCGCGATCGATCACCAGTCCCGCCGGCGGGATGAGCACCGGCCCGCCGGGGGCGACCCGGACGACCGATGGCTCGGCGAGAAGCAGGACCGCAAGCGTCAGCAGGGTCATCGCGCCTGCCCCCCCTCGGGACGGTCCCAGAGCAAGGCCGCATCTCCCGAGTCAGCATCCACGATCCACAAGCGGCCCGGCGGATCGCCCTCGAGATAGGCTATCCGCTGGTCGTCGATCCACGCGGCCCGAGCCGGACCACCATCGCCGGGCCAGTGAATCAGCGTCGTGACGGCGCCGTGGGAGCGCTCGACCACGGCCGCATCCGCCTCGCCGTCCTCGCGGAAGAGGCCGATGGGCTCATCGGCGCCCGTGCCCTCGGGGAAGTAGTAGAGCAGCCGGGTCGAGTCGGGAGACCATGACAGGAAGCCCGGCATCGGGGCGTTGTCGACCCATCCAGGCGTCCCGCGCTGGTAACGCGGACGCGTCTCGTAACCGGCGGCTGCGACAGCGACATTGACGACCCGCGCATTGACGGCGGGAGCCTCCACGACGGCCACGACCTGACCATCGGGCGAAGGCTCGACCCACTCCGTCATCGCGATGCGTTCGGTGCTGCCGAGCACGTGGCGGCTCCGGTCATCGAGGGCATAGGTGTCCAGACGCGAGCGTCCCACCCGCAGACCGGGTCCACGGGCATCGCAGCGCACCCCCTCGGCGACCACTCCGGGGCTCCCCGAATCGCCGGACACCGCGAGCAGCTTATCCGTTGCGGGGTCGGTCACTAAGAGACAGCTCGTCCCTGGCATCCACACGACGCCGGCCCCTTCGGCGCAGGGCAGTTCGGCGAAGGACGCGGCCGACCCGGAAGCGGCTTCCGTCACCCTCAAGAGGCCCACTCCTGGCTGGGTGCGCTCCATCCACGCGATGAGCTGGTTATCAACCGACCAGGCGGGCCGGGCGCCCGGCGACGGATTACCCGCCACGAGCAGTCTGGGGTCGTTGCCTTTGCGGTCGGCGAGCCAGAGTCCACTCTCACTGCCACGAGTGCCGGTCCAGGCCAGCCACCTGCCATCGTGTGAGGGGGCCGCCAGTGAGAGCGCCCCGTCGGCCCCCGGGCCCGCCACAGGCTTCGCCGATCCCTCGCTCGACGTCTCGTAGACCGTTGCCGGGGCTGATTCGGGGCTCAGGGCGCCCGCCAGCCTTCCCTCCTGCCAGCCCCGCACCGATGCGATCGCGGCGAGGACGATCACGGCGATGAGGGCCGTGATGAGAAACGCGACAGCGAAGTCGCTCGGGGTGGCCCGAGTGCGGCGTTTCCTCTTGCTCGTGACCTGCTTAGGCATGGGAATCCTCGTCGGCGGGCGTGCCGAGACCTCAGATTCACCTGGGACGACCAGGGTCCCTCCCGACGCCACGGGCGGCGTTGCCGCCAGCGCGTGGACATGGCGGCATCAGGAGGCTGCCCCGCCGCGGCCGCGAAGAACTGGCGACACGCACGCCAAGAACCCCGATGGCCCTTGAAGTCCATCGGAGAGAGGCGCAATACGGATGGCTACGGACGTCTACTACGGATCTCCTTTCCAGCGCAGCTTGGTCCCTGAGCAGACCCTCCCCGCGAAGCTCGACCGCATCCTGGAGCGGCTCGCCATCCGCGACCGGGTCAAGGGTGAGACTGTCGCGATCAAGATGCACCTCGGCTTCAACATCGGTTACTCGGTCCTCCACCCGGTCTTTGTGCGGAAGGTCGTGCAGGCGGTGAAGGAGGGCGGCGGTCACCCCTTCGTCACTGATTCGCCCAGCTCATGCGCTACGGCCGCCGAGAGGGGCTACACGACGGAGACCCTGGGCTGCCCCATCATCCCGAACCAGGGCGCGACGGAGCAGTACTTCTACCCTCGTGAGAGGCCCTACAAGAACATCAAGGAATGGCGTGTGGGTGGCCACCTGCATGACGCCACTTTCCTCATCGACCTCGCGCACGCCAAGGGCCATCCGTCATGCTCCTACGGAGGCGTGTTCAAGAACCTCGCGCTGGGGGGCATGGCCGCCGCCACGCGCGGGCAGATGCACGATGTCATGCACTTCGACACCTACTGGTTCCCCGAGCTGTGCCCGGATGCGGAGACGCGACAGAGGATCATCGATTCCTGCCCCTTCGGTTGCATCGTTCAGGACAAGGAGCGGGAGGAGGGGCTGCACCTCCACTTTGAGCCCTGCAACCAGTGCGGGCGATGCCTGCAGGTTGCGCCCGAAGGTTCCCTCAAGATTGACCCCGTGAACTTCCAGTCATTCCAGCAAGCCATGGCCTACGCCGTCGAGTCAGTCCTGATAACCTTCGATCGCGACAAACAGGTCTTCATCAACATCGGCACACAGATTACCCCCGTATGCGACTGCTTCGGCTTCACCGGTCCGGCAATACTCCCCGACATCGGTATCTTCGGGGGTAACGACCCCTGCGCCGTAGACACCGCCTGCCTTGATGCCATGAAGTCCAAGGAGCTGATCCTCGAGAACGTGCCGTCCTCCATGGAGGTCCGGCCTGAGGTAGAGGGCCATCCCCTGCAGAAGCTGCACGGCCCCTACAAGGATCCCTACCTTGTCTGCCGCTATGGCGAGGAACTCGGGCTGGGCGCCTGCGAGTACAACCTCGTTGATGTCGAGGAGGGAGAGGCCTCCGATACAACCCTCGCGGGGCAGCAGGCGCTCTCTGCAACATAGGGTCCGCGTGGGAGGGGTCACTCGGCTCCCTTGAACCGAGCGATCTCCTCCCGCGGCAGGTCCAGGTACAGGTGCCCAAACTCCACCGAAGGCTCCAGGTCCTTGCTCACGGGCCCTCCCAAGGCCAGAGGCCGTAGCGGTTCAAGAGGTCGTCTGGAGCGAGGAGCGAGGGGCTGGTGGATACCCAGCCCCTCCTCCTGCGGGCAGGTTCGCTACCGAACCAGGATGCTCGGCGCGTTGTACACCTGATCACCCACGCGCACGGGTATGGTCGGCCAGTTCCCCGTATCCGTGAGGTTCTCCAAGACGCCATCCTCCCGGAGGAGAACGGTATCCTCGACCTTGGCGCCCTGGATCGTGGGGTTCCAGGCAAATGCCATGTTGGCCTGGATCGGCATGCGGGCGCCGGGGTACCCTGTCCACTCGCGCTCCTCGTAGGCGATGGCGCCGCCCTGGTGGTGCATCTGCCACTCGTCGGGCCAGCCCACGAAGGCGAAGGCCTCCTGGCCAGCGGCGATCACGTCGCCAGCCGTGTTGCCCTCCCGAGTCGCGCCGAGGTAGGCGCCGCATACCTGCGCGCACCCGCGCAGTTTCCTTCCCAGGTCTCCTGGAAGCGGACCGAAGTGAACATAGCGGGTCACCGCGATCACCAGGCCCCACTTCTTAGCGCAGATGTTGACCTGCACGTACTTCTCAACCGGCTTGTCCGTGGCGATGGGATGACGGTATGAGAAGAGCCGCTCGTCGCTGGCCATCAGGAGCACCGTCGGCTGGATGTCCCGGAACATCAGCTCGCTGGAGATCATGGCCTGAACCTGCTTCTCGGTCATACCCGGTTCGATCTCCCGGCAGACCTTCTCGCACGCCTCGGCACACTGGCGCCCGAGCCACCGGTACTTCTCGATCTCCGACTGGGTCAGAACAAGCCTGAGCCCACGCAGGGCCTCAGACTCATTGGTCGCCAGAGGGGTGTCGAAGTCGCTCGCGAGTGGGCGCCCTTGAGCGATCCCAGCGACGGCTCGCGCCATCGTCTCGCTGTCGCTCGCGCCCTCGTACCATGGCCACGCGACCCCCTCATAGCCCAGGGCTCCGAGCTCCTCGTTCTGCATCCGGAGGTCCTCGGAGTTGCTGCACAGGAAGTAGCGGCCACCGGTCGCGGTGATTACCAAGGTGACGGGACCACGCTCCGAGGCCGTCACGACCTGCATATCGGCGCCGCCCGTGATCCACTGGAAGTTCCGGTACTGGTTGATGAGGACCCCTCCGTAGCCTTCCTCCTGAAGCCACGTCGTGAGCCGGAACATCTTGATGGTGATCTCTTCGTTCCTCTGCGCGGCGGTGATAACCGGCGGCGAGAGGGCCGAGTCGCCGAACTGAGCCTGACTGGCGCCCGCCAGCAGGGCTGCAATAGCGATCCCTACGAGCATGTATCGCATGGGTGTTTCCCTCCTCGTTCTCATACTTGCAGGGGGCGTTTCCTGGCCGCCGCGGGGGTCACCTGCAGGCCTATCAAGTCCGACCCCCGTGAACACCGGCATGGTCTGCCCCGTTCTTCGCTTGGTCTGAGAACTTGCCAAAAGGTTACCGCGCATGCCAATGCTGAGAGCCATTCAAGAGGCGGCCCAGCCGGCGGCTGACGCCCTCCGGCTGCTCCTGAGCTGCGGGTCGGAACTTCCGCCGGCCGGCGTCGCCCTCTCGCCAACGGAGAACGCCTTTGTCTGGCTGTCGCGCCTGGCGGTTGACGCGGCCTGGAACACCGGTGGCAGCGAGGACGACCCCGAGTCGACGCGCCAGCGGCTGTCCGACAGCCTGACGAAGGCGTTCGGCCCCGGCGCGGAGGCTGCCTTTCCTCTACTGGTGGCGGCCAGACGCAACACCGACCGCGGTGGGAGTAACGATAACTTCGCCAAAGCAGCGCGGGCGATGCGGCGCCTCGATCCCGCGGGAATCGACCATGACCTGCTTGGGGAGTTGTACGAGGCTCACCTTGACCGGACCGATGGCGGGCCTCGTGGGCAGCACTTCACGCCCCGGCCCGTCGCCGATCTACTCCTGTCTCGGGTTAGCAAGGTTATGCCGTACGGCCGGATGTACGATCCCGCTATGGGCACGGGGAGATTCCTGGTCGGCCACCTGCGCCGAGCGCGAGCCGAGGGGGCATCAAGGGCCGACCTGATCGACTCCGTGGCGGGGTCTGAGCTCTCCCGGGTGAGCCACTGCCTGGCTCAGGCAAACCTGCTGCTTCAGGTGGCGGCGGCAGAGGGACGGGGCATCCTACCCATCCCCCGGTTGATGCTGGAGAACAGCCTGTGGGCACTGGGTGAGGGCCCCTCGGCAGAGCACGAGATCTGCTGCGCCAACCCTCCCTACGTAGGCGAGCGGCGGAACAAGAGCCTCTTCGATCGTCTGATGCGGGAGATCCCCAGCCTAACGGTCCGGCGAGCGCCGCGCATGGACCTCTTCTACTACTTCGCCGAGTTGTGTCTGGAGGTCACTCGGCCGGGGGGCGTGATAGCCCTTCTGACCACAGCCTACTGGCTGACCGCCGATGGCGCCTCAGGTCTACGGGAACGGCTCCATGACCGGGCTGCGGTCCTGGAGATCGTGGACTTCGGCGAGCAGCGGCTGTTCGGGAGCGCGGGCGGACAACACAACCTCGCGATACTGCTCCGTCGTCGCTCCAACGATGCATCCCACGCTGGGGATCAGCCCATGGCCTGGGCTCGGGTACGCACGCCCGGTCCGCTCGAGGAGACGTGCGCACGAGTTGAGGAGGCCCTGAATGAGGCGCACTCCCGCGGAGGGCCTATCGAGAGCCTGTCGGTGACCGCGGGGGTAGGCGAGATGGTCCGACCCGAGGGTCCGGCCGGCGTCTGGCATATCCCCGTGGGCCGGAGGCGCGAGCAGGTGCTGGAGGCGATCGCGGCGGCAGGGGTCCAGCTGGGCAGCCTCGCCAAGGTGAGCCAGGGGCTCATCTCCGGGGCCGATCGCGTCACCCCCGCCAACTCCGACCGGCTACCGAAGGGCGCCATGTCTCACCTGGGGCAGGGCATCTTCGTGCTGACACCGGAGGAACTCGCGGCGGCGGGGATCCCCGACACGGACAGCGTGGTTCGCCCCTTCATCAAGAACTCCGAGATCGAGCGCTATGCCATGACCACGTCTCCCAGGCTGCGCCTGCTCTATCTGGACGACACCGTGGACCTGAGCCTGCATCCAGCGGTGCTGCGACATCTACGCCGGTACCGCGCGCTCCTCGCGGCTCGCCGTGAGGTGGCGATGGGGGCAATCCCATGGTGGAGGCTGCACTGGCCTCGCGGCGAGTCGATGTTCGAAGCGCCGAAGGTCATGTGTCCGCACCGCGCGCGGGCCAACGCCTTCGCCTATGTGCCACAGCCGCTCTACGCCAGCGCCGACGCCTACTACCTGTGGGGCCTCGGCCCTGACGAGCTGACGCGCCTCACGGGGATCCTCAACTCCTCCATCGCCGACTTCTGGTTCGCTCACCGCGGCAAGCGGAAGGGCAACCAGCGAGAGTACTATGCCACGCCTCTGAGGGGCATCCCGGTGCCACATCCGGCCCGGCGGGAGTCGGCCAGGGTGGCACGCCTGGTTGACCGCGCCCCGCTGGACTACTCGATTACCGAACGAGTGACCTGGGCGGCCGAGAAGGGCGACTGGGGAGCTGCCGATACAGCCATCCGCCGGGTCAGCCACGCGATCATCGAGCTGCGACTGCACCCCACGGGAGCGGACCTCCACGAGATAGCGCTGGAAGTGGTGGAGGAGCGCCGGCTGGAGAGCCTCCTCGATGTGCTCGTCGCCATCCGCTACGGGCTATACGGCAAGCAGCAGTGGATGCACGAGGTGGTCGTAGAGGCACGAGGCGACTAGCGACACCAGGGCGCTGGGTCCCCGGACTGCATGAAAGCCTCGCACGCGGCGGCCTGATATTCGGGCTCCAGCCCCAGAGCCTCGTTGCTGCCGTAGTAGCCCGCAACGAAGCCGCCACCGTAGGAGCCTAGCTTCTCTACGTAGTCCCGGGCAGCCGCCCGAATCCGGTCCTTGTCGCGCGTCTGAAGGGTGGTCTGGATGTCCACGGGGCACCAGAAGTGCATCCGACCTCCGAACTTCCGAGCCAGCAGATCAATCCCGTGCAGCTCGGGCTGGTCGAACTGGCAGCAGTCGATACCCGCCTCGAACCAGTCGCCGATGACCTCCCGCACGTAGCCGCATGAGTGGAACCAAACGTAGAGGCCACGGCTGTGCGCGGCTCCGCAGAGGTGCCGGAAGCAGGGGAGGAAGATCTCGCGGAAGGTGTCGGGGCTCACGAGGAGACGATCCTGAGTGCCCCAGTCCTCGCCGGACATGACGGCATCGACTCCCGCGTCGGCGTACCGATGGATCTGGCGCTCCAGGATGTCCGTGACCAACCCCATGAGGTGCTTGACGCGTTCCTTGTCACCGGCGCAGTCGGCGAGGAAGTTCTCCATGCCTCGCATGTACCGGGCCACGTCGAAGGGCCAGCGCAGACCGCCCAGCACGAAGTAACCCTCCTCGTGGAACTCCCTCGTCCGCTGGGCTGTGCCCTCATAGAGTTCGGCTCGGTCAAGCTGGGGCCACCGGTAGCCGTCGAGGAGATTCCAGGAGTCCTGGATGACGCCCTTGTGCACCTCGCCCTTGGTGATCGCCTCCAAGCGCCGCCACTCGTTGCCCCACTCGTCGATCATGTCCCAGTACCGGCCACGGTTCGTCCACCCGCGCGCGCGGCTGTTGGGGGGAGGGGCGTGCCCCACCCCTCGGACGTCAGAGGGAAAGCCGCCGGCCATCCCGTACGCGATGCGCGGTGGGCCGGCGAAGTGCATGCTGGCGTGGACGATCTCTCGGGAGGTCATGCTCGATTCGTTCGCCGGACCGGGTGGGAGCCCTGCCCCAGGCGCCTAGAAGCGCGTCAGGACGGGTCGCATCTCGCTCACATCACCGCCGGCGAGAACGGTCCGAGCGCTGTAACCGGGCGCATCGAGCCGCACGATGTCCGACTGGCTACCGGTGGCGTCCAGTTCATCGTAGATGACATTGCCCGCGCCATCGACACACACGGCAGACGGCGCCGAGCGTAGGCCTGTCCCGTCGTTGAAGAGCAGCCAGGGGGCAGCCCCAGAGGCGGGGACCGATAGAAGGCCCGGTCGCGCGCTGCCGTTGTAGTTGTTGACGGCCACGACCAGGGTATCCTCCTCGAGCCAGTCGAGCGCCAGGGGGCCGGTGGAGTCGCCCACTTCGAGGGCTCGGGAGTTGCCCGTCTCTAGGAGCAGGCGAACCTCGCCGCCCATGGTCGTGTAAGCGACCTCAAGCCCGTTGGGGGAGAGGGCCATGGAAGTGGGAGCCGACGCGAGGCTGGCCTCGAGCAGGACGCGCGCGTTGGCGCCGTTCAGACGGGCTGAGACGATCTGTGTGCCAGCCGCCTGCCGCCTGAGCCACACAACGCGTTCGCCGTCCGCCGTAACGCCTGACGCGAGAGCTGCCCGTGGGCTGGCGCTCACGAGGCTGAAGTTGTCGGGCGTGAACGGTGTCTCGGCCCGCGTGCGCATGTCGATGACATAGGCGTTCACGAAGCTTGCGTCGACGGCGAGGATCAGCGAGCCATCCCTCTGCGTGCCCACGGGGATCCGCTTGTCATCGAAACCTGGATCGCCGGGCGTCGAACTCGGCTGATTCGCCATGAGGAGTATCTCGCCCAGGGGGCCGGAGGTAGTGAAGACATACTCGGGGAGGGGAGGAGCCGCAACGGTGAAGTCGGCGGAGACCGATCGACCATTCCAGACGGCCAAGACCTGGACCGAGCCAGCGGCGAGGCCCGTCAGGGTGGCGGCAGCGGCCCCATCCGCGTCGGTGACGACCGAGACCGGCTCCAAGGCCACCACACTGGGATCGGAGACCGCCAGGTTGATGGCTTGCCCTTCCTGTGGAACACCATCCACGGTGAGCACTACAGAGGCGGCAGCAGTAGCGCCCACAGAGACCGACGCCGGGTCCAGTGAGAGCCGCAGACGCGGCCCGTCTGCGGCGGCCGCTGTCAACACCAAGGTCTGGGTGACATTGTCCACCGTCGCAGCCACGGTGATCTCCCCCGCTGCCTGCGCACGGGCCGTCACCCTCGCTACACCCGCGTCGTCAGTCTGCGAGGTCGTCTGCTGCAGTTGGAGCGCTCCATCAGGGGCCGCCGACCAGCCCACCGTACGCCCCTGAAGGGGGACGCCATTCCGGGTTGCGGTGGCCGACACGGTGAACGCATCGCCAACGACCGGCGCGGGGTTGCTCGCGGAGAGAACCACGGTCACAGATGTGTGAACGTCGCAGGCAGGCATCCAGAGAAGGGCGGCGACCATCACAAGCCCGGCCGCCAGCAGGCTTCGTCGATACACAGCATGCATCGCGGGTAGTCTCCTCCGGTGCCGGCGGTTAGCCGGTCGCCTCGTCGTAAGCGTCGTCATCCTCATCGAGGGATACAGACGTTCCCGCGAAACCGCTGAGAACCCTGCGAGGCTTCGAACCGTCAGCGGGGCCTACGACGCCCTTGTCCTCCAGGATGTCAATCAGCCGGGCTGCCCGGTTATAGCCGATGCGGAACTTGCGCTGTAGCATCGAGGTAGAGACCCGCTTCTGCGTGGTGACGAAGCCCACGATCTCACCGAAGAGATCGTCATCGACGCCCTCGTCATCCACGCCCGACGGCAGGTCCACGGACCCCTTCATGGTGTCCACGGGAAGGGGTTCCAGTTCGAACTCGGGTTCGCCCCATGAGTGGAGGTACTGCACGACCCGGTTGATCTCCTTGACGGAGACGTAGGCGCCCTGGATGCGCTTTGGCTTGCTTGCGTCGATGGGTGAGTAGAGCATGTCGCCCTGTCCGATGAGGCGATCCGCGCCGACTTGGTCCAGGATGACCCGCGAGTCGGTCTGGCTCGACACGGCGAAGGAGATGCGGGAGGGGATGTTCGCCTTGATGGTGCCCGTGACGACGTTGACCGACGGTCGCTGAGTCGCGACGACGAGGTGAATCCCCACGGCGCGCGCCAGCTGAGCGATTCGGCAGATGGAGTGCTCGAACTCGGCCGCGGCCTGCATCATCAGATCGGCCAACTCATCGACGACGATGACGATATAGGGCATCGGCTCGAGATCGTCGCGCTCCTGGGAGAGTTCGATGTACTCCGTGATATTGCGAACCCCTAGGCCCGCGAGGGTCCGGTACCGCTGCTCCATCTCGACGATGGCGTGGCGCAGCAGCCCAGCCGCTTCCTTCGCGTCATGCACGACGGGTGCGATGAGATGGGGAATATCGTCGTAGAGGGACAGCTCGACCCGTTTGGGGTCGATCATGAGGAACTTGACCTCGTCGGGCGAGGCGCGGAAGACGATGGAGAGGATCAGCGCGTTCAGGCAGACGCTCTTGCCCGAGTTCGTGGCTCCGGCGACGAGCAGGTGGGGCATGCGCGACAGGTCACCGACGACCACCTGGCCGGCGATGTCCTTGCCGAGGGCGAAGGCCAAGGGGCTGGGGTTGGAGAGCATCTCGTCCGAGGTGAGGATGTCACGGAGAGTCACGAGGCCCCGGGTCCTGTTCGGAACCTCGATCCCGACCACGGAGGTGCCGGGGACGGGCGCCTCGATCCGAACATCCACTGCCTCGAGCACGCGTGCCAGGTCATCGGCGAGGGCGGCGATACGCGCCACTCGAATGCCCTTGTCGGGCTCCACCTCGTAACGGGTGATGGCGGGGCCGCGCTCAATGGAGACGACTCGTGCCCCGATCTTGAAGCTCGCCAGCGTGTCCTCGAGGATAGCGATGTTCTCTTTGGTCTCGCGTTCCTGCCGCCTAACGTCTACGGGCCCCGGCGCGTCCAGGAGCTCCGCCGTAGGTGGCTCGTAGGGTCCCTGCCGACGTGGCACGGCCTCGAGGGGCGAGGCCTCTGGAGCTTTTCCCCGCGCACCACTCCCTTCGTGGGCGCCGGCTCTCAGGAAGGCGGGGATATCCTCCTCGCGTATCCGCTCGCCGCCATCCTCGAACCCCTCGGGCACCTCATCATCGATGGGCCGCGATGCCAGCTTGTCGCCGAAGAGGGGGTACTGGCCATTCGCCTCGGGCTGCGGATGAGCTTCCGGCGCCTCGATGGTGGTCTCCTCAATCTTCCTGCGGAACTGGGAGCCGGCGTTCGACTCGCGGCTCGGACGCTCCTTGGCGAGGCGCTGGCGCTCCTTGTCCCGCGCAAGCCGTTGGCGCCGTCGGTCCTCGGTTCGTGCGCTCATACGTTGCCGCATTGACTCCGCGGCTCCGCCAGCGCTCGCGTAGACGTCCTGGGCGATATAGGCCACGGGCCGCTTCAGGAGGGTGGTAATCGCCGCCAAGCCAAGCCCGGCGAGGATGATTCCTGCGCCTGTGGGGCCGAAGAGCGTGCGAAGGACGATGCAAGGGATGGCCCCCAGGTAGCCGCCGTGGCTCATCAGCACGTCCAGCTGGAAGTCCTCGCCCGCCGGCGCAAAGCAGTGCACGCCTGCAAGGGCGATGACATAGAGGCACCCTATGGCGATGGCTTTGGGGGACCAGGGAAGGGGTTCCAGACGGAAGCACAGGTAGGCGGCTATGGCAATGATCGCCAACGGCACCAGGGCAGCCCCGGCGCCGAACAGCACGAACATGGTCTCCTGGATGGCCTCCCCGGCGGGTCCGCGGATGCCCAGAGTCAGGGCTACGAGTATCACCGCCCCGAAAGTGCCCAGAAGGATGCCGCCGATCTCGTACTTCACTCGGACATCCTCGGGGATGTCCGCAGGCCGCCGACTCGCAGCCTTCGGACGTCTAGTCTGCTTCTTGGTAGCCATGTCACACGGTCCCTTACCACACAGTCGCAGGGGGCGCCCCACCCCGATGCGCTTGCCCTCATGGGTAGAACGGCTGGCTCGGCGGGCCTGTTCACCGTCTCCGAGGCGTACAGTGAAGCTGGTTACAGGTTTTGATGCCCAAACTGCGCCACTGTCCCGGCCAACAGCCATCCGAAGGCGCTGGGGTATCGGACAGAGAAGCACCACCCCCGTCACGCATGAACGTGCAACCGAGGAGGGTGTCGATTGGCTCACGGAGGCCCTGTGCGTATGGGTGTCGTCGGCGGGAACCGGGGAGGCTGCGTGGTCGGCGCCGAGAGGGTCCTGCCAGACAAGGTGCGGCTCTCCGCCGTCTGTGATATCGACGAAGCCGTGCTGGAGCGCTGGCGGCGCGATCAGCCCGACTTGAAGACGTACGCCCGGTATGAGGACATGCTTGGCTCCGGAGAGATCGATGCCGTATTCGTGGCAACCCCTCCGGCGCTACATGCCGAGCAGGCCGTTCAAGCCCTCCAGGCTGGGCTGCATGTTCTCTCCGAGGTCTACGCCGCCACAACCATCGAGGATTGCTGGCGGCTCATCGAGGCGGTACGGGCCTCGGGCAAGACCTACATGATGGCCGAGAACTACTGCTACACACGGCCCAACATGATGGTGCTGAACATGGTGCGGCAGGGCGTGCTCGGCGAGCCCACTTACGCCGAGGGAGCGTACATCCACGACTGCCGTAGCCTCATGTTCGACCCCGATGGGTCGCTGAACTGGCGCGGCCGGTCCCGAGCGAACCCGGTGCAGGGGAACTGGTACCCCACCCACTCCCTGGGACCCGTGGCCCAGTGGCTCGGTATCCATCGCGGTGATCGGATGGTGAGCACGGCGACCTTCGTGACTCGGGCCGAAGGCGGGTGGCGCTACGTGGCGGAACACATGGGGTCGGACCATCCGCTAGCCTCCCCGAACCGCATGCCAGCCGGCGACTCCGCCACTACCGTCATCACCACGCGGCAGGGATGCGTCATCGTCCTCCGTGTCGACAGTGCTTCACCCCGGCCGCACAACATGACCCACTACGTGCTCCAGGGGACGTCTGGCTCGTACCTCTCGGAGCGCTGGCACGGCGAGTCGCCCCTGGTGTGGATCAAGGATCGCTCTCCCGAGGGCGAGCCCCAATGGCAGTCGCTGTGGGAGCTAGCCGATGACTTCGAGCATCCACGGTGGAAGGCAGAGGGAGAGACAGCGCAAGCTGCGGGACACGGGGGCGGCGACTACTTCGTCGTCGCCGACTTCATTCAGGCCGTCCTCACCGGCGAGCCGGCGCCCATCGACGTCTACGATGCCGTGGCGTGGAGCTCCATCGTCCCGCTCTCCATCGAGTCCGTATCTCGTGGAGGCGAGCCAGTGGATGTGCCGCTGTTCAGAGCGTGATGCTCTGGGAGATAGGCATACGGGATAACCGGCGCGCGGAGCTCACCGTGGCTGCCGTCGCGGCTTTGGCGGTCACTTGGTACTCGGAGGCTACCGTGTAGGGGGCGTCGAGTTCACTCGTAGACCTCGAGTTCGGCCACGGACATCTGTCCGCCGGGTTGGTCAGGCCCATCGGGCTTGAACGAGAGCACGCGCACATAGCGGGCTTCGACGGGGTCTACGGTGACCTCCAGCGGCGTCCCGTCGTGATCCTCGCGAGCAAGCACGGTCGTCCACTCCTGGCCGTCGGCCGAGAGTCGGATCTCCACGTGCGTCGGGTAGGTCCCGCCGAAGGTCACCCTGAGGCGTCCCACAGCCACTGTGTCGATGAGGTCAACGTGGTAGGTCCACGGCCACTCGTGGGCGCCCTGTGCTACCGTCGCTGGGTCGCCATCTACGCCATTGCGGGCATAGTGGATCTGGGAGCTGGGTACCAGCTCGCGGATGCCGTCGAGGCTCAGGAGCCGACTGGGCTTGCGAAAGGCCACATTGCCAGGCGGTATCGGCTCCCAGGCCTGCCCTTCGTCCATCATCGCGCCCACGGCCTTGAGCATCTCTATCTGGGAGCGGTCCAGGCTGCCATCGCGGAAGAGAGCGACGTCGATGGATACCACGCCGCCGCGCTGGTGAACGTCCCAGACGTAGTCGGCCAGCTCACGCTTGGTGTAGTTGCTGCCGGGGCCGCCCCACCAGTCGCCCAGGTAGCTCAGGATGTGCCACTGCTCCCCTTCGATGAACCGCGACACGGGCATGTCGTAGAAGCGGTTCTGCTCCCCGCACGTGTAGTCCTCATGGGGAGTATAGGACAGCACGGAGGGGTCCACGCCGCGGTTGAAGGCCACGATGGACGCTGGGTTGCCCGCCTTCAGCGCTGCCGCGAAGACTGCCAGGTTCTCATCGTTGTACCCGATCCATGGGTAGCAGCCATCGACCCACCAACCTGCTACGCGCTCGCCATACCGATCGCTGTACTCGCGCGCAACGCTCGTCCACTTCTCCACGAACTCATCGCTCACGGGATCGCCCCATCCGAATGCCTGCGCCGCTTGGGCATCGCCGCGTGGTCCGTCGCCGGTGAAGTAGAGCATGAGCCGGATGCCGCGCTTGTTGAGAGACTCCGCCAGGTCGGCGATCAGGTCCCGGGTCGCGCACGCCTCCCCTGGCGCATACCCGCTGATCTGATCGAAGGTCTGGTTCGGGGCGATGAGCGTTCGCTGGATCTGCATGATGGTGAAGATCACATACCGCGCCCGAACCTCGACCATCGTCTCCGCGAACAGCTCCGTGTCGAACTCCGCGACGCACTCGTCCCACGAGGTCCCACGGCCGAGGCTCTGCAGGCTCTCAGGGTTGTTCTGCAAGCCCTCGAGATAGTGGACGAAGACACCGTACCCAGCTTCATGGAACCAGTCGGTGAGGGGGTTCATGGACTCCTCCTGAACCAGGGCGCCGGCGGGCGCACAGAGGATGAACAGTGCCAGCGGCAGGGATCGCATAGAGTTCGCCTCCGAGGGGCGCCGGTGATCTGTAGCGCCTGGGGTGGGTATTCGCGGCGCAGCCCCCATTCCCCCTCGGTCGATGGCCTCAGAGTCCCATATCCCGCAGCCGGTCAGCGTCCGCGATCGCCTCCGCGGTGGGGCACTCCAGAACCACACGTCCCCCCTGAAGCACCACGCAGCGCTCGGTCAGGGATCCGGCAAGCTCGAGGTTGTGCGTGGCGAGCACGAAGGCGACCTCGAGGCCACCGAGCCACCGTGCCAACTCGCGAGAGCCCGCCGGATCGAGTCCCGCGAAGGGCTCATCGAGGAGCAGCAGGTCCGGCGTCATCGCCATGGCGATGGCGAGGCACAGCCGTTTGCGCTGCCCGATGCTCAGGGCGCTGGGATGCCGCTCTTCCAGCCCCGCAAGGCCGAACCGCTCAAGAGCGGCCATGGCCTGCTTTCGGGCCTCCGGCCTCGCCAACCCAGCGTTGAGTGGCGCGAAGGCGACCTCGTCAAGCACGCTCGGCATGAAGAGCTGGTCGTCCGGATCCTGGAACACGATGCTGACTCGACAGCCCGGGGCGCGCCGTACCTTGCCCCGACACGGCAGCAGCTCCGCGAGTGCCAGGAGAAGCGTGGACTTCCCCGCGCCATTCGCGCCGATCAGGGCAACACGCTCACCGGCGTGAACGCGGAGTTGGACCTGATCCAGGGCGCTCACGCCGTTGGGGAACGCATAGCACAGCCCCTCGGCGGCTATCAGGCCAGCGTTGCCAGCCATACCGGCACACCTCCCAGGACCGCCGCAACCACCAGTTCGGGGAGGCTCGGACTCTCGTCATCGAGGGTGGGGAACCGGTCCGCGAAGCCCCGGGCTTGGAGCGCGAAGGCCTGTCGCTCCGCTGAGCGGCCTGCCCGCACGATGAGGACTCCGAGGATGCTCATAGAGGAGCGGACCGCCGACCAGCCTCTGACGCCGCCCCTCGCTCTGCGCGCGCGGAACAGCCGGAAGAGGTCGGCCTTCACGCGGGACAGACTCAGGCCGCTGAGGTACAGCAAGCACCGGGGCGTGGTCGGAATGGGGAGCCCATTGAGGGCCAGCAGGAACTCCCGGGCCGTGAAGACCCGGCCCAGAGCGAGCGCGACCGCGATGAGGAGCGCCGCGCGCACAGCGATGTCGAGCACGAAGAAGAGGCCCTCCGCAGGCGCCGCCAACCCGAGCGGCAGCGCCACGAGAGTGGCGCCGGACTGGCTGGGCAATACGGCCAGCCCCAGGACAGTCAGCACGGTGAAGCTCAACACCCCCACGAGCCGCAGTCCCACGGCTTTCAGCGAGCCGCCGGCCAGCAGCAGCCCAATCAACGCCAGAGTGGCTGTGATACTGAGGCCCAGCGGGCGAGTCACCGAGGGCACGCAGGCCGCGATGATCCAGAGCAGCCCCATCGCGCCCCGCGCGGGAGGACTCAGCCAGCCGAGGGCCCGCCCGAGGGGGCTCAGCGGGGCCACTGGCACGCTTCGAGGGTGAGGAGCTCATCCCACGGGCACTCCAGCATGAAGGCGCCGGCCTCGACGTCGCTCCGCGTCTGTAGGATCTCCACAGCCCGCGCCACCAGGTCCTGGTTCAGGACGACCCGCACCGCTTCGCCCGTGTCGCGGTTGCGCAGGATCAGCTCCACCGTCTCGCCGATCACGTGCTCGATGTTCCGCTTGCCGAGGGTGCAGCCGGTACTGAGCTGCACACCGTCGATGAAGCACGACGGCGGAGGCGCGTCGGGCGCCGTGACGATGGCGTCCACGCCGAAGTGAGGCCGCGCGTCGAGGTGCTCCAGCGCGCGCTCTCCGGCCCGCACCCCAGCCACCACGTAGGGGCCCACATGGCCGTGGATCCTGCAGATCAGATCGAGGGTCTCGCTCATGGGGGATCGACCTCTCCCGTGCTCGACGCCACGTGCGCGGTTCGCTGCCCCTCGATCAGGGCCACTAACGTCGGTGCCAGGAGTATCTGCAACACGATGCCCGGCCAACCCTGCAGGAGAGTCACAATAACGAACTCTCGGAACCCCGCCTCAACCTGCAGCAGGGGTACGGCCAGCAGGAAGATCGCGGGCCGAATGGCGATCCGCGCCCCTATGGCGAGGGGCGCAGCGACCCATACCGACATCCCCGTGCGACGGAGCAGCGACGCGGCCACGGCGAGGACGATCAGCTCGACGGCCATGATTGGCGTGGTTGGGAGGGGCGGCGGCATCCCTGTAAGCGCCGACGACACGATGGGCGTCAGCAGACCGACAAACAGCGCCACGCGCCAGGAGACCAGGAGACCCGCCATCAGCACCGGAAGGTGCATCGGCAGGAAGATAGCGCCGCCCCAACCCGCGGCATGGAACGCGATGGGCGCGAGAACGCCCAGGGCGATCATCATCCCGCCGAAGACCAGATCCCTGGTGCGCTCATGGCGCGCCGCAGTCTGTTCCGAGGCCGAGGGCTCAGTCATGGGGCTCAGTCCCACGTCGGGTCCCAGAAGGGCCGCCAGACACTCTCGGGGACGGCCGCCGCGTTCGCAGGGACCAGAGTCCCGTCATTGAGCATCTCCTCCGTGTTCGAGTGGTAGTCATCGGGCCGCATCCACTTTGCATGGGCGTCGCAGAAGGCTACGTTCGACCCGCTGTTGTGTATTCGGCACACTGTCCAGAAAGCCGTCGCGCCACCCGCGAAGAGGCCTCTGGGGCCTGCGGGCGGACCCGCGTTGCAGCGCTCCCACTCGGCCATCAGAATCGTCCCGGTCGGTCGGCGCACCGTCCCCTCGGACCGTCCAGGGAGCCCTGGCACCGGCGTGCCCAGCATCGCCGGCACACCGATATTGTAGCCCTGGCCGTAGTACCAAGGAAGCTCCGGACGGCTCGGACAGCGGTTGATCTCGGTGGTCTTGATGTACGGCTGTAGCCGTCCCTTCCACTCCGGATTGATCGGATACATCTCATCGTAATCTTGGGTGTACTGAATGAAGGCGAGGCTCATCTGCCGGAAGTTGCTAAGACACGAGGTGGCCCGTGCCTTCTCTCTAGCCTTCGCGAAGACGGGGAAGAGGATCGCCGCCAAGATGGCGATGATCGCGATGACAACGAGCAACTCGATGAGCGTGAAGCCACGGCGGGGAAGCATCGGTTGGTCAACCTTTCAGGAACTGAGTGGATAGAGCGTAGCACGATTTCCTTTTTCGTGCCACGCATCCTCCCGCGATCCCTGACTGGCTGACCCTACCACTCCCACCCCGGTCGTGGCGTACGGCTCATCATGCGCCGCGCGGCCTCATCTGCCACGATCATCTCCGCCTGCGGGTTCCAGCGGATCGTCCTCCCTGTTCGGATGGCGATGTCTGATAGCAGACTGATCGCGTCGCTTCGGACTGCCGAATCGATGTCGCTCACAGGCGCGATTCTCGTGCGGATCCCGTCGACGAAGTTCTGAGCATGGTGATGGCTAAAGGGTAGCCGCACCTCGCCAGGCTCGATGGTCGACTCTAGGAGCTCCGGCGGGTCGGCGGCCAGCCCGCCCCGACTGATGTCGATCGACCCTTCGCTCCCGATGAACCGGGTGAGGTCGGTGACTCCGCTGCGGAACTCCATTGGGGTGCCGTCCGCGTACCGGCAATGTACTTCCCACGTCGTGACCGTATCGTACAGCCCCGTGACGGGTATGAACCCCTCGCCTCGGTATTCGACCGGCACCCGGTCTTCATCGCCATAGGCCCAGTCGAGGATGTCGAGCGGATGGGCGCCCCAACCGCCGAGGAAGCCGATGGAGTTGTCGTAGACGAAGAAGCTGCCACGGTTCACGCAGCGATCCGAAGTGTACGGGCTGTAGGGTGTGGGTCCCAGCCACAGGTCATAGTCGAGGTCTGATGGCACGGGGAGAGGCTCCGTTGAGCCGCCGCCATAGCCCTGGGGGGCGATGACCTCGATGCGCTCGATCCGGCCCACCCGGCCGTTTCTGACGAGTTCGCAGCCATGCCGGCAATGGGCCATGGAGCGTTGTTGGGTGCCGTACTGGAAAACGGCGCCATGCTGGTGGGCCAGATTGCGAAGGCGCAGGTCCTGCTCGATCGTTACACCCAGGGGCTTCTCGACGTAGACATCCACGCCCGCGCGGATAGCCGCCGCGGCGGCGGGCACATGCCAGCCATCGTGAGTAGCGACGACCACGCCGTGAAGTTGCTCTGAGGCGAGCATGTCGCGGAAGTCCCGGTAAGGTCGGCATGGTTCACCATCGCCATAGTGCTCCGTCACGCGGGCGGCCCGTTCCTCGCGCCGGGACTGGAATGGGTCGGCAACGGCCACGATCCGCACCCCCTGCAGGGGCAGGAAGTCCCACTCCAGCAGTTGCCGGCCGCCTCGGTCGCCAACGCCGATGAAGCCCAGCCGCACATCGTCCTCGATCGGCGCGCCGGGCGGTCCGGCCATAGATCGCCCCGCGACGAAAACGCCCGATGCGAGGGTCAAAGCGGCACGTAGGAACTCACGGCGATGGAGTGGCTCACTCCGCGACATGGAATACCTCCAGCTCCCTAATGGCGGGGCTCTGACCGTAGTAGGCGGTGATACGCAGTTCAAGAGTAATGCACTGGACGGGCTCGAACCGCAGCGCGAAGCGATTGCTCTGGTACTGGGCCATGGAGATCTGGGCAACGACTTCGCCATCGCAGAGAACCTCGAAATCCCGGGGAGCGTAGTTCTCGTGACTCCACCCCGTGATTCGAAGACCGGATACGACTTGAGCCTCATCGAACGTGAGGACTAGGCGGTACTCCTCGGCTCCGTCGGCCTCATCCCAGTAGGTGTCTAGATCGCCGTCGATAGCCGCCGCGTCGCCATCCGCGTCGCCGTCCTTCTCCAGTGCGTCGGGGCTCGAGGCCGTGGCCAGCAGGGCTAGATTGGTCAGACCCTCCGGGATGTCAGCGCTCCGCGTCATATAGGACTCGTCACCCAACCGGCGTAGGAGGTCCTGGGCCGCACGTGCGGCCGTCGGGTGGGGCGAGCGGAGCAGGTCGTGGAGCGGCTCAAGTGGCGCGTCCAGCCGGTGCTCGATAAGCGACGCGAGGGCACGCAGGCGCACGGCATCCGGGAGTCGTCCGAGCTCAAGCAGCGCTCGGCTTCGAGCCGGCTGGGGCACCATCCCAAGCTGCCCAGCCGCGGCCAGAGCCGTGGCGGAATCCCGGCTCAGCAGTCGCGCGAGGTAGTCGCGTGGCCTCAGTCGGCTGGCGGGACCCTCCGATACCCGCCAACCAGGCAGGCGGATCCGCTCGGCCGCTGCTGTGGCCGCGTGGCCCAGGTCCGGGTCATCGAGCCATCGCTCGATGGCCGGAAGATCCTCGGAAGTGGCTATGAGGGAGAGCTGCTCGAACACCTCGACCTTCGCGGCGCGAGGGGCGCTCGTGTCGAGGAACCGGAACATTGCCTCGACCAAGCCCCGAGGATCGCTCGAACCTTGGACGAGGGCGCTGAGTCGCAGCACCGGGTAGCGGTTGTCGCCGTAGTCAAAGCTCCGCAATGCGGCAAGAGCCTCGTCAGGCGTAGGAAGACCAATGTCAGCAACCACGCCGCTCGCGGCCCACTGAACACCTCGGGCCAAGAGACGCTGAAACCCCGGAGCGCCCATCGCCGCCGCGTCATGCCCGAGGAGGAGCGTGAAGGCGCGGCCCGCTCCATACTCGGTGACGAGCGCCACCGGCTCCCACCGGCCCGTGCCGCCGGACTCCGGGGAGGAGAAGGCTTCGGCCACCACCTGGGCGCTGGGCTCGATGTCCACGCCGTGCCAGAGCTCGTCGGTGGTTGCGAAGGGCTCCATGCCGCTGACGAGAGGGTGGACTGGCTGCACGAAGCGCACAGGAAAGCGGTGGATGGCCCCGTGACCCGTCATCCCGTCCGCCCACGCCGCACTCTTCAGGGCCGCATAGGGCTCCCAGCCCGGGAAGCACGCCGCGGCGGCGTGCACGAAGACGATGCCCCGGCCTGACTCGGCAAACCCCAACAGCGCCTTCTCGGCGGTGTCCCCCCATACACGCTCCGGGGCCGGGTAGTTCGTCCAGTGCATGACGATCACATCGTACGGCTGGAGCGCCCGGGCTGTGAGAACGGCAGGATCTAGCGCTACATCCACAACGCATCCCGCCGAGGACTCCAGCGCCCCCTGGATGAGCGGGGCCGTCGTCTGCCAGTCATGGTTGTTCTGGCCGGTGACGAGGAGTACACGCGGGCTAGCCGCACAGACGCCAACTGCCAGCACCATCATCATGTAAAGTGCCAAAGGCACAGAACGCGCTTGCCGCGCCATTGCTTCCCCCTCAATGATGCCGCGTATCAGCGCCGTGGAGCGTCAGGAGGCAGGGAGGTGGGCGTATCGGCAAAGCTCTCCAGCGCTACGGGCTCGTCCCGAGCCAGGTCGGCCAGTGTCTCGATCTGCGCGGGCTCGTCGGTGAACTGGCACGCGGGACCGAAGGTCCGGGTGCCTAGCACGTGGTTGAAGTGGTTCACCGCGCGGTCGAACTCCACCGTAGCGCCACCGTCGGCCAGCACGGCGGCCCCCATTGCCAGCGCGAAAAGCGCCAGACACCATGAAACACCGCGCCGGGTCGCCTCGCACATCACCTCACCCTTCACCGTAGTCACCGCCCCCTAGGCTTCGATCACTACCTCGCTGCCCAGAGCGGCGGAGCGGTCGAGCGCGTCCAGCACCTGCGCCACGGGCAGGCACTTCCACCCCTCCGAGATGAGTTCGACGCTCGGATCCAGCACACCCTCAACGAAGTGGTCGTATGAGACGAGTCCCACGCCATCCGGGACCTCGACCTTGTTGTCCCGGGGCTCCTTCCCCTCATGCGTGAGAACCCGTAGACCATCGCCGAGGCGGGCGCCCGCCTGTGTGCCAAACAGCTCCACCGTGAAAGAGTCAGGCTGGTTCGATGCCCAGCACGCCTCGAAGAAGATGCGTCGGCCACCCTCCAAAGCCACGAAGGCGGCGGCGTGCTCATCAGTGTCCGCCGGCACCTTGCGCTCCGCGAACTCGGGCCGCCTCAGGGCCGCGAAGGTGGCGCCGGATACCGCCACAGGCTTGGGGCAACCCATGAGCCACCACACGAGGTCGAAGGTGTGGACCCCGATGTCCATGACGGCGCCGCCGCCGGACTCCTCCTTGATAACGAACCACGGTCCGCGGCCCATGCTGCCGCCCGGAGGGAAGTCCAGGAGAGGCGTGCCGCGGCGCCGGATCATACGCGCCTCGCCCAGGTAGATGTCGCCGAGGTCGCCCTTGGCCACCAAGGACTTGAGATGCTGGTGGGCGCCCTGGTAGCGGAGCGACATATGGATCATGAGCCGCTTGCCCACGCGCTCTGCGGTTTCGACCATGCGCCGCGCGTCCTCCAGCTTGGTCGCCATCGGCTTCTCACAGAGAACATGGAACCCGCGCTCGAGCGCCGCCACCGTCATCTCGGCGTGGAGGTTATTGGGTACGGCGATGCTCACAAGGTCCAGGTCGAGCTCATACATCTCTCGCCAGTCGGTGAAGACCCTCTCCGCGCCGAACTTCGTCGCGAACTCCTGCGCTTCGGGCCCATTCAGGTCACAGACCGCGACGAGGTCGACCTTCGGGTTCCGCGCATATGCCTCCATGTGGTACCGGCCCATGCCGGTGCCGATGACTGCGGCTCTGAGCTTGTCTGCCATGCGAGCTTACCTCCCACGTACGACCAGAGCGGCACCAAGCACCGCCTTCGCGATCACTGCTTCGCTAGGGTTTTCGTGGGAGGGCGCCGTTACTCCTCGGGGTAGACCCAACGGTCGCCGGGATTGAGGATCTTCACGGAGGCACGGGAGGCGGGACGGGCCTTGATGGCGGTGACGAGGGTGTCGGGGTCGCTCCGGTTCTCGGCGAACATGTCGTGGTGGATCGGAACGACCACGTCGACCCGGAGCGCCTCCGCTAAGCTCGCGGCCTGCCCGGCGGTCATCGCCTCCCACCGTCCGGCGAAACAGGTGAGCATCACGTCGATCTCGCGGCTGTGAAGCCAGAACATCTCCTCGCTGAGTTCCGAATCGCCAGTGTGGTACAGCGTTCGGCCCGACAGACTGATGATATAGCCCACGCTGTCCTCGGTGTGCTGGGCATGGACGGCCTGCACTGTCACGTCCCGGAGGTTGGCAGTGGCTCCGCGCTCCAGTGGGTGCAGCCGATCCGGCCTGGCCCCCGCGCCACGGAGCACATTCATTGATGACGGTGGGCCCCATATCTGCACGTGGCGCGCGCGCATCACGGCCAGGCAGGTCTGGGGGTCCGTATGGTCGCTGTGGTCGTGGCTGAGGAAGATGTGATCGACTTCCAGGTCCTCCGGCAAGCAGGCCACGGGGGCCACCCGGGTCAGAGGCACGCTATCCGATAGGTAGGGGTCGACGGCGATCCGCGTTCCGCGGTCAGATACCAACACCACGCCGCTCTGGCCCAGGTAATGCAGGGCGAAATGCCCTGCCGAGGGCGGCGGGAAGATCGGTTCCGTCACAAGGGGCCTGTCTCGGCCCATAGCTATGCTCCTTCCAGCCGAGTTCGGCGTTACCCGCCCGAATCCCCGGCAACCTCGAACGCCGCGCCAGCCACATCCTCGCCATCCAGCGCGAGGTAGAACTTGTAGTGTCCCAACGGCCAACCCTCGGTGGGACGCGTTACCGAGAACCAGAACTCCAGGTCACCGGAGCCCAGAGTCTCTTCCACCTCCGCCAGCCGGACACCGCTATCCAGATGCTCCCACCGCCCGGTCAGCCGACCAGGCGGGGCGACGCTAGTCAGCTTGCCCACAGCGTAGATGGCCTCCGTCTCAGGGTGGAAGACTGTGGCGATGCCGTCAAGGGTGACCGTCTGCTCATCGAAGTGGTCACCGAGCCTGAGTGAGTCAACATTGAGGTCCCCTGGGACCGACTCCGCACCCTCTGCGGTAACCAATGGCGCCGAAAGGACACCGTCATCCGGCTTTGGGCACCCGACTATGGCCGCTAGACAGAGCACTAAGATTCCCATGATGCGGGCCATCGACGGAGACTCCACAGGCGGCACTGGCAACCGCGGTTCGCCAGGAGCGCCACTCGTCCCTGCCCAGTGACCTAGGAGCGAAGTACGCCGCCCAGTTCGCTCCCGAGGGCGGTGACGACCCGGGCGACGATCCCATCCGCTTCCTCGTTCGTCCAGGTGCGGTCGAGGGCACGGAACTCCAGGGCGAGGGCGAGGCTCCGCTTGCCGGGCTCGATACCCTTGCCCTCGTAGACGTCGAAGAGCTCCACCCGGCGGAGCAACTCGCCTGCGGACCCGCGAATGACCTCGGTCACCCGCTCTGCGGGAATGCCGCGATCCAGCACCACAGCCACGTCACGGAGCACGGCCGGGAACCGGGGGAGGGGCTTGTAGGTCCGCGGTTCGCGAGGCGTTGCGACAAGCGCCTCGATGTCCAGGTCGGCCAGGTAGGTGCCCGGGGGGGCCTCGAAGGCATCGGCCACACTAGGAGCGACACGGCCCAGGAAGCCCAACCTCCTGCCGTCGAGGCTAACTGCGGCACAACAGCTGGGGTCGAACGGCGACGCCACGGCCGATTCAAAGACGAGGGGCGCCGACGCCAGCTTCCCAAGCGCCTGCTCAACTGCCGCTTTGAGCCGGAAGAAGTCGGTGTCTGTCGCCACCGGCGGCAGGTTCCAGCCACTGCCGTAGGCCGACCCGTAGGCGACGATACCTAGGGCCCGTGTCTCCACACGCGAGTCGTCTCCCTCGGGCCGGTAGACATACCCGAGCTCGAAGCCGGCCACCGCCGGCACACGACGACTGTGGTTCCGCGCGGCCACTCGGAGCAGAGGCGAGAGGAGCTGGGTGCGCATGGCGCTGAGGTCGCCCGCGAGCGGGTTCTCGAGCACCATCATCCGCCGCCGCTCATCGTCCTCCGGCAGCTCCAGGCGGTCCAGATCGGCGGGATCGATGATGGACTGAGTCTGCATATCGTCCAGCCCCGACCCGATCAATGCCGTCCGGAGTTCCTCAACGCGAGCCCGGTCAGGAGTCCACCCGCCGACAACCATCGGCACGGCGGGGAACACCAAGGGGATCTGGTCGTAACCCTCGATGCGCACAACCTCCTCGATGAGGTCCTCCTCGATGCGCAGGTCGGGCCGGAAGGTGGGGACGCGCACGGACAGCGTTCCCTCGCCGGAGTCATCGACTTCGAGCTGCAACCGCCGCAGATTCGCCACGATCCGTTCCCGAGGCACCGGCATGCCAAGCACGAGCTCCGCTCGCTCCGGCCGCAGGGTCACCTGGGCCGGCTCGATGGCCTCAGGTCGACCGATCGCGTCCACCACCGGCGCCACGATCTCCCCTCCTCCCACCTCCACCATGAGATGGGCGGCTCGGAGGGCCGCGCGGACGCAGCCTCCGGGATCCACGGTCCGCTCGAAGCGGAAGCTCGCCTCGGTGCTCACACCGAGCTTCGCCGCCGTCCGCCGGACGCTCGCGGGGTGGAAGTGGGCCGACTCGATGAGGATGTTCTCGGTGGCGTCAGAGATCTCGCTGCTCAGCCCGCCCATCACGCCCGCGATGGCCATGGCCTGGGCGGCGTCAGCGATGACGAGCTGGTCTTGATCCAGCCGCCGCTCCGTGTGGTCGATGAGGGTCAGCGTCTCGCCCGGCATGGCGCGGCGCACGACGACCTGGGAACCCAAGATCTCGTCGAAGTCGAAGGCGTGGAGCGGCTGTCCGAGTTCGAGCAGCACGTAGTTCGTCACATCGACGATGTTGTTGATGGAGCGTATGCCCGCGGCCTCGATCTTGTTGACGAGCCAGTCGGGCGAGGGGCCGATCTCCACGCCCCGCACCAGCAGCCCCACGTAGCGCGGGCAGAGGTCAGGGTCGACGATGTCCACCGAGAATAGGGCGGGGGCCGACGTGGCGGGCAACTCGGCGATCTCGGGCAACCGGAGCCCGCACGGCAGCAGCGCCGCCGCCTCCCGCGCGAGGCCGACCATCGAGAGGGCGTCCCCGCGGTTGGGCGTCACATAGGTGTCGTAAACGGGCGTCTGGAAGCCGGCTCGACCCTGGAAGAGGGAGGTGGACTCGACCTCGATCCCGCCCATGGTGAGCACCTCAGCGAGGGTCTCGGGCGTCACGTCCGCATCGAGCAGCTCCATGAGCCAGCTTACGGGAGCATCCAACTCACCCACGCTCCTTGCACTGGGTGGCGTACGAAAAGGGCGTCGCCCAGAGGATAGGCGACGCCGATTCAGAGTGCGGTTGAATGCTACCACCGGCCCTGACGGGTGTCAAACCGATGGTATACTCGTAGCGCCTCCAGGCGGACGGCCATCGGCGGCCTGTCGCGGAGGCGGAAGGGGATCGATCCATGTCCGTGTCCAAGCTGGCCGGCGCGCTTCTTCTGACCCTCGGCTTCGGGATCGCCCAGGAGACGGGTCGGCTCGCCGTGATCGAGGAGCTCCCCATGACGGCGGTGGGGCAGCACTCACCAGCCGTGTCCAGCAACGGCGCGTGGTGCGCCTACCTCCGGTACGCCGTCCACGGCCAGGGGGACCTGAGCCAGGACCTCTACGTCCGGAGCATGGATGGCTCCACGGAACGACGGATCACCAACTCCTCCCTCGTCTACCATCCCACTTGGCGGAACGAGATGGGACGGATCGTCTGCGTCGCCGTGCCCCGGCGGGTTAGCGCTGAGCGGCGGCCGGGGCTCTACCAGGTCGACCCTAGCGGCCAGACCGAGCCCATACTGATCCAGGGCTTCGCGCGAGGCGACATCCCCTTCGCGCCGGTCGTCTCCCCCGATGGCGAGAAGCTGGTCTACCTCCACTATACGAACGACCGTTCCCGGCCCACCGATATGGCCGTCTTCGTCCTCAATCTGAAGACGATGCGCTTGCTCGGCGAGCTGCCCCAGCCCAAGGACGGGTTCCGCATCTCCGAGGCGTCTGGGCCCTGGTGGCAGAGCCCCCGGCACATCCGCGTTCTCGGGGAGCGCGCCACCGAGGATGGTCTGGAGACGTCGATCTACGAGGCTGACATCAACGGCGGCGACTGGCGCAAGGTGTACACCCTGAAGAACGCCCCCGGCGCCTGTTCCTTCGCCTTCAGCCTCTCCACAGGGCGTCTGGCGTGGCTCCAGGATTCCGTCGACGTGGGACGCCAGGATCTGATCATCGCCGACAAGGATGGCAAGGACGGCCAGCGGGTCACCACGATCATGCGGCCCTACAAGCACCTGCCCCGGCCCTTCGCGAACGACATCCAGTGGATGCCCGACGGCCGGGCCCTCGTCGTGACCAGCGGCGCCAACCTGATGCTGCTCCGCTTCGGCAAGCCAGGCGAGGGCGGGATCGACGCCTCGAAGGCCAACATGCTGCGCATCTACAACGCCCTCATGCAGTACGCCTACGACCACGGCGGTCAGCTCCCCCACTGGGACCACAATCCCGAAGCCCACGGCGTGCCCGGACGTGACCCGTGGTTCTGGATCACCGCCCTCGGGGACACCTACCTGCCCGGCGGTGAGGCGCTGCACTGCGCCCTTGATCCGCGCAATCGCAACCAGGTCCCTTCCAGCTACCTCTTCAACCGGGGGCTGGCGGGCCGAATCTTCGACAACGAGGCGCAGAAGCGGAACCTCATCATCCTGGAGGAGGCCCAGACCTGGCATGACCAGGGCAGGCTCGTGCTCTACACCGACGGGAGCTTCGAGGTCATCCCGCCCATCGAGTAGCCTCGCGCTCCTGATCACCGTCCTCGCGACGTGGCCCGCCGCCTCGGACTGGACGGCGTGGACGGTCGCCGAGGGCGAGCGCCCCGTGTGCTGGGACGGGGGACGGCAGCTCGCCTTCCTCGTGCCTCGCCCGGACGGCGCCGACCTCGTCACTTGCCGGTGGGATGGCGCCGCTGCCCGAGTCCTGACCCTGTGCCCCGAGGAAGGGCCCATCGAACGAAGCTCCGACGGCCGGCTGCTCGCCGTGGGGGGCAACCTTCTCGTGCCGACCGCCCTGGGCGGGCCCGCTGACCTAGCGCCCCTCCTGGGGCTGGAACCGGGCGCCGCCATAGCCACCGTCGCCCTCTCCGCCGAACCCTCCCGCATCGTCGCCCTCGATAGCGGGGGCAGAGCGTTCCTAGCGATGGGCGAAGGCCACGAGCTCATCGCCGGCGGGCCCTTCCGGGCCATCGGGATCTCCGACCGGGGAGACCGGCTCCTTCTCCACGGGCAGAGCGCCGTTGAGGTCCGTGCGGTGGGGGAGGCCACTGCCTTCTTCACCGAAGAGGCGGATCGGGCCGCCCTCTCCGGTTGCGGACGTCGGCTGGCTCTCACCGTCGGTGCGGAGTTGCGCCGGGTCGACCTCGTGACCAGCACCGTCTCCACCCTCGCGCTTCCGTGGACGCCCGATTCCATCGCCGTGGGGCAGTGGGGCCAGCGTGTGCTCGTCGGCCATAGGGGGGAGGTCCTCTCAGTTACCTGGGCGGGCGACGTCCTCCGGCCCGTCGCCCACGACGCCGAGGGCTGGCGAGCCTCGCCCGATGGAGATGCCATCGTGTGGTCGTCGGGGGGCCAGGTGCGGGTTGCTGCCTTCGGCCTGGCCGTCCCGCCCGAGCTGATCGTCCCCCGGCTCAGCCGCCCCAGGGGCATCCCCAGCTTCCCCGAGCTGCTCCGCGACCTCGTTCCCCTCGCGCGCGCCATCGCGAGGGAGGGCGTGGTCGAGCCCTCCGCTGAGGCCACAGCTTCCGAGTGGCGCGTTGCGCGGCACCCCGCGGCGCCCTTCACCGTCGGAGTGCCCCCCGGGTGGGGTGTATCCGAAATGGGCGAGGTCCTGCGGCTAGCGGGGTCCGAGGGCACGGCCTTGATCGCCGCGGAGGGAGGGGAGGGGGCGTCGGCTTCGGTGGCCCTGGCGGCCCTCATGGAGGGCGAGCCGGCCCGGGGCCTCCTCGCCGGAATGGAGTCCCTCTCGGTGACGAACGCGGAAGCGGGCCGCCAGGTGCTCGCGGTGGCCTGGGCTGGCGGCGTCCTGACCGTCGATCTCACCTGGCCCGGCGAGCGGCTCGCTCTCCTCGATCAGCTTCTCGAGTCCATCACTCCAGCGCCGGGCCCGTCACACTAACCCTCACCCGCGCCCGAGGTGAGCCCTCGCCCTTCAGAGCAACGCTCAGCGTTGACTCGCCGCTCGGCGCCACCCAGCCGCTCAGCGCGGCGTACTCACCGAGGACGTTCCCCCAACGGTCGTAGGTCGTCACCGCGCCTTCCGGCGTTAGCTCCAGGAAGCTGTTCGTCTCCAGCGTAGCGTCCAGCGCTAGCCTCTGCCCGCCCGACGCGATCTCCACTCCCTCCACCCGCACCGGGCGCAGCGGCAGAGCCCGCACAGCGCTCACGAGAACCCGGCACCTCCCGGCCGGCGGGAGGCCGTTGCACCACACGTCGATGGACCGGATAGCCCCGAAGCTCGGGTACTCCCGGTAGATATAGTACGGATGCCCGTACGGCCACCCCATGCCCGCCCAACGGTCGGCATCGGGCTCGATCAGCTCGAAGTACCGCCATCCCTCGAAGTCCACCGTGACGTACCGTTCCGCCATGGAGCGCGTGATGTGGTCCGGGCTCCGTAGCTGGAGGTTCAGCAACTCCCCCTGGCCATCGCCATAGACCCACAGCCCCAGGGCCTGCCGGTCACCCAGGTCCAGGGGCGGGTCGAAGGCTCTCGTCAGACGCGCCCACGAGCCGAAGGCCTCCTCACGCTCGCTCGCCATCTCCAGGGCGAAGGTCGAGTCGCCGGTGGGCGTGAGGTCCGACGCCGGCGAGGCCGTCATCGTCACCCCGGGCGCGGCCTCCGAGGCGGTCAGCGCCCCCGTGTCCGCGGGGTCGATGAGGGTGACCCCATTCGGGTCATCCCAGGGCGCGCAGCCGTGCAGGGCCTCGATGCGGACGAAGGGCGCTTGGGCCTCATAGGGGTTCGCCAGGGCGATCTCCGCGCTCCCATCCGTTACCCTGGCCGTGGTGGCCGCGACAGGGTGGACCGTCGCCTCGGCCCCCTCGCCCCGCAGGGTGAACTCCGCCCCCGGCTCCGCCAGGGCCGCGAACGCCTCGGGCGAGAGGCCATGCTCACGCCGGAACCCTTGCCACCGCCGCATCACGTCGGCCAGACGCCGGTGGAGGGGCATGCCCACTTCATAGCTGGTCAGGCTGAGGCCGCTGTCCTTGGCCAGTGCCTTGGCGCAGAGGTACTCGATGTCGTCGGGATAGGTCGCCTCGACCTCGGGCGCGCCGGAGCACACGAAGGCCCACCATCCCAGGTTGCTCAGCAGGAACATTCGCTCATGGGGCAGATTCGCCGCTACGTGAGCGTCAATGAACTGCTTGTGGCAGCGATTCGGGTGGTCCCATGCGCCCAGCCGGGAGCGCACTGGCCACAGGTGATGGTAGAAGGTGCTCATCTCCACGATGACGGGCCGGTTCAGCCGATTCAGCACCTCGTAGACGTACCCCGAGCCGTAGTGCCACGAGCGCTCCGCGCCGCCTAGGGTGTCCTCCCCGTCGAGCGCGTCGAAGTAGATCGCGTCGAAGCCGCACTCATTCACGAAGTCAGCCGTCGCTTGGGCGACCTCCTGGAATAGCGGCGAGTGGGGGTCGGGTAGGAACAGCCCGAAGCACTCCTGGAGATGGTAGGCCTTCTCGCCCGCAGGATGAGCCGATGCTGTTGTCCCATAGGCGCCCCGCTGGCAGCCCGTGAACCGATAGGGCGGCTCGGCGCTGACCCCTGTGAAGACGATCAACTCCTCCTCCACCCGGAGTGTCACGCTGTTCCGCTCGAAGAACCCGGTGACCGTTGACACACCCGCCGTGGATTCCGCCACAGGCACCTCGACATCGCCAGGGGCCACGTCGGCAGCGAGGGTGAACGCCGCCGTCGCCGCCAAACCCGGATCCGGCACGGGGGTGACCCACGGACTCTCCTTCGACACGAAGAAGGCATAGGGCTGCATCCCGACCAGGATGCCCGCCTCATGGATGCGGTCGATGGCTCGACGCAGGCTCGCCCGCCCCTCGGGGTAGACCGCCGGGTCTAGGGCGCAGTCGCCGAAACGGAAGGCGCTCCCGATGGAGGGGCCGCCGTGGATATGGATCTGGTCGAACCCCAGCGAGCGAGCCTTTTCGATCCACTCGTCCGCCGTCTCCTCGGTGAGCCCCCCGAAGTTGAAGATGTAGGAGCTTCGGGTCCGGGGATCGTCGAGAGCGAAGGGTCCACCGAGGGCCGATGTCGGCACCTCGGGCGCGCCGAGGATAGCCTCCTGGAGGATCGCTCGCATCCGCTCCGGGGGACAGCCAATGAGCGCCACCGACGCCCCCGCGAACCCGAGATCCGCGTATGCCACGGCCGCGAGTCGCGCTGTCGGGCCGGGCACCGGAGCCACGTTCGTTCGGTTGTTCCGCGCCAGGGCGCAAGCGACGAAGGGGGCGTCCAGGCTCTCGGGGAGGCTCGTCGGGAGGTCGCACAGGGACACCGACTCGACGGACTCCCCCGTCACCCCCTGCAGGGTCAGCGTGAGGGTATTCGCGCCCTGCCGCACGGCCAACGTCATGCTGCCGGCGTGACCAAACTCCACCCGGAGCATCCGGCCCGCGCGCTTGAGGGCCGTCGCCGGCACCGTCGCGCCACCCGCCATGGCCCAGAAGACCGCATTTCCCTCCGGCGCCGCCGCGTAGTCGTGGCCCGTTGCCGTGTCTACGAAGCCTTGCAGAGTGGCATCGGGTCCGAGGAGGAGGCGGAAGTGGTTGGTGGAGAGCTCCACAGGCGCGGCGCAGAGAGAGGTCGTCACGAGCAGGGCGGTGGTCAGCATGGTACATGCCCCCTTAGCGGCCGGGCGTTTCACCCGGCCGTTCCGCCGAACCTCCGCCCAGCAAGGAACCGCCCGCCGCTCCGGCCAATACACCCAGCACAGATCCACGCACCACGCCGGGAGTGATCCACGTGCGCGCGCGTCCTATCCTCAGCGCTTCACTGCTGCTGCTAGCCCTCGCAGCCTCGGCGAGCGCGGCGGAGCTTTTCCGTCCCGCCGAGCCGAACCGATTGGCCCTGGATCCACCCGTCACGGCCCGGTACGTGCGGATCGTCCTCGACGGCTCCCTTGACGGCATGGCGCCCTGCCTCGACGAGCTCGAGCTCTATGCCCCCGGCGGCGAGTCGAACCTGGCCGTCGGCCCCGGCGCCGTGGCCTCCGCCTCGTCCGTCATCACCGGCTACTCCGCCCATGCCGTCGAGCATCTCAACGACGGCCTCTACGGCAACGCCTGCAGCTGGGTCGCCGCCGGCGCCGCTGGCGAGTGGGCCCAGATCGAGTTGCCCGAACCCGCCGAGATCGGCCTCGTCGTCCTCAGCCGCGACCGCAACGGCAGCTTCACGGACAGAGTGCCCGCGCGAGTCCAGGTGCTCGTCTCCCTGGATGGGGCAGAGTGGACCTCGGCCCTGGAGGCCGCCTTCCGCGCGCCGGGCAGCTCCGGCGCGCCTGCTCTGCCTCCTCCTCCGCCCCTGCCCGGCCGCGCCCCTCAAGCCGTCCTCGATGCGCCGCGCGTGAACGAGCATGGCCACGCGAACCTCGCTCTCGACGGGGAAGCGAGCGCCTCATCGGTCCTGGCTGACGGCGCGAACCCCCTACATCGGGTGGCCCATCTCAACGACGGCCGCGGGGGCAATGACCGGAGCTGGATCGCCGACGCTTCCACGGGCTGGGCCGAGATCGATCTCGGCGCCGAGCGGTGGGTCTACCAGGTCGCACTCGGCAACGACAACTCGGGCGCCTACACGGATCGCGCCACGGGCCGCGCTCGTATCCTCGCCGCGACGACCTATGCCGATGACTCCGACGACCCCGCCTGGGCCACCGCCGCCACCATCGAGTCACCCCTGCACGAACGCCGTGTCATAGGCTTCCAGCCCGTTCGTGCCCGCTGGGTCCGCGTCGCCATCGACGAAGCGGTGGGCGAGCCGCGTATCGACGAGCTCGAGATCTACGGCGGCCCCGATCCCATCTCCGACGCCGTCGCCCAGGCCGCGCTAATGCCCCCCGAGCCGCGTGCGCTGAGCGAGGAGGAGCTCCTCCGCTACGCCTTCGTCGCCGAGGAGCACGCGTGGCTGAAGACCTTCGGCTACGCCGACCTCGATCCCGGGCTCGTGCCGTACAACGGACGCGTCACCGAGTACCCGCGGCACGTCCCCGACGACTTCATCCCCATCCCGCCCCTCGGCGACGCGCCCGACATCGACGGTTCCATCGGCCCGCGGGAGTGGGCCCAGGCCTCCACGGGCGCCGTCCGAGTCGCCGCGGCTGACGACTTCCAGGACGGCGCCCTCGTCGAGCACCGCCTCCGCGCCTGCGTCCACGGGGGTGACCTCTGCCTCGCCCTCGAGGCGAACCGGCTCCTCCAGGGCCGCCTGATCCTCATCTCCACCGCCGACTGGTCCGCGAACGTCTGCCTGGAGCTTCAGGATCAGCAAGTCGTCCTCCGGGTCCACCAGCCCGACGTGGACCTTTGGACCGAGCGCCCCGTCGAGGCGGCCATCGCCCTGGGCGAGGCTGGCGGCGCGGTGATGGAAACTCGGGTCCCCCTCGACGTTCTGCCCGACGCCGACGCCCTGGGACTGCGCATCGGCCTGGGCTTCGGCGGCCACCATACCTCCGCCCTTGGGCGCGCCGTGAACGCCCGGCTCGCCCCTATCGGCCTCGCGGCCCAGCCCGATGGCCAGGGAGGCTTCGAGGTCCGGGTGAGCCGCGTGGGTGGCGAGGCGCCACAGCCGAGGGTCGACCTGGCGCCGGGGCCCCTCGGCGTCGCGGGAACCGCCTCCGTCGATTGGCAGGGGACCACCTACACGATCCAGCTTCTCGCCTACGACCCCGCGAAGCGCGCCCTGGACATGGCCGGCGAGCTGCTGCGGCGGCTCAGCGCGAGGGGCGTGCGGCTGACCGACGAGGCCCGGCGGCTCCGTGACCTCGAGACCGAGCGCGCCGCGGGAGACGCCGACCCCCGCGACCTCTTCTTCCGCGCCCGACTGCTCAAGCGAGAGATCTTCCTGCGCGACCCCGACTTGGCGCCCCTGCAGCGGATCCTCTACGTCGAGCGCCATCCCTTCGAGCCCTCCCACATCTACACGGACTACACGGACGCGCCCTTCCGCCCCGGGGGCGGCGTGTGCGTGCTTGAGATCCCCTGGGAGAACGGCCTCGCCGTCAGCCAGCGGAGCCGCACCGTCCTCTTCGACTCCGCTGGCGGCATCGCTCGCGACCCCATACCCGACTTCGCCCAACAGCGCGTCTACTTCGGCTACCGGCCCGCGGCCGATGGCTTCTACCACCTCATGGCCATGAACCCCGATGGACGCGGCCTAACCCAGCTCACCGACGGGCCCTTCCACGACTACTACCCCTGCCCGCTACCCGACGGCGACCTCGCCTTCATCTCCACCCGCTGCACCGCGCGCGTCTTCTGCTTCCGCGGCGCCTCGGCCGTCCTCTTCCGCATGGCCCCCGACGGCTCCGACCTCCGGCCCCTCTCCTTCTCCTCCCTGAGCGAGTGGGCGCCGTCGGTCATGAACGATGGCCGGATCATCTGGACCCGCTGGGAGTACATCGACAAGGGCGCCGACTTCACTCAGACCCTCTGGGCCACCAACCCCGATGGCACCCGGCCCGAGCTCGTCTTCGGGAATACCATCATCCAGCCCAACGGCTACGCGAGCGGCCGCGAGGTGCCTGGTACCCAGGAGATCGCCTGCACCCTCGTCAGCCACTTCGGCGACATCAACGGCCCCATCGCTCTCCTCGACCTCAGCAAGGGGCGCTTCAACCCCGCGGCGATCACCTCCATCACCCCCGAGGTGCCGTGGCCGGGGATGTGGCCTCGGACCGAGTGCTTCCGCGACCCGTACCCCATCTCCCGAGACCTCTTCCTCGTCTCGCACGCCGCCGAGGACCGCTTCGGCCTCTACGTCATCGACCGCTACGGCAACCGCGAGATCCTCCACCTCGACCCCGTCTACGGGAGCATGGGGCCCATCCCGCTGGCGCCCCGGCCGCTCCCGCCCATCATCCCCGACGCCGTCGCGGGGCAGGCGGAGGAGACGGGCCGCTTCGTCCTCATGGATGTCTACCGGGGGCTGGGCGAGGACGTCGAACGCGGCTCCGTGAAGTGGTTGCGCGTCGTCGAGGAGGTCCGGCACAACCTGCACATGGACCCCAACCGCGACCACGAGGACTTCGTGAAGTGGTACGCCTCGCCCGTCGACGTCGTCTCGGGCCCCTACGGCTGGCCCACCTACGTCGCCAAGGCCCCCTTGGGGCTGGTGCCGGTGGATGAGGACGGCTCGGCGAGCTTCACTGCGCCCGCGGGGAAGGTCCTCTACTTCCAGGCCCTCGATGAGGACCTCAACGAGATCCAGCGCATGCGGAGCATGGTTCACCTGCAGCCGGGCGAGGCTCGGAGCTGCATCGGCTGCCACGAGGACCGGGTCGAGGCGCCGCCCGTCACCCAGGCCGAGGCGATGTTCCGGTCGCCCGTCGAGATGCAGACACCCGAGTGGGGCGGCGAGCCCTTCAGCTATGAGCGGATCGTCCAGCCCGTGTGGGACGCGAACTGCGTCTCATGCCACAACGAGAGCCACCCCAAGGGGCTGGACCTCCGAGGCGACCTCAACGCCGAGCGGGTCCCCACGAGCTACCGGACCCTCATCACCCGAGGGCTGGTGCACTACCTGGACTGCGGCTGGAACTCGGGCGGGTGTGAGAAGCTGTCGCCCCTGAGCTTCGGCACGCTGAAGAGCCCGCTGTGGTCGGTGCTGAACGCGGGTCACCAGGAGGTGGCGCTGAGCCGCGACGAGATGGCGCGGGTGAAGACCTGGATCGACCTCAACTGCCCGCTCTGGCCGGACTACATCGAGCGCCAGAGCAGGCCGCTGGGGCCAGACCAACCCAGCCACGCGACCCTCCCAGGCGAGGCCGGGCCGGCCTGAGGCTTGGCACCGGATTCCCGCTGCGGCGCTGGGGCCTCGCGCGAGCACCAAGCATCCACGAGCGCACGGTCACTGGGAACCGTCGGGCCGCGAGCTACCGATCGGGTAGACATGGCGACGCAGTAGGCCCTCGATGTCCTGTTTCGTCGCGGACCCTCCCGCCGCGCCGATGAGAAGCTGTTCGAGGAGGGGTCCTGCGGCGACGGGGAACTCGAACCCGTTCACGTGCAGGAACGCCAGCGCGGCAGCCAGAGCCGTGCGTTTGTTCCCGTCGAGGAAGGGCTGGTCCTGACTGATGTGGTAGGCGTAGGCGGCCGCCATACCACATGGGAACGAATGGAAGTAACCCTCAACGGAGCCAGAGGCCGCCGCCGAGACCGCAGACTCGAGGAGGCCGCGATCCCTGATGCCCTGCAGACCCCCATACCGCGAGACCTGGGAGTCGTGGATCGCGATGACCTGCTTGACGCTAAGCAGCCTTGGAGGGCCACTACCGGGAAAGCCGCTCCAGAACGTCCCCGAAGCGAGCATAGATGGATACGAGCGCATCGCGCACTTCGTCGTCGGTGGCCTCGGTTCCGGGCAGTGCTTCGAGGTACGGAGCGCAGACGGAGACGGATCCTGAATCCAGCAGGTGGACCTCCATCGTCCCGATGGCGAACTCACTGCTCGACTCCGCCATTCCGAGAGACGTCGACGCCACAACCAGACCGGGCATGATCCACCTCCGACGGGTTCAAGTCTCTGTTGTAGTAGTGCTTCCTTTGGATCCAGCGGAAGCCTTCATGTTTCGTAATCGCCGCAATCTCCACCGGCCCACCTACAACCGATGCGCCAGGCAGGAGCCTATGGAAGCCGATGGTGGTCTCCACGAGGAAGCGCCCTAGCTCAATGGCATCCATCAGCGGCATGGCCGGATGAAGTATGGGGGCCATGAGATGCTGGCGCAAGGTGTTCCACGCGCTCGTGGCCTCCTGGCTGTCCATGCCGCCGTGCTCCGTGAGCACTGCTGGCGTGTGTGGAGAGACCCCTGTAAGCAGGCGCGCGACCCACTCCGCGACACCTCGACACTCGACCGTCGGTGGCGCTGCGGCACGGACCGGTCCCTGCTCGCCAGCGTGGCTCATGCGCCACTCCCACAACTCCGGGGTTGAGGAGCCCGAGGAGAGCCCACCAACCATGAATGACATGTCCCACGGCGTGTCCGCAGGCAATGGGTGGGCGGTGAGTTCCCGCTTCACGTGGTCCGCCAACGCGTTCGCCACGGCCTGAACGGTGTACGAGTCTGGGTCGATCCCACCCTCGCCATCCTCCGCCACGGGGGCCATCAACCGCTCTCTCAGGTCTTTCATGATCATCGCGACCGACTGCCCCCCTATCCCCCCCAAGCCCGTCGACACGACGCCGATGGGCTTGCCCCGGTAGAGGTTCGCGATCTTGCACGCGTTCTCGTACACTTTGGGCCCGTGTTGCGGGAAGATGACGGTTGCGGCGCTGTCAGCCGCCAGCACGATGCCGTCCTGCACCTCGACACACACCGCAATGGACACCGTTCAGGCTCCCTTCTTGAGTTCCCCTCGCACTGGGACCGGCGGGCCCCTCCGCGGCCCTAACTGCCGGCATCCGGCCTGGGTTCCCCTACCATTCCTCGCCCCGCCGCGCTCCCTGCCCCTCACCCCTGCCCGTCGAAATCGAAGCCGGCTTGGTCGACGGTCTCGATGGCGCGGGCGGTCTTGTAGGGGTTCTCGCGCCAGCGGGGCAGGTCGGGCCCTGGGCCGTCCAGGAGGCTCTCGATGGTGACGACCTGGATGCGCTGGAACTCCTTCTGCGTGTTCAGACCCTCGGGCCGGTAGCGGCCCGCGCCGGCGGCCTCGTTGAGCATCGGCCCGGTCGGCTGCTGGAGGGTGACGAGGAGGCCCATGGCGGCCCGCTCGCGCTGCACCGTGCCGACGAGGTCTCGGACGTGGGCCACGGACGTGCTGCCGGACTTCACCGAGATGATGCAGCGCTGGACGTCGCCCTTGCCATCCACCCAGGTGAACTCCCCATCGATGCCGCGGTCGACGCACTCATCGGGGAAAGAGCGCATCACCGTGAGGTTGTCGCCGAGGTACAGGGTGTTCGGGGTCACTCACGCCCACCTCCAGGCGTCGTGTTCGAAGCGCCGTGGCGGGGGACCTGCCGGGAGGTGGGCGGGGCTCTGCCTCTCCCTCACCCCACCACCCTTGCGTCCGCCAGTTGCCGTGGTCGGTCGGTGGTTCCGCGGGAGGAGGAATCGCATCAGGGCGACAGAAGAGTGACGCCACATCGGGTAAGGGGGCCTCGCCCCCATCGGAAGACGGTGCGAATCCGTCGCTGCCCCGCAACTGTGACCGGTACGAACGCCGCGGAAACCACTGGCCGAGAGGCTGGGAAGGCGCGGCAAGTAGGGAGACCCGGAAGCCAGGAGACGGCCTGATGGTTCTGGGAGTCGCACTCCTCGCGGGTAGGAGATTGCGGTATGTCGGGCTATGGCTTCGTGTCGCGGATAAGGTCCAACTGGGCCTTGCCGCTCCCCTCATCATTCCCCCCGATCCCCCCTGGCGCGATTCCCGCCCCAGGAGGTGATCCCCGATGACGACTCCTCTCCGGCTGTGCGCGGAGCGTCCCACCCTGGCGGAGGCCCGCGCGACAGCGGTCGGCTGCCTATTGCGGATGGCGCCCTTCCCGGTCTGGCTCGTCGCGTCGGCCCCGATGGCCGCCGAAACACACAACGAAACGGAGTGGTGATTGCGATGACACGAACGCGCCGAGCGTTCACCCTGATCGAGCTACTCGTCGTGATCGCGATCATCGCGGTCCTTGCGGCGATCCTCTTCCCCGTGTTCGCCAAGGCACGGGAGAAGGCGCGCCAGACCTCGTGCCTGTCCAACATCCGTCAGCTCGCGCAGGCCGAGATGAGCTACCAGCAGGACAATGACGGCGTCTTCGTGATGGGCGCCGAGGACATCTTCACCGGCTTCGGCGGCCGCAAGCGGTGGCACGGAGTGCGCCAGGAGCCGTCGGTGGGTGGGGGGCTGTTCGACAAGACCAAGGGCCCGCTATACCCCTACATCAGGAACGTCCAGGTCTTCGAGTGCCCGAGCTTCCGCGACTACGTCAAGGCGGGCGACGGGTCGGCGAACGACTTCGAGGCCGGCTGCGGCGGATACGGGTACAACAACGAGTTCCTCGGCAGCGGCAACGCCCGAATGGGCTGGGATCCGGCAGCGCAGACCTCGCCGGCCTGTGACTCGATGATCCAGGACGCCTCCTCAACCTTCATGTTCGCGGACACGGCTTTCCTGCAGTATTACCCGTCCACCTACGCGATCGAGTACTCGTTCATGGAGCCGCCCTACTGGCCCTACTTCGCGGTGCACTGGGACTTCTGGATGCGTCCTGAACCCTCGATCCACTTCCGCCACAACGGCCTCGCCAACTTCGCGTTCGCCGACGGCCACGCCAAGGCATTGCCCCGCGGCGTGATTCCCGACGCCGGTTCGGTATACGGCGGCGGCGCGGAGCTGATGGCCGCCTTCGGGGTCGGCTGGCCGGCGCCGGACGACTTCTCGATGTGGGGACCGCTCTAGGGAGGCGCGCGATGGGTGAGCACTGGCGCGAGTGGCTTCTCGGGAGCGCCGCCGTCGCCTTGCTGATTTGGGTCCTCTGCCAAGCGCTGGCGATGCGGCCCGGGGGCAAGGCGCCCCGTCCCGCGCCACTGCCGGTGATCTGCGCTGAGTGTGGCTGGTCGGGCCGCCGGATCGTCGACGGCCTGCCAGCGCGATGCCGGAAGTGCGGGGCCGTGGCGGTCCACTTCGCGGGTCTGTGTCCGGATTGTGGGCGGTGGACGCCGTGGGATCCGGCCCGGGAGGAGATCCTGTTCGCGCGGCCGCGGCTGTTCCGGGCGTGGGGGCCGACTTGGTTCTTCCCGCTCTGCTCGGACTGCGGCACGGCGACGAACGCGACGGGCGAGGACTCGCCGTGGACACGGCTGCTCGAACACCAGGCGCAGCAGCCCGATGGCGGCGGCGCACGATCGGAGAGAGGAGAGATCCAGTGAGAGCGCGATGGTTATTCCCGCTGTGCTTGGCCGCAGCGGTGGCACTGCTCGGCGGGTGCCGTGCGCGGCCGGCCACGGCCGACCCAGTGGCGCGGTACTACGGCGCCTACCAGTTCGCCGACGGCACTGTGTTGATGGTGAAGCCCGAAGGGAAGGCGGAGATGGTCGGCAGGGGAGGCCGGCAGGAGTTATCCTGGCGGCAGTCCGGGGAGTCGCTCACATTCGAGGGGACGGGCGGCGGGACGCTGACCGTTAGCGCCGAGCGTGGTCCCACGTACACCGCGACGGAGGGCGGCCAGGTCTACCCGCTCCGGAGACGCCAATGAGCGCTCCGGCCGATCGGAGGGGAGCGCCCGGACGACGGGCGCTCTCGCTCCTCCTAGCGGGTCTCGTGGTCATGGCGTGCTGCCTTCTCGTGCTCTGGGCGCGCGAGCAAGCCCACCAACCCTCGGCATGGAGCGGGGTCTACGCGACGGAGGATGCCCGGATCGCGCTCCTCGTGCGGCCCGACGGCCGGGTCACTGTGGTCCTCCCGGAGGGGTCGGAGCAGGGCGTCGAGGCTGTGGAGGACGCGGAGGCTCTTCGGGTCGGCGGGAGCTTTCCCGGCAAGCTGTCCGGCCCCGGGCCGGACGCCCGGTACCGCTACGAGCCGGACGACCACGCCATCGCCCCGCTGCGCCTCGTGCGGATCGACTGATCGCGCCGTTCGTCGCCGCGGGCTCCGGCACAGCTCCACCACGAACACCGCCGAGTTCGCCCAAACCTCCTGGTTGCATCCGATCGTCGCCTCGAGGGCGCGGAAGCCCTCGGGCAGGTCGTAGCTGACCCTCGACACCGCATGGGCGCCGATGCTCATCGGCAGGTCGCGGGCCGGCCGGGGGCGCATTCGGGGAGGCGGGCTCACGGAGAGGAGCGCCGGACCATGCTGGAGTGCCAGGACCCGGTCGGGGCGAAGGAACGGCTGACGAAGTGGTGGCACGGCGAGGCGGTGGAGGGGGTGGCGTGGGCCATCCACGCGCTGCGGAAGGAGCCTCGGTTCGAGCCGCCGCCGGCGCCGGAGGGGCGCGATTGGACCCAGCGTTGGACCGATCCGGCGATCCGGATCCCCCAGTTCTTGCGGCAGTTCGCGGCGGTCGAATACCTGGGCGAGGCCATCCCGTATCTCGACACGCAGATCGGCCCCGGGAGCTTCGGGCTATTCCTCGGGGTGGAGCCGGTATTCGCGCCGAACACGGTGTGGTACGAGCCGACGCTGAAGGACCTGGCCGAGGGGCCGGGCCTCAGCTTCGACCCGGACAACCACTGGTTCCGAGTGCATGTGGAGTACATCCAAGCGGCGCTGGCGGTGGCCGAGGGCCGGTTCTATGTGTCGCTGCCGGACCTCGTGGAGGGGCTCGACACCCTGGCGGCGCTCTACAACAACCAGAAGCTGCTCGTGGACCTCATGGACCGGCCCGAGCTGGTCCACGCGACCCAGGCGCGGCTGACGGATCTGTACTTCGAGGTCTACGACCGGCTCTACCAGATGGTGAAGGACGAGGCGGGGGCGTGCTGCTTCTCGGCCTTCCAGACCTGGGCGCCGGGGCGGTACGCGAAGGTCCAGTGCGATATCGCGGCGGCGCTGGGGCCCGGGCAGTTCGAGGAGTTTGTGGCGCCGTATCTCGCCCGGCAGTGCGAGCGGCTGGACTACGCGATGTTCCACCTGGATGGGCCGGACTGCATCCGCCACCTGGACATCCTGCTGCAGGTTCCGGAGCTGCAGGTGATCCAGTGGACGCCGGGCGCGGGGCAGCCTGATGTGGGGGACCCCGTCTGGTACGGCATGTATCGGCGGATCCTGGAGAGGAAGCGACTGATCCTCCTGGGGATGCCCCTGGAGCGCGCGAGGCCGACGGTGGAGGCGATCGGAACGCGGGGCGTGTACATGGTGACGGGCGGCTGCGGGGTGGAGGAGGGCCTGCGGGCGCTGGAGGCGTCGCGGGGCTGGTAGGGGGGCCCTAGGCGCGCGCAAGGGCGGTCGTTAGGTTGTGCGTTTGCTCGGAGACCAACTGCCATGCTTCGAAGGGCCTCAATACCGCCGGATGCTCAGTAGCATGTCCTCTACCCATGCCACCGGATTCCCGCAGCCCAGATACAGCGCAATGACCCTGGTGCAGTGGGTCGTTCGGGAGGACGCGTGTAGTGTGCTGACGAAGAGGCTGGGGACTATGTTGGGAGGTGGGTTCGATGAGTGCATCAGGTTCGCTGAAGCCGGGTCAGGTGGTTCTGGGTCGCTACGCTTTGGGTGAGCACCTGGGGAAGGGCGCTTTCGGCACGGTATGGCTGGCGGACGATCGTACGCTCGGTCGTCGCGTGGCGCTGAAGTTCGTGGAGCCGCACAAGCTGGCCCAACTCCGGGATGAAGCCGCGACCCTGGCCCAGCTCGACCATCCGAACATCGTGAAGGTTTGGGATGTGTCCCTCGACCCAGAGGCGCCGGCGCTCATCATGGAGTACGTGGAGGGTGAGTCTCTGCGTGCTCGGATGGTTCGGGAGGGCGTGCTGGCCGTTGAGGACGCGGTGGGGATCGCGTGCTCGGTGCTGGGCGCTTTGGACCACGCCCACGGCAAGGGGATCTTGCACCGGGACATCAAGCCGGAGAACATCCTGCTGAGCGGGGATGGGCTGACGAAGCTGGGAGACTTCGGTCTGGGCAAGATGACGGAGGCGGAGATCTCCCTGGTGCGATTGAATTACCCGGAGTTGGAGCGCGGGGACAAGTCAGTCGCAGGTACATTGGCGTACATGGCGCCGGAGCAGATGGAGGGCGCTGAGGATGCTCGTTCGGACGTCTACAGCGTCGGGGTGCTACTGTACGAGCTGCTGGTGGGTGAGCGTCCGATGGGCGTGTTCGATCCGCCGGCGGCGGAGAACCCCGCAGTCAGCCCGGAGGTGAATGACGCGATCCTGCGGGCGCTGCAGAGGCGTCCTGACCGTCGTTACCAGTCAGCGATCGAGATGGCTGAGGCGTTAGGGGTGGCGTCTGACTCGAGCGGGGGCGGGTCGGGTGAGGATCATTTCCGCCGGATGGCTCGGTTGGCTTTCGCGGATGGCACGCTATCGGATGACGAGCGCCGGCAGCTGGAGGAGGCGGCCCGGGAGCTTAGGTTGACGACAGAGCAAGCGACGCGGATCGCGCGTGAGGAGCAGGAGCGGCAGCGAGGGGCCTACCGTGGGGTGCCGAGTTCGGGCACCTCGGCGGCCGCCCCTACCGAGGAGCTCTCCTCCCATTTGGGCAACCGCGGACCGAGGTTCATGGCGGGCGTGACACCATCGCGGCTTGGCTGGGGCCCGGATGCCCAGGCGCACCCGAGCCGGTTCGTGGTGAACCCGGTGGACTTGGCGGAGATGGTGTGGGTGCCGGCGGGACGGTTCCGCATGGGGAGCACGCAAGAGGAGATCGATCGTCTGTGGCGGGAGAACGGCTGGACTGAGGGCTGGAAGCCGTATACGAAGGACGAGCAGCCCGCTCACGAGGTGACGATCAGCGAGGGGTTCTGGCTGCACAAGCACGAGGTTACGAACGTGCAGTATGGGCGCTTTCTGGATGCGACGGGGCACGCGCCGCACCCGTGGTGGGATGAGTTCAAGGCTCATGAGCGGCTACCGGTGGTCCTAGTGACCTGGGATGACTGCGTGGCGTACGCGAGGTGGGCGGGTGGTTCGCTGCCGACGGAGGCGCAATGGGAGTATGGGGCGCGTGGTCCTGAGGGACGGCTGTATCCGTGGGGCGATACATGGGACCGTACGAAGTGCGTGTGCGCGGAGCAGCACGCTCAGGGGGCCCTGAACGACTATGCGGCGTGGGAGTCATGGTATCTGGGCATCGGGGCGAAGAAGAACGAGCAGGGCAAGTGGTCGCTGTCTTCTGGCATTGCCGTGAGGCATCTGCGCCCAGTCGGTGGGTTGCCGCGGGGGGCGAGTTGGTGTGGTGCGCTGGACATGTCCGGGAACGTGTGGGAGTGGTGCTCGGACTGGTATGGCGCGGACGCATACGCCAACGCCGCTTCGGTCGATCCGCTGGGGCCCACGTCGGGCGAGAAGCGAGTGTTGCGCGGCGGCTCGTGGAGCAGCAGCTTCGCGTTCGCCTGCCGGACCGCGTTTCGCTACTTCAACGTCCCAGCGGTTCGGGACCTCAGCTACGGGTTTCGTGTCGCCAGGGCTCTTTGATAACCACTTGCAGCTTAGCGGCTTTACCACTTACAGCAGTTGGGGTCCAGGGGGCGAAGCCCCCTGGTCGCCGCGGAATCGGGACGGGCCTGCCGTGGGCGACGACACCCTGCCCGCGTCACAGTTGGATGGTACCTGGGCCGTTGATGACCAAGGAGCCTACGTAGGTCCTTCCTGGCGTGTAGAAGAAGACGTGAGCCCAGTAGACGCCCCGGAGACCCGTCACCAGCCTACCGGAGACACGCTGCACGGTGGCCCCCTGAAGGTAACGTCCTCCCTGCAGCGGCTCGTGGAACTCGACCCGCACATCGAAGCTGTATGGGTTCCTCAGATACACCCCGTAGCTCCCATCGGGATACCATGTGGCTCCATTCCCGATCGGCGGCTGCACGGTGGCGCCGCCCCCTCCTACGCCGCTCCAACTGCTGCCCCCGTCACCGACGCACCCGGTGAGCACACCCACGCCCAGCAGTGCCAGGACAGCCACCAGTCGTAGTGCACGCGCCTGCGAACCGTTGCTCTCCATCATGTCCCGCCCTCCCTGTCATCCCACATCGCGACGTCCAATAGGTCCTTCTCAAACAGATGAATGTCCGAAATGCAAAGCGGCAGTGGTGTCCTGTATCAGCAGGCGCGAAAACGATCACATAGCCCTGGCGACACGAAACCCGCAGAAGTCGACCCGATCCGTCGGGCCGAAGTAGTAGCGATCTGCGGCGCGGCAGTAGTACGCGACGTCGAGCCACGAGCCGCCGCGCAACACACGGGATGAACCCGACGCGGGCGGCGTCAGGTCGCCCTTCGAGTAACGCTCGTACGCCTCATAGTCATACCAGTCCGCGCACCACTCCCATACGTTCCCCGACATGTGGAACAACCCATACGGACTACGACCCTGCGGGTACTCCCAGATGCCGCATGTGGTCTCGCTACCCCGGTTGTCTCCGTTGCGGCACCGCGACGAGTCCCACTCGTTCCCCCACGGGTACTCACGACCGTCCGTCCCGCGAGCCCCCTTCTCCCACTGAAGTTCCGTCGGTAACGACAGACCCGCCCACTCGCAATACGCCACCGCGTCCCTCCAACTCACGGACACCACTGGATGGTCGCCCTTGTCTCGTGGGAAGCTTTGCCCCCTCCACACCGGCTGGCCGTAGTGCGGCTCGTCAGGCGGCCGATGGCCTGTCGCCTCCACGAATCTCGAATACTGCGCGTTCGTCACCGGATGTGCCGCGAGATAGTAACCCGGCAGCGAAGCGCGAAACTGATCTCCTTCGCCGAACAACGCCTCGCCCGCAGGGATCGGCACCAGGATGCTGCCGTCCCTCTCGTTCACCACCGTCCCCTCCGGGAACGTGATTCCCGCCGGCGGCGGGTGTGCCGCACGGCTCAGGTCTGACGTCAGTGCAGACTGAGAGGCTCCGGGCACTCGGTTGAGGGCCCTGGGGCGGGCGTTACGTGCCTCAGAACTGACCCAGAGCACCGCGGCCACGACCGCAATGGCCCAGATGGTCAAGCCCCAGCGGAGGGAACGGCCGTGTGCGGGCCCCGCCTTATTGCAGGCCGACGACGGGGGAGCGGCTGGAGTGATGACGCTCGGCGCCTCCGTCGGCGTAGCGGCGCTCCGGCGTGCCTCGGCAAGCTCGCCGCGGAGTTCCCGTATCTGCTCCGAGCCCACTCCCACGCTCTCCGCTGTGGCTATCAAGGCTGACGCCTTCGCCCAGTCGCCCGCGTGTATACACTGACGCGCCGCACCAACCGCCTCGGAACGGCGCAGATCATCCAGCCGCTGGCGCCACCCC